>WNGL01006768.1_pt1 | contig 18933 bp, 16 predicted proteins | sample 5400591 | NCBI WGS metagenome assembly WNGL01 (sample SAMN13153377, study PRJNA577476) | soil metagenome | isolation source: 80 cm soil or saprolite under Garry oak tree replicate 1 | place: USA:California | collected 2016-06-15 | reverse complement strand
CGACCGAGGAAAAAACCGTCCGGCGCTCCCAAGTTTGGAACGGCTGCCTGGCCTATGGTGAAGCCGGGGTCGAAGACGCCCTGGCGCACCTCAATTCACCCAGCGGCTTCAGCGGCGTGCTCGCCTCCGATGGCTGGACGTTGCAGGCCGACGGCAGCTTCAGCGTCACGCGAAACCTGGACAACGGTTATTACACCGTGAGCATTACCCTCCCGACCGGCCAGTTCCCGGTGATCACCAGCCAGGGATTCGCGCAGTTGAACCTGGTCTCCTTGACCCTGGGGACACCGATGTTTGCGGCAGTTGGGGTCCAGCAGAGCGGGCCAGTCTATTCCTCGCGCAAAATACTGGTCAACACTAAATTGGATGCGCTGCTGAGCGTCGCCATGGCGGCCAAACAGAACATCAATCTGAGCGGCAACAACGTGTCCTCCGACAGTTTCGATTCCACCGACCCGGCCTACAGCACCAACGGGCTTTACACTTCCAGCCGGACCAAAGCCAACGGCGACATCGTGACCGACGACACCATCGTGAACACTTTCAACGTCGGCAACGCCAATATCAAAGGGATCATTCGCACAGGCCCCAAGGGTTCGCCCGCCGTTGGCCCGAACGCTTCGGTGGGCGATGCCGCCTGGGTCAACGCTGGAACGAAGGGCATCGAGCCGGGCCACTTTTTTGATGACATGAACGTGAACTGGCCGGATGTGGCGCTGCCCGCCGCGACTTACCTGCCTCCGACAGTCGCCAACACCAACATCAACGGGGTCAACTACAAATATTACCTGACGTCCGGGAACTACCAGATCAGCGATTTCACTGGAAGTGTTTATGTGGATGGCAATGCAGTGGTCTATGTGCCGCCAGCCGGTACCCTCAAGTTGAGCGGCCAGGACCAAATCTACATTGCGCCGAGTCCGATTCCCGGGCTCCAAACCAAAAGCATGAAGCTCTTTGTCGGGGCCGCCACGGCCACCCTTGGTGGACAAGGGGTCATTAACGCCACCGGCAACGCGCTTGACTTTATGTACTACGGACTGCCAAGCAATACCGCGCTGAATTTCAGCGCCAACGCGGCGTTCGTCGGGAGCATCTACTGCCCGAACGCCGCCTTCACCCTGGGTGGCGGCGGCAACAACAATTATGACTTCGTCGGCGCCAGCGTCTCACAGACCGTGAAGATGAATGGCAATTTCTTTTTCCATTACGACGAGAACCTTCGCCGAGTTGGTCCGGGGCGCGGTTATGTCGCGACCTCCTGGAAGGAACTGTGAGCCTCGCGACCCCAAGGCCATGGTGAGAAACTTAGAGACATCTTAGGAGGGGTTGCTGGACTCCTTCATTGGTTCCCCCCTCCTTGGGGCGTTCCTGCGCTGGGACGCCCCGTTTTGTTTTGACAGGCGCGCATTTTCCGGGTCCCATGGCGGGTGACGTGTTGTTCACTTCCATAAGCAGGAAACAACAAATGGAGCCCGGTCGTGGAGATCAATGCGCACATTACCAAGGCTGACCTGGTTGAGTTCCAGCTCTTCCAACTGCTCCGCCGCGCGGACGGACGCTACCAGCGCATCGCCTATGCTGTGCTGCCCCCAATCGTCATCATCGCCGGGCTATTTGGGCTGATCGCCAGCCGTTTTCCGGGCCCGGTCCCGGTCGCGAACACGCTGCTGCCGCTGCTTTTGGTTGTGCCGCTCTACCTGTTGCTCCTCTATCGCCTGACCAAACGGCGGCTGGCAAGACAACTGGATGTCTGGCTGAAAACCCCAGAGAACCAAAAGATGTTGGGGGATCATCTGATAACGCTCACCGAGGACGGCCTCACTGTGGTCCAGGGTTCCGAACCACAGGTCTGGCGCTGGGAGCAAATCCTGCGCGTAATCGCCAACAACAGTTATGGCTACATCTTTACCGGCCCGGACCGGGCCTTGATCATTCCCCAGCGCTGTTTTCCCGATGACGGTGCGTTTCACATGTTCGTAAAGTTTGCCGTGATCCACCATTGGAACAAGCAAAGGGCCGCCGCGGCGCTGGCCAGCAGCACGGACGCGGCAGCGAGCAAGGGCCGTTGATGCCGGGCGGCTGCTGTTTGTTTCTTTCTCCTCGACTATCCCAATCGGCCTGGTTCAACAATGCGCTGTGCGCGCGTGCGTTATTTTCAATCCCAGTGCCCGAGGCGAAAAGGCCAAGCGCTTTCGCCGACAGCTCGAGGCGATCGGAACCGAAGCCAAGCTCAAGCTGACCGCCGGCGTCGGTGAGGCCCGGGGCATGGCGGCCGAAGCAGTTGGCGAAGGGTTTGAGGTCATCGTCGCCGCCGGTGGCGACGGCACTATCAACGAGGTGCTCAACGGCATGGCCGATGCACCTGAGGGCCTTGAGCGGGCGTGTCTTGGGGTGCTGCCGCTGGGGACAGTCAATGTCTTCGCCCGCGAGGTGGCCATCCCGGCTAAATTTGACCAGGCGTGGGCCGTGATCCGCCGAGGTCGCGAGCTGCGCATTGACCTGCCCAGCGTGGAATATAGCGACGACGGACGGGTGCAGCGCCGTTGCTTCGTGCAGTTGGCGGGCGCGGGTCTGGATGCGCGCGCGATTGAACTGGTGAAGTGGCAAGTCAAAAAGACCGTTGGCCCGATGGCTTATGTTTTGGCCGGATTGCACGCCGTGCTGGGCGTCCCCTCCAAAATCACTGCCGCCGGATCAGGGCATTCGGCAATGGGCGAGCTGGTATTGATCGGCAATGGCCGCTTGTACGGCGGGCAATTCACCCTCTTCCCGCAAGCCGACTTGCGCGACGGCCTGCTGGAGGTCTGCGTGCTGCCGCGCGCCAATTGGCTGACCCTGGCCCGTTGCACCCCGGCGCTGGTGCTACGCCGGACCCTGCCCGCCTCGGTCACGAAAACCTTCCAGGCACAATCGCTGACGCTCACCAGCCCCACCGCCACCCCGCTGCAAATTGATGGCGAACTCATCGGCCAGGTGCCGGCGGCTTTTTCAATCCAACGGTCCCGTTTGCGTGTCATCGTCCCGTAACGGTCACAGTGCGGCTGTCCCGCCTGCGCTTCTAACGGACCTTGAGGTACGCGGCCGAAAAGCCACGGTCCTTTCAATAGCAGTTCGGACTGGCTGTCCCGCTCGGCTGGCGAACCTCGTGAAGCGGATGGAGTGCGGCCAGCTTGCTGGCGCTTTCGTTGGTGGTTGAAGACTCGAAAGCGGGAGCAAGCTCCACGCACTCCAAACGCTTCGCGACATTCGGTTGCGGCATTGCCGCGCTGGGAAATATCCGGGCCGGCTCGCAACCGTCGCAGAGACATCATTTCTGTTCTGCGGCGGCGGGCGGCGCATTGGTGCCGTTGGCTTGCTGTTCCCGGTCTTGGAGGGTGCGAGCGACTCGTTTCTTCAGGTCGGCGTACATTTCATTGGTGACCGCGTTGAGGTGCTGGCGAGCTTCGGGGAAGCGGCCAGCGTTGAGTTTGAATCGGGCCAGGTGAATATAAACCCCTTCGCGTTCGATTTCGTCGTGGGCGATGCTCAGCGCGTTGGTCCAGGCCTTGAGCGCGTCTTCGGTCCGCGCCGGTTTGATGCCGTAAAAAGTCTGGGCCACGTCTGTCGCCAGGGGGAAGTTGGTTGGGTCGAGCTTGAGCGCCTTCTGGTAGAGATCCAGAGCTTTGTCGAAAACCTGTTGCTCGGTTATGCCGTAGAATTCGGTCGCGTCCTTGCGAAAGAGATAAACGGTCGTGCCGAAGTTATGATAATAGACCGGCTCGATCGGATTGAGTTCGATGGCTTTGGCGTAGTATTCGAAGGCCTTCTTTATCGGCCCGTAATGGCCGTAGAGATTGGCCAGGTTGTTGTACACCGCCGGGTCTTTGGAATTGAGCGCCAGGGCTTGTTCCCAATGCTGCTGGGCGCCGTCTTCATCGTGGATATCGCCCAAAAAGCTGCCGTAGGCAACGTGTGCCCTGGCGTGGTCCGGATGGCGCTTTAGAAAATCTTCGTAGGCCTTGCGGACCGGCTCGAAGCGCTCGCGGATGCGCCGGTTCAACTGGGGGCCCGGCTCTCCGGCGCCTTTGGCGGCGAACTGTTGATTGTCGCGAATCCACTGGTCCACCTCGGCTTGGGCAGCGTCATCATCGGTCATCAATTTCTGAAACTCCTTCTCCATCGGGTCGCTCGGGTTGGGGACGGTGACCGAAACGCCCGTGGTTTGCACCAGGAGGTTGCTGAAGGCGGCCGGCTGATTTGTGGCGACCAGCGCGCCCAGTAATCCAATCAAGAGATCGCTCACGCAAGGAAGCTACCACCGAACAGTCCAAAATCCAAAGTCTAAAGCCTGCGAAGGCGTGATATGAGCGTCGAATGACGAGTTCGGAAAACGTGCCGAGGTGCCTCGTCACCGGACACCGGGTACTCGGCACGGGCCTTACACTTCCTTCACGATCCCCCAATGAACATCCAGCCGTTTCTCCAGGTACAACTTGATGGCTTTGACCAACGTCGTGGCTTCCAGTTTCTGGCCCCGGGCGATGATTTCTTTGAGGGTCATGTTGGGGTGGACTCCGAAGCAATCCTGCGCGATGATCGGTCCTTCATCGAGGTTCATCGTGACAAAATGGGCGGAAACGCCGATGATTTTGACCCCCTGCTCGTAGGCCTGGCGGTAGGCTTGTGGCCCCGGAAAACTCGGCAGCAGCGAGGGATGGATGTTGATGATCTTATTTTTGTAGCGCCAGACAAAGTTAGGCGACAAAATTTTCATGAACCGCGCCAGCACCACGAAATCGATCTCGTGCTGCTCCAGCAGGCGCAAGGCGGTCTGCTCGGCTTTGGGCCGTTTCTGCCAGGGAATATAGACAAACGGCAGGCGGTACTTCCTGGCCAGCGGCCCCAAATCGCGGCGGTTGGACATCACCAAAGCCACTTGAGCCTTCTGGAAGCGGCCTGACCCAAAGGCGTCGAGGATATTCTGAAAACAATGCGGCTCACGAGTCACCATAATCGCCATCCGCTGGCGGCGCCCAGGTTCGGTGAAGCGCACCCTGATTTCCATTTGGAGGGTGCGCGCGAGTTTTTCCAAGCCGGCACGCACGGCGCGAACATCCAGTTGGCGGCCTTTCCAGGAGGTCTGGACCGTCATGCTGAACTGGCCGCGGGTGACTTGCTCTTCGAGTCCTTCGATATTGGCCTTTTGCTCGAAAAGGAAACTGGTGATGCGAGCGACCACACCGGTTTTGTCCCGTCCGATGACGGTGAGGGTGGCGAAATGTCTCATGACAAAACAGTATCGCCTTCAGCGGGAAATATCGTCCTGCCGCAAGGTGCGGAACTGGTGGCGGCGCAAGGCTTGTTCGGCGGTTTCATTGTCTTCCATGCTCAAGCCGAGAATGGATTTTCCCTGTGGGTGGGGGATGAAAGAATAGAGATAATTGATGTTCAACTCGGCTTCCAGCAATGCCGACCTACGACGACGAGGTTGCTTTCGGTGAAGGGAAAGCCTTCGCTGACCAGCATCTGGCGCGCGCGATCGGGGTCGTCCACGACCACGCGGATGATGGCGCTGTCGGTGGTGTCGAGCACCATCAGGCCAAGCACGTGAACACCTTGTGCGCCCAGCAAGCGGATCAGGTCGTGGAGTCGCCCCAGGCGGTTGGGGGTGAACACCGAGAATTGAATCACCAGGTCGGGAGTGCGGGCCTGCGTCGTTGATGTCGGCATGAACCCAAGTCTAACATAAACCCGATTCGGGGGGAAGCGCAGCCGATGCAAACATCCAAAGCCGTATTCCAGGGGTGAATGAGAACGGATAAGCGCCGGGCGCGAAGCCACAAGCTACAAGCCCCAGGGAAATTCCAAACTTAAAACCCCAAATTCCGGATGCGCGCACAGCAGTTCTTATTATGGACCAGATGAGGACGCCGAGTGAGGGCACCCGGCCTATAAGAGGGCCGTTTAGCGGGGGATGCAGGCCGGGTGCCCTCACCCGGCGCGGATCAAAGGGGACATAATGAGAATTGCTGACACAAAGGAAAGGTTGCCAACCGGCTGGCTTCCGGCTCAGAATGCGCAAGTTCATCAGGATGAGCACCGCGACTTTAACCCAATCTGCTGCGCCACCAGTCGGCGCGGCTGCCGGGAGCGATTTCTCGCGCCCGGTTTCGCGGCCGAAGTCCAGTGCTTTTCAACTTATTCGCCAGGTGCTCGACCATGGCGGGCCGGGCTATCTGCAATTCGCCATCACCAACATTTGCAACGCGAAATGCGATTTTTGCGGGTTTGCAGTGGACCGGTTCGACGCCACAAAACGGCGCAGTGTCACTCTGCAGGAAGCGCGGGATGTTATCGATATCTGCGTCAGGAACCACATTGGGTATCTGCTGTTCGTGGGCGGGGAGCCGCTGGTGCACAAAGAGTTGCGCGGCATGACCCGCTATGCCGCCGAGCGCGGGATTCATCCGATGATTTGCACCAATGGCTCGCTGTGGACGGAGCAGAACATGCGCGAGCTGGCCGGTGACGGGTTGAGCAGCGTGATCATGTCGGTTGATTCGCACGACGTAGCCCGGCACGAGCGAAACCGGGGGCTTCCGGACGTGTGCAAGAAGATCAAACGGGCCAACGCAGTCTTCGCCGAACTGGGGATTCAGACCACGGCAAGCGTGACGGCCAGCAAGCTGATTGATGATTACGATAAGCTGCCAGACTTTCTGGCGGAGCTGGGTTTCAAGAGTTGCACCTTCAGTTATCCGCTGACCAGCCTGGCCTCGAGTTATTTGAGCTTCAGTGATTCGAGCCTGGTCAGCTACGGGACCGACGAGCTGATTGAAGTGTTCGAGAAAATCAAGCGGATGAAGCAGCGCAGCGGATTTCCAGTGGTGAATCCGACGGAATCGCTGACGGAGATGCAGCGTCATTTGCGCAAGAAACCGGAGAAGTTTGGCTGCCTCGGGGGCCACAAGTACTTCTACCTGGACTGGAACCTGAACCTTTACCGTTGCCACTTTTGGGAAACGCCGATGTGCAACATTTATGAATTTGATAAGTCCAAGCTCATTCGCGACGGTTGCACGCGGTGCATGATCGATTGCTACCGGGACCCGAGTGTGCTCCAGTTCATTGCAATCAGCGCCAGCGATGCGTGGAACAATCTCAAGCGCGGCAGGCCGCTGGCCGCCGCCCGGAACATTTTTGACTCACGGAACCTGACTTCGCTCAAAGCGGTTTGGGAGGACCGGAAGTGGATTGGGGGAGTGTAGCCGGCGGCAGACCACCGAGGAGAGCGCCTTGGAAAGTAAGCGCGGCTAATTGCTGGTTTGCTCAGGAAGTCTGAATAATATTCTGTTTGAAACGTCTTTCTGTACCGGCCCGCACCCAGTTCGGTGGTTTGGCGACGACCGGGTCACGAGGGCGGTTTTGATGGCATGAGTTCAGATTTTTCTGCGGGACGGTTCGAGCGAAGGTTCTCGGTTTCGAGGAGTGCATTCAAAGTCTTTGCGAGGAGCGAAAAACCGCTAAAACGGTGTGGAGTTCCTCGACCCCGGCTCGCTGCCGCGCCCGCGGCACGCCAGAGCGCGCCAGCGCGGCGGCGGCTGGAGCAGCGTGTTAATCAGAGGGGACGGCAGAGATCCCAAATGCGCCTGGTTTGGAGCCTGGGAATTTTTCTCGTGACCTTTGACCTTGCTCGTTCCGCGACGGCGACCCCGTCGGAGGTGGACCTTTCCAAACTGCCGCCGGCCACGGCGCGGGAGGTTGATTTCGTCAAGGACATCCAGCCCATCTTGGCCGGACACTGCTACGACTGCCACGGACCGACCAAACAGGAGGCGCAATTCCGATTGGACGTGAAGGAGGTGGCCCTTCAAGGAGGCGAACTCGGGCCGGCCATTGTTCCGGGCAAGGGCGCCGAGAGTTTGCTTGTCCAGGCGGTTGCAGGCGTGAAGGCCGATTTCATAATGCCAAAAAAGGGCAAGCGGCTGACCGCCGAAGAAATCGGCTTGTTGCGCGCCTGGATTGACCAGGGCGCCAAATGGCCAGAGAGCGCCTCGGCCACCGGCGACGACAAACGGAACCACTGGGCGTTCAAAGCGCCGGTGCGCCCGCCTTTGCCTGCCGTCAAAGACAAAGACAACAAGTGGGCGCGCAATCCCATAGACAATTTCATCCTCGCGCGGTTGGAAAAGGAAAAGATCGAACCGTCGCCAGAGGCGGAGCGGGCGCAGTTGATTCGGAGGTTAAGTCTGGACCTGACGGGCCTGCCACCGACGATCAAGGAAGCGGAGGAGTTCGTGGCGGATCGCAGGCCAGACGCCTACCAACGATTGGTGGAGCGGCTGCTGGCTTCACCCCATTATGGCGAGCGCTGGGCGCGGCACTGGTTGGACGTGGCGCGGTATGCCGACACCAATGGTTACGAAAAAGATCGCCCGCGACCGATCTGGCCGTACCGGGACTGGGTGATCAGAGCGTTCAATAACGATCTGCCATACGATCAGTTCGCCGTCGAACAGTTGGCGGGCGACTTGTTGCCAAACCCGACCCTCGGCCAACGAGTCGCCACGGGTTTTCTGCGCAATTCGATGTTGAATCAAGAGGGCGGCATCGAACCTGAACAGTTCCGGGTTGAGGCGCTGATCGACCGTGTGGATACGCTGGGCAAGGCGTTTCTAGGTTTGACCATCAACTGTTGCCAGTGCCACAACCACAAATACGATCCGTTCACGCAGAAGGAGTACTATCAGATTTACGCCTTCCTCAACAATGACGACGAAGCTTTCATCGAGGTGCCCACCGCGGAGCAACAGAAAAAGCGGGAGGAGCTGCGCGCTCAGGTCCAGGCGTTGGAGGATAAGGCCATAGAATCGGCAACGAATCTTAGCGAGCGGATTGCCACCTGGGAAGAAACCCTGGCTGATGCTCCGGGCACCTGGACTGTGCTCGACCCTGCGGACTGGCAAAATTTTGCAACCAAGTTTGAGAAGCAGGACGATCTGTCATTGCTGGGCGGCGGGGACATCGAGCCGGGTGGAACCATGCGGGTCCGGGTGGACACGCCCCTGACCAACATCACCGGTTTTCGCCTGGAGGCATTGACGAACGCGAACCTGGTCTATGGCGGGCCGGGAGTGATGAATCAGGGCAGCTTCCTGGTCAAAGAATTTACCGTCGAAGCTTACGCGCTGACCAACGCGACGGTGACCAACAAAATCAAGTTCCGACGAGCGCTGGCCGATGCGGAAGCGCCGGGATTCAGCGTAACCAACGCGATTGATGGCAATACCGAAAAGGGCGGCTGGACCGCGGCGCTGACACCGGATCGGCGCAACCAGGACCACCGGGCGGTGTTCGAGTGCGAGGAGCCGGTGGGTTTCCCCGGCGGCACGCGGTTGCAGATCACGATCTACGAGAGCTTCGACTCGGAGAGCAAGCTCGATTGTCACATGCTGGGTTGTTTTCGCTTGAGCGCGACCACCAACCCGGCGCCACTGAAGGTGGACCCACTGACTGCGGCGCAACGCAATTGGCTGGCCATCCCGGCCGGCCAACGTTGCCCGGAACAAAGACGCGAACTGTTCGACGTGTTCCGCTTGTCCGACCCGTCGTTCGCGGAGCTGAATAAACAGATCGACCAGATCTGGACGAACTGGCCTTCCTCGCCGATGACCCTGGTGCTCCAGCAACGGTCCAAGCCGCGCGTGACACATCTTTTCAAACGGGGCGACCGGTTGCGCCCGAAGGAAGAGGTCCAAATGGACGTGCCGGCAGTCCTCCACCCATTCCCGGAAGGGGCGCCGCGCAATCGGCTGGGGCTGGCCAAGTGGATTGTGGATCGGCGCAGCCCCACGACCGCGCGGGTGATGGTCAACCGCATCTGGCAGGCCTATTTCGGCCAGGGCCTGGTCACCACCCCGGAGGACTTCGGCACGCGCGTGGAACGGCCCTCGCATCCGGAGCTGCTCGATTGGCTGGCTTGCGAGTTTATGGAGCCGACGGTCAATGATAAAACCCAATTGACGAATGTCAAAAAAAGTCAGAAATCCGAAGGGGCCAAGGGAGCGGACAGGACGTTAGATTCTCAACCCTGGAGCATCAAACATATCCACCGGCTCATCGTCAACTCCGCCACTTACCGCCAATCGTCTAAAATCACTCCCGACTTGTGTGCAAAGGACCCCTACAACCGGCTGCTGGCGCGCGGGCCGCGACTGCGCGTGGAAGGCGAAGTGGTGCAGGACATCGCCCTGTCTGTCAGCGGATTGCTCAATCCGAAGATTGGCGGGCCAAGCGTTTATCCACCCATCCCAGGCACGATTGGTGACACGGTTTACGGCGGATTCAGTTGGCCGGAGACCAAAGGCGAAGACCGGTATCGCCGGGGCCTATACACGTTCTGGAAGCGTTCGCTGCCCTTTCCATCGCTGACGGCCTTCGACGTGCCGGCGGGCGAGTCGTCTTGTCCGAGGCGGGTGCGCTCGGATACGCCCTTGCAGCCGCTGACGACGCTGAACGAAAAGACTTTCGTGGAGGCTGCCCAAGCAATGGCGTTGCGTGTGCTCAAAGAGGGCGGGCCCGACAAGCGATCCAGGGCCAAATACGCCTTCGAGTTGTGCACGGGCCGCAAACCGACATTCACTGAGTTAGAGAAACTGGTCAAGTTCTGGCAGGAGCAATACGATTACTTTGAGAACCGCACCGCTGCGGCCGTCAACCTGGCGGTTTCTGACCTCAAACAAATGCCTCCTGATGTGAACCTGCACAAAGTGGCCGCGTGGGCAATGGTGAGCCGGGCGATCTTAAATCTGGATGAAACGATTACCAAGGAATGACGAATGAATTGCTTCAACTACACCAACGAACTCAGAAGCGAATACGCTAAACTGATAACCCGCCGCTGGTTTTTTCGCCAATGCGGCGTGGGACTGGGCTCGATCGCTCTGGCCTCGTTGCTGGATGGCGGCAAAGCTTGCGCTGCAGGGACGCCGAAGTCCTCGAACCCACTCGCGCCAAAGCAACCGCAGTTCAAGCCCAAGGCCAAGCGCGTCATCTTTCTGTTCATGGGCGGCGCGCCCAGCCAACTGGATTTGTTCGACTACAAACCAGCGATGACGAAGTACGATGGGAAACCGGTGCCTCAAGAGGTTGTGATGGGCCAGAAGTACGCCTTCATCAAACCGGATGCGGCGTTGTACGCCACTGAGTTCAAGTTTGCCAAACACGGCCAGTGCGGCGCAGAACTGTCCGAAGCGCTGCCGCATCTGGCTGAAGTGGTGGACGACATTGCCATCGTCAGGTCAATGACTACCGACGCGTTCAATCATGCTCCGGGCCAGGTGCTCATGCAGACCGGCTCCACGCAGTTCGGCCGGCCCTGCTTCGGGTCGTGGGTGCTCTACGGGCTGGGCAGCGAGACGGAGAATTTGCCCGGCTTCGTGGTGCTCAACTCCGCCGGCGGACTCAGCGGCGGGACGGCTCTTTTCGGCAGCGGTTTTCTGCCGACGATTTATCAGGGTGTCCCTTTCCGTAAGACCGGCGACCCGGTGCTGTTTCTTTCCAACCCCGCCGGAATTACCGACAAAATGCAACGGCGCACGCTTGACCTGATCAAAGAACTCAATCAAAAACACCTTGGCGCGGTGCGGGACCCGGAGATTGCCACGCGCATCAATTCCTTTGAGATGGCTTACCGGATGCAATCCAGCGCGCCTGAGTTGATCGATGTTTCAAAGGAGACTCCGGAGACGCTTAAGCTTTACGGAGCGGAACCCGGCAAGCCGTCATTTGCGATGAACTGCCTGCTGGCGCGCCGGCTCATCGAACGCGGGGTCCGGTTCGTCCAGCTTTTCCATGAAGGCTGGGACCACCACACCGAAGTCCACAAAGGGGTCAAAGAGCAAACCGAGAAGACCGACCAGGCCAGCGCGGCGCTGATCAAGGACCTCAAGCAGCGCAGATTGCTCGAAGACACCCTGGTGCTCTGGGGCGGTGAATTTGGCCGCACGCCGATGGTCGAGAGCAATCCAGACGCGGGCCGCAAACTCGGCCGCGATCACCATCCACAGTCCTTCACATTTTGGCTGGCCGGCGGCGGCATCAAGCCCGGCATTACCTGGGGTGAAACCGACGAATTCGGCTTCCACGTCGTCAAAGACAAAGTCCACGTGCACGATCTGCACGCGACGCTGCTGCATCTGCTCGGATTTGACCACACCAAACTCACTTACCGTTTCCAAGGCCGTGATTTCCGACTGACCGACGTGGAAGGGGACGTAGTGACGGGGCTGTTAGCCTAGAGTCAGTGCCAAATCCGAAATCCACATGCGAAGCCTGCCCGGCCTTCGAACTTCTAGCCTGGTTTCGGTGATCTCGCCATTTTCCTCCTTGTCATTCAACTAAACGGGGTTATTTTCTTGCGGCTTTATGAAAGCAGACATTCATCCCAAGTATGTGGACGCCGAAATCCGCTGCGCCTGTGGAAACGTGATTAAGACCCGGTCCACCAAGCCGGTGATCATCGTTGGTATTTGCAACTCCTGCCATCCATTCTACACCGGCCAGCAGAAGTTTGTGGATACGGCTGGCCGTGTGGATAAGTTCCAGCAGCGCATGGTCAAGACCCAGGCTGCACAGGCCGCCGTTGCCGCGAAAAAGAAGAAGAAGTAGCCTGCCATGGAGCATCGCCCGCGGTTCCGAGTCCTCGGGATTGGTGGCGGCATTGTTTTTCCCCAGCCTTCTAGAGATGCCCACAGAATTGACGATTGACGATTGACGCACCCGGTGCGCCGCTTGCGCGTAAATCGTAAGTCGTCAATTGTAAATAGAGCAGAAGAATGGATTTGCGTCCCCAAATCGAAAAGTTTTCCCGCCGATTTTCGGAAGTCGAAACGGCCTTGAGCGACCCCAAGGCCTTCGATAACCCGTCGCGCGCGCAGGAATTGTCCAGGGAATACGCCCGGTTGAAAAACCTGGTGGCGCATGGACAGGACTACCTGCGAACGGTCGCGCACCTGGCGGACAATCGGGCTTTGCTTCAGGCCGAGCCGGCCGATTCTGAACTGGCCCAAATGGCGCGCGAGGAATCCATCAGGCTCGAAGCCGAAGAGCAGCGCATGGCGCAGGAAATCGAGCGCGACATCCTGCCGCCGGACCCGGCGGATTCGCGCAATACCATCATCGAAATCCGAGCAGGAGCGGGCGGGCGGGAATCGGCCCTTTTCGCCGCCGATCTATACCGGATGTACACCCGCTACGCCGAAGCGCACGGCTGGGAGTTTGAAAATCTGGATTCCAGCCCATCGGACCTCGGAGGGTACAAGGAAATCATTTTCCAGATCACGGGTTCGGAGGTCTATAAGCGGCTCAAGTACGAGAGCGGTGTGCATCGCGTGCAGCGCGTGCCCGCCACCGAAGCGCAGGGTCGCATTCACACCAGCACGTGCACGGTGGCGGTGTTGCCGGAAGCCGAGGAGGTGGATGTGGAACTCAAGCCGGAGGATTTGGACATCACCGTTTGCCGCGCGTCCGGTCCGGGTGGACAAGGGGTGAACACAACTGACTCTGCGGTGCAGATTGTTCATAAGCCCAGCGGCTTGATCGTCCGCTGCGCAGACCAGCGTTCGCAGCAAAAAAACAAAGCGCGGGCGCTGACGGTGCTGCGCTCGCGGTTGCTGGAGCAGCGGGTGGCGGAAGAAAACGCGAAGTATGCCGCTCAACGCAAAGCGCAGGTAGGCACCGGTGAACGCAATGAGCGGATTCGCACGTATAATTTCCCCCAAAACCGCGTGACGGACCATCGCATCGAACTGACGCTTTACAACCTGCCGATGGTCATGGAGGGAGAGATCGAGCCGATCATCGAGCCGCTAATCGCGCACGATTTGGAACAGAGATTGGCTGCATTGAAGCTGTGACATGGTTAAAGGCGTAGTCTTCGATTGCGATGGGACACTGGCCGACAGCATGCCGCTGCATTGGCGAGCCTGGCGGGTCGTCCTGGGGCGGTATCGGCTGCATCTGCCGGAAGAGCGCTTTTATTCGCTTGGTGGGGTGCCGTCGCAAGACATTCTGAGAATGTTGAGCGCCGAACAAGGCATCGCGCTGGATCCTCTGGCTGTCGCCCGTGAGAAAGAAGCGGAATATCTGCCGCTGATCGCACAAGTCGGACCCATTAACGCGGTGGTGCGGATCGCCCGGCAGAATTACCGCAAGATTCCCATGGCTGTTGCGTCGGGCGGCACGCGGAAAGTTATCGAGCAAGTGCTCGATCACCTGGGCATCCGCGGGTTATTTCAGGCGATTGTCACCAGCGAAGATGTACCGAAGCAGAAACCGGCCCCGGACATTTTTCTCGAAGCAGCGAGGCGCATTGCGGTGGCGCCGCAGTTCTGCCGGGCTTACGAAGATACCGATTTGGGAATGCAAGCGATCCGGGCGGCGGGGATGGAAGGAGTGGATGTGAGGGAGCTGCTCGCACACCGTGAGGCGTAAGGCGCGGACAGCCCAACAGCCATGGGCTCGTTGGATCAACCCCGGTTCAGCGCTTTTGGTTTGAGGGACCGTTCCATGCCGCTCAAGCGAGCCGCGCGTAATACAGTAGAGTGTCGTATTCGATAGTCACCCGTCCGCCCTGCTGCTGCTCGTCGAAAAGGCTTTTTAACGCCTCCAACATTTCTTCGTAACGCGGCTGCCCGGCCTCGGGGACATAGGAGGAAGAGAGCAGCCGGCCTTGCAATGAGGGGAAATCCAAGTGCTGAAAATTGGCCAGCACCCTCCTGGCCGGTTCGGCGCCAAAGAACTGGCGCAGCACCGTGGCATCCACACGTTTGTGGTTTACCTGTTGGTAATCGGTTGAGTAGGTCAGCAGCAGTTGCTCGTAGGCATTTAGGAATGGCGTTGTGTCCGTTCGGCGGTCGTTCCAGATCAAAACCACCCAACCGCCGTGGCGAAGGATGCGCCCGAATTCCTCGCGGCATTGGCCACGATCGAACCAGTGAAAGGCTTGGCCGGCGGTGATGAAATCAACGCTCTGGTTCGGGAGCGTCGTCGCCTCCGCGGTGCCGGCAATGCTGGTGAAGCGCGGCCAGGCTTGGAGCAAACGCTCGCCGGCCTCACGCATTTCCTGATTAGGCTCGACCCCAAGCACCCGATTTCCATAGGCCAGGAACACTTCGGCCAAAAAACCTGTGCCCGAGCCCACGTCGGCGATAGTCATTTGAGGAATCAACCCGCAATCAGCTTTCAGCCGATCCAGGAGTTCCTTGGGATAATGCGGACGGTAGCGAAGGTAATTCTCGACACGATTGGAGAACCGCTGGGTTGGGTCCCTCATGCGGGGATTGTTCATGTCCTGGCAGATTTCACGCTTTCACGCCTCGCGTTTCAGGTTTCACGCCTCACGTCTCACGCATCTCCGACCTCTCCCGGCTCTTCCAGACATAACGAAACATAATCACTCGGAGCGCGGCTGTCAGCGGGATCGCCAGTATGCCGCCCAGCAAACCGCCCAGCAGCGTAGTGCCCGTCATGACGGCGATAATGATGGTGAGCGGGTGCAGACCCACGCGGCCTCCCATGATTTTGGGGGAAATGACCAGACCCTCGAGGGTTTGCACGACGGCAAAGACGCCCAGCACGACCAGTGGATGCACCCAATCGCCAAACTGGACGACGGCGATAATGAGCGCGGTGAAGCAAACAATGATGGCGCCCAGGAAAGGAATGATCGTGAGGAGGATGGCGCCAGCGCCGATCAACACCGCATACGGTAGGCCGACAATGAGAAAACCAAGCCCATAGAGAATCCCGTCACAAATGGCGACGAGCACCTGGCCGCGAAAAAATGCGATGAGATAGTTGTTGACCGAGTTGAGCACGAACACCACTTCCTGCTTGAAAGCCGAATCTGCCACCGGCAGATAATTGGTCCAGCGTGAGGAGATGGCACGTTTCTCCAGGAGAAAATAAAAAGTGTAAACCGGGATTAGCGCCAGCCCCGCCAGCACGCCGAACCAGGAAGCGACGCGGCCGACCTGACCGAACAGCCAGGAGCTGACCTTGGGCAACGTCTTGGCGACCCACCCCGCTGCGGTTTGCAAAGTTTGATTGTCGAGCGAGCCTCCGAGCAGAGATGGGTTGTTGGTTTCGGCAGGGGCGGCGCCGCCAGCCGCGTTTGTAGGGCTGGCCAGTGATGGCTCGTTCGTTGCGGTGCCGGGATCGTAGCTCCCGCCAGCACCCGATTCTCGCTGCAGCAGCTTCCTGACCCAAAGCGGCGGGTTGGTTATCCAATGCTCCAGACGTTGTTCGAGCCGGGCTGTGTAGCCGGGGATGCGCGTGGCGAGTTGGCGGGTTTCGGCGACCACCTGCGGCACGATACTGCCGCACACCGCGGCCACAATTACCAGGGCGAGGGCGAATACACACACGATAGCGCGCGGCCGGGAGGCGCCTTTGCGCTCGATAAAATCCACCACCGGATCGAGCAGATAGGCAATCACCCCAGCCACAGCAAGCGGCCACAACACCGGGGAAAGAATCTGCAGGACCCTGCCAACCGCCCAGACGAGGGCGGCCAAAAGCCCCGCAAGGACCGCGACGGCAAAGCCCGTCAGGGCCAGCATTATGATGCGCGCCTGGCGCGGTGTAGGCGAGGGGAACATCATGAAGAGAGAGAAATTGAAAATTGAGAGTTGAGAATCGAGAATTCCAAATTGGAGAGGACCGCTGGAGCCACCTTCCGCCCACTATTCTCGAGGCTCATTTTCGATCTCACAAAGTCAGGCCGAGTTTCCTGGACTTTTCGCTGGCGGCGCGCACGGCGTTGATGAGGGTGCCGCGCACTTTGCCTTTCTCCAGTTCATGGAGTCCTTCGATGGTCGTGCCCCCCGGGCTGGTGACCATGTCCTTGAGCGCGCCAGGGTGCAACCCGGTTTCCAGGACCATTTTCGCGCTGCCCAGCACGGTCTGCGCCGCGAGCCTGGTGGCAACGTCACGAGACAAACCCGCAGCCACGCCGCCATCGCTCAGCCCTTCGATGAACAGATAAACATAGGCGGGCCCGCTGCCGCTCAAACCCGTGACCGCGTCCAGCAGTGGTTCCTTGAGTTGAAACGCGAGACCAACGGCCGTGAATAGCCTTTGAGCCAACTCAGCATCTTCCGGTCGGGCCGATTTGCCCAGCGCAAAAGCCGTGGCTGATGCGCCGACCAGCGCGGGCGTATTGGGCATGACGCGGATGACTCGGGCGGTCACGCCCAGTCCTGCTTCCAATCTTGCCAGCGGCACGCCCGCCGCGATGGACAGAAGCAAATGTTTCTCGGTGAGGTGGTCGCGAATGTCCGACAGGACGTCGCTGACCTGGTCGGGTTTGACGGCCAATACCAATGCTGTAGCGAACTTCGCAACCCCGGAGTTGAACGCCGTCGATTTGGCGCCAGTCTCCTTGGCAAATGAAGCGCGGGCGGCGGCGACGGGGTCGCTGGCCATGACTTGCTTGGGGCTGACCAACCCGGCTCCAATAAACCCTTTGGCCAGAGCAGTCGCCATCCTGCCGGCGCCCAGAAAACCAAGCGTGAGCTTTTCGAACATGAACGGTTTGTAACAGTTCAGTCGAGCAACCGGAAGCGAAAATAGGGCGGGCAGATCGAAGGCGGGAGGTCATTGGTGGGGGCATTATTTAACCGCAAAGAACGCAGAGAACGCAAAGAAGAGAGGAATCAAGAACGAGGATTTGCCGGCGCCGCCGCCACGTGCTAACTCTTTTGAAACTTGGAGGAGCCGAGGTTGATGAGCAGGCCGCGTTCGAGGCGGGCGGATTTCAGGTAGCCGAGGACTTGTGCCGTGTGCTCCTCTGCCAGGGCCTTGGTGGTTTTTAGCTCGACGATCAGCCAGCCCTCCACCAACAAATAGGCATAATAGTCGCCGATGAGAGCGCCGCCTTCGTCGTAAACCTTGATGGGATAACCGAAAACTTTAGCGCAAGGGCACGGGCGCTTGGGGCGGCAACTGACCGTTGTTGGTTTGCTGCCGGGCTCGCTCGCGTTCCAATTCCGCCATGATGGCCTGTTCCTCCTCAGGGGATAGCTGCGCGGCGGATTGGGGTTGCACGGCGGGTTGTGGCTGCGCCGGAGATGCGGCGGAATCGGCTGGGCCAGCAGTAGGGACCGACATACGAACGTTCCGAATAGGAATGGCTTTCAGCCCAGTACTGGGTGCGCCGGGCGCGGAGGATAGGGCTGGAGAAGGTGCTGGCGCAGGCGCAGGGTAGCCAATCGGATTGGTCGGCGCGACGGCGAGAGGACTCGCCGGCGGAGGCGTGGCCGCAGGCTTGGCCCCGTCTTTATCCAAAGTGAGTACCGAGACTATGCCGGAATTCCTGACTTTGACGCTGCCTGCTTCAGCGTTGATCTCAATGACTTCGATTTCCCCATCGCGCTGTCCCTCCGTGAGGATGTATGACTCTTCCCTGGCTGGCTCCGACGGCCGGGCCGGCATCTGCACTTTGAGCAACGCCAGAGGACGGCCCAAAATAGTTGTGATGCCGCTCAGAACGATTTTGAACGCAGGCGGTGGCGGGGGAAGTGGTTTAGAATCCGGCGGTGCCGGCTTCAAGCCGAATACATTTCTCTCCGCAATGCCTTGGTAAGGGTTGCGCGAAAAATCAGGGACAGTCGCCTTTGCCGCCACGCAAACCAGCAGAGCGCCCAGGATGCAAACCAGTGTGTTGTTACAGCCCATCTTTGCAATATAACCGCTCCTCGATCAAACACCACCCGCGAGATTTAGTTGCTGGGTTGCAGGCCCCAGTTAATAGGCTGCCTGCGCGCCCTTTATCGAGCGCTTTTGCATCCAAGGCATCAAACCGCGCAGACGCGCGCCGGTTTTCTCAATCGAATGCCGCTCACTTTTCTTAAGAAGGGCGTTGTATTTCTTATAGCCGCCCCTGTATTC
>WNGL01005574.1_pt1 | contig 18936 bp, 12 predicted proteins | sample 5400591 | NCBI WGS metagenome assembly WNGL01 (sample SAMN13153377, study PRJNA577476) | soil metagenome | isolation source: 80 cm soil or saprolite under Garry oak tree replicate 1 | place: USA:California | collected 2016-06-15 | reverse complement strand
CCGCTGATGTCTTTTCAGTTGATGAATTGTGGCTTTCCAGAAGGACTTCTCCGCGGGCAGCTCGGGTTGAAGCGTCGCCGGCTTTGAACGTTGAGACGAGAAGCGAGCGGGAAATTATCGAGGCGGCGCTCGCGGAGACTAAAGGCCGGGTTTCCGGACCGTCCGGAGCAGCGGCTAAGCTTCGAATTCCACCTTCGACCCTCGAGACCCGGATCAAGGCCTTGGAAATCAACAAACAACGATTCAAATTCGGCTAAACGTCCCTCCCCTGAACTCTCCAGAACGCCGATTCGCGGAATTCACGGAATTCGCGCAATTCACGGGGAGCGGGGTCGCGATCTATCGCTGTTTTCCTTTATTTTTATAAAGTTGGAAGTGGCAGGAGATGTGCTTCTGTTAGACCGGTCACCCGAAAGCCCAGTACGTCGCAACTCGATCTAGAAGCTAGAGGAATAGAAGGATTCCCACAATGAGCTGCAGAATCGACCGAATCGTTAGCGCTGAAAATTTCGTGGTCTTGCTCATAAGCGGCCGGATTACAGGGGAAGATGTCGACATGCTTCGGGATGTACTGGAACAGGAATCGGGCGGCTTCGCCATCGATCTCAAAAACGTTCTTCTTGTTGACCGGGAAGCCGTGAAACTCCTTGCTCTCAGCGAGGCCAACGGAACGGAACTCAGGAATTGTCCGCCCTATATCCGTGAATGGGTCGCGCGAGAGAGGGCACAGACAAACACGGACACGTCGGAGTAATGGAAAGAAAAAAGGAGATCAACGTGGAAACTGCTAATGTTTGCGTTCGCGCTCCACAACAGCCGGGTTCGCCGTCTGCGATCCGTGTGGTGCTCCAGGAACAGGGTATTCGTTTGGAAGAACGTGGTAGAGAGCGTGAGCGAATTGTCCACGAATTGCACGACACTTTGTTGCAGGGATTTCTCGGTGCATCCATGCTGCTCGACCAGGCGGTGGAACAAACGCCTGCCGATTCGCCTTATAAGCCCGCGCTTAGCCGCGCTCTGCGCCTGGTCCATCGGGCCATTGATGAAGGCCGCACCGCTCTACATGGGCTTCACGTGGCCGCAACTGTGGCCACGAGTCTCGAGGAGGCGTTTTCGGAACTTTGGGACGAAGTCACACCTGGCGCGGGTATACAACTTCGAGTGTTCGTCCAGGGAAAGCCGCGGGCGCTGAAGCCGGCTATCCAAGAGCAAATCTTTTTGATTGGCCGTGAAGCGGTGGTCAACGCGTTGCGTCATTCCGAAGCGACAAACATTGAGGTTGAAGTCCAATACCTGCGCCGCCTATTGCGAGTGTTCGTTCGTGACAACGGCCGCGGGATTGATCCCCAGGTGGTGCAAACGGGAAGGGATTCGCACTGGGGGCTTCGCGGAATGCGCGAGCGGGCCGAAAGTATCGGTGCGCGATTCGGTATAACGAGCAGGCCAGGGGCTGGGACAGAGGTCCAAGTCGCCATTCCATTTGACCTCGCGGTCACTCCCCGTTTTCCAGCCGACGCTGGCTTTGCACACCGTTCAGTACCTTAGCGATGAGATGGCGTGACGTTAGCGATCCCGATTGGCTTCACGACAATGTGCACCACACGTTCGATACGAAATCGGATCACAGCCAAAACGCCAAGCACCACGAACAGCGTCAACACGACGAGTTGCGTCAGGACAAACGGTGGCTCTGATTGCGTCGGCGCCATTTCCTTTAAGAGGGGTATCTTCTGGAAGGCTTGAACTACCAAAACGAAGATGTTGAAGTAGAGGGACATCGTGGCACTGATCACGTATATCCAACGCCATGATCGGGCGAGCACGTGACGATACCGCCCATCAATCGCGAATGCCAAAAACACAAGGGATAGAATGCCGACCGCATGGGCAGGTGTGAAACCGTGGAATGGAAAGCCGAACCCCGTCAAACTCGTCGCGACTGTCGTTGTGAGAAACGTGGCGGTCCAACCGTCGAGCCGCTTACGTGCGAGCAGACCATACATAACTACCAGGCCAGAAAGGATACCGATCAAGCTCAGTGCGACGTGCACCAGTGTAAAAATCGTTAAGAACATGACGCCTCCAAAGAAGTCCTGACCGATTGCAGTTTCAGGAACGCCAGCAGGCCGGCATTGACCTGACCGTTGTCTTGATTCTGTCCATAAAACTCTTTACCCCCTTAGCTGAGTCTGTGCTCTCAATGTTCTGAAAGTAGCGCCCGGCACACATCACCCAACTGAGGGTTTTATCGCTACCACTCCCCGTGGATAGCGTTCTACCTCCATCGAGGTATCGAAACGCCTGACGCATGGATCTCAAGTTCCTGGCGGTGCATCGAAGTAAATCCTGGTTCGTCTCATCAGCGCAATCATCAGGACGATGCCAATACAGCCAGCGGCGATGGTGACAAAACCATCCGCAAAGGCGAGCGTATAGGCTTGCTGCCGGATCTGACCATTCAGCGCTACCAGAGCACGGCTTTGCGCCTCTTCTATGCCGGATGAGCCTGAAAACAATCCGCCAGCAAACTGACGGAGCCGCTCGTCTGTCAACCAGCTTCCGACGTTCACGTGCAACCCGATCATGTTCGAGTGGAACTGCTCGCGCACGGCGACCACTCTCTGCATGAACGCTGCGCCGATTTCGCCGCCGAACAAGCGAATGCCGTGCAAGAAGGCGCTGTAGGTCAGCGTATTAAGGGGGCTCGCCAGGGCTCCCGACTCCAGTGCCTGTTGGACCAGTCCACCTATCAATGCCACGAAGGTGATGGAGAGGCCCGCAGCCATCACGAGTTGAGGCCACCAGAAGTTGTCGCCTGCCCACGCGCTCGTCAGCCGCGCATCCAGCAAACAAGCCACCGCAACCGTGGTAAATCCCAGCGCCAGGGGCAACCTTCCATCCAGCCGCCGCATGAGTTGGAGGGACATCCATCCCATCACGAACTGCGGCAGAATGATCCACAACATCACAGGACCGGTTTCGAGCGGGCGGTAATTTTGAATCGTACCCAAATAAGACGGGATTAGAAATGCGATCGCAAGCAGCACGAATCGGAAGGAAAACAGGGCCAGAGCCATGATGAGCGTGTTGCGTTTGATCAGGAATGGGATATTAAAGAATGGGTTTGGCGACGCCCATCGTCGAATTCCTGCAGCAACGAGCAGGAAAGCGGCAGTGACCGTCATCGCCACAATGACCCCGGAATGAAACCAATCCAGCCGCTGGCCTTGATCGAGCGCGCCGAAAAGCAGACTGAATCCCACGCTCGCGTAGAGAAAGCCGCGCCAACTCGCGTTGGGCCGCCCGCCGGATGCAGGTTGAGGATTTGGTATGGCGCGATAGATGCACAGCATCATCAAAGGCGTGAGCAGCGCGCCAGTCCAGAGGATCCATCGCCAGGATAAGTGTTCCGTGTACCAGGCGACTAGCGGTGTCGCCAGCGTTAACCCGCCAAGGATATCGACGGAGTAAACGGCGATGGCATAGATCACAAGGCTCAGCGGCAGGCTGCGCAACGCGTAGCTTAAGGTTAGTGGATAGAACGTCCCAGACGACAGCCCAGTAATCACCAGTAGAAGAAGCAACGCGCTCAAGTTAGTCGAAAACGGCAGCAGGATCGAAGTGAGCGTGAAAACCGCACCGGAAAAAAGGAGCACGCGCCGCGCGCCGAAAAGACCTCCCAAATAAACAGAGAACGGCCCCATGAACATCAACGCCATGTTGAAGGCGGTCGTAATCCATGAGGCCTCATCCACCGATAATCCAAACGCACCGCGCAAATCCGGCAGACCCACACTGAGAAGTTTTCCAGTCAGCGTGACGATTCCTGCACCAAGCATGACTCCCAGCGTGCCGATGTATGGATTAGGTTTCACCTTCAAGGCGGAGAGATGGTGCGACGAAGCGTAGGCGTCCGCGGCAACAGCGCTCAATTTCCTGATCCCTTCGGAGCATTGTCATCCGAAGTTCGCGTGGTTTTGATTTTGGAGATAACGGACATACCTGGCCGCAACTGCTCGAGCGTCTGATCGCCCCGTTCCAATACGATCTTGACGGGAATGCGTTGCACAATTTTTGTGAAGTTGCCGGTTGCATTATCGGGTGGAAGAAGCGTGAATTGTGATCCGCTAGCCGGAGCGATTTCCGCGACATGACCTCGGAATACGGCATCCGGCAAAGCATCAACCGTGATCTCGACGGCATCCCCTTCGCGGACGTGAGCAAGCTGAGTTTCCTTGTAATTTGCCATCACCCATGGGTTGCTCTCCACCAGCGAAAGTACTTGCGTCCCCGGGCTTACCAACTGCCCAAGCCTTACTTTGCGTTCGCCGACGACACCATCCGCCGGCGCAAGGATGCGCGTGTACTCCAGATTCGTCTGCGCCACTTTCAATGCCGCCCGCTTCGCACTCAAATCCGCGCGAGCCTGAGCTTCCTGTGAATCAATGACGTCTCGTTGCCGATGCTGTGCTTCGAGGTCGGCCCGGCGTCCCAGCAAAGCGGCTTCAGCCTGTGCCAGATCTGCGCGCCGGGCACTCAAACCGGCACGCGCCTGTGCCATCGTCGCTTCCCGGCCGGCGAGAGCGGCCCGGAACCGGTCGGCATCCGCGACGACCTGTTCCAGGCGCTGTCTGGTCGCGGCGCCTGCTGCGATCAGCGACTCTTGCCGGCGCCTTTCCAATTCCGTACGAACAACGTCGGCTTTTGTTGCTTCGACGGCAGCCTCCGCATCCTTGATTTGAGCCATGCCGGCCTCAATGCCCGCGTGCGCCTGCGCCACCTGCGCCTCGGCCGCTTCGATGCCGGCTTCGGCCTGGCTGATGCGCGCATCTTGAAGCAATTTCTGCCGTTGAGTGTTTTCGATCGCGGCCTCTGCCGTCCAGACGACCGCGGCAGCCTGATCCACTTGTGCTCGATAGTCTTCATCCTTGAGTTGAACCAGCAGGTCGCCCACTTTCACTTTCTGATAGTCATTCACAGCAACCTCAGCGACCGTGCCTGACACGCGTGTGCTGAGCGGCGTCAAATCGGCTCGCACATATGCGTCATCCGTCTCCTGAATCTCTCCACTGCTTATCCATGAATTCCAATTGCCCGTAATGCTGAAGAGCATCGCGCCTGCCAGCAGTAGAACCACGACAGGCACGATTGCGACATAGCGCGATTGGCGTTTCTCTTTGGTTTTGCTGATTGGCGCAACGGGTTGAGCCGGTGATGGATTTATCGTCGTGGATGTGGGCGATTCTGCTGCCATGTTTCATTACTCCTGCATAGGGTCGGCGGTCATAGACCGCCGCTACAGTTCGGCGTTCAAGGATTCGAGCCAATCGCTCTTTCAAAATCCGCTTTGGCCGTCCAAAACGATAGCAACGCTTGTTGATATTGGTGATCGGCTTCGGCCAGTGATGACTGGGCTTGCAGTACGTCTTTGAAAAGACTTTCTTGAGCCGCATACCGTGCATTCAGAACGTGTACATTCTCGCGTGCGGTCTCTTGTGCCAGTTGTGCGGTCACGATCAGCTGGCGTGACTGGCGCAGTTTCCGGAATTGATCACCGACCTCGACGAGCACCTTGTCTTGCGTTTCGCGCAGTCCAGCCCGTGCCTGCTCCGCTGTCCTGACGTTTTCATCCATCTCGCGCTTCTTGCGCCCCCAATCGAAAGGCTCCCAGGTCAACAGAAAACCGGCCTGGACAATGTTGTCAGGCAGTATCTTGACGTTTTGAATGGAAGCGTAACGCACGCCGGCGCTCAGGTCGGGAATATATTCAGACTTCTTGATGCGGCGATCGTACTCGGCAGCTTCGACTTTTAACTGTCCTTCTCTGAGCTCGGGCCGCTGCGCCATTGCTTCGCTACGGGCGGCGGTCAGGTCAAACTCGAATCGGCTCGGCTCTGGCATGAGCGACACACGAAACTCATTACTGATGTCACGGCCAAGCAATATATTCAGCTTTTCCTTCTGATCCGTTAACTGATCCCGCAAAGTCATCGCCTCATAGACGATGTGCTGCACGCGTGTCTTGACCTGCAAGCTGTCCGTTTTCAATACGACCTGTTGAAGCAGGTTTTGGTCTGTGACGCGATCAAGCTCCTGGTAAAGTCTCAGTTCCTCCTCGACGGATTGCAGCGCGCTCTGAGACTGCAGCAGCGAGTAGTAGGCTTTCTTCACATTGTTGGCAATCTCGAGTTGTTTGCCGCGCAGCTGCTGGTCGGCGATCTGACGGCCGACCTCGATCTTGCGATCGACCAGGCTCAATCGATATTGCTGCGTGATCGGTTGGAATACACTGCCGTTCAAGAAAAACGTGGGCTTTCGCGGAGCAGTGACCGAAACATCTTGTCCAGGTACCGGGCCGATTCCGGTCAGCGTTCCGAGGTCGCCTTTCTTGAAGTCGAAGTGAACCTTGTTGACTAACTCGGCTGCGAGCACTGAAAACTCGAACTTGGGCAACCGGTGAGTCTTCGCAACGGCGAGGCGATCATTGAACTTTTCGACTTCCAGTCTCGCAACCTGGATTTGCCTGTTATCCTTCAACGCCAGCTCGACTGCGTGAGCCAATGTCAGTTCTTCCACCGCCGTTGAGGAAGACTCCTGGGCCCGCGCGATGCGCGGGACCACTAGCACGACGGCGATTACAAACGAAACCCATCTAGTTCGTATAAACATGCTGTGCTTCGATGGTGCAATGCTCCTACCAAATAAAGCTGTGCTGTGTCGAAAGCTAAATCGCTGATCTAAGGCATGAATGAGCTCGCCGGAGGGTACCTGTCGGCTGGAGTCGAAAGTGTCGGCGAGTTCCGACAGTTAAACTCCCGCAAAAAGCACGACCACAGATCGTGCCTCGGCCCGGTAGGTATAGCCGGGAACGGACTCGGCTTCGTTCCAATGGAGGATGTCGTTGGGTGAATCGAGGGCTGTGTCGATCCAGCGGCGCCATGGGTTTTCACCTGCCTTATCCACCCGCGGCAACTCGAAATCGAGGGGCTCCCAATAGGCATTGAAGATCAGATGAAATAGCAGCCTTTCCTTGCGGATTTCCACGCTGACGGCGATGCTGTGCGAAGACTCACCCCAGTCGGGCTGGCCGAGTTTCACGCCATGCCACTCTAAGTTCGCGCCGCGGAGGAGCTGGTTGAGGCTCATATGGCGGTCTTCGGGCTCCAGGTCTCGCAAGAGCCGTCGCGCGTTGAGTTCGGCTACGAACCGATGCAGATCGGCGTGCTTTGCGAGTAGCGTCCAGTCGAACCAGCTGGTTTCATCATCCTGACAGTAGGCATTATTGTTTCCCAGTTGAGTGCGCCGCACTTCGTCACCCATCAGAATCATGGGCATACCCGCGGATAGCATCGTTACCGCCAAAAAGTTTTTCACCTGCCGGTTTCTGAGCTTCTCCACAGCGGGATCATCGGTGGGACCTTCGACGCCGCAATTCCAGCTTCGGTTGTCATTTGCACCGTCGCGGTTGTCTTCGCCATTTGATTCGTTGTGCTTTCGGTCGTAAGAGACGAGGTCGTTCAGCGTGAAGCCGTCATGACAAGTCACAAAATTCACACTTTGCTCCGCCTCACGTTCTTTATGGCCGTAAATTGCAGGGCTACCGAGCAGGCGATCCGCAACGCGTCCGACAGAACCCGCTTCGCCACGAAAAAAGCTCCGAACATCGTCGCGGAACCGTCCGTTCCACTCCTTCCAACTGTCGCCGATGAAGTTGCCCACTTCGTACAGGCCCGTCGCATCCCAGGCTTCGGCGATGAGCTTGGTCCCGGCGAGCAGCGGGTCCGATTCAATGTCCCACAGGACAGGCGGATTCGGCATCGGTTGGCCTGATTCGTCGCGCTCAAGGATCGCCGCCAGATCGAAACGGAAGCCATCCACATGCATCTCTTCGACCCAATAACGGAGGCTGTCCACGATCATCCGTCGGACGATGGGATGATTACTATTGAGGGTATTTCCGGTGCCGCTGTAATTGGCATAGCGAGCGAGGCCTTTGTCGAGGATGTAGTACGTGCTGTTGTCCAAGCCACGGAAACTCAATGTCGGGCCGTTTTGATCACCTTCTGTAGTGTGGTTGAACACCACGTCGAGAATCACCTCGATACCTGCGCGGTGCAGCTCCTTAACCATGTCGCGAAACTCGTCCAACGGGCCGAGCGGATCCTGGCGCGAACTGTATGCCTGGTGCGGCGCAAAGAATGAGACAGGCGCGTACCCCCAGTAGTTAACCTTCCCTGGAGGGGAATCCTGAGCGTCGAACTGGAACACCGGCATCAGTTCTACTGCGGTTACGCCGAGCTCGCGCAGATACGGAATTTTCTCGATCACACCTGCAAACGTGCCGCGTTTTTCTTCCGCGACGCCGGAACTGGGATGGCGGGTAAAACCGCGGACGTGCATTTCATATACGATCGTCCGAAAGGAAGGCCGATGGAGGGGCGCGTCTCCTTCCCAATCGTATGCACGCGAATCGACGACGACGCTCTTCATGGCCGTGGCGGCGTTGTCACCTTCCCTTCGCGCATCTTCCCGACTGTAGTTTTTCGGAACAACGGTACCGCGTGCATACGGGTCGATCAGGATTTTGGCAGGATCGAAGCGCATTCCATTTGCAGGGTCGAAGGGCCCTTCAACTCGATAGCCGTAGATTTGCCCCGCTTTCACGCCGGGCACGAATACATGCCAGTAGTGATACGTGCGGTTGGTTGAGGGATCGATGCGAATTACACTCGCGGGCCGGGCGTCATCGACGTTATCAAAGAGGAGCAGCTCCATTCCCGTAGCATGCTTGGAGTACACGCTAAAGTTTGCCCCTTCACGAGAAAGCGTCGCTCCTAGAGGAGAACTCCGTCCTTCTTTATTTTCTTGAGCGAGTTCGGATGTCCGCTCAAGTTCTCGTTCCGATAAAACCATAGTCCCTCTATGAAAAGAGGCAATTCCCCTCCTTGCAAAGGGGGGAATTGCCTTTTCCACCGTTGTTGCCAATTCATTCACAGGTTCTATGACCGCCACCGATCTTACGAGTTGCTGAATTGCCGGCAGTCATAGACCGCCGCTACAGCGATTTGAGCTTCGTGTCAACTCCCGCAGCGAATGGAAGGCCGGAGCCGATAACATTTCTTCGGTACAGCGCCAGGTCCAGTTGCCTTCCGGATGACCGGGGACATTCATTCGAGCCTCCGGTCCGAGATTGAGCAGGTCTTGCAAAGGAGCAACGGCGAGGGCAGCCACTGATGACCACGCAAGGCGCATCAAGTCCCAGGCGGCCTGGCCATTTTCACCTTCGGGCGATTTCAGATATCGCGATAAGACTTGCCGCTGGTACGGCGGCAGGTCTTCGTACCATTCGCGGGTCGCGGGATTGTCGTGAGTGCCGGTATAAACGACGGTGTTCGAGACGTAGTTGTCGGGAAGGTAGGGGTTGTCTCCATGTCCGTCAAAAGCAAATTGCAGGACACGCGTTCCAGGCACGTGGAACTCGTCGCGGAGTGCAGAAACGTCCGGCGTGATCAAGCCGAGATCCTCAGCGATGAACGGTAATACGCCTAACTCTCTCTTCACCGCGTTGAAAAAATCCGCGCCCGGACCCGGCACCCACTGACCCGATTGCGCTGTAGTTGCCCCGGCCGGTATATGCCACGCGGCCGCGAACGCACGAAAATGATCCAGACGGATCACATCCACGTGGGCGAGCAGCGCACGGATTCGATCGATGCACCAGCGATAGCCGGTCTGTCGCAGCGCCTCCCAGTTGTAGACGGGGTTGCCCCAGAGCTGTCCCTGGGCGCTGAAGTAATCGGGGGGCACGCCGGCGACGAACTGTGGCCGCCTCTGTTCGTCCAGCAGGAACAGGTTCGGGTTGGCCCAAACGTCGCTCGAGTCAGGAGAAACGAAAAAGGGCAGATCGCCAATCAGGCGCACGCCCTTAGTTCTGGCATATCTACGAAGCCGGTCACCCTGGCGAAACAAGAGGAATTGAGCAAAGCGGACTTGATCGATGTCACTCGCCAGATCACGCCGGGCCCGGTCCAGAGCTGCCGGCACTCGCTTGACCAACTCCACGGGCCACTCGAGGTAGTAGGCATCGTCATATCTGGCTTTCAAAGCGCGAAACAGTGCGTACTCGTCCAGCCAGTGTGCCTGGTCGTGACAGAACTGTTCAAAGGCGGCGCGCAACTCCGGAAACGTGCCGGTGCTGAAGGTACTCCAGGCTCTCTGGAGTAACCGGTGTTTGAATGGGATAACCGCGCCGTAATCGACCTTGGTTTCCGAGGATGAGGGCGCTGTGCAGTCTTTTGCGCGTAACAGTCCATCCTCGATTAGCCAGTCTGGGCTGATCAGGAGTACGTTGCCGACGAAAGACGACATGGGTTGATACGGAGAGTTGCCGTATCCCGTCGGGCCCAACGGCAACGCCTGCCACCAGGTTTGTCCTGCTTCATGCAGTCGATCGATCCATGACAACGCAGCCGGCCCCACATCGCCGATGCCATACGGCGAGGGCAACGACGTAATATGCATGAGCAAACCGGAGGCGCGGTAATCCGGAGGAAATGGAGGCAAACCCCGCGCTCCATTGTCGTCACTCATGAGCGCGTGTCCCACCGGTGGTGACGTGATCAAAGGACGTCAGCGCATCGTTCACCATCTCTTGAGCTTCGTTCACGATCGCGTCGAGGTGGCCATGATCCCTGAAGCTCTCCGCATAGATTTTGTAGATGTTCTCCGTGCCGGAGGGCCGGGCCGCGAACCAGCCGTTGTCGGTCACAACCTTCAGGCCACCGATTGCTGCGCCGTCACCGGGGGCATGAGTCAACTTGCATTTAATCGGTTCGCCGGCAAGCCTGTCCGTCGCAACCGCTTCAGGCGATAGTTTTGCCAGCCTCGCTTTCTGCTCCGGTGTCGCCGGCGCATCGATTCGTGTGTAGTATGGCGTGCCGAACTCGGCTGTCAGTTCCTGATAGTGCTCCCCCGGGTCTTTGCCCGTTCGCGCAGTGATCTCGGCTGCCAACAGGTTTGGAACGAGCCCGTCTTTATCCGTGGTCCACACCGAGCCATCACGACGCAAGAATGTTGCGCCCGAGCTCTCCTCGCCGCCGAAGCCGAGTGAGCCGTCGATGAGTCCTTCCACGAACCACTTGAAACCCACCGGAACTTCAACGAGCCGCCGGCCGAGGCTTTTCACCACGCGGTCGATCATGCTGCTGCTGACCACGGTCTTGCCGACGGCGACGGACGGCGACCATTGCGGTCGGTTGGCGAACAGATATGAGATGGCAACGGGGAGATAGTGGTTCGGGTCGAGAAGCCCATGGCTGCGACTTACGATGCCGTGCCGGTCGGCATCCGTGTCGCTGGCAAAAGCGACGTCGAATCGGTCCTTAAGACTGACCATGCTTGCCATCGCATAAACCGACGAAGGGTCCATCCGGATTTGGCCGTCCCAATCGACCGTCATGAAGCGGAAGGTCGGATCCACAGTGTGGTTGACGACCTCCAGATTGAGTCCGTAGCGGTCGCCGATGGCATCCCAGTAAGCCACACTGGCGCCGCCCAACGGATCGACACCGATGCGGACCTTACTCCCACGGATTGCCTCGAGATCGACGACCGAGGGAAGATCGCGCACATAGGAATCGAGATAGTCGTATGAGTGTACGTTGGAAGCGATCCGAGCGCGTTCAAACGGTACTCTTGCCACCCCATGCAGGCCGTCGGCAATCATGGCGTTCGCCTGTTGTTCGATCCATTCTGTGATGTGAGTGTCCGCTGGTCCACCAGTGGGTGGATCGTATTTGAAGCCGCCGAATCGCGGCGGATTGTGCGATGGCGTAATGACAATGCCGTCCGCGAGGCCGCGCGTGCGGCTGCGATTGTACGTGAGAATGGCGTGCGAGATTACCGGGGTAGGAGTGTAGCCATTGTTCGCATCGACCATCACGTCGACGCCATTCGCGACCAGCACCTCCAAAGCGGTGGCGAAAGCGGGCTCCGAAAGCGCGTGCGTATCAATGCCGATGTACAGCGGCCCGTCGATGCCTTGCTTCTTGCGATAGAGGCAAATCGCCTGCGTGATTGCGAGAATGTGTGCTTCATTGAAAGCGTTGTCGAGAGCGGAGCCGCGATGCCCGGAAGTTCCAAACACGACTCGTTGTGCGGGTATTGATGGATCCGGTTGCCTCGTGTAATACGCGGTCACCAGCCGCGGTACGTCGATCAGTATCGACGGCTCAGCAGGTTTGCCTGCGAGCGAAGAAATTGCCATGGTCTGTTCCTTTCGATAATTCCACGAAACGCCGATTTCCCACTGTAGCGGCGGTCATAGACCGTCGCTACAGTTCACTCCACCGGACACGGCTTGACGTTCCAGATTCCGGCTGCATATTCGGCGATCGTGCGGTCGCTGGAGAATTTCCCGGAGCCCGCCACATTTAAAATTGCGGTGCGCGCCCACGCGTTGGGTTTTGCATATAAGTCACGCAGCCGCTGATCTGCTTCTAGATAGGACCTCAGATCCGCCAGATGCATGTAATAGTCGCCGTGCGTCAGCAGCGCATCACGCAGTGGACCAAAGACGGCCGGCTCGTCGCCGCTGAGATAATCGGAAAACATCAGATCCAATGCAGCGCGGGTCTCCGGTTCGTTATCGTAGTGCCACTGCGGACTGTACCAGCCCCGGCTGTCCGCCACCTGTTCCGCCGTCAGGCCGAACAGGAAGAAATTTTCCTCTCCTGCCTCTTCTGCCATCTCAATGGTCGCGCCGTCGCGCGTGCCGATGGTCAGCGCTCCGTTCATCATGAATTTCATGTTGCTCGTGCCGCTGGCTTCATAGCCGGCGGTCGAAATCTGGTTGGAGACATCACTCGCTGGAATCAGCCGCTCTGCCAGTGAAACGCAATAATCCGGCAGGAACAGAACTTTGAGGCGCCCGCGGATCGTTGGATCATTGTCGATGACGCGAGCGAGGTTGTTGATGAACTTGATGATGACCTTGGCCAGCTGATAAGCCGGGGCCGCTTTTCCGGAGAAAAAGAACGTCCGCGGCGCCAGATCCAGGTTCGGGTTCTCGCGCAGGCGGTTGTACAGCACCACGACGCGCAGTGCGTTGAGCAGTTGCCGCTTGTATTCGTGAATGCGCTTGATGTGGCAATCAAAAATACTATCGACGTCTACCGTTTCGGCCATCGTCTGCTTGAGCCAATCGGCAAATTGCACCTTGGCCACGCGTTTGGCCTTGAGGAAGGCATCACACAACGCCGGATCACCGGCCAGTGGTGTCAGGTTTTTTAACTGGCTAAGATCTGTTATCCAGCTATCACCGATAGCCTCGGTGATCGTATCCGCAAGCACCGGGTTGGACATGAGCAGCCAGCGGCGCGGCGTGACGCCATTGGTCTTGTTGCTGAAACGCTCGGGAAACATCTCCGCGAGCTCTTTGACCGTGGACGTGCGCAGCAGTTTGGAGTGTATGGCAGCCACCCCGTTGGTGCTGTGCGAACCGACGATCGCCAGGTTGGCCATCCTAACGTGCTTGGCCGCGCCTTCCTCCACGAGGCTCATGCGCTCGACCCGCCCCTCATCGCCGGGGAAGCGGACCCGCACTGAATCGAGCAGGCGCCGATTGATCTCAAATATGATCTCCAGGTGACGCGGCAGCATCATCTCGAACCACGCGAGAGGCCATTTCTCGAGAGCTTCCGGCAAAAGCGTGTGATTCGTGTAGGCCAGAGATCTTTTAGTCAGATCCCAGGCCTCATCCCATCCGAGGTGCGCTTCATCAAGCAGAATCCGCATCAATTCGGGGACCGCCATCGTCGGGTGCGTATCATTGAGCTGGATGGCGACCTTTTCGGGAAGCGCGCTCCAATCGGCGTTGGTCTGCCGGAAACGGCGAACGAGATCGGCTAGCGAGCAAGCGACGAGAAAATACTCCTGCACAAAGCGCAATCCTTGCCCCATCGTCGTGTGGTCGTCGGGATACAACACACGGGTCAGCGATTCGGCCTCCAACGTCTCAGCCAACGCGCCGACGAAATCGCCGCTGCTGAATTCTTGAAAATTGAAGTAATCGTGCGCAGCCGCGGCCCAGAGCCGCAGCGTGTTCACGGTCTTGCCGCCGTGACCCACGACGGGGCGGTCGAACGGAATGCCGATCAAAACGGAAGGCTTGCCGACGACCGCGTGCAAGATCCCGCCGCGCACCTCGAACGAGCAATTGAGCTTCACGTCAACCGTTTCGTTCGGACGAGCAACCTCCCATGGGTCGGGGCGGCGCAGCCAGTTATCGGGGAGTTCCTGTTGCCATCCGTCCCGGATGGACTGTTTGAACATCCCGTATTCGTAGCGCAAGCCGTAGCCCATCGCGGGAATTTGCATTGTGGCCATTGAATCCAGGAAGCAAGCCGCCAGGCGTCCGAGACCTCCGTTACCCAAACCGGCGTCGGGCTCCTGTTCGAGCAACTCGAACCAATCGATTTTCTTTTGCGTCACGACTTCTTTCACGACGGGATCGAGGAGAAGGTTTGTGACATTGTTGGCCAGGGAACGGCCGATGAGAAATTCCATCGAAAGATAGTAAACGCGCTTGGGGTCCTCGCGCCGGTAAGTCTGCTCGGTACGTACCCATCGCTGCGACAGGACGTCGCGCACCGAGCGGGCGACGGCCTCAAAACGCTCTCGAGCACCGATCGTCGCCGGTTCCATAACGTTCGGGCCCGCCGCTGTATTGCTCGAGGAGCTTCAATACGTCAGATCTTCTCGAGATATCGGAAACTGACTTGTCTTGTTTTTCAGCTTTCATTGCGTTGTCCTTCTTGGTTAAAAGGGCCACTTCCAGTCGTTGATCTCGGGCGAATCCACGCCGAATTCATAAGCGTATTTTTCACACGCGATCTGCTGATTCACTAAAGCCTCTCGAACACTGGCGCCGGTGGCGCCGAAACGGGGCATACGGTCAATAGCATCGATTGCAAGGCTGAAGCGATCGGTCTGATTGCGAATAGCCAGCTCCAGCGGCGTATTGATGTTGCCCTGCTCTTTGTAACCGCGCACGTGAATGTTGTGCTGGCTTGGCCTGCGATAGGTGAGGCGGTGGATCAACCACGGGTAGCCATGAAAGTTGAAGACGACCGGCTTTTCTCGAGTGAAGATCGCCTCGAACTCATCGTCGGTCAGACCGTGCGGGTGTTCCGTATTCGGCACCAGCCGGAACAGGTCAACAACGTTCACGAATCTCACCTTCACGCCCGGCAGGTGCTGGCGAAGCAGCGCCGTGGCGGTCAGGGACTCCATCGTCGGCACATCCCCGCAGCTTGCCATAACCACGTCGGGTTCGCCGCCCTGGTCATTGCTGGCCCAGTCCCAAATCCCGACACCCTTCGTGCAGTGCGCGATCGCTGCGTCCATGTCGAGATACTGCAAGTGAACCTTTTTGTCCGCGACGATCACATTGATGTAGTTGCTGCTCTTCAGGCAGTGGTCGCCGACGGAGAGCAGGCAGTTGGCATCAGGCGGCAGATATATACGTACAACCTCGGGGCTCTTATTGGCCACGACGTCGAGAAATCCGGGGTCCTGGTGCGTGAAACCGTTGTGATCTTGCCGCCACACGAGCCCGGTGATCAGCAGGTTCAGCGATGGTATCTTCTCTCGCCACGGCAGCTCGTTGCACTTCTCCAACCACTTGGCATGCTGATTGAACATCGAGTCGATAACGTGTATGAACGGCTCATAGCTATTAATCAAGCCATGCCGGCCGCTCAGAATATATCCTTCCAGCCAGCCTTCCACGGTGTGCTCGCTGAGCATTTCCATGACGCGGCCGTTCACGGCCAGCTGCCCGCCGTCGGCGTCTTCGGGGAAATACTCGCCGAGCCAAACCTTCTTACCGACTTCATAAAGAGCCTGGAGCTGGTTGGACTCTGTCTCATCCGGACCGAACACGCGGAAGTTCTGGATGTTGAGCCGCATCACTTCTCGAAGGAAGTTACCGAGCGTGGGGACGTTACCGGCCAGCGTCACGCCGCGTTTTTTGACGTCGATGGCGAAGTCGGAAAAGTCCGGCATCACCAGGGGTTTGCTTAACAAGCCGCCATTGGCGACGGGGTTGGCGCTCATCCGCCGCGGCCCTTTCGGAGCCAGGGCCTTTAATTCCGGCATCAGCCGGCCATCCTCATCGAAAAGGTTCTCCGGTTTGTAGCTGCGCATCCAGTTTTCCAGCAGCTTCAGGTGACTGGGATTCGTGGCGATGTCTGTTAGCGGAATCTGATGCGCTCGCCAGAAGCCTTCGAGGTAATGGCCATCCACCTCGCGCGGGGACGTCCAGCCCTTGGGGCTGCGGAGGATGATCATTGGCCAGCGTGGCCGGAAAGCTTTCCCGGTACGCCGTGCCTCTTCCTGGACCTTGCGGATTTCCAGGACACAATGTTCCAGGGTAGCGGCCATCGCCTGATGCATGCTGCGTGGATCACTGCCTTCCACAAAATAAGGTGTGTAGCCATACCCGACGAACAGCGCCTCCAGTTCCTCGTGACTGATGCGGGCCAAAAGCGTTGGGTTATTGATCTTGTAACCGTTGAGGTGCAGGACCGGCAGCACCGCACCATCGGTAATTGGGTTGAGAAATTTATTGCTATGCCAGCTCGTGGCAAGCGGCCCCGTTTCAGACTCGCCGTCGCCCACCATGACGAGAGTTATCAAATCGGGATTGTCGTAAACGGTCCCGTAAGCATGCGAGACACTATAGCCAAGCTCGCCGCCCTCATGGATGCTCCCCGGAGTCTCGGGAGTTGCGTGGCTGCCGATCCCGCCAGGGAAAGAAAACTGTTTGAAGAAGCGCTGCATTCCCGCGATGTCTTCAGTTTTGTCGGGATAAATTTCTGAATACGTTCCCTCGAGATACGCCTGAGACAGGACAGCCGGCGCGCCGTGGCCGGGCCCTGAGATAAAAATGGCGTTGAGGTCGTACTTGTTGATTAACCGGTTGAAGTGGATATACGTGAAGGCCTGACCCGCGTCCGAACCCCAGTGGCCCAGTAGTCGCGCCTTTGTGTGCTCCAGTTTCAGCGGTTCTCGCAACAGCGGGTTTTCCTTGAGGTACAACATGCCCAGACACAGGTATAGGCTTGCGCGCCAGTACGCGTCGATGCTGTTCAATTCTTCGGGACTCAGCGGGGCTCCCTTGACCGTCGAGCGGGCCGCGCCGTACGCCGAGATCGATTCGTGTGTATTAATCTCCTCTGCTATGGTTGCCATGATTCAAATTCTCCTTTTTTGCGCCTAATACCATTTGCTACATGTCCTTCGCTAATTGCTCTTTTACTGCTGCGATTACTTGATCCGGTTCGAACCCGAACTTCCGCTCCAATGCTTTGAGCGGCGCCGAAGCTCCGAAAGTGTGCATGCCGATGACCCGGCCGGATGTGCCGATGTAACGCTCCCAACCAAAAGTGGAAGCCTGCTCCACCGCGACGCGAGCCTGAACCGTCGGCGGCAACACGCTGTCGCGGTATTGTTTCGTCTGTTTCTCGAAAATTTCCCAGGACGGCATCGATACCACTCGCGAACGAATGCCTTCGGCGAGCAGCTTCTCGTGCGCCTCTACCGCAAGGCTGACTTCGCTGCCCGAGGCAATAATGATCACTTCGGGATTGCCGCCGGGAGGATCGGCGAGCACGTAGGCGCCGTGCGCGACTCCGGATGCCGGCGCATACTTGTTCCGATCGACAGTTGGTAGAGGTTGGCGCGACAACACCATCGCCGCCGGCTGGTGGCGTAGCTGCATCACGTAACGGTAAGCCTCGACGACCTCGTTGGCGTCACCGGGCCGCAACGTGATGAGCCCGGGTATTGCGCGCAAAGAAGCCAGGTGTTCGATCGGCTGGTGGGTTGGACCGTCTTCTCCGTCCCCCATCGCATCGTGCGTAAAGACGAAAATAGCGGGCAACTCCATCAGCGCGGCGAGACGGATTGCGGGTCGCGCGTAGTCGCAGAAGATGAAAAACGTTGCGCCGAAGGCCCGGACCTTGGATAGCGAGAGTCCGTTGACGATCGCGGCCATCGCGTGCTCGCGAATACCGAAGTGCAAATTTTTCCCATCCGGAGTATCGGCCTGGAAATCTCCCGCGCCCTTGAACGTCAGCGTGGTCTTGTTCGACGGCCCGAGATCCGCGGATCCGCCGAGGAACCAAGGAATGTTCTGCGCGAGCCCATTCAGCACCTTTCCTGAAGCTTCGCGCCCGGCGATGCCCTTAGCGTCCGCCGGAAAGACAGGAAGATCACGATCCCACCCCGAGGGGAGTTCCCGCCGCTGCATCAATTCGATTTCGTTTGCCAGCTCGGGATACTTGGAGCGGTAGGACTCGAGCAGTCCCGTCCATTCACTGCGTAACGTCGCGCCTCGTGCGCCAATACCGGCAGCGAAGTGATCATAGACGCCATCGGGCACTAGAAATTTTTCTTCCTCGGGCCATCCATAGCTGCGCTTGGTGAGGCGGACTTCTTCATCACCGAGCGGCTCCCCGTGAGCTGCGGCAGTGTCCTGCTTGTGCGGCGAGCCGTATCCGATGTGGCTGTCCAAAACGATGAACGTGGGACGCCCTTCCGTCTTCCGGAAAGTGTCTAGCGCCTCCTGGATCCGACCGAGGTCGTTGGCCTCGCTGACCCTCAGAATGTTCCATCCGTATGCAAGGAATCGTGCGGCGACATCCTCCGTGAACGCCAGACGTGTGTTTCCTTCGATCGTGATGTGGTTGTTGTCGTAAACCCAGCAAAGGTTATCCAGGCCCAGGTGGCCCGCGAGCGACGCCGCTTCCGACGCGACGCCTTCCATCAGGCAGCCATCGCCGCAAACGGCATAAATCTTGTAATCGAAGATATCGAAGCCGGGCCGGTTGAAGTGATTGGCGAGCCACTTCTCCGCGATTGCCATGCCGACGC
>WNGL01008344.1_pt1 | contig 18937 bp, 16 predicted proteins | sample 5400591 | NCBI WGS metagenome assembly WNGL01 (sample SAMN13153377, study PRJNA577476) | soil metagenome | isolation source: 80 cm soil or saprolite under Garry oak tree replicate 1 | place: USA:California | collected 2016-06-15 | reverse complement strand
CGCCCAGAAGCTCCGCGAGCCTTTCCAGCGTCTCGATCTTCGCCAGCTCGCCCTTCTCGAATCGATAGAGCGCGGTGCGCGAGATGCCGAGCCGGTTCGCGATCTCGTCCGCGCTGAGCCCGGAACCCAGCCGGAAGGCCTTGAGCCTATTGCCGATGTCGTCGAAGCGGATGGCCATTGACGCCCTATTCAAGAACGCTGTCCCACGCCCGAGCGCTTGCAGCGATGGGTCCCGGCTCTCGCTTCGCTCGGCCGGGACGACAGTGATGGGCTCAAGTTGACGGCCCCGGCTGCCCCTGCAATCGCTTGGCGGCGTCGAGCGCGGCGTTGACGATGCCCTGATAGCCCGTGCAGCGGCAGAGGTTGCCGGAAATCGCGATCCTCACCTCCTGCTCGGTGGGGTTGGGATTGTCGTGCAGGAACTCGGTCAGCGTCATCAGCATTCCGGGCGTGCAGAAGCCGCATTGCAGGCCGTGATTGTCGCGAAATGCCTCCTGCAGCGGATTGAGCTTGTCGGGGCTCGGCGCGAGACTCTCGACCGTGGTGATCTCGTGCCCATTGGCCTGCACCGCGAGCATGAGGCACGAGCGCGCGGAGAGGTCGTCGAACAGGATCGTGCAGGCCCCGCACACGCCGTGCTCGCAGCCGAGATGGGTCCCGGTGAGACCGAGCCCGTGGCGCAGGAAATCGGCCAGCGTCAGGCGGACCTCGACCTCGGCCTCGTGGCGCTTGCCGTTGACTGTCAGTGCAATCTTGCGTGTCTCGCCCATTGGAAGCTCGCTCGTCTAATTGGCCTGCGGCGCCGCCGCCCGACTGGGCAGACGCGCCCGCGCCTGTTCCAACGCTCGGCGCGAAAGGACCGCCGCCAGGTGCTGGCGGTAGGACGCTGGCGCATGCACGTCCTCGATGGCATCGAACTTTCGGCACGATTCGCATGCGTCCCGCAGAAGCTGATCGGTCGGTACATTGCCGACCAGTGCTTCCTCCACCTCCCGCGCCCGCACCGGCGCGGCCCCGATGCCGCCGATCGTCACCGCGACCCGCGTGATCTTGCCGCCGCCGTCCTCGGCGATGAGCGCGGCCGCGGAGACGATGGCGAAGTCGCCATGGCGCCTGGCGAATTCGACGAAGGCATGGCCGTGGCGTTCCCGCCAGATCGGAAAGCGCACCGCGGTCAGGATCTCGTTCGGCTCGATCGCAGGCGTCATATAGGCCACCGGAAAGGACGCGAATGGAATCTCGCGCGAGCCATTGGGGCCGGTCACGGTCACGGTCGCATCGAGCGTGGCGGCGACCGCGACCAGTTCTGCCGAGGGATCGAGATGGCACAGCGAGCCGCCAAGCGTGCCGCGGTTGCGGGTCTGGCGGTGGCCGACCAGGCGGATCGCCTCGGCCATCAGCGGGCATCGGCGGCGAACGAGTTCGGAGAACTCGAGGTCGCGCTGGCGCGCCATCGCCCCGATCTCAAGCGCGCCTTCGGTCTCGCGAACGAAGGAAAGCCCCTCGACCAGGTTGAGATCGATGACATGGTCCGGCAGCACGAAGCGCATATTCAGCATCGGCATCAGCGACTGCCCGCCAGCGAGCAGCTTGGCGTTGTCGAGGCGGCCGAGCAGCCCCACGACGTCGGCGACAGTTCTCGGATCGTGGTAGCTGAAGGGCGGCGGTTTCATGCGGGACGGGACTCAAGGGCGCGGGTCATCGCCGGGCCGAGACTTTACATATCCGGAAAACCGTGCCTCAATCCAAAAAATAATCATAGTCCCAAATATGGAACGAAGCGATCCGTTGGCCCGATGAAGCCCGCCGCCTTTCGCTATCATGCGCCGAAAACGGTCGACGAGGCGCTCGCGACGCTGGCGGAGGTGGCCCCCGAGGATGGCCGGGTTCTCGCTGGCGGCCAGAGCCTCGTTCCGATCATGGCGTTTCGGCTGGCGCGGCCGGCGCATCTCGTCGACATCAACGGGATCGAGGCGCTCGGCCGCCTTGCCGCCACAGCGAAGAAGCTCGCGATCGGCGCCTGCGTGCGGCATGCCAGCTTCTACCGCTTGGTCGTGGACAGCCCGCTGGGGCGGCTCCTGTCGACGGTCGTTCGTCACATCGGCCATCATCCGATCCGCACCCGCGGAACATTCTGTGGCAGTCTGGCGCATGCCGACCCGGCTTCCGAATGGTGCCTGGTCGCCGCGACGCTTGACGCCGACATGATCGCCCGGAGCAAGCGCGGCGCGCGCACCATCGCGGCGCGGGACTTTTTCGCGGGGATCATGACCACGGCGCTGGCGGAAGACGAGCTGCTGACGGAGGTGCAACTGCCGATCCTGCCCGACGATAGCCGCTTCGGATTCTGCGAGTTCAGCCGCCGCGCCGGCGATTTTGCCCTCGGCATGGCGCTCGCGACCTATCGGGTGGAGGACGGCGTCATCGTCGAGCCCAGGCTGGGCGTCGGGGGTGCCGAGCCGCACCCGCGCCGGATCGCCGAAGCCGAGGCGGCGCTGGCCGGCCGCCCGCCCGGAGCCGGTACATTCCGTGCGGCGGCGGACGCGGCCGCCGCGGCCGTCGACCCGCTTGAGGATCACCAGACGAGCGCCGATTATCGGCGCGACCTGGTGCGCACCATGACCCGCCGCGCGCTTGAGCGCGCGGCCGCCTGAGCAAGTGCTCACGCGGCCCCCGCGCCGGAAACGATCGAGAAAGGGTAGCTCATGAACCGACCCGCCGAGCTCTCAACCAAGACTCTCACCAATGCGCCAAAGCAGGACTTGCGAACCTGGCTCGCGCAGATGGAAGCGGCCGACGAATTGCAGGTCGTGCGCGGCGCCGACCGCGAGCGGGAAATCGGCGGCATCGTCGATGTCTACCAGCGCCAGGCCGGCAACCGGGCGGTGCTGTTCGATGACATTCCCGGCTATCCGAGCGGCTACCGCATCGTCGCCAATATCCTCACCTCGACCAAGCGCATCAAGCTCACCCTCGGCCTGCCTGCCGACGCGACCGACATGGATCTGGTGCAGTTCTGGCGCAGCTACATGAAGCAGGCAAAGGCGATCCCGCCGCTCGCGGTGCCGACCGGTCTCATTCTGGAGAATTCCTTCCGCGGCACCGACGTGGATCTGTGCAAAATCCCGGCGCCGAAATGGCATGAGCACGATGGCGGCTACTATATCGGCACCGGCTGCATGGTGATCATGCGCCACCCCGACACTGGCTGGATCAACTACGGCGCCTACCGCATCCAGGTGCACGATCGCAACGTGGCCTCGGTCATGTGCTCGAAAGGCAAGCATGGCAACCTCATCATGCGGCGCTACCAGGAATTGAAGCAGCCCTGCCCGATCGCGGTCGTGGTCGGCATGCACCCGGCGCTGTTCATGGTGGCCGGCCTCGAAATTCCCTACGGCAAGAACGAATACGACGCGGCCGGCGGGCTGTTGGGCGAAGCGGTTGAGATCATCGATGGGCCGGTGACCGGGCTGCCGATACCGGCCAATGCGGAGATCGCCTTCGAAGGCTTCGTCTCGCTCGATGATCTCATCGATGAGGGCCCGCTCGGCGAATGGACCGGCTACTACGCCGGCGGGATACAGAAGGAGCCGGCGATCCGGGTCCAGAACCTCATGCACCGCGACAACCCGGTGCTGCTCGGTGCGGTCCCAGGCATTCCGCCGGACGACGATTCCTTCTACCGCTGCACCTATCGCAGCGGCGCGGTGTGGAACCAGCTCGAGGCCGCCGGCGTGCCCGAGGTCAAGGGCGTCTGGGCGCACGAGGCCGGCGGCAGCCGGCTCTGGCTGACGGTCGCGATCAAGCAGATGTATGGCGGCCATTCCAAGCAGGCCGGGCTGATCGCCTCGCAATGTCACGCCGGCGCCTATGCCAACCGCTTCGTCGTGGTGGTAGATGATGACATCGATCCGGCCGATATGATCAAAGTGATCTGGGCCATGTGCACCCGCTTCGAGCCGCGCGAGGGCATCGAGATCCTGCGCGGCTGCTGGAGCACCGCGCTCGATCCGATGAGCTACGGCCCCGGCGATCCGCGCAATGCGCGCGTGGTCATCGATGCCTGCAGGCCCTGGAACCGGCGCGACAGTTTCCCCCTGCCGGTGCGCTCGAGCAAGGAGCTGGACGATCACATCCTGAAGAAATTCCAGCACCTCCTGCCGCGCGGCCACTGAGGGAATGGTCATCGATCGCAAGGGCAGGGGAGCGCGGCGCGCTCCATGAGCGAATGTGACCAGCGACCATGAGTGAAAAGCTCGACATCACGTTGAACATCAACGGCCATGACCATTCGATCCGGGTCGAGCCGCGCCGCACCCTGGTCGATGCCATCCGCGACGACTGCGGGCAGACCGGAACCCATATCGGCTGCGAGCATGGCATCTGCGGAACCTGCACGGTGATCCTCGACGGCGATGCGGTGCGCTCCTGCCTGATGTTCGCGGTGCAGGCGCAGGGCAAGAAAATCCGCACCGTGGAAGGACTCGCGAACGGCAACGATCTGCATCCGCTGCAGCGCGCCTTCATCGCTCATCACGGATTGCAATGCGGCTTCTGCACGCCGGGCTTCCTGATGCTGGCCGCGAATGCGCTGGAGCAGAACCCCGATATCGATGACGATGACCTGCTCGACGTTCTCTCGTCGAATCTCTGCCGCTGCACCGGCTATCAGAACATCATCAAGGCGGTCCGCGCCGCCCGCGATGAAATGCGGGGCGCGAAGGCAGCGGAATGAAACCGAGTCACGGCAATTCGTCCGCACCCACCACCTATCCGGCACCGCCACGCGCGCACGAGCGCAAAGTGCTCGGCCACCCCGTCGCGCGCATCGAGGATCTCCCACTGGTCACCGGCAGCGCATGCTTTGCCGGCGATATCAACTTCCCGCGCCAGCTCCACATGCGCATCGTGCGGTCGCCGAAAGCGCATGGGCGGCTCATCTCGGTCGAGGCCTCCGCCGCGCTGGCGCTGCCGGGCGTGGTGGCGGTGTGGACCAACACGGACATCGCCGACCTCCCGCCGATCGATTTCCGCGCCGACAAATCCGCCGCGGGAATCAAGCCGTTCCGCCAGCCCGCCCTCGCGCGCGGCTTCGTTCGCTATATCGGCGAACCCGTGGCCGCGGTGTTCGCCGAGGACCCCTACCTCGCCGAGGATGCCGCCGACCTGGTCTCGGTCGAATTGGAGGAACTCCCAGTCATCCTGTCGGCGAGCGATCCGCCGGGCGAGTTCGAGCCCGGCTGCAGCACCGAAGCCATCGTCTTGCGTCTGAGCTACGGCGACATCGAGGCGGTGTTGCGTAACGCCCATACGATCATCGAGCTCGACCTGTCGACCGGCCGCCATTCCGGGGTGCCGCTCGAGACCCGCGGCGCCATCGGCCACTATGACGCGGCGAAGGATATTTTGGAGCTCCACGGCGCGGCCAAGATTCCGCATCGCAACCGCGAGACCTTGTGCCGCATGCTCGGGCGCAGCCCGTCCTCGCTGCATGTGCACGAAAGCCATGTCGGCGGCGGTTTCGGCATCCGCGGCGAGCTTTATCCCGAGGACGTCCTGGTGCTGGTCGCGGCGATGCGGCTCGGGCAGCCGGTCAAGTGGATCGAGGACCGGCGCGAGCACCTGATGTGCGCCAACCAGGGTCGCCAGCAGCGGCATCTTGCCCGCATCGCGGTCGATGCCGACGGCGTCATTCTCGGCATCGAGGACGAGATTTTCCACGACCAGGGCGCCTATATCCGCACGCACGGGGTCAATGTTCCGAATCGCACCATGTACATGCTCACCGGCTGCTACCGCGTGCCGGCCTATCGGGCGCTCGCGCATGTGCGGCTCACCAACAAGACGCCAGCCGCGACCTATCGCGCGCCCGGCCGCTTCGAGAGCACCTTCGTGCGCAGCCGGCTGATGGACGCAGTCGCCGACCGACTCGGCCTCGACCGCATCGAGGTGCGCCGGCGCAACCTCATCCCGGCATCCAGGATTCCTTACACCGTCGCGTTCAACGAGCCCGGCATCGAGGAGCTCGACATCGACTCCGGCGACTATGCGGCGCTGCTGGACAAGGCGCTCGTTGCCTTCCGGTGGAAGGAGCTGCAGCAGGAGTACAAGCGCCGCCGCGCGGCCGGCGAAATGGTCGGCGCTGGCGTGGCGATTTTCCTCGAAGAGAGCGGGCGCGGGCCGGCCGACAACGCGAAAATCTCCGTCGACACGAGCGGTGTCGTCGAGCTGATCACGGGCGGTGCCTCGCTCGGCCAGGGTTTCGAGACCGCGATGGCGCAGATCTGCGCCGAGGCGCTGGGCGTCGACTACCGGAAGGTGCGGGTGATCCACGGCCAGACCGATCGCATCGATCACGGCATCGGCGCCCATGCCGCGCGTGCGACCGGGCTGACCGGCGGCGCGGTGCACGTCACCGCCATGATGGTGCGCGCGAAGGCGCTCGAATTCGCCTCCGAGCTCATTCAGACGCCCGCTGCCGAGCTCGACATTGTCGACGGCATGGTGGTGCGGCGGGGCGGCAAGGGCGGGCCCTCGATCGCGCTCGCCGAGCTTGCCAGGCGGATCGCGCCCGGCGCGAAACTCCTGCGCGGACGTGAGCCGCAGCTTGCCGCGCACGGCTGGTACAATACCGACCACACGGTCTTTCCCTATGGCGTGCACCTTGCCGCGGTGCGGGTCGACCGCGAGACCGGCAAGGTCGAGGTCGAGCGCTTCATGGTGGCCTATGACGTCGGCCGCGCGGTCAATCCGATGCTGGTCGAGGGCCAGCTCGTGGGTGGCTGCGTGCAGGGCCTCGGCGGCGCGCTGTCGGAGGAATTCACCTATGACCAGGGCGGCGAGCCGCTCGCGGTGACATTCGCCGACTATCTGATGCCGACCTTGCGCGATCTGCCCGATGTCGAGGTGCTCATCACCGAGGACGCGCCGTCGCCGCGCCATCCGCTCGGGCTCAAGGGCGCCGGCGAGGGCGGAATCAACGGCGCCGGCGGCGTGATCGCGAGCGCGATCGACGATGCCATCGGCATTCCGGGCGCGATCACGCGGCTGCCCGTCACCCCGCAGCGGTTGCGCGAGCTTCTGCGGCAATCGTCATCTCGACCGTAAGAGGGAGCCGACGGGCGGGCGCGAGCTCGAGCACCTTGTCGTGACGACGCATGTCGTGCCGCCGCCTTCTCAAGGTGGCCACCAGTAGCTCGGCCATGTCGAACTCCTGCCCGCGAAGGAAACGGCGGTGTCGCTCCCCACTGTCATGCCCCGCGAAGGCGGGGCATCCAGTAACCACCGGACCCGCGATCCTGCACGACCGTGCGTCAAACGATGTTCGGTGATTACTGGATCGCCCGCCTTCGCGGGCGATCCAGTGGAGGACGCTGGTGCCAGTGGCGCGTGATCGAATCCATCGCGGTTAGGATTGTCAGTCAACACGCGTGTGGGCTTTACGTGCGCCGAACGCAATGGCATGAGGCAAGCCGGCGCGCGAAGGCGGCGGTCTCCCGGCAATCAAGAGGTGGACGGTGGGTGAATTCGGGATTGGGCAGGCGGTCACTCGGTTCGAGGATCCGCGGCTGGTGCGGGGCGAGGGCCGCTATGTCGGCGACATCGTGCTTCCGGGCATGGCGTTCGGCTATGTGTTGCGCTCGCCCCACGCGCATGCGCGCATCCGCTCGATCGACACCGCCAAGGCCGGGGCTGCGCCGGGCGTGCTCGCCGTGCTCACCGGCGCGGACTGGCAGGCGTCCGGGTTCGGCGACCTGCCTGTGCCGGGCGGGCTCAAGCGCCGCGATGGCAGCCCGCTCTATCGGCCGCCCTATCCGGCGCTGGTGAAGGACCGGGTGCGGTGGGTCGGCGACTATGTCGCCTTCGTCGTCGCCGAGACCCTGCATCAGGCGATGGACGCGGCCGAGCTGGTCGACGTCGACTACGAGCCGCTGCCCGCGGTCATCTCGACCGTAGATGCGTCGGCGCCGGGCGCGCCGCTCGTCTTCGACGATTGCCCGAACAACATCTGCTTCGTACAGCTCGAGGGTGACAAGACCGCGACCGACGCGGCCTTTGCGCAGGCGGACCATGTTGTCAAGCACCGGTTCGTGATCAACCGGGTCACCGCGGCCAGCATGGAGCCGCGCGGCAGCATCGGGGTCTACAGCCCGGCCGACGGGCGCTACACCATCTATACGACGCTGCAGCGCACGTTCTCGTTCCGCGAGGATTTGGCCCGCAATGTGCTGCGCGTGCCTGAGAACAAGGTGCGCGTGATCGCCGGCGACATCGGCGGCGCCTTCGGGATGAAGAGCGCGGTCTACAACGAGGTCGCGCTCGTCCTCCTGGCCGCGAAGCTGACCGGCCGGGCGGTGAAATGGATCAGCACCCGCTCCGAAGCCTTCCTCGGCGATGCGCAGGCGCGCGACAATGTCACCGACGCCGAGCTGGCGCTCGACCGGGATGGCAATTTCCTTGCCGTGCGGGTGCGGACGGTCGCCAATCTTGGCGCCTATCTGCAGGTCGGCGGCACGTCGTTCCTGACCAATATCGGCACTCTTGCCGGCGTCTACCGCACGCCTGCGCTGCATGCCGATATCACCGCGGTGTTCACCAACACCAATCCGGTACGGCCCTATCGGGGCAACGGCCGCCCCGAGGCCGCCTATGTGATCGAGCGGCTGGTCGATCTCGCCGCCGACGAGCTCGGCATCGACCCGGCGGAGCTGCGGCGTCGCAACACGATTCCGCCCGCGGCGATGCCGTTCAAGACCGGGCTCGTCTTCACCTACGACTGCGGCGAGTTCGAGAAGAGCATGGACATGGCGCTCGAGCTCGGCGATGTCGCCGGCTTTCCGGCGCGGCAGGCGCAATCGCGCACGCGCGGCAAGCTGCGCGGTCTCGGCCTGTCCAACACGATCGAGAAGGCCGCCGCGCCGAGCTACGAGGGCGCCGAGATCCGCTTCGACCGTTCGGGCGCGGTTACGCTCTATTCGGGCACCTGCAACCACGGCCAGGGCCACGAGACGACGTTCAAGCAGCTGGTCTGCGACCGTCTCGGCCTCGATCCCAACGAGGTGCATTACGTGCAGGGCGATACCGACCAGGTCTTCTTCGGCGAAGGCACCGGCGGCTCGCGCTCGGCGACGATCGGCGGCTCGGCCTTTCTCCTCGCCACCGACAAGATCACGGCCAAGGCCAAGAAGATCGCCGCCCACCTTCTCAAGGTCGACTTAGACGACATCAAGTTCGCCGACGGCATCTTCTCCTCCGCCAGGACCAACCGCACGATGACGATCAAGGAGGTCGCGATCGCGGCGGTGAATCCGGCCAAACTGCCGCGCGACCTGGAGCCCGGACTGCTCGCGACCGCGGTCTACAACGCCGAGGTCGACAATTTCCCCAACGGCTGCCATGTCTGCGAGGTCGAGATCGACGAGGAGACAGGCGTGGTCGAGGTGCTGCGCTACAGCGTGGTCGACGATGTCGGCACGGTGCTCAATCCCTTGCTCGTGCACGGGCAAATCACCGGCGGCATTGCCCAGGGCGCCGGCCAAATACTGCTCGAGGACATCAAGTTCGATCCCGATTCCGGCCAGCTCGTCAGCGGCTCGTTCATGGACTACGCGATGCCGCGCGCGAGCGACCTCTCGGGCGTCGAGATGAAGAGCAACCCGGTGCCGACCAGGACCAATCCGCTCGGTGTCAAGGGCTGCGGCGAGGCCGGCTGCGTCGGCGCCATGCCCGCAGTCGCGAACGCCATCGTCGACGCGCTCTCGGTCTACGGCGTGCGCCACATCGAGATGCCCGCCACCCCCGAGCGGGTCTGGCGCACGATCAGAGAGGCGCGCGCGGGATAGCGAGCCACTACCGTACGCCTTCGGCGATGACGGCCTTGGTCGCGGCAATCACATCCCGCGGCGTCTGGTAGAGTTTGCCAACCAGCTTGTCGATTTCCGCGCCGCTCATCGGGTTGACTTCGAGCTGCCGCTGCTTCGCCTCGGCGAGGAATTCCACGTCCTTCGTCGTATCGTCGAAAGCCTTGCGCAGCGCTTGCGCGCGATCGGCAGGAAGTTCCGGAGGCGCCGCGAATGGCCATCCCATCTGCTGGCGGCTCAGCACCAGTTTGAGGATCCCCCGCGCGCGATCGCTGGACGCGAGATCCATGATCAGCGGCACGTCGGGAAGCTCTGGGCTCTTCTGCAGTGACATCTGAACGAGCAGATTGATCCGCTTGTCCGCGACCCAGTCGGAGCGCGTGATCTTCACGCTGGTCCAGGACCAGCCGCAGCGCCCGTCGACCTCGCCGCGTTCCATCGCGAGGTTCATCTCCGGCCCGCCGGGATAGCCCGAAACGAGCTTGAGTTTCGCTCCCATGAGGTTCTTCAGCACGGCGGCGAACATGTCGGGGTCGGAGCCCGAGCCTTCGCCGGCGACCGTGAACGGCTTCGCACGCATGTCGTCCCAATTTCGGATCGGCGACCCGTGCCAGCTGACGCAGAGGCTGACTTGGTCGCTGCCGCTGCCGAGCCAGGCGAACCGGCGGGAGTCGAACTGGGTCGCGCTCGCGCCGATCAGCGGCTCCATCGCCATGCCACGGCCGAACATGCCGATGGTCGTGCCGTCCTTGGGCGCAGCATTAAAGAGAAAGTTCGCGACCCGCAGGCTGCCCGCGCCGGGCATGTTCTGCGGCACGATCGCGGGATTGCCGGGAATGTGGCGGCCCATATGGCGGGCGAGGACGCGCGCATAGATGTCGTATCCGCCGCCGGTCGAATAGCCGATCAGCAGAGTGACGGTGCGGCCGCGATAGAAGTCGGCCACCGACTGGGCGCTGGCGTGGCCGCCCTGAGCCAGCGTGATGATGGTCGTGACCAGGCCGAGGGCTACTCGCGCGAGCATCCAGAACCCCGCTCCTGAAAAGTCTCTCCTATTCTGACTCGCCTCGCCTCCAAGGGCAAAGCGGGTACCGACATCGCGGCTGGCAGCGTGTCACCTCATGTCCCGCAAACTGCGTGGCGATGTCACAGTCCCGAGTCAGAAATCGTCAACGTCCAAAACTGGCCGGGGAGGCGGGAATCGAACCCGTGCCGACGCGGTTTTGGAACCGCCGCTCTTCCGCTGAGGGTACACCCCTCTGACGACGGATGGCAGACGACGGGAGACTAAGTGATCAAAATTTTTCGTTCTCTATCTAGGTCGAATCGCGGAGCGCACGGTTGGGTGGAAGGATGGTTACTGCCCCGGTGTCTGTGGCCCTGTGAATTCACGCGGGTTTCTCGCGAGGCAGGCTCTCATGGCTGCCCTTTGAGCGGCGTTGCGGACCCTCCACCAGCCGTTGACGGGATTGCAAAAGCCCCCGGCTTGGACAGCGCAACGTGCTCGTGCATCATTGCATTTGGATGTGGCAGCCTCTGCGGTCTGCATCGTGAACATCAAGACCGATCCAAGCACACACACAGCACGTGATAGTCGCATGACACGTCTCCATAAGCACGTCGGGAATCGACATCCCCAGTTTGCGTTCCCGATCGATGGGCTGCATATTCTACTCAACGCTTATTTGCACTCACCGTTCCCCCGCGTAGTAAAATTGAAGGCACCCGACGCGCTAGCCGCGTTTCAACTGATGACGGCTTCTCCCTCGGTCCGCGGTCACCGTTATCCGTCTTCCGCTCAATCCTTGAACGGATCGAACACGTCGGCGCCCGCCATCACCACGGCGAACGGGCGCAGCCTGTGCTCGATCGCGACCGTGCCCGCGTGATGGGCGAGCACATCGGGCAGCCGGCGATAGGCCTGCGGCGCCTCGTCGAGGTCGCCGCCGACCAAGTGCACCCCCTTGTTGCGCAGCCAGGCCTGCATCTCGTCGTGGCGCACGCGGCCCGGCTGGCGGATCTTCTTACCGCTCTGCGGGTCGCGCACGAAGCGGCCGCGCGCCTCGGTACGCGACATCACGCGGCCGGCGCCGTGCACGGTCGAGTAGAAGCTCCAGGCGTAGTTGTGGTGGTTGTGCACGGTGTCGATGACCTCGCCGCCGACGATCGAGCGCACCCGCTCGACCACCCACTCGCGCCCGGCATAGGCGTAAAGGCCCGCGAGCGTCATGCCGGCGAGGTACTGCTGCCCGAGGTCCGAGTCCTGGTGCAGCACGGTCGGCGCGACGTCGATGCCGTCCTTGCCGCCCGCGAGCTTGATGAAGGCGGTCGCGGTCTTGTGCCCGAGCCCGCGCGAGCCGAAGTGCACGCCGATCCAAACGAGGCCCGCTTCGTCCTCGAACAGATCGACATAGTGGTTGCCCGAGCCGACGGTGCCGAGCTGGTCGCGCGCCATGCCCTTGAGGTGGCCGATCGCCTCGGCCTCCTGCCACAGCGGGCTGTCGAACAGGTTGTGCTCGACCTTCTCGGCGTTGCTGCGCCCGAGGCCGAAGCTGACATTGGCGGCGATCTCCTCGGCGATCCGCCCGACGCGGTCCTCGATCGCCTTCTTCGGCAGGTCGAGCTTCACCGCCATGTTGCCGCAGGCGATGTCGAAGCCGACCCCGCTCAGCGAAATGTGGTCCTCGTAGGCAATGACGCCGCCGACCGGCTGCGCATAGCCGAGGTGGCCGTCCGCGCACAAGACGCCGCCCACGACGCTGCCATGCTGCATGCAGCGCGCCATCTGCTCCTTGGTGCGCTCGTCGTGCTCGCCGAAAATCTTCACTTCGGCCATGGCATGCTCCTGCTGTCCTCCTTCATATAGTCATTGATGATCGTATACATTGGGGGCTTCACCCCTTCGGCCGTCTGCCCAGTGGACCGGCGGGGTGGCCCTGAGCTGCGCGGGCTTGCGCGGCTTCGCCGGGCAAGGGGAGACAAACATGAATTCTCGCCGGTCCGCAGCGCTGATGGTGCTCCTTTCCTGTGCGCTCGCGCTGTTCGCCACGAATGCGCGCGCGCAGACTGCGGCGGCCTATCCCGAGAAGGCCGTGCGCATCATCGTGCCGTTTCCCGCGGGAGGCGCGACCGACATCCTGGCGCGCATGCTCGCCGACCGCCTGAGCGGTGCATGGATGCGTCCGGTCATCGTCGAAAACGTCTCGGGCGCGGCCGGCGCGACCGGCACCGCGCAGGCCGCCAAGGCCCCCGCCGACGGCTATACGCTGCTGGTGGCGACCGGGACGACCACGACGCTCCTGCCCCACTTGCGGAGCGATCTGCCCTATCAGCCGATGCGCGATTTCACCGCGGTCACGCTCATCTGCAGCTTTCCGAATATGCTGGTGGTGCGTCCTGGCGTGCCGGCGAGCGACCTCAAGCAGTTGATCGATCTCGTCAAGGCCAATCCCGGAATGTACAGCTATGCGAGCTCCGGATACGGAGCCTCGCCGCATCTCGCGGCCGAATGGTTCAAGCTGATCACCAAGACCGACATTCTTCATGTGCCGTTCACCGGCAGCGCTCCTGCCCTTCCCGCGCTGCTGGGGGGACATGTCGACATGATGTTCGACACGATGCCGACAGTCTGGCCGCTGGTTCAGGAGGGCAAGCTGCGCGCGCTGGGCGTCACCACCGCGGAGCGGGTGCCGTTCGCGCCCAATATTCCAGCCATCGCCGAGACGCTGCCCGACTACGACGTTACCTCCTGGCTCGGCATCATGGTACCGGCTGGAACGCCGCTCGAGATTCGCGCGAAGATCGGGGCGCAGATTCTGCAATTCGTGCAGGATCCGGTGGCAGTGCAGCGGCTACGGGAGCTCGGCGCGGTCGCCGCGAAGCCCAATACGCCGGAGGAGTTCGCCGCGGCGATCCGGAAGGACTTTGAGAAATGGCAACGCGTCATCCGGGACACGGGAATCAAATTGGCCAACTGAGTTGCGGGGCCGCAGTGAACCGGCTCGGTCCTTGATTAGGGGGTTCCGCGCGGAGCTTCCTCGCCTACCTGAAGCGGCAGCTGGCTCGCCGACGGCTGCTCAACGCGCTCCGCCTGCTCGGCCATGTCGTACCAGCCCTGCGCCATGCTCACCAACAGGGCCTTCTCCTCGGGCGCGACGATTTCGGCCAAGCGCAGGCAAGCTTCGGCGTAATGGCGGAACTTTTCTCGTCTGGTCATCAAAAGTAACCCCGTGCCCAGAAGCGAAACGTACAACGAGTCGATTGGTTCCGTCGCGTATCACCCGTCGCCCTGGCTCTCTTACTCTTTCAGTGCCACTGAAGCCCCCGGTGGACGGTAACGTAAATTGCGGTCGCGGCGGAGGTTCAGGCCTTTGGCGCGTGGGCACGAAGCCGCGGGCGCGATTCGACCCCGGCCAGTGTGCACGCTCGCGCGCGCGATCCAGGGATTCGGTTCTGTGGCTTGCAGTTGAGGAATCATCCATTCGCGCGTCATTGCAGACCGGAATGGATTGTGCATGGATAGCTCAAAGCCCCGGGCGAGGGCCTTGCTTGACTTCGGCGATGGCGCCGGAACGAGGCCGCCCAGGCTGCATCGGGAGGAGAGCGGATATGAGGACGATCAAAGGGTCGTACCTGGGCTTGGCGGTGCTCGGCATCGCGGCGCTTTTGAGCGCCCCCTCGGCCCAGGTGAGCGCACAGCAGACCACCACCGCCATCAGCATCGGCGAAAGCGATCTCGGCGGCGTGGTGACGAGCGCGAACGGTCCCGAAGCAGGCGTCTGGGTGATCGCCGAGACGACCGGGCTGCCGACCAAATTGGTCAAGATCGTCGTCACCGACGAGCAGGGGCGCTACGTGTTGCCCGAGCTTCCGAAAGCCAATTACAGCGTATGGGTCCGCGGCTATGGGCTCGTGGATTCGCCCAAGGTGCAGGGGGCGCCAGGAAAAACCCTCAACCTGACGGCGGTGGTCGCGCCCACTGCCGCGGCGGCCGCCGAGTATTATCCGGCCCAATATTGGTATTCGATGCTGCAAATCCCGGACAAGAGCCTGTTCCCCGGCACCGGCCCGAACGGCAACGGCATGCCGGTGAACGTGAAGAGCCAGGGCCAGTGGCTGTCCACGATGAAGACCCACGCCTGCAACTCGTGTCACCAGCTCGGCAACAAGCCCACGCGCACGATCTCCAAGCAGCTCGGCGAATTTAGATCCTCGTTCGATGCCTGGACGCACCGGGTTCAGGTCGGACCGGCCGCCGAGGTCATGGTCCGCGACCTCGGCGAGCTCGACGCCCAGCGCGCCCTGAAGAATTTCGCCGACTGGACCGACCGGATCGCCGCCGGCGAGCTGCCCAAGTCGAAGCCGCAACGTCCGCAAGGCCTGGAGCGCAACGTCGTCGTCACCATGTGGGACTGGGGCGACGCCAAGACCTATCTCCACGACGAAATCGCCACCGACAAGCGCAATCCGACCGTCAACGCCTGGGGCAAGATCTACAGCGCAACCGAGGACTCGACCGACAACCTGCCGATCCTCGATCCCAAGACCCACACGGTGACCTATCTCAAGATGACGCCGCGCGATCCGAAGACGCCGTCGGGCATCTTCATCGCGTCCGGGAACTTCCCAAGACTTCCTTCGCCGTACTGGGGCGACGAGATGATCTGGAGCAGCCAGACCTCCGTCCACAACCCGATGCTCGATCAAGACGGCCGGGTCTGGTTGACCGCGCGCATCCGTCCGCCGCAGACTCCCGCATTCTGCCGCAAAGGCTCGGACCATCCATCGGCGAAGCTGTTCCCGACCGACATCGCCGCGCGGCAATCCGCGATGTACGATCCGAAGACGAACAAGGTCACGCACATCGACCTCTGCTTCACCACCCACCATATGGCCTTCGCCGAGGACGCGAACAACACGCTGTGGTTCTCGGCCGGCGGCGCGCGCGCCCCGGTCGTCGGCTGGCTCAACACCAAGAAGTTTCTCGAGACTGGCGACGAGGCGGCATCGCAAGGCTGGAGTCCGTTCATCCTCGACACCAACGGCAACGGCAAGCGCGACGAGGACTATGTGGAGCCCAACCAGCCGGTCGATCCGGCCAAGGACAAGCGGATCATCGCGGGCCTCTACGGCATCGGCTTCGACCCGAACGACGGAACGATCTGGGGCTCGGTGTTGGCGGTCCCGGGCGGCGTCGTCCACGTCATCCCGGGCGACAATCCGCCGGCCACGACGTTGACGGAATACTACGAAGTGCCCTTCAACGAGCCGCGTGCGGCGGTCAACGGCTTTGGTCCGCGCGGCGCCGATATCGACCGCAACGGGGTGGTCTGGATTCCGCTCGCCAGCGGTCACCTCGCGAGCTTCGACCGCAAGAAGTGCAAGGGCCCGCTCAACGGCCCGACCGCGACCGGGCGGCACTGTCCCGAAGGTTGGACGCTGCATCAGTTCCCCGGACCTCAGTTCGAGGGTTTGAACGAGCCGGGCGCGGTGCAGTCGAGCTATTATACCTGGGTCGATCAGTTCGACACTTTCGGGCTTGGCAGGAACGTGCCATTCGCCACCGGCAACATGTCGGATTCGCTCGAGGCGCTGGTGGGAGACAGGTTCGTCACCCTGCGGGTCCCGTATCCGATGGGCTTCCATGCCAAGGGTCTCGACGGCCGCATCGACGATCCCAATGGCGGCTGGAAGGGCAAGGGCATCTGGTCGACCTTTGCCGGCCGGGCGCCCTATCACATCGAGGGTGGCAAGGGGACGACGAGCAAGGTGGTGAAATTCCAGCTCCGCCCCGACCCGCTCGCGCGATGAGGCAAATCACGGCTGTCCATTCCAGACGCTGAGCGCCGCCGACGACAGACCGCCGCCGATCACGCAGGGCAGGCCGAGTTCGACATGTCCGGTCGCGGCCGCCGCAATGCAGCCGACCGCCAGCGCGCCCTGGCCCACCTGGCCCCAGAAGGAGATATTGCGGCGCGAGCCTGGACCCTTGCGCCGCATCTCGTCGATCGTGGCCAGCGCCTCCTTGCGCAGCCGCGTGGTCTCGACCGTCTCGGCCGCGTCGATCACCTGGTCGAGGACCGCCGCCACGGGTTTGGGCTGACTGTCCCGCGCGCGCTTGAGCATCGCCAGCAGCTCGGCGTCGCGCGCGGCGTTGCTGGCGAGCGTGTACTTCGCCATGCTGCCGAGCGTGAGCTTCTCGACGTTGTTGTCATCCTTCGACCAAGGCAGCATGGCGAGGATGCGCCAGATCGGCCGATGGGCGCCGGTCGCGAAGTAGTAGCCCCAGAACGTGTCGAGAAGCTCCGGTCCTGGCTCGAGCGCGACTTTCTTCGGCGAGTCTCTCCCAGTGAGCCCGTCGAGCGTCAGATAGCCTTGCAACGTCTCCCAGGTCGATGGCTTCTTGTCGAACGTCATCTCCCACAGCGTCGGCAGCTTGCCGGCCAGCGACTTGTCGATCATCACCTTGCGCGCCGGCATGCGGTCGGCGAATTTGATCATGAGCCGCTTCCAGTCGGGCAGGCCCGAATAGGCGATCGCTCGCACGATTACCCACTGATCGGATGCCGGCAGCGGAAACATCTTGGCGATGAGCTCATCGGCCCGGGCCGGATTGGAGCCGATGGCGCCGGCGATGAAACCGACAAAGACCCCCGATGTCTCCGGATCCTTGAAGGCGCCGAGCCGGCTCAAGGCCCGCACGGCTGCAGGCACGCCCGCCGGATCGGGCTTTGCCCGGTAGGCGTTGATCCATCTGAGAACCGCCTCGGGCGAGGCGAGATCGATCAGGCTCGACGGCGTCGCCGAAGCCTGCGCCAAGACTGACATGACGGCGATGAAGATCGCAGTGGCGTAACGCATGTCCCCCTCCTGGCACGCGCATTGATGGGTGCTCGTCCCCTGCCCGCTCGGCGCGTCCTTGCCTATGTCGACCTGAGCAGCGGGCGACGACATTTTCGTGATCGGCCGGCGGCGGCCGTGTGCCCAATTGATGGCGCGAGAGGCGCGCAATCGTGTCGCGTCGGATGACCGCTGTTACGCCTTGCTGCCGCGCAAGAATGCTGCGACGACGGGATCCGCGCTGAGGCCCGCCAAGTCCTCCGGCGAGGGGAGCTGCGGCTTGTCGCGCGTGGCATTCACCATGCAGAGGAAGCCCAGCGGTTCGCGCTCGGTTGCCCGGAACTGGTGCCAAGTCAGCGGCGGCACGGTGACGAGATCGTTGGTGCCGAGTGCTCTGACTTCGCAGCCGACAAGGCAGTGGCCGCGCCCGCGCAGGATCAGCACCGCGTGCATGTGCTGGTGCCGCTCGAGAGTCGAAAACCCGCCGGGCGCGACCTCGAAATAGCGCAGCTCCCCGGTGAGCGCGGGGTCCGCGAACAGCACCTGCCGCGTGATCGCCTTGAACAGCGCGCGATCGTCTTCCTTGTAGGGCAGGAGCTCCACGCCGTCCCAGCGGTAGCCGCTCCGCGCCTTGCGGTGGACCACCGTGTCCCGGATCTTGGTTTCAGCCATCGCGATAGCTCTCGACCTCGGCCACGAAAGCCGCCGTTTCCTCGACCAGTCGCGCGCGCGCTTCGAGGAGTCCGCCGCCGATCAGCAACATGACGTTGGCGCCGTAGAAATCAAGCATCTCCGAAACCCGCCCCGGAGTCATGCCGCCCGCCGGGACCGGCACGCAGGGCCGTAGTCCGTCCCGATCCTCCAAGGCCGCGCGCGCAAGCCGACGGCATGTATCCGGGGAGTATCCGAAACGGCCGCCATGGTTGGGAAAGATGACCGCATCGGCCCCCAAGATCCGAAACAGCTTGCCGATGAGGAGCGGCGGCGCCACCGCGCGGCCCCGGCCATGGTCGGGTGGGCCATGAAGGCGACAGCGGGATTCTCCTGCACGAGGCGGTGAAAGTTCGAAAACCCCGTGATCATCGGCGCGATCATGACGGTGTCGATGCCCGCGTGGTGGGCAAGCCCGATTTGCCGGCGCATGGCATCGAGGTCGCCGGAGAGGCTCGGCACATAGCGCGTCCGCGGGCCGCTCGGCCGCTCGACCCGACGCAACGCGGTCGCGATCGCCTCGA
>WNGL01014557.1_pt1 | contig 18939 bp, 13 predicted proteins | sample 5400591 | NCBI WGS metagenome assembly WNGL01 (sample SAMN13153377, study PRJNA577476) | soil metagenome | isolation source: 80 cm soil or saprolite under Garry oak tree replicate 1 | place: USA:California | collected 2016-06-15 | reverse complement strand
TTTCCCTGGTTCGAGCCGCCCGCCGCGGGCCCTGGCCCGATCACCAACTTGTCCCGCTGGGCGGAGCAGCGGCCCGCCGGTCCGGGCGGTTCGGCGGCTTTGCCTCCCAGCGAAGCCGGCATCAGCAATTACGACCAGCTGGTCGGGGATTACAGAAGTCCGATCCTGCAGCCGTGGGCGGCGGCGGTGGTCAAGCGATTCGGCGAAATCTCGCTTGCCGGCATTACCTTCCCGAACCCTTCGAACCAGTGCTGGCCGTTTCCGATGCCGTTCCTCTACAAGCAGGCGACGGTGCAGATGATCCAGCAGCCGCACCGGATCACGATGTTGTACAGCGGAAATAATGAAGTGCGCCGGGTGCGCCTGAACGAGCCCCATCCGTCGCCGCTGACGCCGTCGTGGTACGGGGATTCGGTCGGCCATTACGAGGGCGACACCCTCGTGATCGACACCGTCGGCGTCAAGACCGATCGCAAATATGCGATGCTCGACCTGTTTGGTACGCCCTATACCGACAAGTTGCACATCGTGGAACGCTATCGGCTGCGCGATTATGACGACGTGAAAGACGCACTCGATCGGAACAACAAGGAGAATTGGCTGTTTCAGGGCGATGTCTGGACCCGGCACCGCGCCGGCAAGTACCTGCAGCTGCATGTGACGATCGAGGATGAAGGCGTCTTCACGACCCCCTGGACCGCCACCCTGACCTATGCGCCGGGGCCCGACCGGGTAGCGGAAGGCGTCTGTGCCGAAAACAGGATGGAATACTATCACGGCGTGAACTCGAAGGAGTCGGACGTCCCGAGAGCTGACAAGCCGGACTTCTGAAGGGGAACGAACGGGGGGCGGTGCCAGGCCTGATCGATCATCAGCGGACCACCGCGACCATAAGCCGCCTCCCCTGATCTTTCTCGACAGACCGACAGTTGGGATTGGCTGACGCGGAAGCGCCAGAAGGCGTTCGGCATGTCCAATATAGGCGAGGCTGTTCTCTATTACTGTCCAAAAGGAATTACAGTGACAGGAATTACAGTGACAGTGCACTTAATTCGCTGTGGTCGTGCCCAGGCTCGCGCGCCAAAGCGACCGAACAAAAGCGCGCGTCTGGGGCAATTGAATGCACTGTCACCGTAATCCTACCGATCGGGTTATGACGCAAAGGGCGACAAGCGGCCGCGGGCAGTTGCAGCAAATCGTCAAGCCGGGTTCCTCGAACCGGAATCTGCGCTTCGTGCCGCTGGCTCAGAAAAAGTCTCTGAATCTTCTTTGATTGATGCCGGCAAGTGGCGCCGTGTGGTAGCCTCGCCACCAGGACGCGTCCGGGACACAAGCCAACCCGCCCGCAACTGCAGCCAAGCGCGAAGAGAGGACTCCATGCAATACGCAACATCGATCGGCGCCATCGCAGTCACGGCTGTGTTGTGGACGGCCGCAGCGCCTGCGCAGATCATGGATTACGGCAAATACCCCGACTGGTCGGGCCAGTGGCTCGCGGTGCCGAACGGCGGCCCGCCGCGCTACGACCCCAGCAAGCCTCCCGGCCGGGGCCAGCAGGCGCCGCTCAAGCGCGAATATGCCGCCATTCACGAGGCCAGCCTCAAGGACCAGGCCGAAGGCGGGCAGGGCATTGACATCGGTTACAAATGCGTCCCCAGCGGCGTGCCGCGGCAGATGTCCGGCATCTTGCCATTCGAAATCGTATTTACACCGGATAGGACATTCATTCTATTCCAACTGACGACTCAGGAGACGCGCCGTATCTACACCGACGGCCGCGCCTGGCCCGAGAACCCGCCGCCGACCTTCGCTGGCTATTCGATCGGCAAATGGCTCGATACCGACGGCGACGGCCGCTTCGACACGCTTGAGGTCGAGACCCGCGCCCTGAGAGGACCTCGCCTTTTCGACCAGACCGGCATCCCGATGGCCGACGACGGCGAGACCGTCGTCAAGGAGCGGTTCTTCCTCGACAAAGCAAATCCGAACATTCTGCACGACGAAATGACGACGATTGACAACGCGCTGACACGTCCGTGGACGGTGATGAAGAACTACCGCCGTCTGCCGAGCGTGATCTGGGTCGAAGACAACTGTGCCGAGGGTAACAATCATATCGTCATCGGCGAGCAGAACTATTTCGTCAGCGGCGACGGCTATCTGATGCCGACCAGAAAGGGCCAGCCGCCGCCCGACCTGCGCTATTTCAAAAAGTATGACCGGTAAGATCGCCCCACACAAAAGGCCAGTTGCGTACTTCGCTCTATTCGCTGACCCGCTGGCCGCGGCTCGCTCATTTTGCGTTGCGACTGGCGATTCGTACGGACTGGGTATCCATTGAAACCTTGAAGCGCGACAAAAAGCTCATTCCGAGAAGCCCGTCGACGCCGTCCAATGACCCGCGGAAGTCGTGGACGATAATCGCGACATCCTTGGCCTGCAGCGAGCGCAGCTGAACCGTCGTCGCGCGACCCCGCCTGGCATCCACGATCCCGTTGGCGGTGTGCATTCGGACCTTGCTGTCCTGATCGATCTGCACCTTTGCCTTTTGGGCAAACGCCTCTTTCATCGATACGAATGCTGCGCCGGTGTCGAGAATGAAAGTTCCCCGCACGCCGTTGACCGTGACCGGCAACCTGACGACGCCTTTCTGGGGCGGGAACCTGAAGACTTCCTCGGCGCGGCTGCCGGGCGATTCGCATCTGCCCTTCGCCGTATAATCGGCGATGATCGCCTGCGTTCGGCTGGAATTGTTGCTCGCCGGATTCAATGCGACCCAGCTTTCGACAGAGGATCCGGCGTCGCAGAACTGGCCGAGCTTCTCGTAATTGCGCGCAACGGCAAGGTAGATGTCGCCCGGCAGATTGGCCTTGTTCCCGTACAACTCGATGGTCGTGAGGTAGTCGTCGATGGCTTTCTTCGGCGAGCCACCGCGGTCATAGGCGAGGGCCCGCAAATTGTAACCGCTGGCGTCGAACGGCTCGAGTTTGATCAGTTCCGATGCAGCCGCCGTCGCGCCGGCGTAGTCGGACAGATCAAGCAAAATGCTCGTGGCGCTTTTGAGCGAAGGGACATGGCCGCCGCAAGCTGCCGAAAAGCTCAATTGGGCGGTTGCGGCCTCCCGCCTGCGGCCGACATTTCCCAGCGCAAGTCCAAGTTTGACGATCGCCAGTCGATCGCATGGTTCGCGGCCAAGGTCGTCGAGAGGCTTTCCGACAGCCTCGATTCCGGCGACACTTGCCGGCAGGTTGATCGACAATCGGCTCATGGCGGAGGCGACAGTCTCGCCATTGCCGCGTTCGGTCGCAGCCTCCCGGGTCGTCGAACCAAGCGCACCCGCGGGAGGCTCCTGCTTCAGTGTCTCCGCTGATATAGTGGCGGCCGGTGCCGCGCCCGGAGAAATCAAGGCGAGCTGGGCCTTGCTCGTCCGATCGGACGGGTCGATCGCCTGGGCCTTATTGAAGTCGGCAATCGCCTCCTCGGTAAGGCCCAAAGCCTTATGGGCGAGGCCGCGATTATTGTAGACCTGCGCGAGATTCTGGTGTTTGTGTCTGATTGCCTCGCCATAGTCGGCGATCGCGCCCGCGTAGTCGTACCTTCTGGCGTAGATGACACCGCGATTGTTATATGCGATCGCGTAGTTCGGATCGCGCCTGATCGCCTCGCTATAGTCGGCGAAAGCGAGATCGAAGTCGTTCCTTCTCTGATGAATGCCGCCGCGATTGTTGTATGCGGCGGCAAAGTTCGGACTGAGGTTGATTGCCTCATTATAGTCGGCGAACGCGCGGTCAAGGTCCCGCTTGTTGAGATACGCGACCCCCCGTCTGTTGTAGGCCGTCGCAAGCTTTGGATCGAGCTTGATGGCCTCGCTATCATCCGCGATCGCGCGATCGTAGTCCTTCTTGTCGAAATAGATGCGGGCGCGGTTGACGTAGGCGAGCACACGATAGTTGAGCGCCTGGCTCGGATCCAGCCTGATCGCCTCATTGTAGTCGGCGATCGCGCCGTCGTAGTCCTTCTTGTTGTAATAGGCGTTGCCGCGGTTCTTGTAGGCCACGGCTCGGTTTGCCGCAGTTTCGGTATTGTCGGCAATGACGCGAGCGCAGGCGGCGATGCTCTGGTCGGGATTGCCTGTTGCCGCGCAGTCCTCCCGGTCGCCGGCGGCGAAGACGCCGACGGACGTCGCGAGGACCAAGCCTGCCGCGGCCAGGAGCACAATACCGGTTGGTCCGACACGTTCCTTGATGGCATGGGCGATGAACTCGCGCAGTCTCATCTGGCACCCCCGCGAAATGGGCTTTCCCATCGTCAGCATTAGCAGACGGGAGTCGGGGCGCCTGCGCCCCAGATCACCGCCGCGCCATGCAGAATATCGAATTGGTGGGGGTCTGTCAGCGGGCATGAAAGGCCCGTCGCAACCCGCCACGTCAAGGCCGCTCGACTTCCGAGTTGGGTCATTCTCTAGAGATCGTTGCGCGCCGAAAATCGCTGCATGTCGGCAATGCCCCGAAAGCGACGGCGGGCGGTCAAGATGTCGCTCGTCGCTATGGGCCAAGAGCGGCCGTGAGCAACTGCAACAAATCTCGACAACGGCATCGGCTAGCCGAAGGCGTAACCCGCCGCTCCTCAGCAATGAACGTCGCTGGTAGAGGGTCGCCCGAGCGAGCTTCTGGACCGACGAGGTGATCAAGGCCGCCGACGACCACGGCATCGCCATGGTGTTCACCGGCACGCGACATTTTCGTCATTGGATGCTTGTCCTACGCGGCTTCGGTTGTGCCCACGACCTGGGAGCGATAGATTGATGGCAACCTCAACCAGGGGAGGAAGCAATGACACGAAATATCCTGATTACGGCCCTCGCGGCTGCAACGGTGGTGGCCTTCGCGCCGCTGGCGATGGCGCAGTTCACCATCGGTCCCGGAACGTTTGGGTCCGATGGCGTTGCCAGGACGACCACCGTCAAGAGCAGCAAGTCCAACACCAGCGACCGCATGGGGGGTGGCGGTGGCGGGCAAGGCGGCGCTGCCAGAGCGACCACCGTCAAGAGCAGCAAGTCGAATACCAGCGACCGCTTAGGCGGGGGTGGAGGAGGCGGGCCCGATGGCACGGCCAGAGCGACCACCGTCAAGAGCAGCAAGTCGAATACCAGCGACCGTATGGGCGGTGGCGGTGGTGGGAAAGGGCCCGGTGGCGCCGCCAAAGCAATCCACCTCAACAGCAGCAAATCGAACACCCCGTGACAGGGTCGGACCGGGTCCGACCGCTGTTGGTTCGTCATTGCTACGACTTGCCGAAACGTGCTGCGTCGGGCGCGGATGCGTCAATTCTTGACCAGATCCCCTAGCAAGCTCGCCGCGACCGAGAGCTTCGACAGCGTGAGCCCGGTGCTGGCGATCTCGTGCACGCACGCGCGGATGCGCTCGACCTCGCGCTCGGCACGCTCGGCCACACGGTCGACACGCTCGCGTGTGAAATTCCGCCCCGCCCAAACGGTTTCGGCCTGGTCACGGCAATCGACACGCTCACGCTCGACGCGCTGCTGCCGCCAAACCCGGTCTTTATCAGACTCGGCCTTGCTGGTGACTCCGCAACACGACCGGTCTTCCCTCGAAGGTTGCAATGTCGTCCTGAGTGTCAAATCCGAATTCCAGTTCGCTGGCCGGCGAGAAAGCGTCATTTACTTCCGCCAAAATAGTGCTAGCGGCTGCCATAATCGAAGTAACGCACGGCACGGAATGCGGCACCCCATAGGCTCTGATCGGTGATGGTGTATGGCCCCGTCGGTCGTGCGCCCGTTGCAGCGGTGTTAAGCGTCGCGGTCCCACTGAAAGCAGAGAAGACCTTTACATACCAGGCCTCCGCGACCATTTCGAAATGGGGCACTGGGGCCCACCGGGCGTTCACGGTGCCTTGTAAAAATGACCAGTTGGGACTTTTGCAGTTCGCGAACGTGATATCGGTGATGGCGGCTGCACCATTAGCGCCGCAGAAATAGGAGCTCGCAGTCGAGTTGTAGCGTACTTCTTCGTAGGCGCCAAAGATGCTGGTCCTGAAAACGGGCGACCAAGCATGTTCGTAGCCGAGGCCGGTCGCCCAAGCCGTCGTCAACTCGATCTGAGAGCCGTTGACGAAGACGCCGTCTAGCATCCACCCAGTCGCAAGTCTGTTACCGGGTCCAAACAGCGCTTGGCTTGCCAGCGCTTGGCCGCCGCCCTTACCCTGGGCGTAGAGCGCGAAAAAGCCGATCCGATCCGTGCGGCCTAATAGTGGCAGTTTGATCTCGCCGCCGCTGGCGATCGTCCATCCTAGCTTGTCATTTGGATGGCCGCATTGCGTGGTACCACTCTGAGCGGGCGGCGCGCACACGAGAGGGAGGCCGGCCGCCAAACCTCCCCCTGATGTTTCCGCACCGTAATAAGCCGCCGAGACATTGTGGACGATTGCGCTTGCGTTGACGTGTCCCCAGTCCTGATTTGTCTTCAAATCGACATGGAAATCGGGCCATCGCTGGCCAGCATAGGAATCAGCCTCCGAGCCAACTTTGAGGGTGGCTCCGCTCGATAGGTTCGCGATCGGTTTGAACTGCCGCTCGTCGGCGCCCAAGCTGAAGGTGAAGCCGTTTCCGAGGTTAAGCGAATAGGAGATTTGGTTCACGCCACCCTCGCCCGATGGTGGCTGATTTTGCTGCTGGGTGATATGTTGCCAGCTTTCGCTGAAGCCATAAATGTATGCAGACGACGGCGCGCGGCCGATCGTAACGCCGGCCCACTGGATGAACGCACGTGTCACGCTTAACGTTTCGGATTGGCCCTGATTCGAAAAGTAAAAGCGCCCCACGGTCCGCAGTGTACCGAACTGCGTCGGGGTCCGAGTATCCATCTGCAGCAAGGCACGATGCCGCGTCTGGAAGGATGAAACGGTGCGATCCTGTGCGGCACTGGTGGTTTGTGGCACCTGTACATTGTTCGCATTCCAGCCGTAGTCCGTCCGCAGATATCCGCCAATCCTAATACAGGTGTCGGTGCCCGGAATGTAGTAAAAGCCGTCCCCATTTTGTGCGCAGGTCCTCACGTACTCGACTGGCCGGGACTTGACCGGAAAATCACCTGCTGTTGCCTCCGACAGCTCAACGAGACTGCCTGCAGCGGCAGAGGCAAGTAGAACGCCTTTCATTGTCTACCCCCCCATCTTGCTGCATCATAAAATGGGTCGTCAGCAGAATCTATGGGTCGCGTTCGGCTCCAGTAGTTTCGGAAGCTGCGTAGGCTTTTTCTCGTGATCAGCTTAGCCTTGTTGTTCAGGCCCTCAACTACGCCGCTCGAGAGCTGCTTCTTGGCTCTGAAATAATTGAGGATCCCTGATCTGCGGTTTTTTCGTGTGGCACCCGCCGAGGCCCACGCACTGCTCGACGGGAGCGAGGAGTCAGACTACCTGCCGGTTCAGCGTTTTGCGAGAGTCGAGCTGGTCATCAACCACCAGACCGCCAGGATGCTCGGGCTCGCCGTGCCACCGTTGCTGCTCGGTATCGCCGACGAGGTGATCGAATAGCGAATTGCGCCACGGCCGGTATGGGTCATTCGCTACAGATCGTTGGGCGCCGAAAATCGCTCCATGTCCGCAAGTCAAAATGTCGCCCGTCGCTATGGGCCAGCGAACGAACCCGCTCTCGCGGGAGGGTGCCGCCGCACCATTGGGCGCGGGCCTCGTGCGTAGTAACCAAAGTTGATTGAGCGCGAGGATGACGGGGCGGGCGCTCCGTCTTGAGGATCGAGGGGTCAAGCACTCCAACCTCAAGACAGGAGCCCCCAATGAGCGAGAAGCCCATCAGCCCGTTGCGCCGCCGCATGCTCGAGGACATGAGCGTGCGCAGGTTCACGCCCGATACGCAACGCGAGTATATCCGTGCGGTCAAGAGGCTCGCGGCCTTCCTCGGCCGGTCCCCCGACACTGCGACACCGGAAGAACTGCGCGCGTTCCAGCTGCATCTAACCGACACCGGTGTGCGACCACCGACCATCAACGCGACCGTGACGGCGCTGCGGTTCTTGTTCAAGGTGACGCTCGACCGGCCGGAGACGACGCGGCGTCTCGTGTTCGTCTATGAGCCGCGCAAGCTGCCGCGTGTGCTCTCGCCCGAGGAGGTGCTGCGGCTCCTGGAGGCGGCCCCTGGTCCCAAGCCTAAGGCGGCGCTCAGCGTTGCCTATGGGGCTGGTCTGCGGGCCATGGAGGTTGTCGCGCTGAAGGTCTCCGACATTGATTCCAAGCGCATGATGCTCCGGGTGGAGCAGGGCAAAGGCCGCAAGGATCGCTTTGCCATGCTTTCGCCGCAGCTGTTGGAGCTCCTGCGCGACTGGTGGCGCATCGCGCATCCCGCGGTATGGATGTTTCCCGGCCGCGACCGCATCAACCGATGACCACGCGCCAACTCAATCGCGTCTGCCACATGGCTGCCGAATTGGCTGGGCTGCCCAAATGGGTTGCGCCGCACACGCTGAGACACAGCTTCGCCACGCATCTGCTTGAGCAGAACATCGACATCCGCGTGATCCAGGTCTTGCTCGGCCATGCCAAGCTCGACACCACGGCGCGTTACACCCAAGTGGCCACCAACATCATTCGTGAGGTCATGAGCCCTCTGGACCGGCTCACGCCACTGGTGCCGAAGAGGACAGAGGCGCCGCCGGCATAACGGGCCTCCATGGCCTGGCCAGCTCTGGAGGTCGCGGACATCTTCCGCGACCACGGGGCCGCGTGGCGTCATGCCAATTGCGGTCACGTGAGGCTCGATCAGCTCAAGGTGATGAGCGCGATCGAGAGCTGCCGCACGGCGGCGCTGGGCGGGCATGTCGCACGCTGCGAGGACTGCGCCCACACGACGATCGCCTACAACAGCTGCCGCAATCGGCATTGCCCGAAGTGCCAAGGCGCGGCAGCGCGCGAATGGATGGCGGCGCGCGAGGCTGAGCTGCTGCCGGTGCCTTACTTCCACGTCGTCTTCACGCTGCCGTCGGCGATTGGCGACATCGCCTACCAGAACAAGGCGGTGATCTATGATCTCCTCTTCAAGGCCTCGGCACAGACGATGCTCACCATCGCGGCGGACCCCAAGCACCTCGGAGCCCGCATCGGCATCACTTCGGTGTTGCACAGCTGGGGCTCGGCGATGACCCACCATCCGCACGTGCACATGATCGTACCGGGCGGCGGGCTCTCCATGGATGGCCGCCGTTGGATCTCATGCAAACCCAACTTCTTGCTGCCCGTGCGCGTTCTCTCGAAGCTGTTTCGGCGGTTGATGTTGGAGAAGCTTCTGGCGGCACACCAAACAGGCAGGCTGCAGTTCTTCGGCACCCACGCGCACCTGGCCGGCGCGAAGGCGTTCGCGGCCTTCCTCGCCCCGCTCAGGACGACGCGCTGGTTCGTTTACTCCAAGCGCCCCTTCGCCGGCCCAAAGGCCGTGCTCGCCTATCTCTATCTGTCGCGCTATACCCACCGCGTCGCCATCTCAAACCGCCGCCTGATCGCGGCCGACGAGCGCAGTGTCACGTTCAAGGTCAAGGACTACCGGATCGAGGGCCCCGGCCGGTACACCACGATGACGCTCGACATCGCCGAGTTCATCCGCCGGTTCCTCATCCATGTCCTGCCCAAGGGCTTCCACCGCATCCGCCACTACGGCCTGTTCGCCAGCAGTCATTGCGCCGAGACGATCGCGCGGGCGCGCGAGCTCTTGGGCCTGGCCCCGTCCGTCCCCGAGCAGGCGGCCGAGATCGACCCGGCGGCGGCGCAGGCGCTCGCCCACCCATGCCCCTGCTGCGGCGGACGCATGATCGTTATCGAGACCTTCGCCGCCGGCTGCCAACCACGCCACAAGCCCACCCCGCCTCTCAGGGCAATCAGGATCGACACCTCATGAGCACGATCGCCACATCCCGAACCCGCAGCGCCGAACGCGTTCCTCACTGGTCATCGACCGACCACGCCGGTGCTCGGCCATACCGGGGCCCGGCATTGCATGCCACACCGCGCGCAGCCCCAAAACCCATCTCAAAGCCGATCGGCCAAACCAGCACGCACAATCACTTGATCCCCACCCCTCGCCACCTTCCGCCACCCCCATCGCCGCGATCAAATCGCCATAGCGCGCGGCAGCCACCGTCCTAACTTCCCGCGGGTTCCTTCCCTGGAGGCTTTCGGACGACGGCCCCGGGTGCCAGCCGCATCGTCGCGATGGGCCGTCATCCGAAACCCTGCACACGGGCCGTCATCATTCGCTGATCGCCGGCACGGCAGCTATGCCTCAGTAACCGGAAATCGTCAGCCATTTCCGTGAGTTATGCAGTGGGCCAATTGCCGGCATTAAGGCGGAATGACACCACGGAGTCCGACCATCCCAGAGGAATGTCCAGAGCAGGTCATCCGCGTTTTGCTCCGAAGTTCCCCATTTGCTCTCCGGTGCGGATGGGATGATCGAGTCGCCGCATGTCGCTTGTGGGTCAGGACGGACGGGCCGCTCGGCAAATCGGGGGGACTTGGCATACCATAGTCCCGTAGCGTATTTTGTCCGTTGGGAGAGACCCAGGAGGCGATGCGTTGCGCTCCGCAAGGCGACCATTTTTGCAGCATGTGGCTGTCGCGATGATGATGACGGCCGCGGTCGCTTTTGCGCTTCAGTGTATATTTGTTGCGGCATCGGAAGCGGCGACCGGCGACACTAGCCATTATTATCTTGGCTTTGTTTTCGGCCCGCATGGCGGGAACCACAGTCATGCTGTCACCCATAGGCATGCGGACGGAACAATTCACCAGCATGCCATCGATGACGACGACGACGCACTTGCCAAACATGTCAAAGAGCCGGGCTGGAATATGGCGCTTGTGATTTGCGTTCTTCCTTGCCCGGACGTGACTGCATTTACCGAGATTGCAGGTTGTAAGCTGGCAATTCAAAAGGCTCGGCGTCTCCCGGTCGCCGACATCGGCGGGCTCAGGCGACCTCCAAGACCCTCCAGCATAGCCTAGCCGCGCGTGGCCCCTGGCCGCGCGGGCGGTGCCGTGCGGATTTTGTGGGTCGCGCAATGTCATCCCAGGTCTTTGGTTCGGCGTCACGCCGAAATCTCGCGCTCATTGGCGGACACGTCAATGAAGCGATTTCGGCAGACCCAGTTTGGCGATGGCGATCTCCCTCAGGACCCCGCGGTAATCAGAGCGTCGGGCGCAGAGGGAATACACGCCATGCTTGGTCGTCTGCCTGTTTTGGCCATTGGCCTAGTGATCGGCCTTGGGCTTGCTTGGGGCCTGCCTGAATTACCGCAATTGCTGTCTGCAACTGCGTTGTGGTCCGGGCCGCCATCGCCGGAACCAAAGTCCGCTGCGGGTGCTGGTTCTAGCGAGGAACAGCAGGGCGTAGCGAAACTCAGCGCCGAAGCCATTGAGGCGGCTGGTATAGAGGTGGCAACGGTCCAGAGCGGCACCATAGCCCGTAAAATTGCCGTTCCTGGCACAATCATCCCAGAGGGTGATCGCATTGCGCATGTCGCTGTGAAGCTGTCGAGCATCGTTGCCGAGTTGAGAAAAAATATCGGCGACCTGGTAGAGAAGAACGAGGTTGTAGCCGTCCTGGAAAGTCGTGAGGTTGCGGAGGCAAAAAGCGAATATCTTGCGGCGCGGCTGACGAACGAATTGCAGCAAGAGTTATTCGAGAGGGACAAGGCTCTTTGGGACAAGAGAGTATCTAGCGAACAGCAGTTCCTTCGCTCGCGTAACGAGGCCGCGCGGACAAAGATGAGGAACGACATTACGCGGCAGAAGCTGTTCGCTCTTGGTCTTACAGAGACAGAAATTGCGGGCCTTCCCAACCAGCCAGAGCCACTATTGCGCCGTCAGGAAGTTCGGTCACCGATCTCGGGACACGTCGTCGAGCGCAAAGTTGAACTCGGCGTGGCAGTGGGTCGCGACAATCTTGAGACTGAGTTGTTCGTAATCGCCGATCTTGATCGTGTCTGGGTGGAGCTTGCGGTCAGCCCGGAAGATGTACCGCTGGTCCGGATTGGTCAGACGGTGTTGGTCACGGCTAGGGGTACCGCGGAAAGGGCGAAGGGCAAGCTGATATTCATCGGCCCGATGTTGGACAAGGACACCCGCTCAGCGCGCGTGGTAGCCGAGATCGACAATCACGACGGTGTCTGGCGTCCCGGCTCGTTCGTTACCGCCGCAATCGTAGTTGAAGAACGGCCAGTCCCAGTCGCGGTGCCGGTCGCCGCCATTCAGACTATGGAAGGTGGACCCGTTGCATTCCTCCGGACATCAGACGGATTTCAGAAACGGCAAGTCGTCCTCGGACAAAAGGACGAACGTGCCGCCGAAGTCATCTCGGGCCTTAGTCTGGGCGAGACGATTGCAGTCAGCAACACGTTCTTGCTCAAAGCGGAGATGCTGAAAGGGGCCGCCGAAGAGTGACTTGAATGGCGCGGGAGAAAAACAAATGATCAACAGCCTCCTTTCCTTTTCTATTCGGGCTCACTGGCCCATTGTTTTCCTGACTATCATCGTCGCCGTCTACGGCTCTTATGAATTGACACGCCTGCCACTCGATGCACTTCCCGACATTACGAACAAGCAGGTCATGATCAACTATGCGGCCCCATCGCTTGGGCCAGAGGATGTGGAAAAACGCATCACCTTCCCAATTGAAACTGCAATTTCGGGTCTGGCCGGTGTTGAAAGTACGCGATCTTTCTCGCGCAATGGCTATGGCCAAGTAACGGCCATTTTTCGGGAAAGCGCCAATCTGTACTTCATGCGACAGCAAGTTGCCGAAAGGCTTGCACAGGCTAAGCCTAATCTGCCGCCGGGTATAGAGCCGCAGCTAGGACCTGTATCCACTGGCCTTGGTGAGGTGTTTATGTACAGCGTCGAATACACCGACGCTGACGGAAACAGCGCAAGCGTTCGCGATGGCGTACCGGGATGGCAGAGTGATGGCTCGTATTTGACGGATGACAGCGAACGTCTGAGCGACGATGTTGCGCGTCTGGCGTATCTCAGGACAGTGCAAGATTGGATACTAAAACCGCAGTTGAAGACAGTCCCCGGAGTGGCCGACATTGACTCTCTCGGCGGCTATGAAAAGCAATATGTTGTTGAGCCGGATATGAGAAAACTTGTTAGCTATGGGCTTTCCTATTCCGACATCGCGAAGGCCTTGCAAGCCGCTAACCTTGCAGTGGGGGCGAATTACATCCAGCGCAGCGGCGAAGCTTACCTCGTTCGTGCGGACGCCCGCATCCATTCTTTGGATGAAATAGGTCGCGCGGTGATTGCGACGCGCGGCAGTGTCCCCGTCACGATAAATCAAGTGGCGACTTTGCGAATTGGGGGGCAATTCCGCACGGGTGCAGCGAGTAAGAATGGACAAGAGATCGTGATCGGCACCGCATTGATGCTGACCGGCGAAAACAGCCGGACGGTAGCCACGTCGGTTAAGGAAAAATTCCTGGAAATTCGGAACAATCTACCGCCTGGGATCGCCGCCAACGTGCTGCTTGATCGCTCGCAGCTAGTCAATGCCACCATCACCACAGTAGGAGAGAACCTTGCGATCGGCGCGCTCCTCGTGACAGCCGCGCTGTTCTTTCTTCTCGGCAATGCCCGCGCCGCGATCATCGCGACTTTGGTCATCCCGCTGTCATTCGTCATGGCAGCAACCGGAATGAATGCATTGGGGGTCCCGGCTAATTTGATGAGCCTCGGGGCTCTTGATTTTGGCCTTATCATCGACGGTGCCGTAATCATTGTGGAAAACACGTTGCGCCGTATCGCCGAACGACAGAAGCGGCTGGGAAGGGCGCTTGATCGTGATGAGCGACTTCACGAAGCGTTGGAAGCTTCCGTAGAGATGGTCCGCCCAACCGTCTATGGGCAGATCGTCATTTTCCTTGTGTTCGTACCCTGCCTTTCATTTCAGGGCGTGGAAGGAAAAATGTTCTCGCCTATGGTCATCACGCTGATGCTGGCGCTCAGTTCGGCATTCTTGTTGTCTCTAACGTTTGTCCCGGCCATGGCGGCGATTCTCGTTCGTGGCAAAGTCGCGGAGCGTGAGGTTCCCGTTATTCGTGCCGCCAAGCGTCTTTACGCACCGATGCTGCGAACGGCTCTCGCTCGTCCCTTTTCCGTGATCCTCAGTGGCATTGTGACCTTCGGCGCCGCGCTCATTGTGTTTTTCTCTCTCGGACGTGTTTTCATGCCAACACTCGATGAGATCAATATCGACTTGGCGGCGGTCCGAATTCCGTCGATCTCCATGGAGCAGTCGAAGAACCTCGACTTCAGAGTCGAACGAGCACTTCTTGCGCTTCCCGAAATCAGCCTTGTGTTCTCAAAAGCGGGAACGGCCAACTTAGTCTTCGACGCAATGCCATCTAACAATTCCGACAATTACGTTATGCTGAAGCCGAAAGACCAGTGGCCGCCCGAGGTCCACACAAAAGAGGACGTAGAGAACCGTATTCGAGAGGCTACAGCACCCATCGTTGGAAATTTCTATGAGATGACCCAGCCGATCCAGATGCGGTTCAACGAGCTTATCAGCGGCGCGCGCAGCGACGTGACGGTTGCGGTTTATGGCGATGACCTCAATTCAATGGACGCGACGGCCAAGCAAGTTGCAGCCGCGGTTGCAAAAGTTCGCGGTGCCGCGGAGGTCCATGTCGGACAGACCCGCGGCTTTCCCAGCTTCGATATCAAATTCGACCGAGATAGCATCGCTCGTTACGGCCTAACCATGGAAGACATTGCGGATACTGTTGCGGCTGCGCTCGGTGGCCGACCAGCGGGCCTCCTCTTCAATGGCGACCGACGATACCAGATCGTTGTGCGTGTGCCCGGCGACCAACGGAATGACATTGAAGCAGTAGGGGCTCTGCCAATTATGCTGCCCGGTGCCGGCGGCTCAGCCCGTAGTTCGGTACCGTTGAGGCAGTTGGCCAGCTTTGGTTTTTCGGAAGGATTGAATGAGATCAATCGAGACAACGGCAAGCGACGCATCTTTGTGGAAATCAATGTGCGCGGGCGCGACATCGCGTCTTTCGTCGCTGATGCTCAATCGGCAATCGTCCGAAACGTGCGCGTCCCGCCTGGCTCTTGGCTCGAATGGGGTGGGCAATTCAAGAATCTTCAGCAAGCGATCCGCCGGCTGGAGATCGTCGTTCCGGTCTGCATGATCTTAATTTTTGGCGCCCTGTACATGGCGCTTGGCAGCATGTCTCTAGCTCTGACAGTTTTTACCGCGGTGCCGCTCGCGCTGGCGGGTGGCATTTTTGCCATCGCGCTACGCGGAATCCCGTTCTCAATCTCAGCCGCAGTAGGCTTCATTGCTGTTTCTGGCGTCGCGGTTCTTAACGGGCTTGTCCTCATGGCTTCTATTCGACGCCGATTGGAAGGCGGGGAAGATGGCGCTGATGCGATCTTTAACGGGGCACTCGAACGGCTCCGGCCCGTCTTGATGACAGCCCTTGTTGCTTCACTTGGTTTTGTGCCAATGGCCGTTGCTACCGGTACCGGAGCCGAGGTTCAAAGACCGCTTGCTACCGTGGTGATTGGCGGTCTTATCACTTCAACAGCCCTCACACTGTTCTTGCTGCCCGCGGTTTGCAAACTCTTATTGCGCCGGCGCGAAGCAGAAGGAGAAACTCACTCCGCTGAACACAGATCGACAAGCCTAGAGGATAAAACAAATCTGCGGGCCGCCGAATGAATACATCGGTCAGGATGAGGAAGTCGCAGTTCAGTTCAATACGCGCTTGCATCAGCCGGCTCATTCGGCGTTTCGATGCCGTCGATCAAGCTGCTGCTCGGGGCCGAAGATCTGATCCAGTCCTACGGCGCTGCCCCTTTTGCGCAACCAATGAGACGCAAATAGATCACGGTCTCCATGGCAGTTATGGGTCAATCGCGACAGCTTCGGTGGTCGCCGAAAATCGCCTGATGACCGCAACGCCCTGAAAGCGGACGCAAAGTCAGCGCACCGGCGGATGACGCGAAGGGCCAAGTGCTGACATCCCGCCCGCGCGCAACGGCATTCCCTTGCGCGGAAAATCGGCGTAGACTTCATTGCAGAGCATGCCCATCGGGCATGCAAAAGTCCCTTTTCAGCGGCAGAGCGCGTGCCGTCAGCGGGCGCGATCTTTCTTGATTTTCCAACCCACGCTCGTTTCCTCAATGGTTTGAGCAGTGAAGGGAGAGCCACCATGAAACTCACGCGATCTGCGATCTTGCCCCTTGCAATATTTGTGGTTACGTCGGGCAGCCCCAGTCACGCCGATACGATTGGCGATGCAATCGATCAGCAGGCCAAAGCAGTCGAAGCTAAGATGATCGCGTGGCGGCGCGACATTCACCAGAATCCCGAGTTGGGCAACCGCGAATTCCGCACATCGGCTTTGGTGGTCGAGCATCTCAGGAAGCTCGATTACGAGGTACGCGACAAGGTCGCGCATACGGGTGTTGTGGCCGTCCTCAAGGGCGGCAAGCCGGGGCCGGTGATCGCCTTCCGCGCCGATATGGATGCCTTGCCGGTGAGCGAAGAGGTTGATCTTTCCTTCGCCTCGAAGGTTCGGGCGACTTGGCGAGGGCGGGAAACCGGCGTCATGCATGCCTGCGGCCACGACGCTCATACTGCCATCTTGATGGCAGCGGCGGAAGTTTTCGCCAAATTGCGCAGCGAACTGCCCGGCACCGTGAAGCTCATCTTCCAACCGGCTGAGGAAGGGCCGCCCCCGGGCGAAGAGGGTGGGGCGCGCTTGATGATCAAGGAAGGTGCCCTGGAGAATCCCAAGCCAGAAGCCATTTTCGGGCTGCACGTGGTCGCGGCGGGACCGACCGGCACTATCTTTTACCGTGCCGGCGCGACCAACGCGGGCGCAGATACTTTTCAAATCACGGTCAAAGGCCGAGGGACCCACGGCGCGATGCCGTGGCAGGGCGTCGATCCCATTGTCATCGCATCACAGATCGTTCTCGGCCTGCAAACCATCGAAAGCCGTCAAGTAAACGTGACCAGTGATCCCTCGGTACTCACTGTCGGGATTTTCAATGCGGGCAACCGCTCCAACATCATCCCGGATAAGGCTGAGCTGGTAGGGACGCTGCGCACATTCAATCGCGATATGCGCTCCTTTATTATGCAGCGTGTGAAGAAAACAGCTGAAGGAATCGCAAAGAGCGGTGGTGGTGAGGCAACAGTTCAGTGGACCAGCGATGGTCTTATTCCGTTGACGAACAATGTTGCATTGACGAACCGTATGCTGCCGACATTGCAGCGTATCGTCGGCACGGGCAAAGCCATAGAGCACAAACCGCTGACTCCATCCGAGGACTTTTCACTCTATGCGCAGGAAATACCGGGGTTTTTCTATCGCGTCGGCATCGCGTCACCGGATGTACCGGCCGCACTTGTCGCGGCCAATCACTCGCCGCGTTTTCAGATTGATGAGTCTGGCCTACTGCCGGCGCTGAGGGCAACGGTGCACCTGGCTTTTGATTACTCAGCCACCAGCGCCAAATCGGGTGTGTCCAAGCCTGAGTGAACCGAAGGCTCCGCGAACCCATTCGGAGAATCGCAGCGAGCCGGGAGTCCGCTCAGGGTCAATCGCATCGGCGACCAGCGTCGCCAGCCGCTGGCCTGTGTCGGGAGTGCTCCGATACCCGACGTAAATCAACCGTCTGGCGCATGTCGCGGCTGTGTAACGAGTGTGCAAGCCTTAGTGGGCGGTAGCCTCAATCAAAGCGGCATCAGCCGGCCGTCGCGGTCATTGCCAACCGGAAACCGATCTTCCGGCTGCGGGCCGTCGGCTCTCCGGCGATGTTGCGGGCCGCCGCGCGGCAGAACTTGGCGCTGTGGGACCATGACCCGCCGCGCAAGACGCGCGTGCGTTGATCGGCGTCGCTGATCCATGCGCTGCCGTCGACCGGCGCGCCGGCGTAGCCGCTATGCCATCGATCCTGGCAGAATTCATAGACGTTGCCGTGCATGTCGAACAGGCCGAAACCGTTCGCCGCGCCGAGACAGCCGACCGGCATCGTCGCCGCGTCTTCCTGGCCGCGCGAGGGGGCGGCGGCCGCGCTGCCGTAATTCGCCACCTCCGGCGTGATGGTCGCGCCGAACGCAAAGGGCGTCGTCGTACCAGCGCGACACGCATATTCCCATTCCGCTTCGGTGGGCAGGCGATAGTCGCGCTCGAACGTTTGCGACAACTGGCGGCAGAACGCCTCCGCCTCGTTGCACGACACCCGCACGACGGGCTGCCGCTCGCTGGCCATGAACCTCGGCTGCACGGCCTTCATGCGTTCGGGCAAATCGCCCATCACGGCGCGCCATTGCTCGATCGTCACCTGGCAGCGAGCGAGAAAAAAAGGCGGAACGGTCACGCGGTGCTGCGGCCGCTCGACACTGCTGCTGCCGGCTTCGCTCTCGGGCGCGCCCATCAGGAATGCGCCGCCCGGAATCTGCGCCATCTCCAGGGTCACCCCGTCGCCGAGGTCTTCGATGAATTGCTGCGAGCGGCCTCGACGACGCTGCGTCACCCGCCCTTCCTCGTCAAGCGCGACGAGCTCGAATTCGAACCGGCGTAGCGCGATGCCGCCGCCGCGCGAGGGTGCCACCGCCTCGGTCGAGGGCATAACGACGTCAGTGAGTTTCCGCATGGACGTTCCAATAAGCCTCTGGCCGGGACGGCCGCGTGCTCTCGGTATGCGTCCGATATCTTATCGGCGCATCCAGCTCAGATCGCCAGTTTTGCGGCAAGAGTGACGCGGGAGGCCCACCAATGCGGGCCGCTCACCAAACGGCTTGGTGCCCCTGGCCGGACTCGAACCAGCACGATGTTTCCACCACCTGATTTTGAGTCAGGCGCGTCTACCACTTCCGCCACAGGGGCA
>WNGL01008419.1_pt1 | contig 18939 bp, 16 predicted proteins | sample 5400591 | NCBI WGS metagenome assembly WNGL01 (sample SAMN13153377, study PRJNA577476) | soil metagenome | isolation source: 80 cm soil or saprolite under Garry oak tree replicate 1 | place: USA:California | collected 2016-06-15 | reverse complement strand
ATCGTAAGGCGCGAACTGCGCATGAATCGTCATCACATGCGCGCCGGCAGGCGCCAGCGCCGGATCGGTTAACGACGGAATCGCGATGTCCATGTATGGTTGCGGCGAGAAGTCGCCATATTTTGCCGCATCAAAGGCGTGTTCGAGATAGTCGATGTTCGGCCCGATATGAATGCGGCCGAAAAGTCTCTCAGTCGTATCCGCGGGTGGTTGTCCGGCAAACTCAAGTTTGTCGAACGCGCTAAATCTCGGTAATGCTGACAGCGCCAGATTTACTTTGGCTACCGTACCGAACGCGCGATAGTTCTGAATCATCTTGCGAAAACCCGGATCGAGTTCTCCCGGATTAATCAGTTCCAACAAAGTAATGCCAGGGTCGTGATCAGTGACTGTCGTCCAGGCCGGAACCTCTTCGCCGCGTTCCAGGATGACGCGAAACGCTCGGCCGTCTTTGACGTCAATGCCTACTACTTTGGCGTTCGTGCGAATCTCTGCGCCTGCTTCAGTCGCCGCTTTGGCGAGCGCCCGCGTCAGCGCGCCCATGCCACCCCTCACAAATGCTGTCGGCGCGATCGCCTGACCGTCTACCGCGGCTTGCAGCAATAAAGGAACGCTCGTCCCGGCTGACCAGGGTCCGGCGAATGCTCCGAAGATCCCTCGCGCAGCGATCGTGGCGCGCAGCGCTTCAGTTTCAAACCATTCCGCCGCGAGATCGGCGACCGCCATCGGCCCATAACGCAGCAAACGATATTCATCTTTCTTTCCCAGGCCGCGAATTCCCCAACCCAATTTTCCAAGATTCCAGAGTTCGCTCTTCGTCGGGTTGTCGATGTTTGGCGGCGTCATCGACAGCAGAGGCCTGAGCGCGCGACCAATCCGCGCAAAGCAGTCTCGAAACTCTGAATACTTCTGCGCGTCATGCACGGAGAACTTTGCCAACTCATCAACCGTCCGCCGCGTGTCCTCATAGAGGCAAAATGATTGGGCGTCGAGCTGAGGAGAAAAAACCCGGACCGCGGGGTTGATGAATTCAACTCCATGACGTTCCAACTGCAAGTCTTTGACGATTTGTGGCAGCAGTGGCCCGGCACTGCCGGCAAGAATCGAACAACGAAAGCCGGGATGAATCTCTTCGGTGACGCACGCGCCGCCGACAGTTGGCCGTCGCTCCAGGACGAGCGGCTTCAATCCCGCTTTCGCGAGATAAAAAGCGGTGACCAGACCGTTATGGCCGGCGCCGATGATGATAACGTCACGTTTTGTCATTGAAAGAGAAATTGGCCCACCGAATTAGCATTGACAGGATTTACAGGATTCACAAGATCAGAACTGTCCTTAATATGTAAATTATGTAAATCCTGTCGAAAGCTTCGTTGTCTTATCAACTAACATCCAGACCCTATTGGTCTTTCAATATGGCTAACGCCGCGTTTCTGCCGCTCGCACCCATAATCCCGCCGCCCGGATGCGTAGCCGATCCGCACATGTAAAGGTTCTTGATCGGCGAACGATACTGCGCCCAGCCCGGCGCGGGCCGCAGAAAGAAAAGCTGTTCGAGCGTCAACTCGCCCTGAAAAATATTTCCTTCCGACAAACCAAACTCGCGCTCGAGATCCAGGGGTGTCACCACCTGCCGGTGAAGAATAATGTCCCTGATGTTTGGCGCATGCTCCGCGATCGTCTCGATCACTGTGTCGCCGAACTCTTCTCGCTTTTCGTCCCACGTCCCTTCTTTCAAGTTGTACGGAGCGTACTGCACAAAGCAGGACATGACATGTTTTCCGGGCGGACAGATCGAAGGGTCGGTAAGACTGGGAATGACAATATCGATATAGGGCCGGCGCGAGTAGCGGCCATACTTGGCATCGTCATACGCGCGCTCCATGTATTCGACGCTGGGTGAAATCGAAATGGCGCCGCGAAGGTGTGTCCCTGTTCCGGGCATCGATTTGAAGTCCGGCAAACCATCGAGAGCGAGATTTACCTTCCCTGACGAGCCGCGGAACTTATAACGCTTGATATCGTCGACAAAATCCCCCGGCAAATACTCCTCGCCTACCATCTTCATGAAAGTCAGACGAGGATCGACGCTCGATGAGATCACATCCGCATAAATCTCATCTCCATTTTCCAGTACGGCGCCCTTGGCTTGCCCATTCTGCAGAATGATTTTCGTGATGGGCGCTTGCGTGCGAATCTCGGCGCCAGCTTCGCGCGCTGCGTCCGCAATCGCGTGCGAGATTGCACCGGTGCCACCGCGCGAAAGTCCCCACGAGCGAAAAGCGCCGTCGATCTCGCCCATGTAATGATGCAACAACACGTAAGCCGTTCCAGGTGAACGGACTCCGAGAAAGGTCCCAATGATTCCCGAGGCCGACATCGTTGCCTTGAGCACGTCGGTTTCGAACCATTGATCGAGAAAATCAACGGCACTCACCGTCATCAACTGCACCTGGTTGTACTTGTCTTCACGTGAGAGCCTCTGAAATCGCCGCCCCATTGTGAGCAGCTCCAGCAATCCTTTCGGATTCAATGACGCGGGATCAGGCGGCGTCATGCTCATGATCGGTTTGACGAAATGCGCCATCTCGATCATGGCTTTGCCATACTCGTCGTAGGCTTCGGCATCGAGCCGCGAGTGGCGCGCAATCTCTCTTCTGGTCTTCGCGTGATCGTTCACGCGCCAGAGATAGTCGCCGTTTGGCATCGGTGTGAAGGTGCCGTCAAGCGGGAGAATCTCCAGACCATGACGCGGCAGATCGAGTTCGCGAATAATTTCGGGCCGCAAAAGCGAAACGACATAAGAACAGACTGAGAACCTAAAGCCGGGAAAAACTTCTTCGGTGACCGCGGCGCCACCGAGCACGTGCCGGCGCTCGAGGACGAGCACACGTTTGCCGGCGCGGGCGAGATAGGCGGCATTGACGAGACCGTTGTGGCCACCCCCGATGACGATGACATCAAACTTCTGATTCATTCCTAAGATCTGCCTTTAATCCATCCGCTGACGCGGATGGTACTGATATGTCGCTTGATGAAGACTGGAAAGGATACTTATAATCGCTCGCTCTGACAATCAGACGTTTGCGCCGCGATTAAGACAGGTCATGCCGGTCGGCACTCCATTTCACGAACGAACGCTCGCCCTTTGCGAGAGCCTGAACTATCGCGAGTGGTCGGGTTACTACACCGTTAGCGCTTACGAGATGCATCACGAGCACGAATACAACGCGATTCGCAACGCGTCCGCGCTGATCGACATCTCGCCGTTGTTTAAATACCGGGTTTGGGGGGAAGACGCCACGCGTCTGGTCGATCGCGTGATTACGCGAGACATGCGCAAAGTCTCAGTCGGTCAGGTCATTTACACACCCTGGTTCGCTGGACCGCGGCGGATCCCAGCCTGCGCTGGTTCACGCAAAACTCCGCCGGGCTCGATGTTGAGATCGAAGACATCTCAGAGTCAGTCGCTTCGCTCGCGCTGCAAGGTCCAACGTCGGGTAGGCTTCTGAAGGAATTGGTCAAGGATGCAGACATTGAGACCCTGAAATACTTCCGCGTTACCAAAGGCTTTATCAGGGGCATTCCGGTTGAAATTTCGCGCACAGGTTACACAGGCGATCTCGGATATGAAGTGTGGATGAATGTCGATCGGGCGCTCGATATCTGGGATGCGTTGATGGAAGCCGGCCGGCCGTTCGATATCAAGCCCGCGGGAATGCTGGCCCTCGATGTGGCGCGCATCGAAGCGGGCCTGCTGCTAATCGACATTGACTTCAACAGCAGCAAGAAAGCTTTGATTGAAGATCAGAAATATTCGCCGTTCGAGATGGGTCTAACGCGATTGGTCAACCTGGACAAACATCGCTTTGTCGGCCAACGCGCATTGCAGGAAGAACAAAGACGCGGTCCGGCCAAACAAATTGTCGGCCTTGAGATTCATTGGACCCGGGTCGAAGAGCTTTACGAAAAGCTGGCATTGCCGCCCGCTATCTCGGCGATTGCCTCGAGAGTTGCGGTGCCGGTTTACGGTAATGGAACTCAGATCGGAAAGGCTACCTCAACTACGTGGTCGCCGTCATTGAAGAAGATGATCGCGCTGGCAACCGTGAAGCACGAGTTCGCGAAGCCCGGTTCGCAAATCGAGATCGAAGTTACCGTCGAAGCCGTCCGCCATCGCGTTGCCGCCACCGTGGTGAAGACGCCTTTTTATAACCCGAAGCATAAAACGGCGACGCCGATAAACTAACGCTGCTGTGGCTTTGCCTTTCCGAGCAGAATCTCCTCTTTATACCAAGCGAGGCTACGCCTCGCGGCGGAGGCGGAGCCTCTATTAGTCTGAGGTAGCTTTTCGGAAAGCCGGAGGCTTTCCGCACATCAGGTGGCAGAGCCGGGGAATCGAATCCATCTTCGCATGAGATCTCTTCCCGAAATCATCAATGGTTATAACCCTAGTGCGCCACTCGCGCAGGCCTCAACGATCCCTTCTGCCTGGTATACCGACCCACGCGTTTTTGAATTGGAGAAACAAACTGTCTTCACAAACTCCTGGCACTTCGCGGCCCGCGCCGATCAGCTTCAGAGACCGGGCGATTACGTCACAACTGAAATTGCCGGAGAGCCGATTGTCTTAATCGTCGGCGCGGATAGTGTCCTGCGAGGCTTCTTCAATGTTTGCCGCCATCACGCGGCCGCAGTAATGACCGAGCCGGCCGGAAACGTCGCCCAAATGCGCTGTCCTTATCATGGCTGGACATATTCGCTGGAAGGCGAACTTAAAGGCACGCCGGATTTTAGCGGTGTTTGCAATTTTGACCGCAACGACAATGGACTGGCTGAGATTGCGACGGCCAGGTGGGAAGGGTGGATCTTCATTCGACTGGATAGCGGGCCTGGCCCGCCCCTAAACGAATCGGGTAATTTAGAAAACTTTCTCGGCGACGATCTAATCAATCAGTTCCGTAAACTGGAGCTGCAAAACCTTCGCTGGTTCGAACGGCGTCACTACTCACTCAACTGTAACTGGAAAGTGTTCGTCGACAATTATCTCGACGGCGGTTATCACGTGCCGCATCTGCACAAGGGTCTGGACAGCGTGCTCGATTACGGCAGCTACGCAATCGAAAACGGCAAGCATTTCTGTTTGCAATCCTCTCCGATGATTGCCGAAGGAGCCGAGACTCACACCGGCGCCGTACGAAAAGGCGACCGGGCACGCTATTACTGGATTTATCCCGACCTCATGATCAATTGCTACGCAGACACGATGGACACCAATGTCGTGGTTCCCCTGGCGGTCAATAAGACAGCGGTAATCTTCGACTTTTATTTCGCGGATGTGTCCCCGCCGGCGCGAGAACACAACGTGGCAAGCGTCAATGTCGGTGAAAGAATTCAGCAGGAAGATCTGGCTATTTGCGAATCCGTGCAGCGTGGTTTGAGCTCGCGCGCTTATGACACTGGGCGCTTGTCGGTGCGCCGGGAAGCAGGCGAGCATCTATTTCATCGTTTGTTACATGCCGACCTGCTCGCCGGTATCGGGCCTCAGTAACCACACATACAATTTGACCGGCGCGTTGTGGGAACCTGCGGGGTCAGCTAAGATGATTTCATACAACTGCACCTCAGGCTTCTATGCAAAACCAATTTGTCGATTTAAAGGACATTGACTCACTCGACAGGTTTTTCGAACTTTCGAATGAAACCGCCGTGGTGATCTTCAAACACAGCGAGACCTGCGGTATCAGCGACCGCGCCTACCGCGAGATGTCGGATCTTGCGCGGAGGCTCTCAGCTCTTTCAAATGGACAAGCATTGCGGATCGGCATCGTCCAAGTCCAATCTTCTCGCGATGTCTCAAATGAAATAGAAGTCAGAACCGGGATCGATCATGAATCACCACAAGTGTTTGTAATCGCCGGCCGCAGAGTTGTCTGGAGCTCTTCGCACGGCGGCGTGCGAGCAGAGGCGATCGAGAAGGTTTGGCGCGAGGCGGTAAGTGGAACAACAAGACGGGTAAAGGGGAAGAGGGTAACGGTTAATGAAGGCCTCTGATCAGACTATGGAAGTTTCGAGTCGAGAAGCACGCGAGGCGATCGTGCCGCGCGAGATCCTGCAGGAGGGCGACGCCGAATTGCGCATTACCTGGGGTGACGGCCGCGTGTGCGAGTATAAAGCCGCCGAGCTGCGACGCGCTTGTCCCTGCGCCCAGTGTGTGAATGAATGGACCGGCGAACGGACTTTGAAACCAGGGAGTATTTCGGACGAAGTCACGATTGGCGATATCACAACCGTCGGAAGATATGCGCTGAATTTTCGCTGGAGCGACTCTCACGAGACAGGTATTTACAGTTTTAAGTATTTGCGCGAGCTTTGTGAGCGGGCATCGTAGGAACCGTAATTCCAAAACCCGACTTCTCGGGTAGCACGCAGATTCTTCCGAAAGATGGTAACCTCGAACGTTTCTTCAAATGATTAATTCGCTCGCCAGCCCGACAGGCTGGGGTTCCGTAACTCGATGATGCAGCCGCAAATTCTGATCGTCGGAGATGATGATTCGCTGCAGGAAACAATAGGCCCGCTGGAACATCATGGATGGCACATTGAATCGGTACCGGACTGCGAAGCTGCATACCGGCAGTTGCTTGCCGGGCGATTTATGGCAGTAGTGATCGATCTGGCGTCGAGCCTTGATGGGATTGAACTAATAAAGCAAATTCGCGCAACCAGTCAACCAGGCAAAACGCTCGTCCTGGTAATCGGCGAGTGGGGTACCGGCCAAACAACGTTTGCGCTCTCACAGGGGGCTGATGCGTGCGAAGTAGGGCCCGTCGACGTGGCCCGCCTGCTGAACTCGGTTGAAAGACTGCTGCAACCTCACGCCGTCGTGTTACAGTGAAGACATGCGAGAGAGCGATTATTTCAACGAAAAGCAGGAAACAAAGCCCGCGTCATTCAGTTGTCCGTTTTGCCACGAACGCCACGAATATGAGGTGCGCTGGCTGAAGCGCACAAAAAAATCCACGCCGCCGCGCGGCGCCAGCGAACAGGATCGCATGCGCTGGCAAAACTCGCGCGACTACATGGTGCGGATGGACGACATGATTTCATGCAAGAACATGCGCTGTCGCAAGCGCTTCGAGATCCCGACTTCACAATCCGTCGTGTTCATTTAACACAACGAATCAATTGTCGCGTTTTTACGCAATGGAGGGTTAATACTGGTCATTGAAAGCCGGGCCACTGCCCGATTTCGCAACGGGGGTGGCTGCGTTCTAAACGAATGTAACTGTGGCCCGGTGATTGCTGAGAGTAGGCCGCGGAAAGATTGCAACCAAAGGCCGGAAGACCGCGTCTAAAGGTTTGCTTTCCCAAAACAATTTAATATGGGATGGAACTTCCGAGGGCGAGAATTCGTTATCGAAGTCAAAGCTATTCGAACTTTTTCAAGCAACAATTTATGTCTGACAAGAAACCCATAAAGGTCGTCAAGCGTGTTGAGCGGACCGCGGCGCGCCGAGCAAAACCAAAAGACAAGAGCGCCCAAAAGACCGCCCACGAGATAGTCGACACCGTCTCGAGCTGGGTGAATGATTTTCAGCGCAAGCGTCATCAGGAAACCGCCCAGGCGATCACCAGTCTTTTACAGTCGCGCCGGCAACCGGCCGAATCCTAACTCGACTAAAACTTTCTACTAAGGCGTTGTTTTCGGCGGCGGAGGCGACGGAATTTTCGCCGCCGGCGAGCTCTTCGTTACGGGCGAAGCCTTTGGCGCCGGCGAAGCCTTTGGCGCCGGCGAAGCCTTTGGCGCCGGTGAAGCTTTCATTGCTGGCGAAGATGATGGAAACGGTGTTGCTTTCGGAGATGGAGCGGCTGCTCCTTTGGGCAATGGTGTTGACGCGCCGGCCACCAGTTGCCATTGACCGTTGCGGCGAACGTAAGTATCGATCCAGCGAAACTGATCCGCCGGAAACGGCTGGTTGTTATACTTTCCATTCTTGACGATGGTCCGGCCGGTAACAACTGCCGAATTACTATCCAGAACATTTACCTTAAGGTCGGATACTTCCCACGAATCCGCGGTGATGGCGCCGGATTCCATGTCCTTAACATCCTGCTCTTTATTACCAATCGATCCGTCAGGGTAAATGAACACGGCGTCGTCTGCTTCAAAGCGTCTAATTGCCGCCGCATCATGTTCTTTAATTATGCGCGGCCAATCGCTTTCAATCCTGGTAAGCTCGGCGGTAATGGCATTTGTGTCCGGCGTGCTTTCAGGAGTCGCCATATTCGTGTTGCTTGTGTTAGCCGGCGGTTTTGCACAGCCGAATTGTAAAGTGGCCATGAGGATCAACGAAAACAATAACGTCAGCAAGCAGAAGTATCTTTTCATCGCCGCAGCACTCCTTCATCAAACGATTAACCTTTGGGCGCAAAAATCAATATGCTTCTATTCCAATTCTCTTAACGAGTCAATACTCGATCCCTTACCTGGACGATTTTCAGGCCGGCGAAGCAACCAGATCGGCTTTGCCTCGAGAGACTTTTGGAGATAATCTGCAGGCGATTCATGCGAGGTATTCTTATGCGAAAGCAATCATTACTGGCCCTTCCTCTGATCGTTCAGTTGACGTCGATTTCGATCGCCCAGAAAGCACCTTCAACTCAACAAAATCTGCCGGAAGAGGACGTCGTTCGGATTACCACCAACCTGGTCCAAGTTGACGCCGTGGTTACGGACAAGAGCGGGAGGCCCATTACGGATCTTGGGCCGGGCGAAGTGCAAATCTTCGAAGACGGCCGGCAACAAAAGATTACTCACTTCACGTACATCGTCACCGGAACGGGCGAAACGACCCGGGCAGTAGCTTCGGTGGCGCCTGACAAGAATACGCCCGCGGTGCCCACGCGGCTCAAGCCGGAAGATATTCGCCGCACCATGGCGATCGTGGTTGATGATTTAGGACTATCGTTCGAGAGCACCTATTACGTACGCCGCGCCTTGAAAAAGTTTGTGGATGAACAGATGCAGCCGGGCGATCTGGTGGCAATCATTCGCACCGCCGGCGGCATGGGGGCCCTGCAACAATTCACCTCCGACAAGCGCCAACTTTATGCGGCGATTGACCGGGTGAAGTTCTACATGGGCGGACGCGGCAACATCGGCGCATTTGCCCCGGTCGGATCTAATTCCCTTCCACCGGGTGCGAGCGGAGATCTGCAGGCAGCGAGTGATGACCTGAATCGATTTCGCGAGGATGTTTTCGCCGTCGGGACCCTGGGCGCGATCAGTTACGTAATTCGCGGGTTACGCGAGTTGCCCGGCCGCAAATCAATAATTCTCGTGTCAGACGGCATCAAGATATTTAACGGCATTAACTTTCAGCGCGAACAAAGTTTTAGCCGGGCCAATGCCGCGCCCGCGAGCAACGACCGCGTTCTGCAGGCGCTGCGGCGCCTTACAGATCAGGCTAACCGGGCGTCGGTTGTCATTTACGCGATGGACGCGCGCGGTTTGCAGACCCTGGGAATCACGGCCGCCGATGACGTCTCGGGATTGAACGTAGATCAAATTGAAGACCAAATGAACAACCGCCGCTCAGACTATTTCGAATCGCAGAATGGATTGAATTATCTGGCCCAGCAGACAGGCGGCTTCTTCATTCACGATACGAATGATCTGGCGCGGGGCATTCGGCGCGTGCTCGACGATCAAAAAGGTTACTACCTGATCGGCTATCGTCCGGATGAATCCACGTTCGATGCGCGAACCGGGCGCCGAAAATTTCACCATCTATCATTGCGGGTGACGCGTCCCGGAAAATTTAACGTGCGGATGCGGAATGGATTTTTTGGAATCAGCGACGAAGAACAACAGGCGGGGCCAAAATCGCCGGCGCAGCAACTCATCGGCGCTCTCACTTCACCGTTTGGCTCGTCAGGCGTCCACGTGCAGCTGACTTCGTTATTTAGCAACTCCCAGTCCGGCTCGATTATGCGGTCGCTGCTGCACATCGACGCGCGTGATCTGACTTTCACCGACGAAGCTGACGGCTCGCATAAAGCCGTCGTTGACATCCTGGCGGTGACGTTTGGCGATAATGGCGTTCCCATAGATCAGACGGGCCCTTCTTACACCATCAGCCTGGGCCCGCAGGCATACAAGACAGCGATGCGGGACGGCTTTGTTTACACCGTCACGGTTCCGATCAAGAAACCGGGTGCTTATCAACTAAGGATCGCCCTGCGCGATGCGGCGACCGGGCGAGTTGGCTCAGCCAGCCAGTTTGTCGATGTTCCCGACATTAAAAAGAATCGGATTGCCCTTTCGGGGATCGTGGTAAACGGCATAACCCCGGCCGAATTCACGAGATTCTCAAGTGGAAGATCGGCGACGCCCGCTGCCAGCGGCGGTAGCGCCGCGAACGACAGCGCGGGAAGTCAACCGCAGGCTGCCTCTTCTAATGGAACTTCGAATGCAAATACGAACGAGCTTAACGGTGCGCAGCCGGGCGCCGCGGTTCGTCACTTCCGCAAAGGCATGGGCCTGCAATACGGATTTGTGATTTATAACGCCCAGTTGGATAAAGCTTCAGGACGGCCGCAACTGACCACGCAAGTGCGCCTTTTCCGCGATGGCAAGCCCGTCTTTACCGGGAATGAGAATCCTTTCAAAGTTCAGAACCCGGGTGATCTAAAGCGGCTGATCGCAGGCGGGGCACTCCAGTTGGGAAGCGATCTAACTCCCGGCGAGTATGTGCTGCAAATTATTGTGAATGACACACTGGCGGACGAAAAACATCGCACCGCAAGCCAGTGGATGGACTTCGAGATTGTGAATTGACCTCTCGATCCCAAACACCTCCAGTTTCTTCAACGACGTGAACTTTCAATCCTCGCGGGACACAGAATGTTCTCAAACGGCGGCGTATAGATTAATCAAAAATCCTCGCTCGTGTTGTCGAGCTCTTCGAGTCCAAGAATATTACTGTAGAGCACGCTCTTTGGATTGTTGCTTAGTGGCATATGGAAATACAGAAGGCCGATATTTTTCAAAATCATCTTCCGGACGCGACTGTCGAGTAGCTCGGCATTGGCTGGTTGTCCGAAATTGACCGGATTCATCCGCGCGCTTGAGACTACCGCAAAGCGCCCATCCACACGATAACTGAAAGCAAATTGCCAGGTTTCCTCTCGAATATATATGTCCTTTTCAGTAAGCCCAATAACAATCGCGTTCGGATCCCGAGCCAGCTTTGGGTATCTGCGTTTGATTAGATCGACTAACTCCTCGGCAATGAACTGATTGCGACGGGCGTCAAATGTTGCTGACTCCGTAGGAAGTACCGGAAGGCTAACAATGCTGATACCAGATTTCCGTTTGTAATTAAGTGCCAGTTCACGTAAGGGTGGTGACGAAAAGTCACCTAAGGGAACAAAGTAGAGCTTTTCTTTAGCTAAGGCTTGACCCTGCAACGAAGGGGCTCCCTGGAGAAGCCTGGCTGCGCAGTTGGGATCAAGCGTCTGGAGAATCTTATATTGCTCAAGCGCCGCACGCTTATCATGCGTGGCAAGATACGCCAAAGCTAAACCGTAATGGGCCTTCTCATCGCTGGGCTTTAGCTCGATCGCCCGCTGGTAAGCCTCGACCGCTTCTCCGTACTCTCTTAAATAGTCATAAGCGACACCGAGCTGGTAGTACGCCACCTCACTCGGATTGAGACTAATCGCTTGCTTATAGGCGTCGACTCCTTCGGCGAACTGCCTTAAATAGACATAGGCATTCCCCAGAAAAACATAAGCCGAAGCACTGGGTTGTTGTTTAACTTCTCGTCTGAAGACCTCGACTGCCTCCCGATACCTGCCCAAATCGTAATACATCCTGCCGGACCAGTCGTAAGCACAGACATCATTTGGATCGAGCTCAATCGCCCTCTTAAAAGCCTTCTCCGCATCCTGATACCGGCCAGACTTGTAATACGTCACGCCCAGACCGCAGGATGCGCAGGACTCATCTTCGAGGTGCGTCGCCTTCTTGAACGCCTCTGCTGCATCTTCGTACCGCTCTAACGCGCGATAAGAATCGCCAAGCTCTACGTATGCACGCGCAAATTTAGGACTCAGATGGATTGCTTGTTGATAGTCAGCGACCGCCTCTTGATACTGACCCGAAATGAAATGTCGCTTGCCTTTTATGAAGTAGATTTTTCCGAGCACGGCTGGCACCATCAAAGCAATTATCATTACGAGCGCGACGAAGATCAGCCAGTTGAAGATCACTCGTTTTCTCATAAACCATCTCCTATCTGCTGAGTGCTCGGGGCTGTTTGTAACTCGCGTGCTTGGTGGGAAGGTGTTAAATGAACTGATGAGCGGTTCAGGGCTGTAACTGCTGCTCACGCCGGCGAGCTATTCAGCATCACCGAGCCGTGATCAATTTCAGAATGGCACAGAGAGCCATACAAACGCAATGATTACAATGATGATGAAGTGGCAGAATCCCTAAGGGCTCACCCTTCGTAGGTCTGCACCAGCCGGTCATCAATGAAGATGCGATATTTCTGGGGCCGAAATCCCGCGAGGAGAAGTCTACGTTCCTTTTCGATAGCTATTGAGTGCTGCTCCTGGACGCCGACCGTAAACTCATAACGTTTCGTGAGTTTGAGCGAGAGCAGGCGAAAGTCTTTGATCAGGGGCTGTCCGTCAACCAGAATCTCCAGATTACCGGCGAATTGATCGAACGAGAAGTCGATCCGATGTTGCTCGCGCACGCCGACCATAAAACTAAATTTCATGATCGTTTGTGCGTGATTTTTTGCGGCGCTTCTTTTTCCTGAGACCCCAAAACAAGCCGGCGCCGGGAACGACAACTACGGCCCACAACCATTGCCAGTTGTTCGCGACAAATCGCTTGGAGGCCTTCCAGCTATCGACGTGAACGCGAATGGGCTTCTCCAGGGTCTTGTAATAAATAGGTTTCTCGCCTCTGCCGGGAAGAAATATCGTGGCCGTGGCAGTCAAAGTCAGACTCTGATCGCCGGATTGCAGTGGGGTGACGTACCATTCCCATTCACCGAAAGGTTTTCCGGCGACCACCTGCTCTTCGCCAGTACCGGCGATATGAAAGGCAGCCGGATCTCCGGTGAGCGTAACTTTCATGATTGGACTGACTTTGAGCGTTTCAACTTGTGGCTCGCCTCGACCTTGAAGCCCCTGGGTCAAAGCCGGGCCAATGTCTTCAAACGATATACGGGCTTCGATCTTCTCGATTTGTTGTTCCTGCATGTCCTTTGGAGGATTGAAGACTATCTTGCTCTCGCGCAGCTTCTGTTCTTCGGCCTGGATCATACCTTCCCAATCCGTGCCCACCGGTACCGGGCTCGCTGGGGGTGACGGACTCACCGCCGGAGAAGGATTAGCTGTCGGACTTGGAGGTGGGCTGGGCTGCGGCGTAGGGATTGAGCCCGATTCAAGCTGCATGTTAACCGGGGAAGTCTGACCCAAATCCACTCTGATTGGCCGTTCAATGACGCGAAAACCCGGCAAGGCGAAGCGCAGCGAATAATTCTGTCCAACGGCGACGCCATCGAATCGATAACGTCCTTCGACGTCGGTAAGCTTGGTTCGGATGGAACCATCCGGCAACCTTAGAGTTACCTGAACGTTCGGCAGGACCGCTCCTGACTTGTCAGTGACAACTCCTGATACGTGAGTGGTGACTACTGTGACGCGGTCGGGACCTGGTTTCTTCCTTTGCGGATCAGCGGGTAACTGGCCGGCAGTCGAGAGCGCCCGCGCGAGCACCACAACTAGTAAGGATAAAATTGAAACGAGTCGCATATCGTTCCTCCTGACCTGGATGAGAATTCAATCTTCTAAGAAGGGCGACGCTTACGTGAATAGATAGCCCTTACGAGTGAAATTACTTGCTTATCTTTCAACTGGCTGGTCAGCTCTGTTCGACGCGGTTTTCCTGCCTGGCTGATTGCCGCTTTTCGCGCCCGGCGTAAGTACGAGCGAATTTCGGGTCTCGCGAGATCGGATGTTTCTTTGATCGTAATGTGGCGGATCGATTTACCGGTTCCTTTCAGAATCTTTTTAGGGTCCGCGAGCGCCGCCCCGTCATTGAATCCGAGGTTGACATGCTTTGAATAAACCGCGATATGACAAACGCCATCGCTGAGGCGTTCGCTCGTCCCATAACCAATCGCCACCGCGCTGTAAGCGTCGTAAATATTTTCGTAACACGGCGCCATTTCCTCAATCACCAGCGCCCGCAGCTTCAGAGCGAGATCGCGAACTTCACGATCATAGGGTTCGAGAAACTTCCGCAGGGCTGGCGGGGCCGAAGTTGCCATGATTGTTTTTCAAACAGTTATTGCGAAATTATCGTTGACGCAGAGGCGAGCAAAATTCTCGCTTCCGGCTACGTCTCACTTTGAAAACAATTTCCGATCGGCTTCGAGTTGCGAGCCGCCCACATAGAACCGATCGAACCAACTATTCTTTTTTCCGCTGATCGCCGTGGGCTTTTGTAAGACGAGTTTGTCTGGTTGCTTGGCTGCTGTTTTGTCCGCCGCTTTTTTCGACGCCTTTTTTTTCTTGTCGCCAAAGACTTCTTTCATAAGGGTCCGAAAATGCAGGTGATCAAAAACGCGCACCGCCTCGATGGCGTAGCTGGTTGCCACCCGGCAGTCGTCGATCTTTATCAGGTGATCGCCGTTCCCGGTCTCGCCGCTGGGTGAAAGATTCGACGAACCACTGAAGACGGTTGCACCAGGCAAGCTGAAATCCGTCACTACAAACTTATGGTGAATATTTATACCCTGGCCTCCGGCCCACTCGCTCTTGAAAGGTTCAGGTGCAGTCGCTGCCAGAAAAGCAAAATCGACCATGCCAATCGAACCATCAGGTTTTCGAACTTCCATGCCGCCGACTTCATTAACCACCCCATAACTGAAAAGCGGTTTCTTTATCAGGCGGTCGAGCGCTTCTTTCGTCGGCCCCGATTTGATTTGGTTCAGAAAGGCGATGGAGTAGAGCACTGAAGAGGTCGCACCGTCGATCGCGCCACGCACCGGGTTAAGCGACAGGTCCGAAGACTTGTGCGGGGAAAAACAGAAGCTGACGGTTGGTTTATCGGGGGCGTTTACGGCGTGCCACGTTTTTGCCAGGTCGTTCGAACTAAAAGAAGCGGGATCCGCAAACGCCGCGTCAAATACTTTGCTGTAAAGCATGGCAATGTTGAACCTGCGGACACTTTGAACGGCACGCCGTCGCGCCTGGCGATAAACACCTTGTGATGTTGCAAGCCCTGGAAGTGCGTGCGCTTGATGTTTCCGGCGCCGGCTGAGTCGCGCAAGCGCGCGGCGGCCTGCGATTCAGGGCTGTCCATAACTCCATGGCCGGTAACGACTCCTGTCTTTTTGTTCTTGCCGGTTGAGTCGTCGATGATCGCTCGGAGTCGCGGCCCAAGCTTCTCAAGTCGCGCGACCATGTCGGGCTCGTTCAAATCATAGGCAAACACGTCCACGGTAATCTTTTTGTCGCTTACTGCTTCATCAAGAAAATCGAAAATCAGCTTGTACGCCTCAAATCCCAACCAGTCGTAAATATTGCCTTTCATTTTCTTGAAGTCCAGTCCTTTGTCGGGATCATCGGGGATAATTTGGCTGCCGATTTTGTTCATGTCGGCATCTTCGGGAAACCTGTCGCGAAATGCCTGTGATGAAGCGAAGTTGCGCGTAAATCCAACATCGAGAAAATCATGATAGGTGACCGGATCAAGCGAGAGACTTAGCGTGACCGATGTTCCCTGTTTCAGCACGTTGTCTTTAGGCATGTGCATTTTGGTCGCCCGATAGGTGTAGGTCCCATCTTTCGGATTCTGCGGAAAGTGCACCCAGCGAAATTTCTGAAAGGGCTGTTTGGTCGAAGGAAATTGCTTTTGCTTGCCTCCGGTGACGGCTTTCTCGACCGGTTTGTCGTACGCGAACGCAATCCGATTCAGAAGCGGCTTGAATTTGGCGGACTTTGGTTCCTTACATTCAATCGCAAACCCGACGAAGTCCGGCTCAGGCTGATCGACATCAAAGCCGATCAGGCACATTCGCTCCCCACGCCAGAGTTTCATCGAAAATCCGTCTTTGGTGTCACTGGTTTCAAAATCGTTCATGGTCGTCTCCGGAGCCGGTAGTTTCCTGGCCTCTTCATGGGTGGTTGTGAGTGTTGCTGATTAAATGATTGGAGCTCATTAATCAGAATTTCGAAAATCCAATTAGTCAGTGAAATGGGAGCTAACAAGAAAGGCTCTCGTCAGCCGACGCGCGCGACCCTTTGAGAATACCGAGAGAAACACAGAGCTGGTGGTGAGCCTCTCGGTGTGCGCCCTTATATCACGAAGACGCAGTTATGTGAAACTATTTGCTATGGAGTGTATCTATAACGTAAGCGAGGAGCTATGGTCGTTTAGAATTCGCGTCGAACGGCAACTTTAGGGGGGGTCTTGTCAGGTACGTTCGTGGTGGCAGCGCGTTTAACGCACACGTTCAAATTCCGTCTCAGTATGTTCACCGGCCACGCCCTCGAGCATCACGCGCCCGCTGGGCAATAACTTTGTTACGCGAAAAGAACGCTCAGAGCCATCACGACCTGGCATGAGCTCAGCGCGGAAAACAACAGTCATGCCGGGTCGCGCCCAAGAATTTCCCTTTTCGCCGCCTCTGCGACCACGGCCAAGTGTGTTGCTTTTCTTCATCAGGATTGTTCCAGCTGCCCCCACCGCACCGGCCGCCAGCACCAAACCTCCCAGCAAACGCCTGGTTCGTTTCTTCATGCACTAATCAGGCCAAAGAGTCCGAGACACACCTGCGCGGCAAAGAGTGCGCCGGCGTTATTGGCACAACGGATCAAGTCTCACGTTAATAGTCGGCAGACCACTCAACGCGCGATCGGCATTAATCTGTGTGTACTGTGCCCATTCGGCGGGCAACTTGTCTTCAGCAAACACGGCCTCGACCGGACATTCAGGAACGCATGCATCACAATCGATGCAGGTCTCGGGATGAATTACGAGCATGTCATCGTCGAGGTGAAACGCTTCGACGGGGCAAACCAAAGCGCAATCAGTGTAACGACAATTAACGCATGGTTCGGCGACGATATAAGTCATCTAAATCAGCCTCCAGGTGTGATTTGGTTACTGCACCAGCAGCCAATCAGTCAAAAACTTCGAAACTATATTAAGCATGAAATGCGCCGGAATAGAAGCTACGACGTACTCGCCAACGACACTGCGATGCGGCGATCCAATCCGGCGCTGTCCGGGGTCGCGTTTTCGGAGCTAGTCCGATTGTGAGGAACTAACGGTTAGAACTGGGCCGGAACCGGAGAAAACATAGAAAGCCAGGTCCCGCCCGGCCTTCATTTTTGTCAGCAGGATGATCTGTCCGGTGTGCATTGAAATGGGGAGCGGAATCACAACTGCTTCCCTCTTTCTTTTAGTTAGCTGATCGCTCAGAAAACGCTTAACTTTCCGATTCACAAAATTTGGAAGCAATTGGTTCGGTGCTGAACTTTTGAAAGTTACACGTTCAGAGATTTCAGAAAGTAAGGTAGTGTCTTGCAAGATACTACCCGAACCAAAAAAGAATTGACACACTTCTCGTATTTGGATATGGTGCATTCGCTCAAACACCCCTGCACGAACTCCTGATAATTCGTGCCCCCCCAACAGCAAGGGAAGAGGAAATGCACTCTCCATCCACCCCGCAGCCGACGGTTCATCGTGCAGCTCCGAGTTGCAACGCTTTGCGCCCGCCAACCGTTTGCGCTGCCTTCCACCGACCCAACAGGAGCTCCCATGAAAGACCCAAACTCAACACAACCCAGTCCACTTTCTGGATCACGCCGTCATCGAGTCGAAAATGGGAAGTGTCGTCTCGATAGACTGCCCCTTTGCGGGTTATTACTCCTGCTTCTCGCGGGAACAGGGTCTTCGGTTAAGGGCCAGGGATGCACGAACATCGGAGATGGCAACAGCAGTATCTGGGGACAACTCAAAGATAATTCAACGGGGGCGGTAATTGCGGATGGCGCGGTTCTGCCTCGTTACACCATTCTCCGTCTTGATTCGATTGCCACGGTCTCAGGGTATTGTCACTCTTGTCCTGAGTACATTCGGACCATCAATCACATTGATATCTGGATGGAAGACTCTACGACCGGGTGGGACGGTAGCTACAGTGTCGGATATGTCGTCGGAAGGAATCCGGATGGAACGACTGCTTACTTTACCACCCTGGATACTCAGTCCTCGAACTCGACCGGGCCCGCAGGAAGCAACCTGATGTTTCCAGGTACCTACCATTTCAAATTCCAGGCAGCGCTTAACAACGGAGTCTGCGGGAACCTGCCGCCGCGCACCGACATTCAAACCATCACAGTTTACGTCCGCGAGATTGGCGATGATACGAACAATGGTCCAACCGAGTGCAATCGGAGCGCGGGAAACCCTATCAACGTCACAAGCGTGGGAAAGCCGATCAACGTCACTAACGGCAACACGTACCTATCTCAAATCGACTATCGTCTGCCTGGTTTTGGCGCCGGACTCGAGATCAAGCGCACTTACAACGGTAACCTTCTCCGGGATGCGCTTTTCGGGTACGGCTGGTCGTCGATCCTGGATGAGTCCATCGAAGCTTACGGTAGTACTTTTCTGCGTCTGAACTGGAACGATGGCCGCGCTATCTACTTTTCCCGGCCTGCGTCTACGAGCTTGTTTACTACCCAACCACAGGTAGATTTCCGCGCCCTGATTGTTAAGAACGGTGACGGCACTTACACCCTGACGCTCAAGGACGGAAGCATTCATCAGTTCAGTTCAACCGGGAAGATTCTTTCAATTGCCGATCCGAACAACAACCAGATTGTCTTCAC
>WNGL01016684.1_pt1 | contig 18944 bp, 20 predicted proteins | sample 5400591 | NCBI WGS metagenome assembly WNGL01 (sample SAMN13153377, study PRJNA577476) | soil metagenome | isolation source: 80 cm soil or saprolite under Garry oak tree replicate 1 | place: USA:California | collected 2016-06-15 | reverse complement strand
CGTGTCAGGAGCCCGGTCACGGACGCACCGCCGGTACCGGCGCGCACAGCGTGGGCAACAGGCCCGGCAACACCGCCACGGTGACCCGCTGCCCGGGATCGGCGGCGAGTTCCCCGTCATGCTCGAAGCACAGCGGCTGCCCGTCGGTCCGTTCGATCACGATCTGACGGCCCCGCTCGTACACCACACCGGGAATGCCGACGTGGCTTCCGTCGCGCAGCAGTTCGGGCACCCGCGTCGGCACGATCGTCCCGCCGATCACGCACACGTCCAGCAGCCCGTCGTCCAGCACCGACGACGGCAGCACCTCGTACTGCCAGGCCCGATGGCGACCCCCACCGACGCTGACCGACACCGTCAGACCCTCGTGCACGACGGCGCCGTCCACGCTGACCCGCCCCGGATACGGCCGGTACCTGCCGGCCGCGTGCTCCAGTCCCGCCGCCAGCCGGGCACGCCCGCGCAGCATGATGTCCCGCGCCGACCGCAACACCTCGGCGGTCAGGCCGGCACCCGCGCCGAGCAGCACCAACTCGCCCGACTCGACGACGCGCGCCAGGTCGAGCATGCGCGTACAGCGCGCGGGCGCCCGCAGCGCGACGTCCAGCGAGGCACGCCAGTCCCGCTCGCCCCAATGTGCCCGGTAGTTGGAGTTACCGGTGCCCGCCGGCACCACGAACAAGGCCGCGTTGTCGCTCCCGACCATGCCCTCGACGATCTCCAGTGTCGTGCCGTCACCGCCGACCGAGACGATGACCTGGGGTTCACCGGTGGCCAGTGCCGCCCGCACCTCGGCCGTGGCATCGCCCCGGTGCGCGGTCCGCACCACGCGGACATCCGCGACCACGGCGGCGCACCGCGCGGCCACCTCGTCGATCAGGTCCCGCGACGTGGTTCCCGCCGTCGGATTCGCGACCACGGCACAGCGCGTCGGAAATTCCATCATTGATCCACCCCATAACAGGTCGGATTGATTCAATATATATTGGCCAGCCACCGCTGACGGTGCGCTGACCGTTCACTGACAATCCGGGCCAATGCGATGCCGTGGTCCTTGTCAACGCCGTCGCACTGTGCCATACATCGGTGGATGCATTTGATTCCAGGCCGAACAGGGTGATCAAGATGACGGACACCATCACCTCGGCGGCGTTCGCCCTGCACGCGATCAGGGAGTACACCGACGCGGACAATCCCAGCGCATTCCTCGCCGTGAGCGAGGGCAACTCCTATTTCAGCCTGCCCGACCGGCCCGGCGTGATCGTCTACCGGACGGCCGGCCGCTACCTGGTCCAGTTCGGCGGCCCGTTCGCCCCGGCCGAGTCCTATCTGGACCTCCTGCGCGGTTTCGTCGAGTTCGCCAAGGAGCAGGACCGGACCATCGTGTCCGTGCAACTGCAACGGCACGACGCCGACAGGTACGCACGGCACGGCTTCACCGTCAACCAGATCGGCGCGTCCTACGCGGTGGAACTGGCGTCCTTCACCCTGGCCGGCACCAGGTTCATGCAGTTGCGCAACAAGATCTCCCGCGCGCTGCGCAACGGCCTGACCGTGGTGGAGGCGGGGCTGGACGACTGGTACGACAAGATGCGGGCGCTGGACCAGGTGTGGCTGCCGAGCAAGGGCGAGCACGCGCGGCCGTTGGAGTACCTGGTCGGCCAGTACGGCGGCCCGATGCAGGAGCACCGGCGCCTGTTCGTCGGCATTCTCGGCGGCCAGTTGGCCGGCTACATCTCCTACTCCCCCGTCTACGGCGGCAAACCCGGCTGGATGCACGACCTGAGCCGGCGCATCCCCGGCAACTCGCCGGGCATCATGGAGGCGATCAACAAGGCGGCCATCGACACGTTCACCGCCGAGGGCGTGCCGTGGCTGCATTTCGGGTTCACCCCGTTCACCAGCCTGCGCACCGAGTGGGAGCCCGCCGGTCGCAGCAGCGGTTTCGCGTGGTTCATGAACATGCTGTGGGAACACGGCGAGGCCGTGTATCCGGCCGCGACCCAGTTGGCCTACAAGCAGAAGTGGGCGCCGAACCTGGTGCTGCCCGAGTACGTGGCATTCCAGGGCCCGGCCAGCATCACCGGTTTCGTACACATCTTCCGAGCTGCCAACGCTCTGTGAGGAGGACGCGCGATGAGTGACAAGCCGACCGCGACCGAGATCGCCCAGGGCCAGGTCATGGACCTGTTCGCGGCCGTTTGCGGCAATCCGGACGACCGGGGAGTCTGCACGGACGCCGACACGGCGCTGGCCGAACTGGACGTGCTGCTGGATGCATTACCAACCACGTAATCGACACCGGCACGCCCAGCCGTCACCGTAGGTGAGACCCATCGGGAAGCCGAACCACGCAGCGATCAGGAGCGTCGCAGATGACCGCCAACGCAGAGAAACTCGCCGTCGCGGCGCCGCAGCAGGCGCCGTCCTGGGGCACGCTGCCGATCGTGTTGGCCGGCGTGTTCATGACCACGCTGGATTTCTTCATCGTCAACGTCGCCATCCCCGCCACACAGCGGGACCTGCACGCCAGTACGGCGTCGATCCAGTTCGTCATCGCCGGCTACGGCATCGCCTTCGCCGCCCTGCTGATCACCGGCGGCCGGCTGGGCGACCTGTACGGCCGGCGCCGGATGTTCAGCCTCGGCGTCGCGCTGTTCACGCTGGCATCGCTGGCATCCGGCCTGGCCCCCACCGCCGGTTTCCTGGTGGGCGCCCGCATCGGCCAGGGTGTGGCCGCGGCGTTGCTCACCCCCCAGGTGCTGGCCATCATCGGTACCACCTACACCGGTGCGGCCCGAGCGAAGGCGTTCAACGCCTACGGCGTCGCACTCGGCTTCGCCGCCGTGTTCGGCCAGTTGATCGGTGGGGCGCTGATCAGCGCGAACATCGCCGGTCTGTCCTGGCGGGTGATCTTCCTGATCAACGTGCCGATCGGCCTGGTGGCGCTGGCACTGACGCCGCGCCTGGTGCCGGCGTCCCGGCCGGAGGGCAGCGCCAGGCTCGACATCGTCGGCACCGTGCTGGTCACCGTCGGACTGGTCGCCATCGTCCTGCCGCTGGTCGAGGGCCGGGAACTGGGCTGGCCGGCCTGGTCCTGGGTGTGCCTGGTGGCGGCCGCGCCGATCCTGGCCGTGTTCGCCGGCTACCAGCGGCGCCTCGGCAACCGCGACGGCGCCCCGCTGATCGACCTGACGCTGTTCGGCGAGCGGACGTTCTCGGCCGGCATGGTCACGACGTTGGTCTACTTCCTGGGTATGGGCTCGTTCTTCTTCGTCCTGGCGCTGTTCCTGCAACAGGGTCACGGACTGTCCGCTCTGGACTCCGGCCTGCTGTTCATCCCGGTCGGCCTGACGTTCTTCCTGGCGTCGTCGATGGCCGAGAAACTGGTGGCCAAGCTGGGCCGCCAGGTACTCGCGGTCGGCTCGCTCGTGGTCGCGGTCGGCTACGGCGTGCTGGCCCTGACCGCCGCCGGCATCGGCGCGGCGGGCCCGACCGCGCTGCTCACGCCGGGACTGCTGATCGCCGGGTTCGGGATGGGCATGGTGGTGGCACCGCTGTCGGCCACCGTCCTGGCCGGTGTCACGCCACAACACGCCGCCGCGGCGTCCGGCGTCCTGTCCACCGCGCAGGAAGCCGGCGGCGCACTGGGCATCGCCGTCGTGGGCACGGTCTTCTTCGGGCTCGCCGGCCGTTCGGGCGACAGCCAGTCCGCGTTCGAGGTCAGTCTGCTCCTGCTGATCGGCTGCTTCATCGTCGTCGCAGCCCTAGTGCAACTGTTCCCGTTGCGAGTGAGTGAGCATGAGTAAGCCTCTCCTCGCAGCTCGCCGTTGCCGGCAAGCGGTCCCCGTCCTACCCGGCAAGCCGGTGCGGGGTAGACGCTTCACAGCCACCTGCCAAGCCAGGCTTGGTCTTCTGGTCGGCTCCACGTCCGTTTCGGGTCTCCCAGCCACTCTGGGCGACCTGATGCGCGAGATTGATCGCTGCGTTGCGATCCCGGTCGATGACCAGGCCACAGTGCTCGCAGGTGAAGGTCCGGACCCGCAGCGGCAGTTTGGGTTTCACCACACCGCAAGTCGAACAGGTCTTGGACGACGGGAACCAGCGGCCGACCACCACGAGCCGACCACCGCCCCACCCGGTCTTGTACGTCAACTGCCGCCGGATCTCGGCGAACCCAGCGTCGGCGATACTGCGCGCGAGCCGCTTGTTACGCAGCATCCCGGCCACGTTCAAGTCCTCGACCACCACAGTGCCAATCATGGTGGCCAGGCCGGTGGTGAGCTTGTGCAGGCCGTCCCTGCGCAGGCTGGCCACCCGGTGGTGGACGGCGTTACGCCGCAGGTTGGCCTTCTCCCAGCGTTTTGACGGCCGCTGCCCTGTCCGCCGGTCCGGGCCGACACGGCGAGACACTTGCCGCGACGCGCGCGCCAGGGCTCGTTGTGCCCTGCCCCAGTGCTTCGGGTTGGGCACGAACCCGTCCGGGTCCGACACACCCGGTACCGGGGAGGACAGCACCGCCAGATGGGTGACGCCCAGGTCCACCCCGACCACCAGGTTCGGTCGGGTGGGTGCCCGCTGGGTGTGCTGGACCTCGCAGGTGAACGAACAGAACCAGCGCCCGGCCTCGCGGCGCACGGTCGCGGTGAGGATGCGGGCGGTGCCCTGCTCGATACGACGGGCGAGTTTCCGGGTGGACTCGTGGGTCTTGATCCTGCCCAGCCGGGGCAGCGTCACATGCGTGCGGTCGCCCTCCACCCGGATCACCCCGGTGGTGAACCGCACCGAGGGCGTGGCGCGGCGTCGGGCCTTGAACCGAGGGAACCCGACCTTCCTACCCGCGCGCGTGCCGGACTTGGCATCGCCGAAGTTCTTCAACGCCCGCGCCACGCCGTCCAGGCCGGTGTTGAACGCTTCCTTGCTGCACTCGACCCACCACGGTGCTACATCGTCTTTGGCCTGGTTCCAGGCGCGGCGCAACGCGGGCAGATTCCACCCCAACGCTGGGGTCAGCTCATCAGCGTTGATGTCGTAGGAGCGTTCCGCGTTCCGCTGGCGGATATTCGCCTTCACCGCAGCCAGTGCCCAGTTGTAGGCGAACCGGGCCGCCCCGGCATGGCGTTCCAGGTCCCGCACCTGGCCTGGGGTTGGGTCCAGGGCGAACCGGTACGCCTGCATTACCGGCGTGGTCATCCCGGCTCGTCCCCGGTGGCGACCGCGACTGCTTTCGCTGCCCGGCGCGAGGCTGAGCGTTGCCCGTACAGCCGAGCGCACAAGCTGGTCAGCACCTCGGTGACGTCACGAACGAGGTCGCTGGTGGTCTCGGAGTCCTCCAGGACCACGATGCGCCGCCCGCACGCGGCCAGGTGCTCGAACCCGAACCTCGTGAGCCGGTCGCGGTGCTCCACGACGATCACCGTAACGCCAGGGTCTGACAAGAGCTTCGTGAGCTTGCGGCGGTGTCCGTTCATGCCCGACCCGACCTCGGACACGACCTTGCCCACCGCCAAACCCCGCCCGGTCGCCTCAACCACCACTCGTCCGATCTGGCGTTCCAGGTCGTCTTTCTGGTCGGCCGAGGACATCCGGCAGTACGCGGCCACCACGCCGCCCACCGGCACCGGTTTCGGATCGGGTCCACAGGATCAACCGGCCCGCACGACGGGCGGGTACCGGGAGCTTTCCCTCCCGGAACCAGCGGTACGCCGTCACAGGATGCACACCCTGCTCCCGCGCCCACTCCTCAAGTTCACCACTACATACTGCTGCTTACTTAAAGGCCCAACCAGTTCAGCTCGCGCTACACGTCACCGCCGGCGCGGTGACGGTGCTCGCGCTGGCACCGAGGAACCCGAACGACGTCGCGGCGCCGGGAGCGAGGCTGCCGTTGTAGCTGAGATTGGCTGCGGTGACCGCACTCCCGGTCTGGGTCAGCGCGGTACTCCAGAACTGCGTGACGGTCTGGCCAGCGCCCAACGTGAACGAGACATGCCACGAACTGACCGCCGACGTGCCGGAGTCGGTCACGGTCACCGACGCCTGGAAGCCGCCCGCCCACTGGTTGGTGATCGTCTCCACGGCCGTGCACCCGCCGGAGGCAGGCACGGTGGTGGTCGTCGGGGGCGTCGTGGTCGTCGTGACCGGCACCCCGCCCAGGGCCGACGCGAGCGCCGGATACCACCGGTCGGACATCTTCTGGTTGCCGGAGTCGTTGGGGTGCACGCCGTCCACGGTGTCGGTGGCGTCGTTGAACCCGGTCCACTGGTCGACCACCACGATCGGCGATGCCGCCGTCGACAGCGCCGCCGCCCACGCCGGGATGGCCGCGTCCAGGTTGACCACGCCCTGCGCACACGTCGTGCAGTTGGTCGGGTTCATCGGGATGATCTGGGCCACCAGCACGGTCATGTTCGGGTTGTTCGCCCGCATCTGCCCGATCAGCGTGGTGTAGGACGCGAGGATGGCGGTCGGCGACTGTCCATTCCAGACATCGTTGGTGCCCAGGTGCATCAGCACGATGTTCGGGTTGGTCGCGGCCAGCCAGCCGGGTAGCAGGTTCTGGCTGACGATCCCGCTGGCCAGCGCGCCGCCGTGGCCCTCGTTGTCGCCGTCGTAGGGTATGCCGCAGCCCTGCGGCGGTAGGGTGCCGACGAAGTCGATGTTGGTGAAACCGGTGCTCTGCAACTTGTTCCACAGCAGCGCCCGCCAGCAGCCCGGCGATCCGGTGATCGAGTCGCCCAGCGGCATGATCCGCACCGGTACGGCGGCGGCCGCCGTGGCCGTGGGCGCCGGGCGCGCTGCCAACAGCAGGACGGGCACGAGCGCGACGAGCAGGGCGGCGAGTGACACGCGCCGAGCGGTTCGATTCACCACGACCTCCTCGGACCCCGGCTGGCCATGGCAGCGTCGGCGCGGCCCGCCCACCTCGTCAACCGGACGGTCGGCCCACCGGTCCGTTTCGGCTGCTCAGTCGCGGACGGCACAGTACGCTGGCGCGGTAGTTACATGGTCACTCCGGGGGATCACGCCGGCGGGTCGGCATCGACGATGCCGGTCTGGTAGGCCAGCACGATCAGTTGAACCCGGTCGCGCAGGTTGAGCTTCTGCAGGATATGCGTGATGTGCGTCTTGACCGTGGTGTCCCCGATGTAGAGCTGCCGGCCGATCTCCGCGTTGGACAGACCGCGGGCGATGAACCGGAAAACCTCCTGTTCCCGCGCTGTCAGGTCGTCGAACTCCGGTGGCGGCACGGGTTGCCGGATGCGGGTGAACCGCTTGATCACGCGCTTCGTCACCGCGGGAGAGAGCAGCGCGTCCCCGGCCGCGACCGTGCGGATCGCGGCGATCAGGTGTTCCGGCGGATCGTCCTTGAGCACGAAGCCGCTCGCGCCGGCACGCAGCGCCTCGTAGATGTACTCGTCCAGGTCGAATGTCGTGAGGATGAGGATTCGGGCGGTGTCGTCGGCCGCGAGGATGCGGCGGGTCGCCTCGAGCCCGTCCAGCTCCGGCATGCGGATGTCCATCAGCACGACGGTGGGATCGACGCGGGCCGCCGCGCGCACGGCCTCGAGTCCGTTGCTCGCCTCGGCGACGACGTCGATATCGTCCTGATCGGCGAGCAGCATGCGGAAGCCGGCGCGGACCATGAACTGGTCGTCGGCGACCAGGACGCGGATGGTCACCGGCCGGCACCGGTCAGCGGCAGGCGAGTGCTGAGCACGAAACCGTTGTCGGCCACGGCACCCGCGGTCATCTCGCCACCGTAGATCTTGACCCGTTCGCGAATCCCGACGAGCCCGTGCCCGAGCCCGTCGTCCGGCGCGCCGCCGCCCCGGCCGTCATCGCGGACCTCGATCCGCAACTCGCCAGGCCGGTACCGGACGGTCACGTCGGCGCGGCTGGCGCGTGCGTGCTTGAGCGCGTTGGTCAGGCCCTCCTGCACGATCCGGTACGCGGACAGGTCGATCGCCTCCGGCAGCGGGACGGACTCGCCCTCGATGTGCAGCCGCACCGCCAGCCCGGGAGCGTGTCCGGGAGCGTGTGCCGGACCGCGCCCACGTGCAGCACCATCACGCTGACGGCGTGGGCGACGATGTCGTGCAGTTCCCGCGCGATCCGGGCGCGTTCCTCGGCGACGGCCACCCGGGCCGCCGCCTCACGCTGCCGGTCGGCATGCGTCGCGCGTTCGTCCGCCGCGGCGACCTGCGTGGCGCGCTGCCGGAGCGCGAAGCCGGCGAGCCAGGTGATGGTGAACAGCACCGGGACGAAGATCAGCTCGCTCAGCGGGTGGTTCGGGTCGTGGTAGACGACGACCGCGGCACCGCCGAGCACGACAACCAGCCCGAGCCGCGCCTGGAACGCGTCGCCGACATCGCCGAGCAGCAGCGACGCGGTGATGGCCGCGATGAACGGGCTGATCGTGAACAGCACCAACCGGCCGTCGACGACCGACAGCGCGGCCGCGACCAGCCACACCGACAGCGGCGCGACAAAGGGGAATCGGCGGCGCCCCAACAAGGGCAGGATGACGAGCGCGATCGCCGGCACGGCGAACCAGCTCGTCGTGTGGGGGGCGCGGAGCGTGTCGTGCCGCAGCGCCACCTCCAGTGCGCTCTCCACCGCGGCGACGACGATCAGAACGTCGAAGACGCCCCTGCGCGCGTAGAACGGGATCCGGTGCACGCCCCGAAGGTAGTCGAGGGATTCCCGTCCGTCCTCCTACCTGGGTAGGACCCGGAATCGTCGGCGGGTCCGAGAGCCAATCCACCTTCGCGACGAGGCGCGTTAGGACGGTCGCGGCCTAGTTTCGGGATCGAAGCCAACGAAAGGAAACGTCATGGCAGTTCCACCGCGCCGCGCTTTCCCGCCGGCACGAATAGCCGCGCTCGCGGTGATCACGCTCGTAGTCGGGGGAATGGTATTTCTCCGCGTCGGCCAGAATTCGGAGCCGATTTCCGTGCCCGCCGGGGCGAAAGCCGGCCTGGTCGAGATGAGTCCCTGCCAGTACGCCACCGAGAACGGCGGTCAGCCGGCGGACTGCGGCACGCTCGTCGTGCCCGAGAATCGGCACAATCCGCGGTCGCGGCTCATCGCGCTGCCGGTGACCCGGATACGTGCGAAATCCAGTCGTCCGGCCGAGCCGATCTTCCACTTCATCGGCGGTCCTGGCCAGTCGAACATGAAGTTCCCGCAGGCCAGCCGCCTCACCGCGCACCACGATGTCGTCATCGTCGGCTATCGCGGTGTGGACGGGTCGTCCCGGCTCGACTGCCCCGAGGTCACCTCGGCACTCGAACACTCGGACGACCTGCTGGGCCGGCAGGCCCTGCACGCCTACGCCAACGGCTTCCGCGACTGCGCGAAACGGCTCACCGGCGACGGCGTCGATCTCGCCGGCTACAGCATCCCGGAACTGGTCGACGACATGGAGGCCGCGCGCGTCGCCCTCGGCTACGGCCCGATCGACCTGGAGAGCGAGAGTGCGGGCACCCGGACCGCGATGATCTACTCCTGGCGGTATCCGGCGAGCATCCACCGATCGGTGATGATCGGCGTGAACCCGCCAGGACATTTCCTGTGGAACCCGCGGACCACCGACGCGCAGCTCGCGCACCTGTCCCAACTGTGCGCCCAGGACACCCACTGCCGCCAGCGGACCGGCGATCTCGCCGCGTCCATGCGACAGACCGCGTCCAGCCTGCCCGATCGGTGGCTGTTCCTGCCGATCAAGAAGGGCAACGTGCGGTTGGGATCATTCTTCGGCCTGTTCGATTCCGTCGCCGCACCACCGAACCTGCCCGTGACGGTGGACTCCTGGCTCGCCGCCGCCAACGGCGATCCGAGCGGATTCTGGTTCCTGTCGGTGCTCAGCGACCTCCTGTTCGCCCCCTCCTTCGTCTGGGGCGAGGACGCCGCCATGGGCCTCGCCGACGCGGGAACGGTCAACGACTATTTCGCGGCCCACCCGAGGGAGGAACGCGACACGATCCTGGGCAATCCAGGAACGACCTGGATCTGGGGTAGCGGCGAGCTGGCAAAGGCCTGGCCCGCCGCGCCGGATGCCACCGAATACAGCCAAGTTCGGACGTCGCGGACGGACACGCTACTCATCGGCGGGACGAACGACTTCACCGCACCGCCGCAGAACGCGACCACGGAACTCCTGCCGTCCCTGCCCAACGGTCACCAGGTCGTGTTGTCCGAACTCGGCCATGTGCCCGACTTCTGGGCCTACCAACCGGAAGCCGGCGAGAAGCTGATCAACACCTATTTCGACACCGGCCGGGTCGACCAGTCGGGATTCACCCACGCCACCGTCAACTTCACGCCCGGCGTCTCGTATCCGACGCTGGCCAAGATCGCGCTCGGCGCGCTGATCGGCCTCGCGCTGCTCACCGTGGTGTCGCTGGCGCTGATGGCCCGCCGGGTGCGTCGGCGGGATGGTTTCGGGCGCGTGGCGAGCGCGGTTCTGCGGTCGCTGTACGCGGTCGTCCTCGGTCTGGGCGGATGGTGCCTCGGCGCCCTTGTCGTCCTGACGGCACTGCCGAGCGTCCCGGTCAACGACCCGTTGCTGTCGTCCGTCGCCGCGGGCGTGCCGGTCGGTCTGGGCGTGTATCTGGCGTGGGCGCGGCGCGAGGAGTCCGCGAGCGCCAGGACCGTCGCGGCGGTGACCGCGACGGTGTGCGCCGTTGTCGGCGCGTGGCTGGGATTCGAGGCGGTAGCGGGATTCCTCGCCCTCGTCACGGCGATCGTCGGCGGGTCGGTGCAGGGTACGTCCCATGGTGATCTCGGTGGCGGTGTTGTCTGACATCCACGGCGTCCTGCCGGCGCTGGATGCCGTGTTGAACGAGCCTGACGTGGCAGGTGCAGAGCGGATCGTGCTGACCGGCGACATCGCGGCCGGACCACAACCGGTTGCGGTGCTTGACCGACTGCTCGATCTCGGCGACCGGGTCGTGTGGGTACGCGGCAACGCCGACCGGGAACTCGTCACGCTCGCGCGCGGCGGGACCACGGACATCCCCGACCCGATCGCTCCGTGGGCGGCAGCGCAGCTCGGCGGTGACCACGTCGACTGGCTGGCCCAGCTACCGCACCCGGTCACCCTGCCCCTCGACGGCTTCGGCGATGTCGTGTTCTGCCACGGAACGCCCCGCGACGACAACGAAGTCGTCCTCGTCGACACGCGCCTTGAGCGCTGGGCGGAGGTACTCGCCGATCTGCCGCCGCAGGTCATGACCGTGGTCTGCGGACACACGCACATGCCCTTCGTCCGACTCGCCCACGGGCGCCAGATCGTCAACCCCGGCAGCGTCGGCATGCCCTACGGCCGCCAGGGCGCGCACTGGGCACTACTCGCCGATGGCGCTGTTTCACTGCGTCGTAGCGCGTTCGATCCGGACGCGGCGTGCGCCGCCATCCGTGACCAGTCGTCCTACCCCGACGTCGCCGAATGGGTCGACTATTTCGTGCACGCACGTGGCAGCGACGCCGAGGCCGTCCAGACCTTCGGACCACGAGACGGCCGGTGAAGCTCACGGTTCGACAATGCGGAGGGCGCCGGACGGGCAGGTGAGCACCGCCTGGCGCGCCGCGTCCTGGTGTTCCGGCGGTGGCTCGTCGTCGCGGAGCACCACGGTGCCGTCGTCGTCGCGTTGGTCGAACGTCTCCGGTGCCAGCAACGCGCACTGCCCGGACGCGACGCAGACGCTCGTGTCCGCGTGTACTTTCATCCGTTCACCACACGACCGGGACCGTATCCACACCACCCGCGAGCCGGTTCAACCGCACCTTGACCTCGCCGACGTCGGCCGCGAGCCGCAGGCCGGGGAACCGGCGGAACAGCAACGGAAAGACCGTCCGCAGCTCCGTGCGGGCGAGGTTCGCGCCGATGCACACGTGCGCGCCGTAGCCGAAAGCGACGTGGATGTTGGGCTGGCGGGTCGCGTTGAACACGTCCGGTGCGTCGAACGCGGACGGGTCACGGTTGGCGGCGTCGACCGCGATGAGCACCACGTCGCCGCGCGCGATCGTGACGCCGGCGATCTCGACGTCGGCGTGGGCGTACCGCAGCATCCCGATCCCGAACATCGCCGACATCCGCAGGATCTCCTCCACGGTCGACTCGACCTGACCGTCGGGGTCCGCGACGAACGCGTCCCGCCGGCTCAGGTCGCTGAGCAGGAACAGCACGCCCAGCGCGATCCGGGTGGACGTCGTCTCGTGCCCGGCGAACAACAGGCCGGCCGACAGTTGGGCGACATTCAGGTCGGTGAACTCGGGTTGCACGGCCTGTACCGCCACCAGGTCCGAAATGACATCGGGACCCGGGTTCGCGCGTTTCGTCGCGGCCAGTTTGATCATGTACCCACTGAACTCGGCCATGGCCGCCTGGGCGTCGGCTCCCCCTTCGAACGCCGCGATCCGTTCCGACAACTCGCGGAAATACGCTCGATCATGTGTCGGCACGCCGAGCAGTTCGCAGATCACCAGCACCGGCAACGGGAACGCCAGCACGTCCTGCAGGTCGATGGGCGCGTCCGGCCGGGCCTCGTGTGCGGCTTCCATATCGTCCAGGCAGGCTTCGGTCAGCTCCTTGATCCGGTCGGTGAGCCGGCGCATCCGGGGCGCCGAGAACGCCGGCGCGAGCACCTGGCGCATCCGCTTGTGGTCGCGTTCCTCGGTCTCGTAATCGCCGGTCGGCCCCTCCTGCAGCGCCGCGTGCGAAATCCGGGCGGCCTTCTCCGGTTCGGGATGCGACCGTCCGAACCGGGGGTCGCGGAACACCTCACGCACCGCTTCGAACGACGTCACCAGCCAGGCCGGGTCGCCGGCCGGTGTCGTCACCCGCACGATCGGCCCTGACCCGCGCAATTGTTCGTACATCGGCGCGGCGTGCAGCGCGTTCGGCTGATCGAACGGCAGCCGCGGCGCCGGATCCGTGGTGCTGGTCATGTGCCACCTTCATTCGTCGCCGGCGGTGTTCCACGGGTCCGCTTGTGTCGCAACGTAACCCAGGGCCGAGTGGCCGCACAACCGCCTTCCGCCGAATGTTCATAAGGCGATTCCAAGGTTCGGCAAAAGTGCGGTTGAGCCGCGTTTGATCTGCTGGTTCCAGCACCGGAACAGGTCCGGTGGACCGGAACGAGTGGAGGATTGTATGGGGATTCGCAGCAGGCTCGTCGCTGCCACGATGGCGGTTACCACGTTGACCGCGGTGGTCGGCGTGGCCACCGCGTCGGCGAGCCCGACCCCGGCGGCGAGTTCGAGCGCGTCGGCGTCGGACAAGACAGGCCAGCCGGGTAAAACTGGCCAGCCGGGTAAGCCGGGTGGCGGCGTGGACAGCGCGAAGCTGGCCAAGGTGGCGGCGAGCCTGCACGTCAGCGTGCGGCAACTGACCGCGGCGCTGGACAACCTGAAACGGACGCTGGCGCAGGGGGCGACCAAGCAGGCTGCGCTGGCCGGGTTCGCGAAGGAGTTGGGGGTGAGCGCGGCCAGGGCCGAGCAGGCGCTGCGGGAGCTGTCCGGTGCGTCCGGCCAGAAGCCGGGGGTGCCACCGGCCGCGGTCCAGGCGCTGGCCCGCATCCTGCACATCTCGGCGGACCGGGCGCGCGGGGTGTTTGCCAAGCTGCCGGCGCTGCCGGACAAGCCGGGGGACATCACCGCCAATCCGGGTTTCGTCGCCATCGCCAAGAGCCTCGGCATCACACCGCAGCGGCTCCGGTCCGTGCTGATCGAGGTCAAGCAGGAGCTCGCCGGGAAGTCGGCACCGGGTGGATCACCCACCAAGTGACCACGATGAGGGAGCGGTCCGGGCCGGGGGCTGATGACCCGGCCCGGACCGATGCCGGCGACCGGTCCGCTGACGTGATCCATACTGACGGGGTGCGGGTGCTGGTGGTCGACGACGACGAGGCGGTACGCCGGTCGCTGACCCATGCGCTGCAACGGGATGGCTACCAGGTGTCGGTCGCGGCGGACGGCGCGCAGGCCCTGGACCAGCTCGGCCGGGGCCGGCACGAGGTGATCGTGCTGGACGTGCTGATGCCCGAGCCGAACGGCCTGCAGATCTGCCGGCGACTGCGCACCCGAGGTGACCGGACGCCGATCCTGATGCTCACCGCGCGCGACCTGGTGGAGGACCGGGTCGCCGGGTTGGACGCCGGGGCCGACGACTATCTGGTCAAGCCGTTCGCGCTCGACGAGTTGCGCGCCCGGCTGCGTGCCCTGTTGCGGCGCAGCGGAGCCACCCAGGAGGTGTTGCGGTTCGCCGACATCCAGATGGACACCACCACCTGCCGGGCCACCCGCGGCGACCGGGCGGTCGAGCTGACCCGTACCGAGTACGCGCTGCTGGAGTTGTTCCTGCGCAACCCGAACCGGGTGCTGAGCCGTACGCTGATCTTCGAATCGGTGTGGGGCTACGACTTCGGGCCGGCCTCCAACGCGCTGTGGGTCTACGTGAGTTACCTGCGGGCGAAACTGGAGTCGGCCGGCGAACCGCGGTTGATCCAGACCGTCCGTGGTCTCGGTTACGTGCTGCGGGAGCAGCCTTGACCCTGCGTACCCGGGTCGGGGTGGCCGGCGGCGCGGTTGTGTTCATCGCGCTGGCCATAGCGTCGCTGGTGCTCTATCCCGTGGTGGGCGCCAATCTGCACGGCCAGGTCGACGACTCGTTGGTGCAGACGGCATCGCAGGCACCGACCGTCGCCGGTCAGCTCAAGCAGAAGGCCGCGATCTCCGGTGGCACCATCCCCATCAACGCGCCGATCAACCTGGGCAGCACCCTGATGCAGTTCATCAGCGCGCCGGTGCTGCCCGGCCCGAGCGACGGCTTCCTCGACGTCAGCGTCCAGGACGCCGAGGTGGCCCTGGGGAACGAGCCGGCATATTTCCAGGACGCCAGCTACGGCGGCATCGACTATCGCGTCTACACCACGCCGATGCCCAAGTCGGCCGACTCGCTGATCCGGGTCGCCAGACCACTCACCGACCAGGTGGTCACGCTCGACCGGTTGGGCCGGTTGGGCACGCTGCTGGTCATCCTCACCGTGGCCGGCGGTGTGCTGGCCGGGCTCGGCGGTCGGCTGGTGGCCGGCCGGGTGCTGCGGCCGGTGCGGGTGCTCACCGACACGGTGGAACACGTGACCGCGACCCAGGATCTCAGTGCCCGGGTGGATCTCACCGGACGCGACGAGATCGGCCGGCTGGGCCGGTCGTTCGCCACCATGATGACCGCGCTCGACCAGTCCGTGCACACCCAACGCCAACTGATCGCCGACGCGTCACATGAACTGCGTACGCCGTTGACCAGCCTGACCACCAATCTCGAACTGCTCGCCGACGGTCGTGGCCTGCGCGATCCCGATGCGCCGATGCTGGTGCGGGACGCCATCGACCAGGCGGGTGAGCTGCGGTCGCTGATCAACGACCTGATCGACCTTGCCCGCTACGGCAAGGAAACCGCACGCACCGAGGACGCCCGGTTGGACCTGGTGGCCGAGGCGGTGATCGCCAGGGCATCGGCACGCGCGTCGGCGCCACGGTTCGAGTCGGTGTTGTCGCCGTGCCTGGTGCACGTCGACCCGGACGCGATCGAGCGGGCCATCGGCAATCTGGTGGACAACGCGGTGAAGTGGAGCCCGCCCGGCGGCCGGGTGCTGGTCACCGTCGCCGACGGCGAGTTCTCGGTCAGCGACGAGGGTCCGGGTATTCCGGCCGCTGACCTGCCGTTCGTGTTCGGTCGCTTCTACCGGTCGGCGCAGGCTCGATCGATGCCCGGTTCCGGGCTCGGCCTGGCCATCGTGCGTCAGGTGGTGGAGACACACGGCGGCACGGTCACCGCGGAACCCCTGGAGCGCGGCGTCCGGTTGCGTTTCACACTGCCGGTGGTGCCGGACTGACGACCGTTCTTGCGATGCCGCCGGCTTCCAAGCCAGCTACCGGCCGGCCTACGTGTTGGCGATCAGGCCGGCCGGTACGGCCTGGTCGGTGTTCAGGTCGGTGAACAGTTCCCGCGACTTCGTCTTGTCCCACAACAGCGAGCCGCCGGTCGATCGGCCGATCGGCACCACCGTCGTGACCAGGCTGCCGTCGGAGATGCCGCGCATGCTCCACCCCAGACCGATGAGGTCCTGCAGGTGGTCGCCGTTGTCGACGGTCAGGTTCCCCGGCAGGTCGAACAGCACCGGGAACAGGTCGAACGGGTTCAACAGCACACCCGGGCTGGCGATCTTGCCCGCCAGCGCGCCGAGGAACTCGCGTTGGTGTTGGGTGCGGGCGAAGTCACTGGTCGCGAAGGCGTGGCGGCTGCGCACGTAGCCCAACGCGTTGGCCCCGTTCAGGTTCTGGCAACCGGCAGGCAGGTTGATGCCCGCGTAGCTGTCCTGCACGGCCTGCGGCAGGCACATCGTCACGCCACCCACGTCATCGACCACGCTGGCGAAACCGCCGAGGCCGATCTCGGCGTAGTGATCGATCCGCAGGCCCGTCGCCTGTTCCACCGTCTTCACCAGCAGCGGTGGACCACCGAACGCATACGCCGCGTTGATCTTGTTGTTGCCGTGCCCCGGAATCGCCACCAAGGAGTCGCGCAGCAGGCTGACCATGGTCGGCTTCGTGCTGTTGTCCGGCAGGTGTACCACCATGATGGTGTCGGTGCGGCCACCGGCCACCGCGGCCGCGTCACCGGTGTGCAACTGCGCTGCCTGCGCATCCGTCAGGCCCTGCCGGGAGTCCGACCCGACGATCAGCCAGTTCGTGCCGGCACCCTGCGCCGGCCGCCCGGCGTAGTCACTCAGCGCGGTCACCCGATGCAGTGACGAGTCCATGTAGAACCACATCGCGACCGCGCCGACCAGCAGCAGCACGAGCACGACGGCGAGGATCCTGCGGATCCGCCACCTCCGACGGCGCCGCGGCGGCGCGGGAGGTGTCCCACGGCCACCCGGCTGATAGTCGGAGGGCGCATAGGGTCGCTGGTCGGGCATCACCCTGGTGTGCTGACGAGGGTTCACCGGCGGCCGATGCGGTTCGTAACCATTGCCACCGCCCTGCCACGGCTGCCCCATGGCCACCATCTCCCCGAATCGTGATCGTCGTCACTAGGTCGGTTACCGTCCGTCCCTAGTATGGCCGTCACTAGTCTGGACGTCCCACCGCGGTGCCCGGTTGCTCTGCGAGGCGCCGCTTCGACCGCCAGTCAAGCAAATCTCGCTAGCCCCGCACGATGACCGGCAGCGTGGCGATCGTGTTCATCCGCCACGGGTTCTGGAAATCGATCGGTTGGTCGTGGTCGATGGCGATCTCGCGGTAGCGGTCGAACAGGACGCCGAGCGCGATCCTGGCCTCCAGCCGCGCCAGCCGGGAGCCGATGCAGAAGTGGATACCGTGCCCGAACGCGAGGTGCCCGGTGGTCTTGCGGTGGATGTCGAACACGTCCGGGTCAGCGAACTTGGCCGGGTCACGGTTGGCGGACGCCAGCCACGGCACCACGAGCTGATCGGCGGGTCCTCGGCTGGCGCCTTGTCCGTGATGGTCATGTGAATTCCCCCTTGGTCGTGTGGATGACGGCCGCGTACAGGTCGCGGACCGCCTGATGGAGCTCGATGACCTGTGGCGCGACCGCGGCAAGCGCTTGCGGATCGGGCGGTCCAGGTGGTTCGAACGCCATCCGGAACGTGTGCGCGAGCGCGTCTGCCTTGGCCCGCAACGGGATGTCGATCGACTTGGGCAGCAACGGCTGGGCGAGCGAGTAGCCGTTGACCAGCGCCTGGTACAGGTAGAGCTGGCTGTCCGGGTCGAGGTCGGTGCGGATGAGGCCCGCCTGCCGCAGTAGTTGCAGGTAGGCACGGTTGTTGCGAAGGGCCTCGTCCTCGCTCGGTTCCACGTCGGTCATGCCGCGCTCGACGAGGCTGCCGAGCACGTCGAAGTCCCTGGTCAGCATCGCGGCGAGCAGTGGCCGTTCCATGCTCCCCAGGAACACCTCGCGCATAACCCGGTGCGGCAGCACGTTGATCGGATCGGCGCGCATCCGGCCGATGACCTGGTCGAACAGGCCGAGCGAGTCGCGCAGCAGGACGGCGACGAACAACGACTCCCTGGTGCGCCAGTGCAGGTAGACGGTGCCCTTGCCGATACCGGCCAGCTTGGCGACGTCCTCGATGGTGACCCGCTTGTAGCCCCAGCGGAGCACGAGTTCGGCCGCCGCGTCCAGGATGCGCTCGCCCCGCGCCGTCCGCTCACTCTCTGGTGACTGTTGAACGTTGACCAGATTCGATTTTTGGTCATCAGTCATGACCTGACGATAGCGCCCCGGTCGGCGCCTGGCAACGGACCGCGCGGGAAACGCCGTCGAACCGCATCTGATCGTCCGTTATCGTGCCGACATCGACATCGACATCGCTTGTGACGAATCTGGAGCGGAGGGCGAGAAACTCGTCAACGGCCAGACACGGCTGTTCACCCATGCCGCCGTGGCGGTCTCGATGGCGGAGGCCCGGGAGTGCGTCGCCGAACTGCGGGTCCGCATCGGCTCGCCCGCCCAGGAATACAAGGCGAACCACCTGCTGCGGCCGAAGCATCGGCGTGCGCTGGAATGGTTCCTCGGGCCGGACGGGCCGATCAGCGGTCGGGCACGGGTGGCACTCGTGGACAAGGAGCGATTTCTGCTCCGGACCTTCCTTACCCTGCTGTCGAACCCCGATTCCCCTGGCTGGCTCGCCGTTCCCGACGCGGACACAGGTCCGCTCGACGACATTCGCGGCACGTGCGGCGACGCCGCCTGGCGCACGTTCCTCGACGGCGTCAACGATCTGCTCCGGGGTCGACGCCCGCCCGATGAGCTCCTGCCCGTGGGCGACTGGATCGGGTGTCGCGATGCCCTGCGGGCTGTCGCGGCCCGGCAGGCCCGGGAGAACCCGGATCGAGTCGTGGTCGACCCGCTG
>WNGL01021434.1_pt1 | contig 18946 bp, 16 predicted proteins | sample 5400591 | NCBI WGS metagenome assembly WNGL01 (sample SAMN13153377, study PRJNA577476) | soil metagenome | isolation source: 80 cm soil or saprolite under Garry oak tree replicate 1 | place: USA:California | collected 2016-06-15 | reverse complement strand
GGGGGGGCTCGCGTTGGTGCTCGCGTGGCCGGTGGTGGGGAGGCGACGTTCGGTCCAGGTTGGTGGAGCTGCCGCTTAGTCGGTATGTCGTCCAGTGGGTTGGGATGTCGTCTAATGGGTTGGGATGTCGTCCAGTGGGTATGAGGGACTGAAGTCCCCGCTCGGCCCCGTGGCGTCCTAAAGGACGCTCGAACGTGATGACTTTGCGTCCTTCAGGACGCGCTGCGGCCGAGTTGGGACTTCAGTTCCTCATACCTACACGAGGGGGATACCTGATGCACGTGCCCTTGCGGCGTCTGCTGGCGGCCCTCGCAGCCACTGCGCCGGGGCTCGCGGCCCAGGCGCTCCCACAGACGACGGCCGAGCGGACGAACTATGCGGCTACGTCCGCGAACGCGGACGTGGGCGCCTTCCTCGACAGCCTCGAGCTCGTCGGGGTGCCCGTCCGAGTCTCCGAGATGGGCACGACCGCGCTCGGCAAGCCGATCTACTTCGTTATCGCCTCCGACCCAACGGTGACATCCGCGGGCGAAGCGGCGGCGTCCGGGAAGGTGGTGGTCTACCTCCAGGCGAACATCCACGGCGGGGAAGTGGAGGGGAAGGAAGCCGTGCTCGCCGTGCTGCGCGAGCTGGTGGGACCGCGGCGCGAGCTGCTGCAGAAGCTGGTGGTCCTCGTTGCGCCGGACTACAACCCCGACGGCAACGACGCCTTGGGGCCCCAGGCCGTGAACCGCTCCGAGCAAAACGGGCCCGCGCTGATAGGACAACGCGCCGACGGGAAGAACCTCGACCTGAACCGCGACTACTTCAAGGCCGAAGCACCCGAGACCCGCGCGTCACTCGCCCGGGTGTACACCACCTGGGATCCGGCGCTGATGGTGGATCTCCACACCACCGACGGCACGCTGCACGGCTACCAACTCACTTACGCGCCGCCGCTCGACCCCAACGGGCCGGCCGGGCCCACTGCCTTCGTGCGAGACCGGATGCTCCCAGCGCTCCGCAAGACACTCCAGGACAAGTACCACGAGCCGATCTTCGACTACGGCAACGTGGAGACCCCGCCAGCCCCGCAGAGCTGGGATACCTACGCTCCGCTCGGTTGGTACGGGACCAACTACGTGGGCCTACGAGGGCGGATGGCGATCCTGTCGGAAGCGTATTCGCACGCCGACTTCAAGACTCGCGTGCAGGTGACGCACGACTTCCTGGTCGAGATTCTCAATTACGCCGCGCTGCACGGCGACGAGATCCGCCGACTCGAGCGCGAGGCCGACCGCCAGACCGCGTTAGAAGGGGCGGGCTCAGCCCCGCGGCAGTCGCTGGCGGTCGCCTATAAGCTCGCGTCGCGCGGCGTCGAGCCGGTCCGGCTCGAGGTGATGCAGCAGATCCGCACCTACCGGCTTCCGGTAAGAGACCGCTTCGTCGATTCTCTCACCCGCCCGTTACCGGCCGGCTACTTCCTCCCGGCTGCGGACAGCGACGTCGCCGCTCTGCTCCGGCTCCACGGCATCCAAGTGCAACGGCTCGCCCGAGAGTGGACCGACACGGTGGAAGTCCTCGCGGGGACCGAGCTCAAATGGGCGACGCGGGAGTTTCAGGGACACCATCTGTTGGAGGTCACGGGGACCTGGGCCCGCACGTCGCGCAGCGTGCCGGCCGGCAGCTACTTCGTGGCCACGGCGCAGCCGCTCGGCAGGCTCGTCTTCGCCCTGCTCGAGCCGGAGGGCTTCGGGCTGGCGCGCTGGGGCGCGTTCGGCGGGCTGCCCGGCTCGGAGCTGGGTGCCTCCTCGGGGGTCGAGTTCCCGGTATGGCGGGCGGGGCGGGCGCCCCGCGCGCCGTCACGGTTGCTCCCTTAACAGGGTGCTGAATGAGGGGGTTGGGCGTCGGAGTCCCCATCCTGACGGATGGGCTCGGCCAGGCACAACGCTGAAGCGTAGTGTGCTTCAGCACAGTGCATTGCCGAGCCCACGCTTCAGCGTGGGAACCTACGGGTCGGCGTCCGCGTCGTCGTCGAACGCGAACGACGCGCCGCCCCCCGTACCGCTCGCCCGCTCGACCCGCAGCACACGACTCAGGGTCTTGCCGTCGACGGTGATGCTGACCAGGTAGTCGCCGCTCGGGACGGCGGGCGCACCGCCACCGAATCCGCCGAAGCCCCCCCCGCCTCCCCCGCCCCCCCCGCTGGCGCGGCCGAATGCCTGGGCGATGAACCCAAGCCCGCCCAGTCCGCCCCCGCCGCCCCCTCCCCCGGCAGCGCCGCGTTGGTTGGGGAGCGCGACGCGGATCAGCTGGCCCAGCGTGCCGAGGAAGCCCACGTCGGGCTGCTCCGTCCCCGATTCCCCGCCTTCCTGCTGCTGGCCCCCCCCGCCGGCGCCCGCCTGCGGGCCGCCGGGTGCCCCCGGTGCGCGGGGCGTCGTCTCGCCAGGGCGCTCGACGAACCGGGCGGCGGTTAACGTCGCAGCACCCCCACCGCCGCCACCACCTCCACCACCGCCACCCCCTCCAAACCCGAATCTCTGCGCGAGGCCCTGCAGATCACCGGCGAGCAGCGCCGTCTTAAGAGGCCCGAGCATCTGCGCATTGGTCCCCGCCTTCTCGAGCGAGTCGAACACCACCCCGATGCGGCGGGCGATCAGTGTGCTGTCGCGCCGCTGCGAGGGCGACAGCGGCTGGGGCGGCGGCGTCCGGCCCTGGAAGCCCCAGGTCACGCGGTGCAGCCCCGGGCCGCCCGGGCCGTTCACGGTTCGCACCGTGTCGCCGCGCACGTCGCTGATGACGACCTTGGTCTGCGTGCGGCGGTCGCCGCTGGTGAGCCGGTACACGATCTCGGCGCCGTACTGCGGGCTCGGGGAGATGAACTGCTTGTGCCCGCCGCTCGCATTCGCCCGCACCGCGTCGCCGTACTCGTAGGCGGTCTTCGGCTCGAACAGATACGCGCTCGCGGCGAGCACGCCTTCCGCGAGCTGTTCGAGCGGCGTGACGTCCACGATCCAGATGCCGCGGCCGTGCGTCGCGGCCATCAGCTCGTGCTCGCGCGGGTGGATCTTGAGGTCGTGCACCGGCACGGTGGGCAGGCCGGTCATGAACTTCTGCCACGACGTGCCCCGATCGCGCGAGATGTACGCGCCCGCGTCCGTGCCGACGTACAGCAGATTCCGGTTGAACGGATCCTCGCGCACCACGTGCACGTAGTCCGGCCCGCCGGTCGGGAGGTTGTGCGTGATGGCTGCGAACGTCTTGCCGAAGTCGGTCGTGACGTAGACGTACGGCGCGAAGTCGTTGGTGCGGTGGCCGTCGAACGTCACGTAGAAGGTGGCCGTGTCGAAGTGCGAGGGCTCGATCCGGCTGACGTACGTGCCCGCGGGCACGCCGGGGAAGCGGCCGGTGAGGTTCTCCCACGCACCGCCGTCGTTGCGCGTGAGCCAGACGTTGCCGTCGTCGGTGCCCGCGTACAACAGGCCCGGCCGGAGCGGCGACTCGGCGAGCGCCACGATGGTGCAGTGCGTCTCGGCGCCCGTCACGTCCGGCGTGATGCCGCCCGTCGTGCGCGTGCTGACGCGGACCTTCATCGTGTCACGCGTGGTGAGGTCCGGGGAGATGGGATAGAGGTTCTCCCCTCGATTGGTGGACTTCATCACCTTGTTCGAGCCGGCGTAGAACGTCGTCGGCGAGTGCGCGGAGAGGAAGAACGGCGTGTTCCAGTTCCAGCGCAGGTCAATCTCGGCGGAGTCGGCGAGCTGGCGCCGGCGCAAGTCGGCGAGCCGCTTCTGCTGCGCGGCGGTCGGCGGCTTGGCGGTGTCGGGATGCTCGATGAGGATCGAATCCTCGAACAGCTGGTAGCGCGGACGCCAGTTCGGCTTCTGCAGCGACGTGCGTTCGCCGGTCGCGAGGTTCAAACGGCCCATGTTGCCGCCCTGCGACTCCGAGTACACGATGCTCGGGTCGGTCGGGTCCTGCGCGGTGTAGAAGCCGTCGCCCCCACCGATCGTGATCCAGTCGGCGTTGGTGATGGCCCCCTGGCGATGGCGGCTCGGCCCGCACCACGAGCCGTTGTCCTGCAGCCCGCCGCACACGCGATAGGGGAACGCCATGTCGTAGCTCACGACGTAGAGCTGGGCGATCGTGATCACGTTCAGGAAGTCGAAGTTCCCACCCTTGTCCCATGTCTGCGAGACGCCGCCGTCGTCGCCGACGATGAAGTGGCTCGCGTCGTTGGGGTCGATCCACATCGCGTGGTGGTCCACGTGGATGCCCTGCGTGGCCAGGCCAACCGTCTTGCCGCCGTCATTCGAATAGTTGACCGGGGTGGACGACCAGTACACCCGGTTCGGGTCCTTGGGGTCGACCCGCACTTGGGAGTAGTAGAAGGGGCGGACGTCGTTGTCGTTTGTCTTGGTCCACGTCGCCCCGCCGTCCCCGGAGCGGTACAGACCCGAGGGTCGCTTCTGCGCCGCCTTGGCCTTGTCGGCCGTCGCGTTGGGCGCCGTATCTGCTTCGACCAAGGCGTACACTACCTTCGCATCGCTGGGGGCGATGGCGAGGCCGATGCGACCTTTCATCGTCTCAGGGAAGCCGCCGCCTTTCACTTCGGTCCACGTCTTGCCGCCGTCGGTCGTCTTCCACAGGGTGCTGCCGGGGCCCCCGCTCTTGAGGAAGTACGGCCCGCGCACCCGCTCCCAGCTCGACGCGAACAGCACCTCCGGGTTGGTGGGGTCCATCGCGATGTCGATGAAGCCCGCCTTGTCACTGATGAATTTCACGAGCTGCCACGTTTGGCCGCCGTCGGTGGTCTTGTACAGCCCACGCTCGGGGTTTGCCGCCCACGCTTGGCCGAGCGCCGCCACGTACACGATGTTCGGGTTGGTGGGGTGCACCACGATGCGGCCGATGGCGCCGCTCTTCTCGAGCCCCGCGAGCTTCCAGGTGAGCCCACCGTCGGTGGACTTGAAGATGCCGCAGCCCGGGGAGATCGTGTTGCGGGAGTCTTCCTCGCCTGTCCCCGCCCAGACCTGCGTCGTGTCGCTCGGCGCGATCATGAGCTCCCCCATCGAGATGCAGCGCTGGTTATCGAACACCGGCCGGAACGAGGTCCCGGCGTTGGTGGTTTTCCAGATCCCGCCCGCGGCGGCCGCGACGAAGAATGTCTTGGACGGACTGGGGATGCCGACCACGCTGGACACGCGCCCCCCCATGTTGGCGGGGCCGACGTTGCGCCAGCGGAAGCCGGCGAGCAGGGTGGAGTCGAGGGGGGCGGCCGCCTGAGCGGCGAGGGCGCTAGCCCCGCCCGTCAGGGCGGGGCCCACGAGCGAGAGGAGGATGGCGCTGAGCGCCCAGCGGCGTACGGGCATGACGGCCTCGGGATTGAGTGGAAGAGTGCGACGGCACACCGAAAGAAATACGCGCGAGTCCGCCCGCGCGTTAGGGGCCGGCAGCGACATGCTTGACCACCGTGCCCCCCTTCATCACGAAGACGACGCGCCGCAGGGCGGTGATGTCCTCGACGGGGTTGCCGGCGAGACCGATCAGGTCGGCCTCGAGCCCGGGGGCGATCGCGCCGATCGTGTCCGCCAGCTGGAGCGACTGGGCCGCGAGGGACGTCGCCGACACGATCGCGGCCATCGGCGCTTGGCCGCCCACCTGCACCCGGTAGATCAGCTCCTCCCAGTTTTTCCCGAAGGCGCCCGCTACCGCGTCGGTGCCGAACACGACCCGCAGCTTGGGCCGTCGCAGCGCCTGCTTGAACACCGCCAGCACCAGGGGGACGGCCCGGTGCATCTGCGCGAACCCCTCCTCGGTGTAGTTCTCGATCCCCAGAAACCGCGCCTTGTTGTCGAAGTAGTTCTGGAAGACGAGGTAGAGGTTCGGGTCGAAGAACGTGCCGTGCTCCGCCATCAGATCGAGCGTCGCCTCGTCGAGCAGCACGCCGTGCTCGATCGACGTGGCCCCCGCCAGGACGGCGCGCCGCGCCGCCTCGGCGGCATGCGCATGCACGACGCAGCGCCGTCCATGTGCCTTCGCTTCGCCGCACGCGGCGCGCAGCTCGTCCTCGGAGAGCGTCGGGCCACCGCCTTCGCGGATGCTCTTCGAGCCGAGGATCTTGATCACGTCGGCCCCGCCCGCGACGCGTTGCTGCACGGCGCGCCGCAGCCCGTCCGCGTCGCCCGCCTCGGGCGTGATCCAGTCGAGCGAGGTGACCACACGTGGGCCGGGGATCGTGCCGCGCGCGATCGCGTCGCGCAGGTCGCGATCGAGCGTCGAGCCGATGCTCTGCACGGTCGTGATCCCGGCCATCAAGGCGCGGTACGCGTTCTCCTCGGTATAGAGGACGGTCTGCTCGAGCGGCTCCGAGCCGCCGGGGTCGTTATGCGCCCGGCTGTTGGCATCGAAGTGCGACGTGAGATGGACGTGCGTGTCGATCCCGCCGGGCATGACGGTGAGCCCCGTGAGGTCGTACGTCGCCGTGGTGAGCGCGGGATCGAGGCGCGCGATGCGGGATCCGGCGATCACGATGGTCGTGTTCCGAGCGACGCTCCCTCGGCCGTCGAGCACCGTCCCGGCGCGGATCGTGATGGTCGTCGACTGGCCGAGGGCGAGGGAGGGGACGGTCAGTGCGACCGTGAGGGCGTGACGGGCGAGCGGCATGGGGAGCCTCCGAGGGTTCAAGCAGAAAAGGTGCGTCGGGGCAGCACCCGACGCCACTGCGCTCCAGCGATCACCGACATCAAGACGGGGGTTGACGCGACGTTGATAGATCGATTCGAGCTTCAGCACTATGTTACGCGGCGTGAGTACTGCTCCAGTGTTGACGGCGGCAGACGTCGAGCGGATGTCGCTCCCGGGAAAGCAGGTTGAGCTGGTCCGCGGGCAGCTGGTGGTCCGCGAGCCGCCGGGGACGTGGCACGGGGCCATTGCGGCGAAGCTGGCGTACCACCTGAGCGATTTCGCGAATCGACAAGGGCTGGGGCTGGTGTTCGCTCAGGACACCGGGTTCAACTGGTGTTCGCTCAGGACACCGGGTTCAAGATCGCCTCGGATCCCGATACGGTGCGCGCTCCAGACGTCGCGTTCGTAGGGCGCGCGCGTGCTGGGCTCATTGCAAAACGGGGATACGCCGAGCTGGCCCCGGACCTGCTCGCCGAGATCCTGTCGCCCGATGACAGGCCTGCAGAGGTGCTAGCCAAGGTCGCGGACTGGCTCGCCGCCGGCACCAAGCTCGTGTGGGTGGTTGATCCCGAGCGGTCGGAGGTCCGGGTGTACCGCTCCGACGGGAGCCTCTCGGTGCTACGGGAGCACGACTCGCTCGATGGCGAGGACGTGCTCCCGGGATTCACCTGCCCGTTGAGCGACGTACTCGCCTGACGGGTTGGGCGGACGCACCAGCCCGTCCGCCCCCGTCAAATTGCCGCGACGTTCCTATTGCCCGCTGGGCGTGCGGGTCGACATCCAGAGATCCTGCACACCCAAGCCGCCCGGCCGGATCGATGTAAAGATCAACGTCCGGCCGTCGCGCGACAGACTCGGCTGCGAGTCGATGTCGGGCGTGTTTATCGGTGCGTCCAGATGGACCGGTGAAGACCAGGGCTCGTGGACAGTCTGACGCGTGAACACCCACAAATCGAGATTGCCGAACGACCCGGTGCGCGACGAGGACAGGAACAGCTCCAGTCCATCCGTGCGCACGGCCACCTTTTGGTCGGCGCCGGCCGGGTCATTCAGCTCGGGCACCGCGACGGCTGGACCAAGCGGCGCACCGTCGTTCGTGAGCGAGACGCGGTAGATGTCGAGGCTGCCGCCCGCCGGAGTCCGGTTAAAGTACAGGACGGCGTTGGGCTCCCCCCCTTCGCGCACGTAATACGAGCCGTTCTCGGCCCCCGCGGTATTCACGTCGGGGCCAAGGTTGACTGGGGGGCCCCAGGTGTCACCGTCCGCGCCCGTGCTCACTCGATGCGACACGTAGATGTCGGCACTGCCAAGACCGCCTAGGCGCGTGCTGTAGAAAAACAGCAGGCGACCGTCTTCCGACATTGTCGGTGCGGCCTCGATCGCGTCGCTGTTGATCGGGGCGCCAAGGTTGACCGGCGTTTCCCACGGGCACTGCAAGCACTGCCGGTGGGACATCCAGATGTCGTTGCCGCCGAGTCCACCCAGTCGAGTGGAGACGAAATAGAGCGTGTGCTCATCGGGGGACAGACCGGCGTTCGCGTCGAGGGCGCTCGAGTTCACGACCGGCCCGAGATTCACGGGCTCGGACCACTCGGAGCTGGCGAAGCGGTTGGCCTGGAGCTTGGGCGCGGCGGGATGCGACTCCACCCCACACGCGGCGAGCAGGGCAAGAGAGGCCAGCGAAACAAGGCTCGTGGTGTGCGTGGTCATCATGGAACCTCCCTCATGTTGGCTTTGAGCTAGCGGGGCGAGCCGACCCCCGGGCGATACAGCGAGCGGATCCGCTGGGCGCGGAACACGTAGCCGGCGTTGCCCTCGATGTGCCACACGACTTGTCCTGACGCATCGTACTCCTCGACGCGGCCCGCCGGCCCGAACGACACGAGGGTGCGGCCGCCAGGGAGGTCCTGCGCGCTGCCGCCGAGTTGCGCCGTCACCCCCGGGCTCGGCCCATAGGACCCGACCAACTGCGCCGTGTGCAGGTCCGCGTCGTAGGCGTACCGCTCGGCCCGGCTGCCCGCGGGATCACCGAGGTTGTCGAGCAGCAGGAGGTGCGCCGGCGCCGTCAGCCGAACGCCGTGCTGAAAGGAGAAGGCCGGGGCCCCGGCGTCCTGGAACGTGAACTGGTTCTTGAGGCCGCCCATGCGCCACAGCACCGCGCCGGTGCGCGTGTCGATCTTGGTGATCTCACTCAGGCTCCGGAACGAGACGATCAGGTTGCCGTCGCTGTCGAGGTCCAGCGAGTTGCCGTGCATCCAGTTGACGCTCGGCCCGGTTCGGCTCGCCGGGGCCAAGTCGGTGATCTCGAAGTGGTCGAACGGATTCCACTGGAACAACAGCTCGCCCACCGAGCTGACGTGCTGGACCACGGTGCCCATCACCTGCGCGTTCGCGACACCGCCCAGCCCGGAGAGATCCATGGTCCGCGTCTCGTCGCACATGATCCAGTACGCGCCGTCCGGCTCGGCGATCAGATCGTGGAAGCGGGGCGGGAGGCCGCCCGCGCAGCCGAAGGTTCGCGTCACGTTGCCGAGCGGATCGATCTCGACCCACCGAGGGATGACCGTCGGGTCGGGGATGGAGGGTCGGGCGACGTAGCGTCCCGTGGGTTCGGCCTCGAAGTTGAGCCCGGGACCGTACGGGGAGAAGCGGTGATACCAGACCACCCGCCCGCCGTTGTCGATGACCAGGCCGAACAGGCCGGCGGCGAAGACGACATACCCGGGCGAAGGATCCGCGCCGCTGGCGACGTACCGCGGCAGGTCGGCTGGAAGTGTGCCCGTACCGAAGGCGAGGCTATCGCCGAGGACGGCGTGGTCGCCCCCGTACGCCACGAACCGCAAGATGTAGCGGGTGTCGGGAAGGAGGCCGAGCACGGGGACCAGGACGGAGTCGCCCGCCAGGGTCACGGCCGGCGTAGCGCTGTCGAGCGCTGACCCCGCGAGGCCGTAGCGAACCGCGACGCTGTCGGCGCGCCGGACTCGGCCCGTGACCACGGCGCTGAGCACATTGCTCGGGTTGTCAGCCACTGCACTCGCGAGGATGGCAGGCGGCGGAGGAGGCGTTACGCCGTCGTCCGTCCCGCACCCGACGCTGATGAGCAGTGCCGCTACGAGCAGTCCTCCGCTGCGCGACGCCTCGGGCCGGCGCGGCGAGCCGCACCCACCTGTCGCTCCCATCGCGTCACGGCCGCCAGGCGGGCGCATAATCGGCGCCGGCCGTAAGCATGGTCAGGCCCGTACCTGCCGCGTTCATCACCAGCAACCCGCGCGAGGAGCAGCCGGAGGACGGGTCGCAAACGACGTTGGCGACCACGATCTTGGAGCCGTCCGGCTTCCAGGCGGGGTCCCAGGCGGCGGTTCCGGGGCTGAGTCTTGTGACGTCGCCGCCGTCGGGGTTCATCGTGGCGAGCTCGTACGCGCCGGCGTACCGAGTGGTAGCGAACGCGATGCGCGAGCCGTCCGGCTTCCAAGCTGGCAAGGCGTCCTGCCCCGGGTCGCTCGTCAGCCGGGTGAACCCCGTGCCGTTCGCGTTGATGACGCAGATATCGCTGTTGCCGCTGTCAACGACGCAGGTGAACGCCAGCCGGGTGCCGTCCGGCGACCAGGCCGGCTTGGACACGGCTTGGGGCGTGTCGGTGAGCAGGGTAGGGACGCCGGCGTTCATGACGTACACACCGCTGCGACCACTGCGCGAGCTGATGAACGCGATCTTCGTGCCGTCGGGGGACCACGTCGGCTGCGCATCCGAGGCCTCGTTCGATCGCGGCGAACGCGATCTTCGCGCCGTCCGGCGACCAGCTCGGCCCGGTGCCCGTCGCGAGGGTGACCGTGTTCGAGCCGTCGGCGTACGCGACGGCGATGGTCGCTTCGTCGACCGACGTCTTTGACTGGAAGGCGATCTTCTCCACTCGCACGCAGGTGAGCTGGAACGTCGTCCGCACGGTATCGCGCGTAACCCCGCCGGTGGTCACGTGCACGGTGCGCGGGTTGGCACCGGCCAGCGCGCAGTTCCCCACCGCGCCGAAGAGTATGACGCTGTGATCCCCCCCGCTCACCCCCTCGATCAGGGCCGTGCCGTTGACGCCGAGCGGCCGCTGCTGCCCGTTGTCCAGCAGCACGGTGTAGCCGTCCGGATCGAGGTCGATTCCCGAGGTCGCCGCCGTGACCTGGATGGTGCCGGTCACCGCGACGCAGGTCACCTCGAAGGTCGTCCTGGCCGTGTCGCGTGTAACGCCGCCCGTCGTCACATGCACGGCGCGCGGATTGTCCCCGGCGATCGTACAGTTCCCAGCCGGGCCCACCAGCCGGACGGTGTGATCCCCGGCGGTCAAGCCGCCGACGGTCGTGGCTCCGTTCACGGGCAGCGGTGCCAGCGATCCGACGTCGATCAGGACGGAGTAGCCGTTGGGAGTGAAATCCACTCCCGAGGTCGCGGCCTTCACCTCAATGCTGCCGGTCACGGCGACGCAGGTCACCTGGAACAGCGTCCGTGCCGTGTCGCGCGCGGCGCCACCGGTGATCACATGCAGCGTGCGGGGATTGTCCCCGGCGACTGTGCAGTTCCCGGCGGCGCCCGAGAGCACCACGCTGTGGTCTCCCCCGGCGAGACCGTCGAAAGTGGCTGTCCCGGCTCCGAGGAGCTGTCGTAGGGACGTGCCGTCGACCTGCACTGCGTAGCCGTTGGGATCGAGATCGATTCCCGCAGTCGCCGCCGTGACCTGGATGCTGCCGGTCGCCGCCCCGCAGGTGACCTGAAACGTCGTGCGCGCGGTGTCGCGCGTGACCGCGCCCGTCGTGACGCTCACCGCCCTTGGGTTGTCCGGTGCGACTGGGCAGTTGGCCGCCGCGCCGGTCAGCGTGACGGTGTGGCTCCCCGCGGCGAGACCCTCGAACCTGGTGGTGCCGCCCACGGCGAGCGCCCGCGCGGCGCTACCGTCCACCTGGACGGTGTAGCCGTCCGGATCGATATCGATCCCCGAGGTGGCGGCGGCGACCTCGATGACTGCCGTCGTGGCGACGCAGGTGACTTGGAAGGCCGTCCGCGCGGTGTCGCGTTTGACCGCGCCCGTCGTGACGCTCACCGTGCGTGGGTTGTCGGCGGCGACCGGGCAGTTCGTCGCCGCGCCGGCGAGGGTGACGATGTGGCTCCCCGCTTGGAGTCCCTCGAACCTGATGGTGCCGGTCACGGCGAGCGTCTGGGCCGTGCCGGCGTCCACCTGGACGGTATAGCCGTCCGGATCGACGTCGGCTCCGGACGTCGCAGCGGTGATCTCGATCGTGCCGGTGACCGCGACGCACACGACCGCGAACGCGACTTGCACGGTGTCGCCTGCCCGAACGGTGACCCCGCGGGGATTCTCCCCGCTCGCCGTGCAGTTGGCCGCCAGCCCGGCCAGCGCGACCGAGTGAGACCCGGTGCCCAAGTCCCGCAGCACCAGCGTCGCGTTCACGCCGACGGTCCGCGGGGCGGTACCGTCCAGCGTTACGGCGTAGCCGTCCGCGTCCGGGTCTGCTCCGGTGGTGGTGAGCGCGATGCGAATCGCGCCGGTGGTCGGGACCAACGGCCCCTCTCCGCATGCGGTGGAGAGGGCGGCGGCGAGGGCCACGACTGCGAGGCGAGTGCGCATGGACGGCTCCAGGTTCTGCGCGACACGATGGGCTGGCGGGAGCAAGCACTGGTCAAGTGGCGTGCGGGACGAGGCGGCGTTCACGGCATGTTCTGCTGCCCAGCCTTCCATCGACCACCCCACAGCAAATGAAAAAACCGGCCGAACGGGTTGCCCCACTCAGCCGGTTTCGCGATTCGCTCCCCCCGAGGCATGGGCGAGCCGCACGACATCGCGCCACGGGGTTCATAGCTCCTGAGTCGGTTTCAATCTGCACCCAGGAGCGGGACTGTCAAGCACGCGACTCAGGGCACGGAGGCGAGCAGATACAGCGCCGCGGCGAGGATGAGCGGGGCCGAGTACACTCCGGGCATCGCCCGCTTCAAATAGATCGACCCAGCCAGGTGCAGCAGGCCATTCCCCGCCATCACGACCGCGAACACATAGGCCGCCGGCCGCATCCCGGGCTCCCCTCGGAAGGCCGCCGGCGATAGTGCGAGCAGCAAGACCGTGACCGTGATCAGGCCTCCCAGCCAGACGGGAAACGTGAACGTTGGCAGCGGCAAGAAGGGGAATCGCGAGCGGATCGCCCGTACAGCGGGATTGTAAACCGACAGGAAATCCGTCAGCGCCTCGTCCGCCACGTGAATGCCGAGCGCGACGCAGAGCCCAACCCAAGCTACGCCCAACCGCACCCCGCGGGAGAGGGGGTCAGCGACCGGTCAGGCGCACCACTCCGAACACAAGACCGACCGTCGTGACGGCCTGTCCAACCCAGAAGAGGAACATCCACTTGATAATCCGCGCTTCGAACGCGGCCATGCGGGTCTCCAAGCGGGCGACTGCGGTCGCGATCTCCGCTTCGAGTGTCGTTTCGAACCGGGCGAAGTTGAGCTCGTTCAGCTCTCGAAGATCGGACTTGTACGTCGCATCCACCGTGTTGAACCACTCCACCAGCTCGTTGGTGATGTCGTCACCGAACTTCTCATAGAACTTCCTGGACAACTTGGCCGTCACCGGCATGGAGTGCTCCCTCGCGAATCCGGTGACAGTCTAAGAGTATGCTCGGCGCCGGCGGTAGGCAATCTGTCGCTGCCAGGATCGTTTTCGCGCCGCTAGCAGCAGCGCACGCCCTTTCCCTTCGCGTCGAAGAACTGCGCCACGTACTCTCGTTCGCTCAATGCGCGCTCGTGCCCGGCCGCTCGACAGTGCTCGAGATACGCCTGATAGTCTGGCGCACCGAGGATGCGACGGAGCACGCGCAGCCAACTTTGCCCGCCTTCGACCGTCTTCGACCGCCCGCGACAGCCCTCAGTCTCCCGCTGCATACGCCGTCTCCACATACGGGGCCTCATGCGTCTCCGCCCGCTTCCGGCCCGACAGGACCAGCCACCACTCGCGCAACGACGTGCCGATCAGCACGGTCACGACCGACATGAACAGCAAGGCCACGAACGTGTTGAGGCGGTCGTTGAAGATCAGCCGTCCAGCGTCGGGGTTGGACGACCCCGCGAGCGAGGCCGCGTGCGCCAGGAAGCCGAGCCGAGGGTCGGCCGAGAACACCTTCTGCCAACCCGCCGTCATCGTGACGGTCACGAGCCAGGCCAGCGGCGCGACGGTGACCCAGGCGAACCGCTGCCGGCCCATCTTGATGAGGATCGTGGTGCCGACGCACAACGCCACGGCCGCGAGCAGCTGGTTCGAGATCCCGAACAGCGGCCACAGCGAGTTGATGCCGCCGAGCGGATCCACCACGCCCTGGTAGAGGAAGTACCCCCAGCCGGCGACGACCACGGCGCTCGCGGCGATCACGCTGGGATACCACGACGTCTCGCCGAACCTCGGCCACACATGGCCCACGATCTCCTGCAGCATGAAACGGCCGACCCGGGTGCCGGTGTCGATCGTGGTCAGAATGAACAAGGCCTCGAACATGATGGCGAAGTGGTACCACAGCGCGGTGAGCGTCGTGCCGCCCAGGACGCTGGTGGCGCTCGCGAAGATCTGGGCCATCCCGACCGCGAGCGACGGCGCGCCGCCCGAGCGGGCGATGAGCGTGGTCTCTCCCATGCGCGAGGCGAGCGTGCCCATGACATCCGGCGTGACGACAAACCCGGCCTGACCCAGCACCTGCGACGCCTGGGCCAGCGCGGCGGGGGTCGTGTTCATCGCGAAGTAGATGCCGGGATCGAGCGTGCACGCCGCGATCATCGCCATCACGCCCACGAACGACTCCATCAGCATCCCGCCGTATCCGATGAAGCGCGCGTCGGTCTCGCGGGCGATCATCTTCGGCGTGGTCCCGGAGGCGACGAGCGCGTGGAATCCCGACACCGCGCCGCAGGCGATCGTGATGAAGGCGAACGGGAACAGCTTGCCGGCGAACACGGGCCCCTCGCCCAGGGTCGCGAACGGCGTGAGCGCCGGCATCTTGAGCGGCGGCAGAATGATCAGGATCGCGACGGCCAGCGCGAGAATCGTGGTGATCTTGAGGAATGTGGAGAGATAGTCGCGCGGGCAGAGCAGCATCCAGACCGGCAGCACCGAAGCGACAAACCCGTAGGCGACCATCATCCCCGTCAGCGCGATGCCGCGGTGTGTGAAAATGGTCGCGAGCGCGGGGTGGCTCGCCACGTAGCCACCACCCACCAGCGCCAGGAGCAGCAGCGCGCCGCCCGCCACCGACGCCTCGCCCACCTTGCCGGGCCGCCACACTTTCATCCACCATCCCATGAGCAGTGCGATGGGAATCGTGCACGCGATGGTGAACAGTCCCCACGGCGACGCCTTGAGCGCGTTCACCACGATCAGCGCCAGCACGGCGAGCAGGATGATCATAATGAAGAGCACCGCGAGCATCGCCAGCGCGCCGGCCGCGGGGTTCACCTCCTCCTTCGCCATCTGGCCGAGCGACTTCCCGTTGCGCCGCAGCGAGCAGCACAGGATCGTGAAGTCCTGGACGGCGCCGCCCAGCACCACACCGATCACCAGCCACAGCGTGCCCGGAAGGAAGCCGAACTGCGCCGCGAGCACCGGTCCCACAAGCGGGCCGGCCCCGGCGATCGCCGCGAAGTGGTGCCCGTACAGGACCCATTTGTTGGTGGGGACGAAGTCGCGGCCGTTGTTGTAGCGCTCGGCGGGGGTGGCGCGGCGGTCGTCCAGTCCGAACACGCGGACGGCGAGGAACCGGGAGTAGAACCGATACCCGACGGCGTAGGTGCACACGGCCGCCGTGAGCAGCCAGGCGGCGTTGACGGTCTCCCCCCGGGAGAGGGCGAGCACCCCGAAGGCCGCGGCGCCGAGAGCGGAAATCCCGCCCCACACGAGCAGCGCGGCGAGCCGGTTCATGGGGCGTAAAAGCGTCATGGGTGCTCGCTTCCCGGGGGGAGCCTGCGGTCGGCGCGCCGGCCACCGAGGTGCGTCCCGACCCGCAACGCCTGGCCGAGACCATACAGGGCCGGGTGGCGATCGTCACTGGCGGCGCAACCGGCTTGGGACGCGCCACGGCGCTCGAGTTCGCGCAGCGCGGCATGGCGGTGGCCATCAATTACGTCGACCTCCCCGGGCGCGACGTCGCCGCCCAGGCCCTCCTCACCGAAACCGCGATCCGGGCCCTCGGCGTCCCCGTCTACTGCGCCCGCTGCGACGTCCGCAGCCACGAGGCAGTGGATAAGTTCGTCACCGTGGTGCGCGAGCGGCTGGGCGGCGTGCATTACCTGGTCAACAACGCCGGGGTGACGCACGACGGCGCGCTCTGGCGGCTCGAGCCCGAGGCGTGGCAGGAAGTGCTGGACGTGAACGTCACCGGCGCGTTCAACTGTATCCAGGCGGTGGCCCAGCCGATGCGCGCCCAGCGCTACGGCAAGATCGTCAACGTCGCCAGCCACCAGGCGTTCCGACCCGGTTTCGGCATCGCCAACTACGCCGCGAGCAAGGCGGCGCTCATCGGGCTCACCAAATCCGCCGCCGTCGACCTCGGTCCCTCCAACGTCAACGTCAACGCCGTGGCCCCCGGCTTCGTGAAGACCGATCTGCTCACCAAGCTGCCGCGCGAAGTGCTGGAGCGGGCGGAGCACGAGTCGGTGCTGGGACGGGTGGCGGAGCCGGAAGACGTCGCGCACGTGATCGCGTTCCTGTGCAGCGAGGCGGCGCGGCACATCACCGGCCAGGTGATCGTGGTGGACGGCGGGCTGACGCTCGCTTCTTGAAAAAGCCGCGCGCCCCCACGATATTGGCGCCGTGACTAATCCCTTACAAATCAAAAGCTTAGTGCGCAGTGCGCGGTGCGGCGTTGCCGTCGCGCTGCTCGCCGGCTGTGGCGGCCGGCAGCACGCCGAGACTCCAGCGCCCACTAAGCCGCTCCCCACCGCCGGGCTGGCCGCCCAGCAAGTCAGTGTGCTGCCGCTAGCGCTGCTCGCCGCGGAAGACTCGCTGCACTGGCAGGCGCTGCTGGCGGACCGGCGCGCGGCGCTCGCTCGAGCCGACAGCGTGATCGGCACGCTGCTCACGGCACGGACGCCCGAGGTGACGTGGGTGCTCCCCGACGAGCTGCGGCGCGCGGCGCGCCGGGCCCCCGGGATCGCTCCGGATCCCGACCGGATGGGCACGGCGGTACTGCGGGCGCCCGGGATGGAGCTCGTCCCTGACCCGCTGCGCGGCGAGCTGCGGACCCTGGTGGCGCTGGGCGGGAACGGCGGGCGCTACGCGCTCGTGCCGGCGGCGTTGGTGTACAGGCGGTCGGGCGCCCCGGGGATGGTAGGGGCACGGCATGCCGTGCCCCTACCACCCGGGGCGCCTGCCGCGACCGCCGAATTGTCCATCGTCATGGTCGACGTCCGGACGGGGAGGATCGGATTTCGCACCGTGGCGCGCGGGGAGGGCGACGATCCCTGGTCCGCGCTCACCCGGGCGGTGAAGAGCCTCACGCCGGGGCTGCCGTGACGCGGGAGGCGACGCTGATCGCCGGCGACGGAATCGGGCCCGAGATCACGCAAGCAACGCTGCAGGTGCTGGACGGTTTGGGAGTGCAGTTCGTCTGGGACGAGGAGTACGGCGGGATGAGCGCCATCGAGAAGGCCGGCACCCCGCTTCCCAACGCCACGCTCGACTCGATCCGGCGCACCGGGCTCGCGCTCAAGGGCCCGCTCACGACGCCGGTTGGCGGCGGCTACCGGTCGGTCAACGTGGCGCTGCGGCAGGAGTTCGAGCTGTACGCCAACGTGCGGCCGGTGAAATCGATCGTGCCCGGCGGCCGCTACCAGAACGTCGACCTCGTCATCGTGCGCGAGAACACCGAGGGGTTGTACGTCGGCATGGACCGCACGTTCAAGGTCGGGGGCGACCCCAAGGCGCTCGCCCAGGCGACGTCGGTGATGACGCGGGACGGCTGCCGGCGCATCGTCCGTTACGCCTTCGAGTACGCCAAGCGGCACGCGCGCAAGAAGGTGACCGTGGTGCACAAGGCGAACATCCTCAAGGCTACCTCGGGGCTGTTCCTCGAGACGGCGCAGATGATCGCGCAGGAGTACGCGGGGCAGATCGCCTCGGACGACAAGATCGTGGACAACGCCGCCATGCAGCTCGTGATCAACCCGGCGCAGTTCGACGTGATCGTGACGACGAACCTGTTCGGCGACATCCTCTCCGACGAGGCGTCGGGGCTGGTGGGGGGGCTGGGGCTCGCCCCCGGCGCGAATATCGGCGAGGGGGCGGCGATCTTCGAGGCGGTGCACGGCTCCGCGCCCGACATCGCGGGGCAGGGGATCGCGAACCCCTCGGCGCAGATGCTCGCAGCAGCGATGATGCTCGACCATATCGGCGAGCTCGAGGCGGGCAACCGGCTGCGCCGGGCGCTCGAAACCGCAATCGTCAAGGACAACGTCCGGACGAAGGACCTGGGTGGCAGTGCTTCGACCAACGAATTCGCTCGCGCCGTGGCCCGGCGGCTCTAGCCACCCCTGCGCCCGCTGCGGGGAAGTCACCGCCGGCATCGCGGTGGGGGGTTTCTGCCCCCGATGTGTGCAAGACGTCACGAGAAAGGCGTCACGTATAGGGCGTCTCGTGGGAGGCGTCACCACGCTGCTGCTCGCGGGGTATGTGATGATCACGCTGCGCTCCGTCCCGCCCGCGTGGCAGGCGACCGCGCGCACGGTAGGAGCGGTCGCTGTGGTCGCGTGGTATCTCCTGACCTATAGGATCGCCAAGAGAGTCGCGCTCGAATGGTTGAAATGAAGCCATCAGCCGTCAGCCGTCCGCTTTCAGCGCTGCTGCTGCTGTTCGCGGGGCCGCTCGCGGGTCAGACCTCGCTCTCGATTTACTCGGACGGCCGGGTCGTCGTGCGCCGCTCCTTGCCGCAAGCGCTCGAGAAGGGACGGAACGCGCTGACGCTCAAGCTCGAAGACCTCGATCCCGCGACGTTGTTCTCTCCTGACACGAGCGTCGCGCTGCTGTCGGCAACCGCGCGGACCGCCACCGAGCGGAACGCCGCGCTGCAACGTGCGCTGGGACAAACGCTCGCGTTCGTGCGGCAGCGGTCCGACGGCCGGAGTGATACGGTGCGGGCGACCGTCGTGCGCGTCATTCCGCCCCAGTACCGTCTCTCCGACGGACGGTTCCTGCTCGCCGAGCCCGGCGAGCCGTTGTTCCCCCCGGACCTGGTCCGCACGGCGCCGG
>WNGL01015797.1_pt1 | contig 18952 bp, 17 predicted proteins | sample 5400591 | NCBI WGS metagenome assembly WNGL01 (sample SAMN13153377, study PRJNA577476) | soil metagenome | isolation source: 80 cm soil or saprolite under Garry oak tree replicate 1 | place: USA:California | collected 2016-06-15 | reverse complement strand
GCTCAATCGCTGCCGGAGGCTCGCCAAGGATTGGGAGAACCTCAATCGCAAGGCGCTTGCATTCTTGCGCCTCGCTTCAATTCGCCTCATGCTCAGAAGACTCTGTAATCCGGCCTAAAGTCTCCGGACAGACTCTAAGGCATTCCTGATCGACAACGACCTCGCCTTCCTCGGTTTCACCGGTCCTGCGGTCCAGGACTACCGCAGGCGCCATCCGGGCGAGGAGGCCATGACCGACCTCGATCAGTGGCATGTCTTCGAGACCGAGAACCCGATGGCCTTCACGGGCATGTATCAGTTCTGGGTACAGAAACGCGGGTAGGATGGCCGTCCTGACACATGGAATGGCGGCGAGCACTGATTGCTATGAAGGTCACATAGCAATCTTGCTTGACCTATTGAAATTGGTTCTACTCGGCCAATTCTGGATAGAACTCGCCTGTAGCAGGACGCAGACGAGACCAGAAGCAGTCATCGAGCGTAGCTTGGGGAGGCTAAGGCAATGAGGGCCGTAAAACTCATACTAGCATTCGTTTTCATTTTGATCTGCTCGAATTCGTCGAATAGCCAGCAGGGCCTTGGCAAAATCAAGACGATTGTCGTCATCTATGCGGAGAACCGGAGCTTCGACCACCTTTACGGGTTCTTCCCAGGCGCGAACGGCATCAGCAACGCCAATACGGAGCAGAAGACACAGCTGGATCACGACGGCACGCCGCTGCCTTACCTGACGGTCTTCGACCACCACGGAACGCCTGATCCGCGGTTTCCGCGGATGCCCAATGGTCCATTCCGGATCGATGCCCCGCCTATCAATATGGCGTTCGACAAGATCGTTCCGAGCCCGATCCATGCATTTTATCACAACCGGGAACAGATCAACGGTGGGAAGAACAACATGTTCGCTGCCATGTCCAACTTGGGCGGCTGGGTCATGGGCTATTTCGACGGCAGTCAGCTCCGCATGTGGCAATGGGCGAAGGAATACACCCTCGCCGATAATTTCTTTATGGGAGCCTTTGGCGGCTCGTATCTCAATCATCACTGGCTCATCTGCGCCTGCACGCCGCAGCACCAGGAGCCGTCTGATACGATGCGCGCGCGTCTCGATCCAAATGGCAAGTTGACCAAGAAACCCCAGTCTCCCTCGGCCAAGGACGGCGCTGTCCAGGTTTATAGCGAGGGTGGCGGCCAAGTTTCGCCCGATGGCTATTCGGTCAACACCACGCAGCCGCCCTATCAGCCCAGCGGTGTGCCGCCGGACCAAGAGGGTAACCGCGATTTTGCGAATCCCAAGGGCAGCCAACAGCGGGGCGCACCGCTGCCCGCCCAGACTACCAAGACCGTTGGGGATACCTTGTCCGCCAAGGGCGTGAGCTGGGCCTGGTACGCTGGCGGCTGGAACCTGGCGCTCGCCGACGGCCGTCAGCCGCCGCAGGAAAAGCGCAAGATCATTTATACATCCGAAAACGACAGCCCCTATTTCGTGCCTCACCATCAGCCCTTCAATTATTTCGCGCGGTTTGCCCCGGGTACCGCCGACCGTGCCACTCATCTCAAAGACGGAGAGGATTTGTTCCGCGATATCGACGCCGGCACGCTGCCGCAGGTTTCGTTCTACAAGCCGGTCGGGCGCTTGACTCAGCATCCCTCCTATACCGATCTGTTCAGCGGGGATCAGCATATCGCCGACTTGCTGGAACGGCTCCGCAAGAGCCCGCAGTGGAGCGATATGGCTGTCATCGTGACCTATGACGAGAACGGCGGCTTCTGGGACCACGTCGCGCCGCCTGCTGGAGTGGGCTGGGGCGACCGTTGGGGGCCCGGGACGCGTATCCCTACGCTCATCGTCTCGCCCTACGCCAAGCGCGGTTACGTCGACAAGACATCGTACGACACAACGTCAATCCTAAAGCTCATCACTAAGCGCTTCGAGCTGGAGTCGCTTCCCGGTGTGCGGGAAAAAGCCGGCGATCTGACGGGTGCGTTCGCATTCGGACCATAGGTGACTGCTCCGTCCATGAGGGAGCGGCTGGCGCAATGGTTTGCCCACCCCACGCTTTCGAGAACGCTAGGGTTTCAATGTGATCTTACTTCCTTCGGGACCGGTTATCTCTCGCAAGTTCTATAAGATGCCCGCTTGCTCCGCTCCCAATGGTCATCGCCTGCTGGTCCAGTGACCGCACCAATAAGCGCTCGCACGAACGCCGAAGCAGGGCTCTCCCGAAGTGAGCAACAAATCTCGCCCCGCGCCGCATTCGCCAGGCTAACCCGGCATCGGTTGAAAGGGAGCGCAGATAATAGGCTTTGGCGGTAGAGCGCGAGTCGCAAGCTTTCTTCACCGCATCATTGTAGAACGTGGTGATCTTCTCCTCACTCATGCCCGGCGTAGCGAGCCAAAGAGGGATGTGAACGCTGCAAAGGCGTTCCACGTCCGTGAAAACCTTGCTGACGCCCGTTCCGGCGGCGGGACAGGACGTCGAGAAAGCGTCACCGACCAAAACAATCCCGGGCTGCTGATAGCCGGTGGTGACATACAGATCGACGGGCCGGATCTTGATGAAGTCGGTAACTTCGATGTCGCCCGTCAGCTTCTGGAGACCAGGCATAGCTGCGAACAAGGTTCTTTCGGGAGAGTCACGCAACGCTCGCAGCCATGGGTCTTTCATGTCGCGGTAGACAAAGAAATTGGCGCGCATCGTGGAGCCGATCGGAAACAGCGCCAAATAGGCCATCCGATCGGCGACGCGCTCCGGGTAATAGGTCAAGGCACGGAAATCGAAGTTGCTCCGGCCGGCTGGCTTGAGGTCGAATCCGATGCTGACCGAATGACAGGCGCTTAGAATATTGCGTTCCATGCCGAGATTCTGGCGCAAGCCGATGTTCAGTCCGTTCGCCAGCACGATCAGACGTGCGGAAACTTCCTCGCCGTTCGACACAGTGATCGTCTGTCGGTCGGGGCTGGTTGATATAGCGGTAGCTTTGCCATGTATGAACGTGACGGCCGGCGGAATTTCAGCGCGGATCGTGTTGACAAGCGTGTCGTATAGAAGATCGAGTTGATCGTTCGGCCTCTTCTCGATCAGACGCCCAAAGCGCGCGATCCATACATTACCGTCTGGGGTCGAGGCACGAAGGACCGCCTCGGCAAGGCCGGTCTTGCGGAGGAGGCGAACCTGCGACCCATCCAGTTTTTCACACCGAAAATCTTGCGGATAGAGCTGGTGGGGATCAATCAGAACGACACGGAAACCAGCGCGCCCCAGCATGGCGGCGGCGGCGGAGCCCGCGAGTCCGCCACCGGCGATGGCAATCTCCGTGTGCCGCATCTGCGCGTCCTTTTCGGCCACGCCATCATTGCAGCCAGAAAACTTAATGAACTTTGAAGGCAACCGTTCATTGCAGCGGGCCGTCACCAAAAACAGTTTTCGCCACCTGCGGTTCCGGTCAAATCGAAAATCAATATCGAGTTCCGAATTCTCCATCTGCCTGAAACGGGACGCTCACAGGTCGCCTCCTCAAGTGATGGGATCGCGATCGTCGGCGGCAAGGAAACCATCGAGGTGCGACGAGATTATAGGTTGGCCGCGAGTGCCCCTCCAACAGCAGACATGACCACGACGAGCCATGGAGGCGTCCGCCACCTGAAGAGCAGCAGAAACGCGACGATCCCGAGCGCGAAATCCGCTGCGCTCGTGATTCCTGCCGTCCATACTGGATTATAGAGCGCGGCAAGGAGAAGGCCGACCACGGCCGCGTTGATGCCGGCAAGCGCCGCCTGGGCACCGGGACGTCGCCGGAATTCATCCCAGAACGGAAGCGCGCCGATGACCAGCAGGAATGAGGGCAGGAACACCGCGATCAGGCACAGCGTTGCGCCAATCCATCCGTTTGGCTCCGGTCCCATTACCGCGCCGAGATAGGCGGCGAACGTGAACAGCGGGCCGGGCACCGCCTGTGCGGCACCATAGCCGGCAAGAAAGGCATCATTGGTGACCCAGCCCGGGGGCACGACGGAGGCCTGCAACAGCGGCAGGACGACGTGTCCGCCGCCGAACACGAGCGAACCGGCGCGATAAAAAGCCTCGAACAGTCTCAGGCTCTGGCTCGGCATTGCAGCCACGAGCAGCGGCAGACCAACCAAGAGCACGAAGAACACCGCAAGCGCCAGCATTCCAACTGCTCGGCTGACCGGATGCGGCAGTGATAGGGAGTCGGCAGGGGCCGAGTTTCGAAGCAGGACAACCCCGACGATGCCGCCGAGAATAATTGCGCCGACCTGGCCCCAGGCCGACGGCACTGCAAGCACAAGAACGGCCGCCGCAACAGCGAGGGTGGCCCGTTCGCGATCGGGCGTGAGAGAGCGCATCATGGTCAACACAGCCTGCGCGACGACCGCAACGGCAGCAACTTTGAGACCATGTAGCCATCCGCCGCCGAGCTCGCCGCCAATAGCTGTAACCCCATAGGCGAACAGCACGAGTGCGATGGCCGATGGCATCGTGAATCCAAGCCAAGCCGCTATCGATCCGGCATAACCCGCTCGCGACAGCCCGACGGCAATACCGACTTGGCTGCTGGCTGGCCCGGGCAGGAACTGGCAAAGCGCGACAAGATCCGCGTAAGTCTTTTCGTCGAGCCATCGGCGCCGAACGACGAATTCGTCATGGAAATAGCCGAGATGGGCGATGGGGCCGCCAAAGCTCGTGAGCCCGAGGCGAAGGAAGACGAGAAAAACCTCCCAGGCGGAACCACGTTGACTGATTGCCGGTGTTGCCAACGGAGAGTCCGTCGTCATCATTCACCTACGGTTCGTCGCACGCCGAGGATCACTCGTCGGCTGAACTGATTTCGGGTTTGTCATGAGGCCTGTTGTCGCCTTTTGCGCAGCGATTGGACACCATGTAGCGAAAGCACTATCGAAAGTCGATATCGATGGGCACGGCATACCGTGAAATCATTGTTGTGCCGGGAATGGGCAACTGGTATTTTTGACTTACCACAGCCGAACCATCCGAGGAATGTCGGCGAAGAACCAGAACGCAGGGATCGAAATGCCCCGGAGATGACACCCCTCGTTCTGCGAACCAGGCATCATCTAGGGAGAACGTCCATGCTCTACCGCAGCTCGATCGGCTCAATCGCGCTCGCAGCAGCGCTGCTGATGACAGTTTCCGCCGCGCAAGCGCTCGATGAATCGAAATATCCTGACTGGTCCGGCCAATGGCGTCGGGTGCCCGACGGCGGCCCGCCTCGATATGACCCGACCAAGGCTTATGGTCGCGCACAACAACCGCCACTGACGGAGGAGTATCGGCTCATTCATGAGGCCAGCTTGGCGGATCAGGCCACCGGCGGGCAGGGCCTCTACCGCACCAGCGCAAGGTGCATCCCGATGGGCATGCCGTGGCAAATGTACGGCCTGTTTCCAATTGAGTTCGTCTTCACGGCCAAGACCACATTCGTTCTGTCCGAAATCATGACCTCACAGCCACGTCGCATCTATACCGACGGCCGTGATTGGCCCGAGGATCAGGAACCGCTCTTCACCGGCTATTCGATCGGCAAATGGATCGATGCGGACGGGGATGGCAAGTACGACGTGCTCGAAGTCGAGACCCGCAACATGAGGGTGCCCCGCATCTACGATCAAAGCGGCATTCCGTTCCACGAGGATGGTCAAGGCGTCATCAAGGAACGGATTTACCTCGACAAAACCGATCCGAACATCCTTCACAACGAAATCACTACAATCGACAATGCGCTGACACGCCCTTGGACGGTCATGCGGAACTACCGGCGTGAGAAGACGGTTTTCTGGACGGAAAACAACTGTGTCGAGGGCAATGACAATATTGCCGTCGGCGACCAGGACTATCTGCTGAGCGCCGATGGCTACTTGATGCCCGCCAAGAAGGGCCAGAAGCCGCCGGACCTGAGATATTTCGATCAGGCGCAGAAATAGCGACGGAGACGCGGGGCCGCAGCACCTTCACGGAAGTGACGGCCCCGTAGCTTCCTCGGAACATCGCTCTCATGGGAGGGCAGCCATGCTCAACCTAGGCTCGATCGGTGTAATCGCGTTGGCGGCAGCGCTGCTGATGTCGCCCGCTGGCGCTCAGATATTCGATTTGGGAAAATACCCTGACTGGTCCGGCCAATGGCGCGGGAGTGTTTTTCGCTATGACCCGAGCAAGCCCGCCGGGCGAGGACAACAGGCTCCGCTCAAGGAGCCATATCGGCTCATCCATGAGGCCAGCATCACGGATCAGGCCGCAGGTGGACAGGGCCTCTACCTCAGCAGCGCACGTTGCGTCCCGATGGGCATGCCGTGGCAAATGTACGCCTTCTTCGCGATCGATTTCGTCTTCACTCCGACGACAAATGGATCGATGAGGACCAGGACGGCAAGTTGGACACGCTCGAAGTCGAGACCCGCCACTTGAAGGTGCCACGCATCTACGATCAAAGCGGCATCCCCTTCCACGAGGACGGACAGGCCGTCATCAAGGAACGGATTTTTCTCGACAAGACCAACCCGAATATCCTTCACAATCAAATGACCACGATTGATAACGCCCTGACACGCCCTTGGTTGGTCGAGCGGACCTACCGTCGAGAGCCAAAGGTCATCTGGACGGAAACCAACTGTGTCGAGGACAACGATATCGTCGTCATCGGCAAGGAGGACTATCGGCTGAGCCGGGACGACGGCTTACTGATGCCGGGCAAGAAGGGCCAGAAGCCGCCGGACCTGAGGTATTTCGATCAGGCGCAGAAGTGACGACCAAGGAGGGGAACGCAAAGGCCGCTCGACTGGCGCTTATGGCGGTGACGGCCCTCGTTGCGGCGGTTCCTTCCAACAACTGAACCCGATGGTTGGCAATCAATCTCCATTGCGCCGCTGCGCGTTTTCGACCTGCGATCGGCGGTAGCGACCGGACTTGTGCCGGTCCGTCGACCGCCGTTTTCGTCCCTGGCCGGTAAGCTCGCGGACCTGGACCTTGGCGACCTTGTCCGCCTCCCGGCCTAGCGCAGTGGCGCGATAGATGCGTCGGAACGTGCGACCCAGCCGTTCCTCCCGCGATCTGAGGTAGCCGTCCCGCTCAAGCGCATGGAGCATCGGATAAAGGGTCCCCGGGCTGAGCGTGTAGCCGTGGCGGGCGAGCTCATGGATCATCCATTGCCCATAAAACTCTTCTTTCGCGGCATGGTGCAAAATATGTAGCCGAATCAGGCCCTTCAGCAGCTCCTGGTGCTTCATTCTCGCCATCGTGGTTTCGGCACGACCTCACAGCGCAACGATTTTGGATGTCAGGCGCGGTGTCGAGCCGAGCCAGAACATCGCGCCGCGACCCCTAACGGCTTGGCCGCGGGCCATCGGCCTCGCCGGTCAGCGTTTCCATGAAAGCGACCAGATCGAGCCGCTCCTGATCGGTCAATTGGATCGGAAGCATCAGCGGGGAGCGGCTCGGTCGATTGATGCCGCCCTTCTCATAGTGCCTCACGACGTCGACCAGGGTCGCGATCGACGCATTGTGCATGTAAGGTGCGCGCAACGCCACCGATCGCAGCGTCGGGGTCTTGAAGGCGAAATTCAGCGTCGCGTCCTTGACCTCGCGGCCGCGTCCCTGATCGGTCGTCGTGGTGCCGATATCGTGGAATCGATCGTCGGTGAATCTCCAGCCGCCATGACAGGCGAAACAGGCCGCCTTACCGGCAAACAGTGCAAAACCGCGCTTGGCGGAATCCGAAATGGCAGCTTCGTTGCCGGCTACCCAGCGGTCGAACGGAGCGGTCCCAGGCTCGATCGTGCGTTCGAAGGCCGCAACGGCCTGGGCGACCGTGTCGATGTTGATCGGCCTGCCGGGCAACGCGGCGTTGAACTTCGCCACATAGTCGGGAGCCGATTTGATCCGCTCCTCGATCACTTCCACCTTGACCGGCGTGTCGGTTTCGCGCATCGACATCGAGCCGGTGGCAATCGACGCTTTCGCCTGCGCTTCCAAGCTGGGACTGCGCCCGTCCCAACCGACCGGAGCGTTGCCGGCGTAACCCAAGCCGATCAACGGCTGCGACTTTCGTGAGGTGGGCTTGCCTGAATCGTTGCGGGGATGGGCGTCAATCACGACCCAGCCGAGTTCGGGAAAATGGCAGCTTGCGCAGGCCGTCTTGCCGGACGCAGATATCCGCGGATCGAAGAAAAGATCGCGTCCGAGATCAACCAAGGACTGATTTTCGACCGGACGCGGCGGCGGACGCCGATAGTCGCGCTTTATGGCGGCGAGATCCGGTTGTGCACTGAGCCCCTGGGTCTGCGCCCATTTGGCCGGTGGAAGGGCGGCCAGACCGCCCGCTGCAAACACGCTCAGAGCTGCGATGGTTGTTACGGTCCTCATCTGATCACCTCGTGTGCGGCCGGGCATCCGCCTTCAGCGTGCCTGGTGCTCATTATCATCCATTGCCCGGATGTAGGCCCAGATTGCCTCTATTTCGTCGATTTTAAGAATGCCGTACCAGGACGGCATGTTGTCCTTCCCGGTCGTCACCGAGTCTACAAACCGGTCGTGCTCGTCAGGCCGCAAGCGGCGCAGGTCGAACGACCAGCCCCCACTCAGGTTACGCAAATTTTCTCCATGGCAGCCGGAGCAACGCTGCGCATAGAGGACAGCGCCTTGCTCAACCCGAGATGGATCGGCCGCTGATGCGCCAAATCCCTTCGTACACAGCAGGCCGACAACCAAGAAGAGCGGACAGATGCGGCGAAGCTTTTGCATCCTGGGGGGCATGGCTCAGCACCCGGTCTCAATTACGTTCATCCGCGCCTGGGAACCGATGATATCGGCGCCTCGTTGACTCGGCAACCAACCGAATCGATCCGCAGCGAAGGAATGACCCGAGGACGCAATGCTTGAACATGAACGACCAAAGCGCAGCTTTCTGCAAAACGCCGGCCTATCGGGTCTCGTGGTGACTGGAGGGCTGATGGTGCCTTTTGAGGGCGGGCTGATGAGGCGCGTCATAACCCTCAAGCACGGTAATCTTGTCCGCTGCCTTGGGTTCAGCGGCCATCTCGGTCATTCGACGCCGCCGGCTCGAGCAACGGGGATAGCGCAGCCGGCCGATGATGAGCGGCTCGATCGCATAGATGACTTCCGAAGCGGTCGTCCATGCGAGGGCATTCGCGAGTGAATGCTACCTGACCTCGGCGATCAGAACGTCCGTCGCGCATCGCGTATAGGCTTGAGTGCCGCGTTTGCTCGTCCACGTCAGCCGATCGCCGTTGACAGTCAGCTGGACGTTGGCCGTCCAGCGTTCGCGCGGGTTCGAGCACTCCGCAACCACCCTCCAGCCTTTTTCCGTCTGGTTTTTGTTCTTGAAGACACAGAATGTCTCCCCTGCCCAAGCCCCATCGGTATTTATAACGGCCGGCAGGACGCGCTCGCGAAAGTCGCGCGCCGAGCAGGTACCGCCATTAGGTGCCCAAACACCCACAATCGTGGCTCTCTTCATGAGCTCGGGGTTCGCACGATCTCCGTGATGTTGCGAAGCCGGATCCGCCGCCCCGACATCTTGCGGCTGCGGTTTGGCTTGGATCTCGCCATCTTCGTCCTTCGGCGTGACGGACTGAGATGCCGAGGGTGCGACCTCGACAGCGGAAATGGATGACGGTTCCATCCAAGGTCTGATTGGCTCGGAAGCGTCCGTCGCTTTCATGACCGCTTGGAGGCGGTAAGGTGGAGTGCTCACGTCGATTTCCGGCCGGGGAATCAAGGCGGATCCGACCGGCTGTTCCGTACTCGTTCGCGCCGCTTGCCGGACAACGTTGCCAGGCAAGCCATCCATCTTTGGAGCTTTGGCGAAGGGGCCGACATTCAGTATGACCGCAATGCAGGTCAACATCGCGCCCGTTGTGGCCAATCTACGCAGATGAACGCCACGGGCACGAAGTGCGGATCCCAATAACTTCACCCTGCCCGATGAATGCATCTTATGTCTCCTTCAGGCTGGCCGACAGGGGACGTCTCGCTCGTCCGCTCCTTCGACGTGATCCGTAAAGCCCACGGCAAGATGGCTGGATGTGTCGCAGTCGGTATCGTTGCACCTGAAGACTGCAAACTCGGCGAGTCGAGTCTACGAATCCAGTCTAGTTGTCGTGATGGCGCAAGCTTGGCGGAGGCCCGACTGTTTTGTGGCCGAGACTTGCAAAATTCGAATCGCTGCCGTTCTATGAATGTGATGCTTTTCAAAAATCTTATCGGCCATAACTGGCGCGGGTGGCCAAGGCGCAAGAGGGGTTAACTCGAACTGCTCAAATTGTGCGAGTTATGCGGGCGTAGCAGCGCCTGCACGATCCATTGGCCACGCTCATCCGCGCTCCTGGACCGCTCTTGGACCGCGCCTGTTCCAGTCACCGAAGAAAGGGCATTCTGGTGGACCGCTCGGCTGCGCCTGCCGGGCAATCCAACCGCGGGATACCGTATGAGCGCCAGCCAATCGTCACCTGCGGCCGGGGCGGCTTCAGCGTGGAGCCCGTTTCGTCACCCGATTTTCGCTGTGATATGGACTGCAACCGTCGTCTCGAACACCGGCGGCTGGATGGCCAGCGCGGCATCCGGGTGGTTGATGACGAGTCTCGACCCCGATCCGCTCATCGTATCGCTGGTGCAGGTTGCAACGACGCTGCCGATGTTCCTGGTCGCGATTCCGGCGGGCGCACTCGCCGATATCCTCGACATGCGGAGGTTTCTGATCATCGGCGAAACGGCATACACGATCGTGTCTGCCATCTTCGCAGCCATTGTCTGGTTCGGCCTTGCCACGCCGGCCAATCTGTTGCTGACAACCTTTCTCACCGGCGTGGCCGGCGCGCTGGTGTCCCCCGCCTGGCAGGCGGTCGTTCCTCTCCTCGTTCCCAAGCAGGACTTGAATCCCGCCGTGGCCGCGAACGGCGTCGGCGTCAATGTGAGCCGCGCGGTCGGTCCGGCATTGGGCGGCGTCATTGTCGCTCAAATCGGAATTGCGGCGCCATTCTGGATCAACGCTATCAGCAATCTGGGAGTCATCGGAGCATTGCTGTGGTGGCGACCGCCGCAGAAGGCGGCACAGCACCTGCCGGTGGAGCGGTTCTACGGCGCCGTTCGCACAGGTTTTCGGCACGCGAGGAACAACCCGCATTTACGGGCAACACTGATTCGCGCGGTGGCGTTCTTTCTGTTCGCGAGCGCCTATTGGGCACTGCTTCCACTCGTCACGCGAAGCCAGATCGCCGGCGGACCCGACCTCTATGGCTATCTGCTCGGAGCAATCGGAGCGGCTGCGGTGAGCGCTGCTCTTGCATTGCCATGGTTGAAAGCAATGCTTGGATCTGACCGTCTGGTCGCAGCGGGAACGCTGGGCACGGCGGTCGCGATGGTGCTGTTCGGGCTCGCGCGCAACCCTGCAACGGCGATGGCGGCGAGCATCATCGCGGGAGCATCCTGGATCGCCGTCATATCGAGCGTCAGTGTCTCAGCCCAGCTCGCGCTCCCGGACTGGGTGCGCGGTCGTGGGCTCGCAATATTCGTCACCGCGTTCTTTGGCGCTCTGACCGTCGGCAGTGCGATCTGGGGACAAGTTGCCGCGATGGTCGGCCTGCCCGCGACCCACTTTCTCGCCGCCGCAGGGGCGGTAGTCATGATTCCCTTGACACGGCGCTGGAAGCTACAGACCGGCGAGGCAATCGACCTGACCCCGTCGCTGCATTGGCCGACACCGATACTCACTCATGAGATCGGGCAGGATCGCGGTCCGGTGCTGGTCACGGTCGAATATCGGATCAATCCACGTGATCGCGAACCGTTTCTCGCCGCACTCGAGAAGCTCGGTCGAGAGCGCCGACGCGATGGCGCTTATGCATGGGCAGTATTCGAGGACGCCGCAAAAGAAGGTCGGATCATCGAGACCTTTCTCGTCGAATCCTGGTTGGAACATCTGCGCCAGCACGAACGCGTCACGAATGCCGATCGCGTTTTCCAGGATACGGTCAACCGATTCAATACCGAAGGCACGCCAAAGGTCACGCACTTGATCTCTTCGGAGCGACAGCCGGCGAGGTCATAGCGTTTGTAACTGCCACAGCCGGCTCGCGGCCGAGAACGAATGCAGCCGCGTCATCACCGAGATGTACCAATTCTAGGCGCGCAAAGGGCGCCCCCTTCACGCCAATGTCACCGAATCGATCATTTCGGGGAATGCAGGGTCGGTTGTCAACGCTGTGTTCTCGGCCACTACAGTCAACATCGACCGTTCGACGATCGCAAATAACGGAACTGGGCTGACCGCCGCTAACAGCGGGGCGATCATTCGAGCTTCCGGCAACAACATCTACAACAACGCGACCGGCTTCAGCATTGGGGCCGGCGCGTTCATCCAGAGCGACAGCACGAACAACACCGGCGGCAGCAATGGCGGGCTGGGCGCTCCCAACGCAAGCCTCGCCAAGAATTAGGGAATAACGGCGCGTAATCCTAAATTAAGACCTGCACCGGATACTCAAAAAGCACCTATCCCTGGGGGCATACCAGAAGGCCGTTTCGAAAACGGGCGGGGGCCCGCCTTGTGATTCTCCGGAACGACTGAGAGGCCGGGGAATGGGCGCTGGGACTCGGCCGACCGGACGCCAAACTGCTTTTCAACCCCTCGGCCGTGGGTTTTGACGCGGACTCCAAGCCGAGGCGAACAATGAACCTTCCATTTTTCCGCGGCCTGGCCAATGACAGGACCACCGATCCGGCGGCTTGCGCCACTCAGCGCGCGCAGGAATCGAGGCCGGGTCCGGACGTCGCATCCCTTTCCACGTTGCCCGGGGTCGTGCTCTACCAGCGCGTCGTGACGCCCGACGAGCAAATCCGCTACACCTACATCAGCGAGGGCGCCCGTGAACTGTTCGGCGTTTCGCCCGAGGAAATCGTGTCCGATCCGCACGCGCTGTTTGGTTGCCACAGCGCCGAATACAGCGCCATGTTCAGGGAACGGCTGCTGGCTGCCTCAAGATCGCTCACCATATGGGACGTCGAGGCCTCCATCGTCGCCCGCGACGGCCGCAAAAAGTACACGCATGCGATCGCGCGACCGGAGCGCAAGCCGGATGGATCGGTGCTTTGGACCGGAATCATATTGGACGAGACCCGCACCCGCGCAGCGGTCATCGAGAGCGTCTCCCAGGCTTTCCTGCTGTATGATTCGCAGGACCAGCTGATCCTGCGAAATCGCCACTATTTCCAGATTTATCCGACTTTGACCGCCGTCGTGGTGTCGGGCGCCAAATACGATGATGTGGTCCGGAGCGAGCTCGCGGCCAGACTGAATGTCCCGATCGCGGCCGTGGACCAAACCGTGGAGTATCGAAAATCCATCGAACGCCGCCGAGAGCGGCCGAGCATGTTCGAGTGCCAGCTCGACAACGATCGCTGGATTTTGGTGAATGAACGCCGCACCGATGAAGGGGGGACGATCGTTCTCTATACCGATATCAGCGAACTGAAGCGCAGTGAAAAGGAACGCCTGTCAATACTCGGGCAGCTGACCGCCACTGTCGCGCACGAGCTGCGCAACCCATTGAGCGCCATCCGCAATACGCTCGTAGTTCTGCGGGAAATGATCGCCGGGACGAACGTCAAGGCTGATCGCCCGCTATCGCGCATCGAGCGCAGCATCGAGAGATGCGATCAGATGGTCTCCAGCCTGCTCGAATATGCACGACATCGCAAATTGAACTGCAGCCCGAACCAGCTGGACCAATGGCTCGGCGAGGTTCTCGACGAGCAACAGATGATTCCTGCGGGCATCGAGCTTGAACGCCAGTTCTCCGCGCCGGATGTCATGGTGGATCTCGATGCAGATCGATTCCGGCGCGTATTGATCAATTTGCTCGAAAATGCCGCGCAGGCCATGCAACAGTCCCAGAGCCGCGAGCGCAAGATCACAATCCAGACCCGGGCTGCCGACCGCGCCGAGATCATCGTCAGGGACACGGGGCCGGGCATTGCACCAGACGTGCTGCCGAAAATCTTCGAGCCTCTCTTCACCACCAAGAGCTTTGGCACCGGTCTCGGCCTGGCAATCGTAAAGCAGACCGTCGAACAGCATGGCGGAACAATCGCGATCGAGAGCGAGTTCGGTCATGCGACAACCATCCGCATCGATCTGCCGATTTTGCCTGCGCCCGGCCCGGGTCAAGCCCCATAGGCGCTAGCGCCTTTTTCGAGAAGATTGAATCGAGAGCTCGTAGGGTGGGCAAAGGCGCATCGCGAGCTGCGCTCTTTCCACAATCACCTTGCGCGCCTTTGCCCACCAATGCGGCGCTGCGCTATGCTTCATGGCGTGGGCACGAGACCGCAAGCGCAGTCAAGCTTGCGCAGACCGCGTAAACTTGTCTGCGTGGGCAAAGGCGCGGCGGCGATCGTGTCGGCGGAGAGGGAAGAGCACGCGCCTTTGCCCACCCTACGAAGTTCTCAATGAGCCAAGCGTAATACCTCAATGACGCGTTATGCCGCGCATTGTTTTGCGTAATTGAACCGGGTTAGAAGCGTCATTACTTCGTCTGCGGGCGCCGGGCGACTGAAGAGATAGCCTTGCGCCTCGGTGCATCCCTCCGCCGCGATTTTCTGGTATTGCTCCTCCGTCTCTACTCCCTCCGCGGTGGTCGCCATGCCGAGGCTGGCGCCCAGCCCGACCACGGCGCGAATGATCGCCACTGCATAGGGGAAGCTGCGGAGATAGCTCAGCGACGAGTACCCGGTTCCAAAGTCGTCCATCGAAATCCGCGCCCCGAGTCTGCGGAGCTCGTGCAAGATGGCAAGGGTGGATTCGCTGTCCTGCAGGAGCACGGATTCGGTGATTTCGAGCTCCAGCCGCTCTCCCGGCAATTGCGACTTGGAAAGAGCACTCATCGCCATCTGCACAAGGTTTCGGCTCTTGAATTGGCAGGGCGACAGGTTGACGGCGACCTTGATGTCGGCGGGCCATTTGACCGCTTCGGCACAGGCTTGATGCAGGACCCACTCGCCGAGCGGGACAATCAAGCCGGTGTCTTCGACGAGCGGGATGAATTCGGCGGGCGCGATCATTCCCCGTTTAGGATGCCGCCAGCGAATCAGGGCTTCGAAGCCGCTGATATTTCGAGTCGCAACGTTGAGCAACGGCTGATAATACAGCTCGAACTCATGTCCTGCCAGCGCCCGTCTCATATCAAGCTCGAGCGCGCGCCGCGCCTTGAGGCGTGCGTCCATCTCGGGCTCGAAGAACCGGTGGGTGCCTCGGCCGTCTGCCTTGGCCTTGTACAGCGCCATATCGGCGTTGCGCAGCAGCTGGTCTGCATCGGCGCCATCATTCGGGGCCAAGGCTATTCCGATGCTGGCTCCGACGATAATTTGATGGCCCTGGATCTCGTGCGGCTCGCTGATGACCTCGATCATGCGGCGGGCGAGCACGCTCGCATCTTCGGGCTGCTCGATGGCGGACTGAATGATCGCGAATTCGTCGCCTCCAAGACGCGCGATGGTATCAATTTCCCGAACGCACCCGCGCAGCCGCTCGGCGGTATCCCGCAGGAGCGCGTCTCCCACCGGGTGTCCGAGCGTGTCGTTTATCTCCTTGAAGTCATCGAGGTCGAGGCACAGCACCGCGCAAGTTTCGCCGCGATTTGTACGGAAGAACATTCGCTCCATGTCTTCCCGAAACAGCAACCGATTTGGCAGGTCGGTGAGCGCGTCATGGCGAGCCATATGGGCAATGCGCGCCTCCGATCGCCGTCGCTCCGTGATGTCCTCGTGGGTGGCAACCCAGCCGCCCTCGCTCATGGGCTGGTGCGAAATCAGGATGGTGCGCCCATCGGCCAACTCCCGGGCGTACAGGGCCGAGTTAAGCCCCAGATTGATGGCCCGATGCTCGGATAAAACGTCCTCGAGCTTCAGCCCTGCATAGCCTACGGTCGCAAATCGATGCGCGACGATCTGCTGCCAGGACACTCCCGGACGGGCCAATTCAGCCGGCAGGTTGTACATCTGAACGTAGCGCTGATTGCAGACGACCACGCGCTCCGCGGCATCGAACATGCAAAGCCCTTGCGACATATTGTTCAAGGCGGCTTCGAACCGGAGGGACTGGGTCCGGACTTCCTGCTCCGCGTTCTGATGAGCCCGTACCAGAATATTTTTTTCAAAACAGCGGTCGAGAATGGCATAGAGCTGATTCGGATCGGATGTCTTCTCATAGAAGTCGTAGGCGCCCTGCCGCAGGGCCGCGATCGCGGTTTGAGTATCGGCGTGCGCGGTGATCATGACGCAGATGAGATCCGGCCGCTTCGACATGAGCTGCGAAAGCAGATCGACGCCGGAAAAATTGCCGAGCCGAATGTCGATCGTCACCACCTGCGGATTGAACGCAGCCAAAGTCCACATCGCCTCGTCGGGGCATGACGCGGTCGCGATCTCGTAGCCGCGGAGGTGCAGCAAGTCGCCGAGCGACGCGGCGAAATCATCGTCGTCGTCGACGATGAGGATGCGTTTGGCCTCCATGACCGTTTCACGCGGCGGCTGCGGCATGTCTCGATTCCACGATATCCGTGACTGCCGCCAGCAGGACGGCGGGATCGAATGGTTTGACCAGCACCCGCTCCGCAATCAACGAACCCGGAATATCCACATGCTTTGCAAGACTGGGAACGAGCAAGATGATCGGCACCATCCGACTGGACCCATTGAGCGCGCGAAGGACCTCAATGGCCGACAGAAGCGGCAATTCGAGGTCCATGATCAGACAGTCGCATTCGTTGGATTTAAGCTTTGCCACTGCTTCATCGCCGTTACGGGCAATTTCCACCTTGTATCCGGTCCGCGACAACAGATCCGAGGTGTTCTGCCCGAATTCAGGGTCATCGTCCGCGACTATGACCAGGCCACGCGGCTTCACCGATTCCAGGCTGTTCAGCAATTCGCTCGCGGCAAACGGCTTGTGAAGCACGCCGACCGCGCCGCCGTCGAGGGCGTCGGAGATCAGCTTCTCGACGCTGAAACCGGTCATCATGATGACCTGAGCGCTCGGCCGGAGCCTGCGAAACTCGAAGAAGGTCTGCACGCCGTCGATTCCGGGAAGGCGCACGTCCATCAGGGTGACATCAAAGTCCGTCTCGCGGAACCGCTGGATCGCGTCTTCCCCGCTCAGGGCAATTTCGACCTGGTAGTTTCCGAGCGAGAGGATGTCGGCGACGCTTTCAGCATGATCTTGATCGTCGTCGACTACTAAGATGCGCGGGGTCATGCTGCAATCCTCTCTGCGGCTGCAAGCGGAAGCTTGATGTGGACCGCCGTTCCCTGCCCGAGCTCGCTCGCGACCTCGACCCTGCCTTCGTGCTGCTCAATGATCTGTTTGACGGTAGGAAGCCCAAGTCCGGTGCCGTAGCTCTTGGTGCTGAACAGGGGCTCGAAGATTTTCGGCAGCACGTCGGGGGAAATGCCCGGTCCGGTATCGCGGACGATGATCTCCGCGCAATCGTTCGTTCGCGTTTGCACGCTGATCTTGCGCTCGCGATCCCGGGTCTGCTGCATCGCCTCGGTGGCATTGTCGATCAGATTGATGACGACCCGCCGGAAGCGATCGTCGTCCAAGGCGACTAGCGTGTCCTTGGCTGCGAGCTGGCGCTCTAGAACCATGCCGTCAGGTATCAGCTGCTCATCGAGCACGTCACTCAGCCACTGATCGAGCTTCGCAGGCTTGAGCACCAGGTTCCGTCGTCGGGCATATTCAAGCAGATCGGAAACGAGCTGGTCGCACCGCCCGATGCTGCGCTCGATGCGAGAAATCGGCCGCTCGAAGTCGATGTTCTTCGACAGCGCCGCCTGTCGCAGCGCGGCGGTCGTGTTGTTGATCGCGCTGAGCGGATTTCGCAGCTCATGGGCGACGGTGGCAGTCAGGCGGCCGAGCACCGAAAGGCGCTCGTTCGTCAACAGCTCGGTGACATCGGTGAAAGTGTGCACTCTGCCGCCGCCCGCCAGCGGTACGCTGTGGACTTCGATAACGGCGCCAGTCGGACGGCGGATCTGATAGCTCTGAATGTTTTCGGTAAGACGGCAGGCGTCGACTTGTTCCAGCGCTTCCTCGAATACTCCCGTACGCCGCAGGAACGCGAGCACTTCGTCCCACCGGGGACGCGAGGCCATCATGTCCGCCGGCAGTTCGAGCAGCTCCATGGCGCGCCGATTGCAGACCGGCACCCGCCGGTCGGCATCGATCATCATGATTCCTTGGGTGACATTTTCGAGGGTCGCTTCGAGAAACGACCGGACCGCCTGCAAATCTGCCGTCCGCTCTTCGACCAGCCTCTCGAGGCCCCGATTCAGACGGTCCAGCTCTTCTTTTGTCTGTTCGATGATTCGCTGCCGGGCCCCCATGTGCTGGTCGAACTCGTCGGTCCGGTCGGCGAGACGCCGGTCCGCGATGGCGCCGATGAGGCTCATTCCAAGCACGGCGATGGCGCCCCCCGCCACTGCGGCGGCAAGCGCGGTTGGGGAGAACGAAAATGCCGTAATGGCTCGTGTCGGGTCGGGAAGGATTTCGACCGCGCCCATGGCCGTGAAATGATGCGCGACGATCGCGAGCGTCAGCAGCAGGGCGGCGCCGGCCGTTCCGCGCATGTCGCTGCGGCGCACCGCAAGCACCAGCGCGCCCATTCCAAACAACATGCCAAGCGCAATGGAGACAAGCACGAGGTCGAACCACCAGGTGACGCGACCGGGTACTTCGAGGGCCCACATGCCGAGATAATGCATGCAGGCGATTCCGGCGCCGACGATTCCGCCGCCGACCGGAGCGCTCCATCGTGCCGGACTGTAAACAGCAACACCGAGACCGGCACCCGTTACTCCCGCCGCCGCGACGAGAGACAGCACGGTGAGGCCGATGTCGTATGCCG
>WNGL01015043.1_pt1 | contig 18954 bp, 21 predicted proteins | sample 5400591 | NCBI WGS metagenome assembly WNGL01 (sample SAMN13153377, study PRJNA577476) | soil metagenome | isolation source: 80 cm soil or saprolite under Garry oak tree replicate 1 | place: USA:California | collected 2016-06-15 | reverse complement strand
GCCCCGTCTAAACGCGATAACTGCACTGGTTATGGCACTGAGCGCTTTGGCACAGACAGGTCCATCCGAACCCGCTAACGTTAGGGTATGTTGCTGCTCGCATTGATCTTCGGTTTTTGCCTGTTCACCTTTGCGACCCGTGGCTTTGGAGGACAGTCTGTACCGGCGGTTCCGTTTGGCGGATGGGCGTGCACGACGAACCGTTTTGGGGCGGATAACCGGACTTAGTTCAGAAGACCTGGAAGGGGCGGCTGGAAAATCCCAGCGCCCTTCTCAATTGCTAACGATGTGTTGTCAGACTAGTCGGCGGCCATTGATCAACTGTATCGCCACAGATACGACCGCCAACAGCAGCAAGATATGAATAAACCCACCCATGGTGTACGCGGACACCATTCCCAGCATCCACATCACGATCAGAATTACGCATATGGTCCATAACATGGTCATTACCTCCTATTGCTTACGTGTCGTCTGCGGTACTTCGGCGGGAGCATATTTCTGCAGAGCGCGAAGGAACGGTTGCACAACCGCAATAAATGCGCCGCCGACCCTGCCTTTGGATATGTCTGCAGCTACGGTTTTCTTTCCGTAAACACTCTTATTGGCGTCATCGTCCAGCTGGATAACAGCTCCGTCCAGGGCGATTCCGGCAAACAAACCCTTGGAGCGGGAATAAGAGTAGATTGCGGATTTCAACAGAATGTCGGTCCCGGCTTCTGCTTTTCGCCCAACGGGCCCAGCCGTCGCGGAAGCGTCTGCGCCGATCTTCAGCTTGCCTTTGAGCAGCGGCTGGATTCCGTCATGGTTTGTAAAGACCATGACCACGTCCGTCGCCTCGACTCCGAGCTGCAGGCCGGCGAGAAACAGCTCAGAGCGAGTACGGCAGCCGCAATGATGAGAAGTCTCTTTGATCCCATGATTCTTGCCGCATTTTCTTAATGGCTGCGCCCTATCGGGCTTGCATTCGCAGCCACTCATTTCTTGTCTGGAAGAGCGGGCCAACGTGGCCTCTGATTCACTCTCAATCAGAAGTGTGCGCGGAATGCCAGAGGATAGCTGTGCACAATTGCACGGCACGGATCAGGAAACCAGGAGGAACGGATTTCCATGCGGGAGGTCAGTGAAGGAAACGCCAGAGCGGGATGACTGGTACCGTCAATCAAATCGCGTGGGCAAAACAAATCAAGACAGAGGTGAATGCCGACTTTGATCTTGTCGAACATTCTCAAATCCGCGCCACCAAGCAGTCTGTCATTTACCATCGTCCGCGTTTCTGCGGATGGGGTCCTTCGTTCGAAGCAGGCGATTTCGCTTCTTCAACATTGACAGTCCGATCATTGAAACTTTGGCCATTGAGCTTATCGATTTCGTCGAGGTGAAGTTTGCGCTCATCAGTTCTGGCTTCGCTCAGCGGTTCTTTCTTAGGGTTGGTTTCGTCACACTGGACTACGCTGGCGGTGCGGATCCATCTCTTTTTCCCAATCGAGATCGACCAGATTGAGGAACTTGAACTTGCCGAAAGTAAGCAGCATCCCGGCCATTCCCTGATTTTCGGGTCCGGCAGGAGCCTTCTGTGCCGCGTCGGCGCAGAGTGAATTCGGCCTCCCTCCGTCGAGGGGTTTTGCCAGACCATTTCTGGTTCACGGCCTCAATCTCATCCCCGCGACCAAAAAACCTGCCGATCGGGATCATCTTGGAAAGCGCGGAAAGCCCGCCCACATGGTCGCCGTGGTAATGGGCTGATCACGAGGTAGTCAGTCTTTTTCAGACCGGCTTGTTGAGTGGCCGAATAGATCCGTTTGGCGTCCCGGTCATTTACCTCGAAGCCGGTATCAATCAGCATCGATTCTCGCCTGCTTGAGGACGCCCGAGCGAGTGCCCAGCTTCAGCGAACTCAACAAGACAGCGCACGCGGTAGGGAGCGCGCTAGCGCCGATGCTTTGCTCGAGCTCGAGCGCGATGCGCGACGACGCTATGTGGACGACTTTTTCGAGATCGAGCGCGAAGCCACCGACCAAGATCTGTTGGGCGAACGTCGTCTCGCCGACAAGCTGATCGCGGCGCGGGACGACTTTCTCGCCAACGCCAGCCACGACCTGCGTTCGATACTGGGTGGGCTCGCGGTCCACTCGGACCTCCTCTTCAGGTGCGCGCCCGAAGGTGTGGGTGGCGAGAACATACGGAAGTGCGTCAGCGCGAACCGGCGCCTCGTCGCGCAGATGAACCGGTTGGTCAATGACCTCATCGATGTCGCCGCCATCCACGTGGGCCAGCTCGCAGTCGTACCCGAGCAGGTCGAAGTCGCCAAGCTCCTGCGCGAAACAGTCGAAGCGTTCGGGCAAGTCGCCGCCGCCAAAGGCGTCACATTGGACACTGAGCTTCCGGAGGTTCCTCTGCACGCCAAACTCGACGAAGGGCGGATCCTCCAGGTGCTCGCGAACCTGGTTAGCAATGCGATCAAGTTCACTCCTGCAAACGGCAAGGTCTCGATTCGACTCTGGCCTTCCGCCAACGAGATCCACTTCAGCATCAGCGACACGGGAATTGGGATCTCCAAGGACGAGCTACCAGGCGTCTTTAAGCGGTTTCGTCAGGTCCGTAAGGATCGNCTAGGCATCGGTTTGCACATCGCGAAAGGCATCGTCGAAGCCCACGGGGGAAGAATGTGGGCCGAGAGCGAACTCGCGGCGGGCAGCACGTTCCACTTCGCGCTGCCGGTGGAGTCGATCAGTCGCACTCAAGGGTTGCCGCCGCGACCCTCGCCGCCGACCAACGACCCGTAAATGAGACTGATGATCGCCTATCCCCTCCATCGCTGAATGGACGCAAAGAAGAACGTCTGGTCTTTAATGATCGGGCCTCCTCCTGTGCCGCCGAAATTGATTCTCGATTCTCCAGGGAGATGTGGCTCGGGCTTTCTTGTCCAGATTACTTCGGGCATTCAGAGCACTCTGATTAGACGCAACCGCCGCCGTAAGTGCGGACCGAACATCGGCCGCATTCTACGATGACGATGCTCGCAGTGCTACCGCCGCATCGCTGCGCACAAATGTGGTGTCGCCTTGTGGAAGGCTGTATTCCAAATGTAGAATCGCTTCGAGTCCGGCCGATTCCACCAGAGCTTTTAACGGTTCCAACGTCAATGCACCGGCGAGCGATGGCTTCGGAGCTTCATCAATCCGCGTTTGAAGGTCGGCTTCCGAACCGACCGGTCCATCAAAACTCAACGCCGGCGCATTCCGTCTCGCGATCGATGCCGCTGGTCCGGCGGCGAAGAATTTTTGGCGAATGAGGTCCATGGCAAAGTCGACGGAACTGGTATCCCAAAGCAGGAAGAGTCCGACTCCATCCGGAATATGCCGTTGAAGCTCGGCGGTCGCCGATTCGTGAGCCAGGATCGGCGTTTGTTCCGATCGAATCGGTACGCGATTCCTGCACATCGAGGATCCCTCCAGGGAGCCGTCCGCGCACACCAATTACATCCCTCCTATCCGGACGACGGCCCTTCACTTTCCGCAGGTGGCCGATGGTGGCTCTTACCGGACCAACTTCATCCTTGTGAATTCCACAGACACCGCAACCACAGCGACGCTGGAGTTCTTTTCAAACGACGGTACGCCACTCGCTTTGCCGGTTGGGGGAACCGCACGAACGAGTCAAACGGTGTTGCTTGCAGCCCGGAGTGTCGAGCGCCTCGTCACTGATGGAACGTCTACCGGAACAACTGTTGGCTGGGCCCGGGTGACGGCCCCGATCGGGGGCATCGATGGGTCCGCCATCTTCCAGACCGTCGGCAACGGAACAATTACGTCGGAAGCCGGCGTGTCCGCTTCGCCCGCGGCCTCGCGCTTCGCTACTTACGTGGACAGCCTCGGCCCAGCAGAATCAGGGCTCGCGGTGTCCAATCCCAACAACACCAACGTTAACGTCACGTTCAATCTGCGCAATTCCTCCGGAGAAATTGTGGCCTCGACCACCCGCACCCTGACACCCTTCGCCCACTTTGCTCAGTTCTTCACGCAGCTGTTCCCCACCGGCTTTGAAGAATTCGAGGGAACGATGGAAGCCGTGACCACCGGAGGATCGGTGAGCGCCGTCGCCCTGCGTTACGACAATCCCGGTGGGACTGTTTTCGCGACGACTCCAGTCATCATCATTCCGTAGGAAACCGTGGGGAATGAGTGGTAATACCATTACATTTATCCAAACCTGAGGTGAACGTTCCATTTGTTCGAAACGTTCTCTGACAGGGCCAAGGAACAAGAAGCCGGCTTCGAAAGTGAACAAAGCAAGCATCGCCCACTTGCCGACTTTGTTCAGAACGTCTGCTCTGGTAGCTTTAACTGTGACCTGTGAGTAATCATTCGAACGAATAAGGGGAAACGCCGATGTCTAGCCAAGATCCTGATAACCTCAAGAACGAACTCGAACGACTCCGCGCGGAAAACGATCGGTTGAAGAGAGGCAGCGCAAAAGGACTGAGTCTAAAAGTCAGCGAGAAGGGCGGCGTTTCCGTTTACGGTCTCGGTCGCTTTCCGGTGACCTTGTACAAGGAGCAATGGAAGAAACTGCTCGATATGAGCGATGACATCCGTAACTTTATCGAGGTCAATGACAGTCAATTGAAATCCAAGGATTAGATCTGCAGCTAATGGCGATCAACCGACGACCAGCGCGCCGTGCTGGCTCTGACCCTCGGTCATTCCCCGGGCCTTCATCCAGTCGTAGGCTCGATCGAACAGCGTTTGATCGTAGTAGTCGACGTGTTTGTAGTGGACAAAGGCACGCAACAGCTCGTGCGGTTTCAACGCGCCCTTGGCCTGTGCGGACACGTGATGGGCGTACTTGTAGAAATCGGCGTTGATGAGATCGACGGCCTCGTTCTCTGCATCGTAGTAAGCCTTGCGCTGTTCCGGGGTTAATTCTGCCGCCACAACCTCGCCGCCCCGATAGAACGAAGCCGCGATGATGTGTGCGCCTTCCTTGAGACCGAGACTGATGAAGGGCTCCATTACCGTGACTGCCCGATAGTCGCCATTCTTGAGCCCCTCCCAGCGCTTCTGCGGCAGTCCACCCGGTTGAATGTGGATATGCTCGCCCCCAATTGCGCTTTCGAGCATTTGGATTGTCGTGTAGTGGGAGCCGGTCAGCTCCTGAACGACGACAGGAACGTCGAACATGTCGCGCGGCGTTTGCAGCTTGTCATCGAAGGTCAGGATGGCCTGCGCTGCGATCGCTGCGCGCAAGGCCGCAACCTTGCCGCCGCGCTGGCCGCGCTCCAACCGGTCGATGCTCGCCCACTCGCAGACGTTGTAGCTGTCGGCCGAGCCGCACTCGAAAAGCCCTTCCTTGAGCCGAGCAAGAACCGGCTTCTCCGCGCTGTCCTTTTCGCGATCCGCGTAGCTCGCCGAGAAGCTGACGTCTAACCCCGCCTTGGCGAACAGCCCCTCCTCGATGCCGACGATCACAGGTAAATCAAATACCGGGTTGTTGGGTGCAATTTTCACGGCGGTCCTGGTCGCGGATGTCATGGCCTATCCCTCCCGATGCAATATCCCGCCGGTTTCGGCGGCACGTGCTCAGCCAGCATACTGCGGCCGGATTGGCTTCCGCAATTGAAAGGCGAATCAGGCGGTCCGCCGCTTCAGCCGCGAATTGCGCGAATAACGCGAATGGGCCGCACAGAATTCCTGTTATTGCAAACCGCATTAATGGCGCGCGGCCCATTCGCGTCATTCGCGCAATTCGCGGCTAAAAACCTTATCGAAAGAGGATTGAGCCTGCACGGTATAAGATGGGGCGTGAATCTTCCTGTCAACCCGCCGATCCTGCCGATGCTCGCAAAGAGGTTGGGCGAATTACCCGTGGACCGGACATGCCTCTTCGAACCGAAGTGGGATGGGTTCCGCGCGTTGGTCTTCCGCGACGGGGACGAGATCCTGATTCAGAGCCGCGACGAAAAATCGCTGAACCGCTACTTTCCCGAGTTGCTCGTGCCGCTCCAATCACAGTTGCCTGCCCGCTGTGTGCTCGACGGCGAAATCGTTATCGCGAGGAATGGTGGGCTGGACTTCCAGGCGCTGCAGCTCCGCATTCATCCAGCCGCGTCGAGGGTGAGGCTGCTGTCACAGGAAATCCCGGCATCGATCGTGTTCTTCGACCTGCTTTGCGATGGGGACCGAGATCTGCGGGGCACGCCGTTCCAAAGGCGACGCCAGGAGCTGGAATCGCTGCTCTCATCCGCGGCGCCGCCGATCCATCTGACTCCGGCAACCACTGAAGCGAGCGTGGCGGCGGATTGGTTTCGTCGCTTCGAGGGCGCGGGTCTCGACGGCGTCATCGCCAAGCCGATTTCGGGAAGCTATGAGCCTAACAAGCGCGTGATGTTCAAGGTCAAGCACGAGCGCGATTGCGATTGCGTCGTAGCGGGCTTTCGATGGCACAAGAAGGGTGAGCGCACGGCTGTCGGCTCGCTCCTGCTCGGCCTTTTCGACAACACCGGCGCGCTGCAGCACGTCGGCGTCTGCGCGAGCTTCACGCAGGTGAACCGCCGGGAGCTCGCAGAATACCTCGGCCCCTACCGCAAGGACGCCCTCGCCGCCCATCCTTGGAAGCACTGGGCCGAGGCGGGATCCGCAATCGGCGAAGCCGAGCATCGCATGCCTGGTGGCCAGAGCCGCTGGAGCCAGGGCAAGGACCTGTCCTGGGAACCGCTGCGTCCCGAGCTGGTAGTCGAAGTCGCGTACGACCATATGCAGGGCCGCCGCTTCCGTCACACGGCGCAATTTCGCAGGTGGCGCACGGACAAGAAGCCGAGCGACTGCACCTATTCCCAGCTCGAAGTCGTTCCGCCGCAGGAGCTATCGGCGATTTTTGCCAGCAGTCGCTGAGCTACAGGCGTGACATCCTTACGCGTCTTCGTTCGAGACGCGGTTCGAAACGCGCCTGTTACGCCATTCGCGGGTCGGATCGTCGTCAGGGTCGGGAGTTTCTTGCGGTGGTCGCAGCGCTTCCGGTACATGGCGCAGGTTCACTCGGATGCGGGTCCAGGTGGATGACCTGCCTCGCATGGAATCGACCAGCACGTCGTCCACGGCGAGAAGCCTGGCCACTTCGGCATGGTTGCTTTTCCATCTTTCCAGACCCGCGAGCGCGGCGTCTTTGTTGGGAGAGTTCGCGATCACCAGGAGTGGCATCTTCGTCCGCGGTGGCTTCTTCGCGGTGGACCTGGCGCGTGAGGGAGCTACGCGCGGCCCTTCGCCCTCCATCTTACGAAAGTGCGGCGGCCAGGGCGCGTCGCCGAGACCGGCGGCCTCGTCTTGTGCCGCGAGGTCGAGCAATTTTTCGAGCGAACCCGGCGCGGCTTCGATACCGGCATGCGGATCGCCGAGTTCCGCGAAGCGCTTCGGAATTGTGAGGACGGTGAAGTCGGCTGGCTCGCAGTCGGGGACCTCATGCCAGTGAAGCGGCGCGGACACGCGGGCGTCAGGAAGCGGGCGCACGGAATACGCGGAGCACGTCGTGCGATCCTTCGCATTCTGGTTGTAGTCGAGGAACACGCCGTGACGCTCTTCCTTCCACCACTTCGAGCTGGCCAGGCCAGGCGCGCGCCGCTCGACTGCACGCGACAGCGCGAGCGCCGCGCGACGTACCTCGCCGAAGGTCCAGCGCTGTTCGATCCGTACATTCACGTGCATGCGGCGCACGTCCGCCCAGCTGACGCCAGGGCCGGGATCGAGATCGACACGCAACTCGTCCGGGTGCTCGAGATCGCTGGAGCGTACAGGGTGCGGGTGTAGCTCAATGCAGCCCAAGTTGACGATCCAGGCGAGACCCGCCGCATCATCGACAACGACTTCTTCCGCAGTGCGGCCCGAAGGAAACGACAGCGTCACCGTTCGCAACCACGCGGGCCGCCTGGCGGGCGCACGCTTCTGGTAAAACGCCTCGCCCTCAGCACCGTCGACGAAACGCTTGAGAACGAGCGGACGATCCCGGATTCCAGCCAGAGCGCCCGGCGCAATCGACACGTAGTAGCGGATGAGATCGAGCTTCGAGAGCCTCGTCTGCCTCGAAAAATACGGCTTGTCGGGATGGGTCACTCGGACCTCGCGTCCCTCGATCGAGAGCACCTCGGCGGCTTCTTCTTTCCTCACAAAAACAGGCTAACACTGGCCACCTCAACACAAAACGGTGTCTTCTTTGTGCCTTTGGCCCTTTTCTCGTGCTTCTGCGCACTCGTCGTTTCGAGCTATTTGTTCGAGCGTTCGTTGATCGCCACTATGAAGTCTGCTGAGGCGTAATCTTCCCAGATCGTTCTCCAGGAGTCATCCTCCGGGTCTTGGAAGTCAACATAGTAAGATCCGTGCATCTCATACATGCCCGCGTCCTTAAAAGAGAACCATTTCTTGAGGCTGACTTTGTCTTCAAACACGTCTCCAGGCCTCAAGACCCGTCGGACTGCGAGCCCACCGAAATGGTAGCTAGTCCCCACGTCCTCGACCTGTTTTCCACGAGATCGAGCGCTGAATGTGTATTGATTGTCTCTGGCGGCGCGGTTACGACCGCCTTGCATAAAGGACACGGCGTTTGTGCCAACATTGGTGATCCGCAAGGTTACAATAACGTCTTCAAGTGGAGAGTGCAAAGTAACTCGAGAGCACTTTGCACTCATGGTCCATTTTGAACTTCAAACTTTTTACCTGACCCAAGCACCGTTAATTCGATCTATTTCCGACAATCCGCACGAACTGGTCCATCGGCCCGGGCTGCCCATGGATGGGTACGTGCCGGGCGACGTCAAGCTTCAACCGCTGGATGTTCTGCTGGAGAGTTCTCATGTTTGCGTTCGCGGCTGGGGCCGGTGCGCCCTGAGCGGGCGGTGTGTACAAATCGGCATTCACCAGGATCTTTTCCTTCGGGAAGTACGCGATCAGCATGCCGGCAGCGTGGTTCAGTCCTTGCACCGGGTAAAGATCGATCGTCCGCACACCATCGCTCAGGACGTACTTTTGGTTCACCGTCTCAATCGGCAGGGGTCGCCTGCCGCCCGCGAAGTACGGATAGAAAGTGGAGAATCTGTCCGGCTGTAGCGGGCGTGGGGCCGGGTTGAAGAGGACCTGCTCGTAGTACTCGCGATTCGCTTGATGGGTAACGATCGTGGCGCCTTGAGCAAGATAGGTGCGGAGCCCGCCGGAGTGATCGAAATGGTGGTGCGTATTCACGACGTAACGAATCGGTTTGTTCGGAATGAGCCGGCTCACTTCGCCGAGTACCGCGAGCGAGCGTTCCTCGTTGAGGGGCGCTTCGATTACAGTGACGAAATCGCGGAAGTCGACGGCAAGGCTGTTATGCGTGCCGCCAGCGATGAGCCAGACTCCATCCGCCAGCTTTTGCGACTCCGCGCGCACGGGCGGCGCCGTTGCTTTTTGCACTGCATCCGGCACCGTGACGGCCGGGACGCTGACATTTGGCTGGACGTTGGTCAACGTGATCTCCATAGAATTATGCGCCACGCTCAGCCGCGGGTCACCCTGGTGGATATGGAGCACGGTGGGGTGTTTCACGCCGCCGAAATCTTTGTAGTTCGTATATCGCAGCTCATAGAGCATGTCCCCGTAGACTGGATTCGCAATCCATGTTTGAACCAGCTCGAGCAGATTCTGGTCATTGAACGTCCCATTGACTCTGTACTTTCCCATCGCTGTGAATGAGACCAGCGTCGCCTTCCCGTTCTGCGTGATAGCGCCTGGCGATCCGGGCAGTGTCAAGGAGATGGCCGTCGGGTTTGCGGCCAGCGCCGCCTTGAGGAAGCCGTGCGGCGTCAGGAGGATATCGAGTTGCCGGAACTCCGCAACAGGGATACCCGCCAGATACTGACCGGGCTGGGGTACGGGATTCTGCGCGTCCATGTTCCAGGCGTAATTGCCTTTGACAACGGCCACTTGCTGTTGCTCACCCTGAAGCGGCGTGCCGCCGCCTCCGCGGGGCGGATTGTTTCCTTGTCTGCGCGTGAGCTCTTCGCGCGAGAATTTGGCGTCGTAGTCGATGGTGCGCGTGTACCGCGTCACCTCAAACCGCGGCCAGTCCTCCGCCGGACTGAAGCTCTGACCCACTGCGGAATTCCAGCCGGTCCCAGAATACTGAACTGTCTTCACATTGGCCGTCCCCATGGCCTTCACCGCGGCCTGTAAGACGCCGCGAGCGTCCTGCGCGCGCTGGGTCTCTCGCATCGCCACGATCAGGGCCAGGAGTGCAGCCGCAACATACACTTTTCGCCTCATAGGGCCTCCTTAATCTAAGTTGGAAGTTTGAAGTGCAAAGTATAAACCTAAAATCGGCAGTTGAAGGTGGCCATGTCTCGGCGATGCGGACGCGGGCTAAAGCCCGCGACTACAGGCTTAACCGAAGCGTCTTAATTGTAGTCGCGGGCTTCAGCCCGCGTTTGTACCCATCTTCATGAGAAGAAGCTGCCTTTCAGCCACGGCTGATTTAGCTGATAGGTAAGACTTGCGGAGGTTGTTGCGACGAGCGTTAGTACTGCCTCGTAACCTTGAAGGTGCCTTTTTGAGCGCCCTGTCTCAGAACGTAGCCCCGGGCGCAAGCCCGGGGAAGTATACGCTTCCGTTGTTGCCGAACGTGGGGTTGAAGCGAAGTCCCCTCCTTGGCAAAGGAGGGGTGGCTGCGCCCATTAAGAAAATATCGCGAAGCCACCATAGCGGGCGCAGACGGGGTGGTTCGTTCAAGAGAAATTGTTTTGGAGTTTGAACGAACCACCCCGTCCGCGCCTTTCATTGGAACGGGAATTTTTCTTGATGGCGCGTCCACCCCTCCTTTGCCAAGGAGGGGACTTCGCTTCAACCCCACGTTCGGCAACAACGAAATGCGTATACTTCCCCACGCAAGGAAACATCTGTATTTGCCGAACTCCCCTGCTACAAACGGGGCAATCTGGCGTTTTCAGCGACGACAAGTCTGATGAAATCGGGTAGCTCATGGAGCGAAACAATGCCTCCTGCCGGATCATCCATGGCGAGCTTTCTGGCCTCATCCGGATCGTTGATCATCAGAATGGAGTTCACGCCGACTTCTTTTGCTACCTTGAGGCCCTCTGCCGTATCGGTGAGGAACATCACATGTTCGGGTTTGAAGGATGCGTTGATGATCGCCTTCACCAGAGGCACCACTTTAATACCGCTTGCATTGTCTCGGGTCCACACTTCGGAGAAAAAGTCCTTGAGCGAAAACTTTTCCAGGAAGTGCGTGACCGCGGTGTCCGAAAGTGACGAGGCTATCAGTAACTTGATGCCCATGGCCTTGAGTTCAGAGAGCGCCGGTACGACATCTTCATACAGATGCGCACCATCAACGGCCTGAAGCTCGAGACTCTCCGCAAATGCCTTCTCTGAGGTATCCAGATTCCTGTGGGAATACTCGATCAGGTTGAGCAGATGCCAGAATGATCGGCTGGCGGATTTACTTGCCTTTTTTCTCCGGTCGAACAGTCTTACTGCGATTTCATTAAATTCTTCTGAAGGAAATTCGGCCAGGCAACCCACAGGCTCGAACAATATCCCTTCAATTAATTGCATGGGTCATCGATAGTGGGGAACCTAGGCGGCCGCATTTAGCCTCACCAGCCCGGAAACGAGAAGGCCCTTGGCCATATCGATTTTCGTCGCATTGTATTTGAGCGGTGCTGCATTCGTCAGAGCGACGGGAACCGCCTGATTAGCCAAATCCGTGCTGAGTGTTTTTCCTTTGAGGAAGTTCTCCACTGCCGTTTCGCGCAGAGGCTTTCCCGATATCCCGCCGAATACGACTCTCGCGTCCTCGATGGTTTTATCCCGAAGCTGGAGAGTTATCGCCAGCGACGCCATGGCGAAATCCCAGACACCCCTTGGCCGCAGCTTCTCGAACGAAGCCCGCAATCCAGGCTTTGGCGGCGGTATGACGACTTCGGTGAGGATCTCGTTGAAGCGGACGACATGGGATTGGATTCTTCCATCCACCATCATGTCGCCAGGCACTAGCTGCTCGACCGTCAGTTCCTTCATTCCGAACGGAGTTGCCAGCTTCACCTTCGCATTGTACGGAATCAGCGCAGTCGCCGCATCACCCGGATAGACGGCGTAGCATAGCCGTCCTCCCATGGCGGAGTGGTAATAGCTGTTATCGCCGATAGCGCCATAGCAGATGTATCCGCCATTTCTCCAGCAGGCATATCCTCCGCGCAGATACTGGCACCAGACTTCCTGCAAGATGTCTCCACCTAATGTCGATGCGTTCCGCAACTCCGGTGAAGAAATCATCCGGACGGCCTCAACCAGCATCGGATACTTCTTGGCCAACAGCTCGGACTCGGCCAGTTCGGCGATTTTCGTCAGCGCGCCGATCTGTACGCCACCCTGTGCGTCTTCTTTGATGTACCGGAGATTGTTTATCTTTTTAATATCGACCAAATAGGTCGGCGCCTGCTTCAGCCGATTCTTTAACCGGATCAGCAAATCTGTTCCGCCGGCATAGACTCCAGCTTCGGTTCCATGCAGAGACAGCACTTGTATCGCCTCTTCGATGCTTGTGGGACGGTAGATGGAAATCTTTTTCATGTTCAGGCCCTCCCGATTAGGCCCTTCGCCTTCAGACCAGCCATTATTTTTTCTTTGGTGATCGGATGCTCCCGTATCCGCACTCCACACGCATTGTAGATTGCATTCGCGAGAGCTCCCGGGGGGGCTCCGATAGCCGTCTCCGCGAATCCCTTGGTTCCAAAGAACCATCGTGGCTCAAGACTATTCACGAATACCTGAGTCTGTTCGGGGACATCCATGATTGTGGGAAGCCGATACGACAAGTAACCGACGCTGTAGTGACGCGTGCCTGGAAATTCCCGATCCCACGGAATCGCCTCAGTCGCAACTTGAGTGCTCTGGACCAGCGACCCATTCATATCGGCCTCAGCCAACAGCGGGTTGATGACATTACCCGTATCGTGGCAATAGGCCGCCCGTATATAACGCCAATTACCCGTCCATGTATCCACCTCAACCTCTGCAAAGCACGCCCCAATGCCTCTGTTCATGGCTCTTCCTATGGCTCCAGGATGACAGCAGCTCGCTTCCTGGCGTATGACGCCACCCGGGTTCGCCTTCGCCAATGCGGCAAAGGTTGTTTTCTTTCGGGGATCTTCTGTCGATGAGATGACTCCGTCTTTGATGTGAAGCTTGGCGGCATCCACCTTCAAAACATCGGATGCCCGTTTCAGAAGATCCTGCCGGAGCCTGTCCGCTGCTTTGCAGAGGGCTCCGCCTTGCAACTGCGTCGTTAAGCCGCTATTCCAACCCGGGGCTGGTGGCGCAAGAGCCGAGTCGCCCCAGGTCACACGCATGTGAGCGAGACTGGTGAATCCCAACATTTCGGCGACTTGTCCAGACATCGCCGTGGCATGATTGGTACCGCTGTCGGGCTGCGCGAAGTACAGGACGATGTTGCCCTCGGCATTCAACTCCAGCTCAGCCTGGTAAACGTCGGCGCCGCCGCGCTTCACCACTCTTTCGAATCCAATTTCGCCGTCGTGGTAACCCAGGCGTCCAGCGTGGTGTTGGGACATCGCCACTCCGAAGCCCCGCTTGAACCTTCCGGGATTGCCGCCGGGGGCGGGGTTCCGTTTCTCCCATCCAATGGCCTTCGCTCCTTCCTGAAGCACTTCGACAGAAGCGTACGAATCGTAGATGAGTGTTCCGTTCTCACTCTCAGGCATGGGGATTACGGTCGGTCCGCCCTGTTCGTGGGAGACTTTCGTCCCCGGCTTTTGAACATTCAGCAACCTGAACTGGACCGGATCCATCCCGACCGCTTCGGCCATCTCATCCATCATCTGTTCCCAGCCCCATTTGAACTCCTGCTGCATGTTGCTTCGGGATGGGCCTGTGGTCATCGAATTGGTCCGGTAATCCGAGCCTATTTCCTTCCAGTTTGGAACAACGTGGAGGTAAAGCTCGGAGCGTCCTCCGCTTCCGCCTCCTCCGCTTCTCTCACCGGTGTTGACATGGAACTCACGTTGGCATGCGGTGATTCGGCCGTCTTTCTTTGCTCCCACTTTGAACTTCTGAATGTTCTCCGGCTTCACCTGCATGTGGGCCAGCTCCTGGTCCTTTTGCAGGGTTAACTTGACGGGCCTGCCCGCCATTTTGGCGATGTAGGCCACCCAGGGATAAAACTTCTCGGATGCTTGTCTCACCCCGCCGAAGGTGCCGCCGTTCCACTTGTTGATGAATCGGACATTCGCCGGATCGATGCCGAGGCCTCTGGCTATAAGAGTTCGTGCCGGATAGATGGCCTGGCCCATACCCCACACTGTCACTTTGTCGCCGTCCCACTTGGCGACGCTGCCGCAAGGTTGCAATGGAGCGACTACGCCTCCCGTGTAGTAATACGTAAATTCCTTGATGATGTCCGCTTCTCGAAACCCCTTCTCGACGTCACCATATTGGGCAATCGAAGTCGTGGCATTCCCGGCTCTTTGTCCTCGTGCTTGTCCTCCCTGTCCTCGTTGTCCTCCTCCTGCTCCAGTTCCTGGGTCTTCTGCTTCTCTTTGTGCTCTTCCTCGACTCAGGTCTGGAGCGTTCGGCGACATGATCTGCGCGAGAGTCGATGCGAAAGGAAGGACCTCGTACTCGACTTCGATCGCCTCCACGGCATCCTCGGCAAGATCCTCGGTCTCCGCAGCAACGATGGCAACGACGTCACCCTGGAAGAAGAGTTCTGGGGGCAAGGGATAGGTCTTCGGGGCTTTCTCGGGTGTAAGTATGTATGCGACGCCCGGCATCTTCTCCGCCTTGGAAGCATCCAACCTCCGAACTCTGGCGTGGGGATGAGGGCTGGTGAGGAGCTTTGCAAACAGCATATTCGGAAACCACACTCTGGTGGCATACTCGGCCTTGCCGGTAAAACGCGGTATCGCGACTTCCGGCATCGGCGGATTCGGCTTTCCAACCACGTTGAGATTCTCTGGAGGGTAGCCCTGCCACTTCTTGGTTACGATCTTGTCATCACCTTCTACCAGCGTATCGCCCGGCAGATGTCCACCGCCGGTTGAGAAGTTCCGCACCATGGGTTGATTGACGATAATCGCCGAATGCAGATGGGGCTCGATTTTCCTCTTCGGCGTCTTCGGTTTTTCATTTTGACTCATCTCTTTACTCGCTTCGCCCGTTCTTGAGGCTGCGCGCTATCGCGCTTGCGCTTCGCGTCGGGCTCGCATTCGCAGCCGCTCATGCGATCTCCGCCTCTCCTCGCAACACGGCACCGGTATCCATTACCGTGCGTACGATCGCTGAATAGGCTGCGCATCGGCAGATATGTCCGGCCAATGCGGACTTGACTTGATCCTCCGACGGATTGAGGTTCTTATCCAACAGAGCCTTCGCCGTCACGGACCAACCCGCTGTGCAGAAACCACAGTCGGCGGCCATGTACAAGTACCCGATCTTCTGCAATGGGTGCAGGTTCTTCTCGTCGCCCAATCCCTCGATCGTAAAGATTTTCTTTCCTGCAGCTTCCATTGCCAATGTATGGCAGGAGTAGAATGGCGTCCCATCGATCAGTACACTGCATGCGCCACAACTGGCCCGATTGCAGCTTCTGGTCGTTCCCGTCAGGCCCAGTTTGACCGCAATGACTTCCCACAATGTTGTTCTGGCTTCATATTCCGCGACGAGAGGCTTTCCATTGATGATGAAGGTGGCTTTTTCCCTCGTCATCGGCGTGGGCAGCGCCAGAGGAGAAACGACTGCAGCAAAAACTGCTTCGCCGCCAATAGCTGTCAGGGCGATACCCGATCCGGCAGCCTTTAGGAAATTCCGACGAGAATAATTCATCTTCAAGCCTCCTGGACACGATCCCCGCGAGGAGTGTGGTGAGGTTATTTATTGCAAATCGTGAGTTATCACGCACATTAGCAAGATTTAACGCCGTGTGTCAACGATTGTGCCGAAACGAAAATCTTGCTTGGCCGCGAATTACGCGAACGACGCGAACAGGCGCGTAAAAGAATCCATTGATGCGCCCGTTCGCGTCGTTCGCGTAATTCGCGGCTAAAAAAACTAAGTTCGATTCGTCTACAGATCTTCAAAGCGGACCACTTGAAGACCACACTCGGCTGCAAACTTCACGACTTCTTCCAAGTTCGAACGCCGCTTTGTCATCGAATGGGCGAATCTGAAAACATGCACATTTCCTGATGTGTTCGACGTAGGCCTGACCCGCCCGTGGATGATGCGTCAACACCTGTGCCAATGCGGGCGTGGGGATAATGACCTTTGCTCTCTCGCCGTCGAGATCATTGATTAAATTTGCTATCCATGCCGGTCCGTTCTGAATCGAGGATTGCGTACCCTTGTCCAAGAATGCCGCGAGAAAGGATGCATCGACCGCTACGGTTTTCCTCACAGCTCCAGATCCTCTAATTCAGAAAGAGCCCTAGCAAGCGTCTTGTCTTCTAACGGCACGAACTCTTCGATGAAGAATCGCTGCAGCTCCCAACCGGTAGCCTCATGTCGGACCCAACTCGCCGTTCCAAACGCTCTGATGGGTGGTCCATTCAAAGACGACTCGAGCTTCCTCGCCATTTGAACGCTCGTCGTACACCTATGAAGGGTTCCTTCTTCGCGGAGATGCACGGACACGGGCTCATCTTCGCCGCCGACATGAATCAATTCGCCGTCCACGTAATCGGGCTGATTTATTGGATTCATCTCTTGCATAGGTCTCATTATGCAGAAAATCGGGATCGCCTGTAGAGGTTGACATCATTGCAGCCCGCCAAAGGGAACGATCCCATCATGACGTGATTCCGGGGGGAGCGCGCAATCATAGACCGCGCCTGCAGTTCATTTCAAACTTGACGGTTTCCCGTTGCCGCGATTAAATGCGAGCATACTCTTTTCAGATCGATTGCAATAAAAGGGGGTACTAGATGAGAACTTGGCGGAGGTCGGCAAACGCGGTGTTGACGATGGTCGTGGTACTCACGGTCCTTGGCGGTGTGGTTTCAGCCCACCACGGACGCGCGGGCTACAGCAATCAGACAAGTACTGTGAAGGGCACTGTTACGTCCGTAGAATGGAAGAACCCACACGTCTTTATTAACTTCGACGTAACGGACGATAAAGGAACCATCGTGCATTGGGTTGGCGAACTATCCTCTCCATCCACCATGCTGGCAGCGGGTATGAGTAGAACCACGCTCAAACCCGGAGATGAAATTGTGGTTAAAGGTAAGGGAGGGCAGAACGGCACGCCTGTGACCCTTATCGACTCGATCACGAAAGATGGCAAGCCCGTGGTTGGTGACCCCAACCAGGAGGGCCGCTTTGTCAACGACACTCGGTGATCGATTTTGCTTCGGTTGAGCCGTTGACCCGCCAGGGTTGCTGATTTTTCAAAACGGCCTTTCGTCTGTATCGAGGAAGGCCGGTTCTGCTTTTTAGCTGTAGAACTAAGCGCGCCACAGGATTCTACAGTCCGCTCGCCTTCGCTATGACTACAGGAACAGCTCACCGTCACTACTGAACGCGTCACCTCTGGTAACTGAACCTCTCGCTTTCACGACTGCACGGGGCTCCTATGGCAACTGCACAGACTGTTATGTTGACTTGAAAACGTGATTTTCAGTATGCAGCAGTGTGGCTTTTTGACAGAGAATCAGAGGTGTTCGGAGGGAAACGGCGATATGAACCTCAGCAGGCGCAGCTTTCTAGGAGTCGGCGTAAACGCAGTGGCGCTCATGTTCAAGGAGCGGCAGCAGCCATCGTTTTCCGCGGACCAGTCATTGCCTCCGCTTGTGTTCATCCACGGCATCAAGGGTGGCGTGTTATCCGATGCGCAGGGTGTTGTGCATTGGCTCAACGTGTGGCAGGGTCTCGGTCTTGCGTCAACCGACTTGCGCTTGCCACTCAAATGGCAAGGGGAGGTGCAGGAGCGAGATGGGTTGGTCGCGATGGAACCGCTCAGCGCCGTGGCGTGGCACGAAGTCTATGCTCCATTCCTGCATTGGGCTTCGGCGTCCGGCCGAGTGTTTCGCCCATTTGCCTACGATTGGCGCCGAGATAATCAGGAAAATACGGACGAGTTCGTCAAGTTTCTGGAGAGAGTCAGCGCTGAGAACGGCGGCGCCAGGGTTCAAGTGGCGGCTCATAGTATGGGAGGTCTCATCACCTTCGTGGTGCTCAACCGCCGTCCCGACCTGTTTCACAGTGTTCTGTTTGCGGGTGTGCCGTTTGGTTCGTCGATCAGCTTTCTTGAGGATATGCACTCCGGCACCTCAAATGGTTTCAATAAGCGCATCTTGAACCCCCAAGTCCTGTTCACTTTCGTCTCGCCGTACACCCTGTTTCCGGCCGATCCGAAGGAGTCGGGGCTTGCGGATGTCCATGGGAACCGCATTATGCATGATTGGTTCTCGGTGGATGACTGGGCTCGCCAGAAATTGGGAATTTTTGCGATTTCCGGCTCGGGAGGCGCCACGGCAGAGCAGCGGGAACACCTGCGCAAGGCGCTCGATCGTGCCCGTCAGTTCAGGAGTTGGCTTGCCTTTAAAGAGTCGGTTCCGTACCCACCAAGCGCAGTGCTGGCCAGTGATGCGCGGCCCACCCTGCTGACGGTGATACGCAACGGGCCACGATCCGTGAGAGGCTGGGATTTCATCACTGCTCCAAAGAAACCCGGCGATGAACGAGTCGACTTTGAGAGGGCCATAACGCCTGCGGGCGTGCCCCATAGCGTATTCAAAAGCTCGCGAGCTCATGAGGATTTGTTGAACGACACGCGCCAGGTTGGGGCAATACTGGCTCGGCTGGCCGAGTAGACCAGCCGGAGAAACAAAATCAGGACGCGGCGCTGCGGGGCCGCCGCCTTAGTGTCCGATTGAGGTTACTTCTTTGGCAGGAGACC
>WNGL01003464.1_pt1 | contig 18954 bp, 18 predicted proteins | sample 5400591 | NCBI WGS metagenome assembly WNGL01 (sample SAMN13153377, study PRJNA577476) | soil metagenome | isolation source: 80 cm soil or saprolite under Garry oak tree replicate 1 | place: USA:California | collected 2016-06-15 | reverse complement strand
CCCGGCCCGCCAGGCCGGGGCACACCCGGAGGGATGACGGCAGCCAGCGGGCCTGCCACGCCGCACAGCGGCACATGGGGACGGCCATAACCGCATAACACCCCTCACCGCAGCCTGCGGCTTCCCCTGGCCAGCCAATCGCCGGCTCGCCGGGCGGGCGCGTCAAGGACGCCTGCGGCGCCGCTGCGCGGCCAAGGCCCTTGACCCGCCCGCCCGGCTCGCACGAGAGGGCACCAGTCCAGGGGAAACCAGCCGTGAGGCCATGCCGCCATGCCCTGCAAACCCCGCAGCCACCGCAAACCTGCAGGCCAGCCCCCCTTGACACCGGCCCGCTCCTTCAGGGATGACATCGTGCCGGCGGGCGGCGAGGCTGGCGCGGGACGCATGAGCGGCGTGAGGCGCCCGGGGCGTGAGGTGCGGGGCCATGGGCCGGCACCGCCTGATCCTGCCGCTCGACGGCGTTCACCCTGATCGTCCGGCGCCTCTATACCGGCCTGACGTGGCAATCCAGCGAGGCGCCGGCGGGAGGGCCCGCCGGCGCCTGTGCCTGTCTGGCGGGGCCTCGGCTGGGACGCGGTTAGCGGCCCGCCTGGACGGCGGCCGGCGTCTTGGCCGGGGGCTCGTCCTCGCTGAGGGAGGTCTTCGGCAGCAGCCGGTCCAGCCATCCCGGCAGCCACCAGTTGGCCCGCCCGAGCAGTTCCATCACGGCGGGCACCAGCACCAGGCGCACCACCGTCGCGTCGATCAGGATCGCGACCGCCAGCCCGAGCCCGATCTGCTTGGTGGAGACGTTCGGCGCGATCACGATGGACAGGAACACCGCCACCATGATGGCCGCCGCCGCCGTGATCACCCGGGCCGTGCGGGACAGCCCGCGGGCCACGGCCGCGGCGTTGTCGCCGGACCTGTCGTACTCCTCACGGACGCGGGAGAGCAGGAACACCTCGTAGTCCATGGACAGGCCGAACAGGATGACGAACAGGAACATCGGCACCCAGGTCGTCACCGGGACCTTCTCCGGGAACCCGAACAGGGAGCCGAGCCACCCGTTCTGCGAGACCATGACCAGCGCGCCGTACGCGGCGGTGATGGACAGCAGGTTCATCACCGCGGCCTTGACCGCGATCACGACCGAGCGGAACACCACCAGCAGCAGCAGCATGGACAGCGCGACCACCACGCCGATCAGCCACGGCAGCCGCTGGCCGATGAGGTTCGCGAAGCTCACGTTGCCGGCGTTCGGCCCCGTGACGTAGGCGCTGATCCCGGTGCCCGCGGTCGCCCGCGGCAGCACCGTGTCGTGGATCCGGTTCACCAGGGTGTCGGTGGCCGGGTCCTGCTCGCCGGTGACGGGATAGGCGATCAGCATGGCGGCCTGGCCGTCCCGGCTCACGACCACGGGCGTCACCGCCGCGACGCCGGGGGTCGCGGCGACCGCGGCGGCCAGCCGCGCGGTGCCGGCGTGCGGGTCCGGCAGCGTGGCGGCGATGATGACCGGCGCGTCGAACCCGGGGCCGAAACCCTGCGCCATCGTGGCGTAGCTCGCGTAGCCCATGGTGCCGCGCGCCTGCGCCGACTCGTCGGGGAAGCTCAGCTTCATGCCGAGCGTCGGCGCGGCGAGCAGCAGGATGAAGGCGCCGGCCGCCGCGGCGGCGACCACCGGGTGGCGCTGGATGACCCCGGCCCACCGCTCGGCGGCCGGCCGTACAGATTTTTCCGAACGGACCTTGGTCCGGCGCACCCACGCCGGCGGCTTGATCCGCGATGGCTTGGCCAGCCGGGTGCCGCTGAAGCCGAGCAGCGCCGGCAGCAGGGTCAGCGAGGCGAGCAGCACCATGGCGACCGTCGCGGCGGCGGCGACGGCGACCCCGTTCAGCAGCGACTGGCGCAGGATGAGCAGGCCGAGCATCCCGATCACCACCGTGATGCCCGCCACCAGCACCGACCGGCCGGCGGTGCGCATCGCCGTCACCGCGGCGGCCTCGGGAGCGGCGCCTGCCCGCAGCCCTTCGCGGAACCGGGTGACGATGAACAGCGCGTAGTCGATGCCGACCCCGAGGCCGATCAGCCCCGCGATGATCGGGGAGAACGACGGCGCGGGGAAGACGTGGCCGAGCAGCCCGATCAGCGCCAGGCCCGCGCCGATGCCGAGGATCGCCGTCGCTATCGGCAGTCCCATGGCGAGCAGCGAGCCGAAGGCGATCAGCAAGATGATCGCGGCGGCGATGACGCCGACGCCTTCCGTCGGGCCGCCGTACGGCGTCTCCTGCAGGTCGACCACGTCACCGCCGAGGCTGAACGTCACGCCGTGACCCGAGGCGGCCCGGGCGTCGTTCATCAGCGAGGTGGCCTCGGCGTTGGAGATGCTGGACCCCGCGATGCCGAACTGCACCGTCGCGAACGCGATGTGCCCGTCGCGGGATAGCTGTCCCGGGGTGGTGTACGGGTCGCTGACCGCGGTGACGTGCGCTGCCCGCTCGAACGGGACGAGGGCGCTGGTGATCCGCGCCCTGACGGCCGGCGACGTGACCGGGTCGGCTGACCGCACCGCGAGGGTGAGCGTGTCGCCTGAGGCGCGGGGGAAATGCTGGTTGAGCACGGTCTGGCCGGGGTCGTCGCTGTTGAAGGTGTTCAGCGCGGCGGCGCCGAACTGGAGCCACAGCGTGATAAGGCAGGCGACGCCGATGACCCAGGTGAACAGGGTGATCCAGCGGTGCCGGTAGCAGGCCCGGCCGAGGCCGCCAAGCAGGCCGGCGCCCGGCCTGGATGCCTGCCCGGTATCCAGGGAACGAGACGAACTGGCAAACGACATGGTGATCTCCCACGAGCCGAGGAGCGGTTAATGCTCTCGATACTCCCGGCCGCGGCCGCCGAAATCGTCGTATCCCGGGAGGCACCTGAGCGGACGGGTACGGTTGACCCGCCAGTCGAAGATGAGGGTCACGACGGGGCCGGTAGCCAGGTCGGGGACGAGCCGGGTGCGGGTGCGGTGCTGGGCGGCCTTGATCCCGGCCGGGTGGGGGTGCCGTTGGGCGGCGTACCCGTAGGGCGGGGTGCCGATGTTCCACCTGTCGAGGGCGTGCTGGATGAGGCCGTTCCAGCATTTGCCGAGCATCTGGAGCCGGTAGTAGTCGGCGACGCCCTGGCGGACCCGGCGGACCAAGATGGTGGTGGGGCTGGCTCCTTCGACGCTGGCGGGCTCGTCGGCGGCGAAGATCGGGATGCCCCGCCGGGACAGCTCCTTCTCCACGGTCAGCGAGGCCAGGGTGTCGCGGGCGACCCGCTCGATTTCCTCGCATGTCGCGGCGGCGAACTTCGGGGCCGGGGCGGCGGCGTCGGCGAGCAGCTCGGCTACCCCGCCGTCGCGGGGAATGCCGACCCGCTCGGCGACCTGCCGCCACCCGTCGCCGTGGCTGCGGTCGGCCAGGTCCAGGGCACCGGACTCGATGTCCCAGTACCACGCCACGATCTGGAATCCGGCGGCAGCGCGGCTTGCACGACCCGGTACTGCCGCCGGAGCGAGGCGACCGGGTCCTGCATTTCCAGGGTGGAGGTCCGGCCGACCCAGGCGACCGGGACTGGCACGTCAGGCATGGCCGGGCCGGGCTGCCCGGTGCCGGCGGGCGTCATGATTGCCTGCGGTGCTCCCGTGACCATTCCAAAAGCTCCTTTACCGCGCTGGCTAGCTGCGCGTCTCGCGCTGCTGCTTTCCTCCCGGATTCGACCCGGATTTTCCACCTGATTCTCAGTCCGTCCGGGCGTTCTTCCTCATTGACATTATAGCTGATCAGGTGGCTATTATCACCTATTCCGGGCGAATTACCGCCCTGTATTTCCGGGCTTTTTCCTGTTTCCGGCATTGGGTGTTGAATCCCTTTCCTGCGGCATTCGTGCGGCGCTTTTGGGGGGTGCGGCGGGAGCGGCGGGCGGTTGTTTGGCCGGTGTCCTGGCTGGTGCGGGGCCGGGCATGGCCGGGGGCCGTACGCTCGCCAGCGCGGGGCCGGGCCGCTCTTGCCCGGCACCCTTATGGACCGGCCTGGCCCCCCGGACTTGCCCGGCGAGGGTCCCGCGCCTGGCAGGTGGGTAAAGAACCGACCAGAGCGGCACCGGCGGCGCGGCAGCGGACAGCGGCGCGGCGGTCCCGCGGCTATTCCCATGCTTCCCCGCAGTCACATCAGGCGTCAGGTGCACCGTGCGTCCGCGAGCACACGTATCGTGACGATTATGGCGGGGTTCGCCGCTGCCCGCCTGTCCCGCGCAGGGTCCGTAAGGAGGCTGTCATTCGCTGCCGCTGCGCGGCAACGATGAACCGGGAAACCGGGGTCAGGTCGCGTCGTGGCTGGCCAGGGCGGCCAGGCGGGCGGCAGCGGCGCTGGTGTCGGCGGCGGGCCAGGTTTCTCGCTGTCCGTTGTGGGTGACCCAGAGCTGGCGGCCGTTGGTCCACGCGGTCAGCCCGGCGGTTACGGAGATGACGGCGATGCCGGGCCGGGCGGCGGTATAGGTGCGGGTGAGGCCGTGCCGGGCGAGCAGCGCGGCGAGCGCGGCGGCGGGGCTGGCGGGCATGACGGGCGGGGGTGTCAGCCGTGGCCGGTGCCGCGCGGGAGCGCTGGTTCGCCTGCGCTGGTCATGTCCGTGGTCCGCTGTGGCGGGCCGCGCGCATTGCCGAGCACGGACGGCGGGCGCAGGCGGCTGGGAGCCGGCCGCAGGCCGGGCACCCGGACGCGATGCCGATGCGGTGGTCACGTCCCAGGGTGCAGGTCTGGTCCGGGGGCGGCCCTGTCATCTGGCAGGCCAGGCACGGCGGCGTTGCGCTGTGGCTCACGGGTTGTCTCCTTCGCCGCCATGTCCCGGCTATCGCTGGGGTCGCTGGTAGTGGCCGGGATGCTGGGACAGGTGGCCCTCAAGCCAGTGCTGGTCGCTGGTGCCGAAGCCGCAGGAGGATCGTTGTCCTGCGGGGTGATCCGCCGGGCTGCTGGCGGGGGTGCGGGCGGCTAGTTCGGTGTCGATCGCGCTGAGGCGGGCCAGGATGGGCACGGCGACTGGTGAGCCTGGCCTGGCCAGGGCCAGGCTGGCGGCGAGTTCGCGTCTGGCTTGCTCTAGCTCGCGCGGGGTCAGCGTGCTGACATCGTGCGGGCGGCCGGGGTCAGTCATGGGCGATCTTGGCGCGGTCGTCTTGCTCGGCTATCACGCCGTTGAGGGCGGCTTGCAGGTCAGCCCGGACCGAAGGGACGGGCTGCTGCTGGTCGAAGAACGCGATGGCGTGTTCGAGCTGGCGGCGGTAGCCGGTCAGCTCGTAGGTGGTGAGGGCGTGCAGGGGGTGCTTGGGGCGTTCTACTGTGGGGGTCTGGCCTGGGGCTGCGGTGGCTGGCATCGGCTGGCGGGTCCTCAGATGGGATGGGCGGGCGTGATCTCGCTACCCAAGGTGGCAGGCCAAGCGCGATAATCGGGAGTAGTAACCCGCATACTGACCAGCCTTGAACCCTGTAACGCGAGGTGCGCACATGACCCCCAGGGAGCAGCTAGCCGATGTGCTACAGCGTGCGCGGGTCGAAGCCGGGTACGGCTCGCAGGGTGCGCTTGCCAAGCGGCTTAGCGTGAGCAGGCCAGTGATAAGCAAGGCGGAAAACGTTGCTCAGCCCGTGCCCAGTGACGCGATCCTTGCCGCGTGGGCCGGTGCTACCGGGGCACCGCTGGACAGGCTGACGGAACTGGCAGAACAAGCCCGCAGCGGCGTGCCTGACTGGTTCGTCCCCTGGAGAGCAGCAGAGACAACGGCGTCCCTGCTGCGGTACTGGTCTCCCTTCGTCGTCCCCGGCCCCGGCCAGACGGTCGGCTACATGCGCGCACTGTTCGCGGACGAAGGTCACCACCTGGACCGGGCCGATGAAATGGTGGCCGCGCGTCTGGAACGCCAAGCCCTGATCGGGCGCGTTCCGGTAACCGTGATCATCGGATATCACGTCCTGTATCGTGTAGTCGGCTCACCTGCGGTGATGTCCGAACAATGCGGGCACCTGGCGAGCATGGCAGAACGGCCGATGATCGCGCTCCACGTGCTACCAGAGGGAATTACAACCGGCTCGGGGGGCGCGCTGGACCTGGCGTCTCGGGACGGCATCACAACGGTGTGCCTGACTACAACCCTGGAAGACGTGACCAGCACGGCGGAACATCTAGTGGTCAAAGCGCAGCAGACGTTTGACCGGCTGCTAGGTGAGGCGATGCCCCGAATGGAGTCACTATCACTCATACAATCGGCAGAAGGACAATGGAAAGCACAATCTTGAGCTGGCGGAAGTCCAGTTACAGCGGCACTGGCGGTTCCAACTGCGTCGAGGTCGGCAACGAGCCCCGGCATGTGCTCGTCCGCGATACCACCGACCGTACCGGGCCGGTGCTGGCGTTCGGCCCGGCCGCGTGGCGGCGGTTCGCTGATCAGGTCAAGCGCTCGTTAGCGGCTGACCTGAGCCGGCGTTCGTAGGGGGCATTCTCGTGTCTGATGGCCGGGGATGCCCCTTTGCGTCGTGTCCGGGGTGGGCATCGGGCGGGCTGCGTGCGCTGTGGTGTGTTTCCGCGTGGGCCGGGGTCGGCGCGGTGCCGGGGTGTCGGCGGGCCGGGTGCCGGTTTCCGTGGCGGCCGGGGTCGGCGCGGTATGGGAGTCGGTGGTGGCGTGCGGAGCGCGCCCTGGGGCGGGGGAAGGCGGGAGGGGTCCGGGGAACCGGGAAACCGGGCTTTGGGGGGTTTCCGGGTTCCCCGGTTCCTTGCAGGCTTCCAGGCTCGGCAGGCGCGGCGGGAACCGTGGTGCTTGCTGCTTCCGTGGCCATGCGCGCGGCCGGGTCCGTCGTGCCGTGCGCCTTCCACGGTCACTGGTGCGGCGGGGTCCGTCGTGGTGCTGGGGAGGTCAGGAGGGGGTCTGGGGGAACCTCGGAACCGGGCCGTGGTTTGCGGGGCCGGGGGGTTCCGGGGTTCCCCCAGATGCCTGTACCACCCTTCCTCCTGCTGCCTTTTCGCTCACTGAGCAGAGCCGTAGTGTTCCCGACCTCGCCCTCTTGTCTTGTTGAGGGGGTGAGGTCGGGAACACGGAAGCGGCGCGGCGCGAGCACGTCAGTGCAGGCAGCAGGGGGGACCGGGGCGGGAACGCCCCGCACAAGCCCCGCGCACGCGTGCGCGGGGCTGGTGCGGCTAGCGTGCGGCCTCTGGCCGGGGCGTGCGCGTGCTCGCCGGGCCGGCGCACCTGGCCCGGCGCGGGCGTACAAGCCGGCGGCACGCGTTTTCGCGGGCCGCCATTAGCTGGCGGGCTGGCTTGCCTTGACCTGGAAGACGAAGTCTCTTACGGCCGGGAAGGCGAGGTCCGGGCGGTCGCGGAAGATGGTGTGGCGAGCACCGGGAAGACGCACCAGGCGGGTGGTCTCCGCAGGCAGCTGGCTGACTAGCTCCTCGACTACGGGCAGCGGGCAGATCGGGTCGTCTTCCCCAGTAAGGACTAGCACGGGACACCGGACGGCGCCGGTCACGCTCCAGGGGTCGAAGTCGCTGGCCTGCTGACTGGAGTAGTGCAGGCTGACGTCCATGTTCTTGATCATCCGGGCCAGGAACTGGCGGGATTCCCCGGCCCAGCCGGGCGTGGCGCTGTAAAGCGGGTAGCAGACCCGGTTGAACTCAGCCTGATAGTCCCCGGTCTCATCAACGTAGGTGCGCTGCACGACGGCGGCTGCCTCGGGGCCGCCGAGGCGGCCGAACGCCTCGATGACGCGCTGCTGGTCGCTGCGGCCCCCGGTGGTGTTGGCCAGGATGACGCCGCCGGGGTGGTCAGGGAACAGCCCCGCGTAGGTGAGGGCGACGTTCCCGCCGAAGCTGCTGCCGAGCACGACCGGCTTGCGCAGCCCGAGCGCGTCACACAGCCGCCGCAGGTCATCGGCCCAGGTCCGCATGTTCCAGAATTCGGCCCGGCTGTGATCGCTGCGGCCGTGGCCCCGCAGGTCGAAGTACACCACCTGGAAGTCCTCGGCCAGCGGCCCCAGGGCGGACTTCACCGTCATGTGATCCAGGCCGGGACCGCCGTGGACCGCCACCACGACCGGGCGCTCTATGGTCGTGTCTCCCTGCGGGATGACCGACGGCCCGGACACGTCCAACCACAAGGACACATCGCCGAGGCTGATACGCATGCGACCTCCATGACATCTGCGGGCCGGGCTCAGATGTCCACGCTAATCCCAATGGCGAACTTGCGGGCCGCTGCTGGGCGGTCCGCACGGCGAGACCCGGGCCGGGCGCTTCGCGCGCCGCCAGGCGCGCGAAGCGCAAGAAGGGGCGGCTGATGATCTTGTAATTACATGGACTGGCCGTTCCCCGGCGGATGGCGGGGAACGGCCGTTACCCTGTGCTGGGGGTCAGAGCTGGATAGTCGCCTCGATGGTCAGGCGGCGGGACTGGCTTATGTTTTCGGACTTGGCACCATGCCCTATATCGGCCCAAACTGCCCACGATCATGAAATGGCACGGGACAGACCTTGGACCTTCAGTCTCTGTAGCCGCTCAGGGAGCATCGACGGACGTGCTGCCGGGGGAGCTGATGACCAGCACGGATTCCACCGGGGAAGTCCCGAGCGCGGTGTAGGCGTGCGGGACGTCGCTGACCCACTGCGCCCCCGAGCCAGCCCCGAGCTCGGTCTCCTCGCCGAGGCGGCCCACGAGCGCCCGCCCGGCGGTCACCAGCATGTGCTCGACGACGCCGGGGCCGTGGGCGACCGAACGGTGGTGCACGCCGGGCTCGATCCGCAGCCGGTAGACCTCCACGGTCTGCCCGCCGTCGTGGGTCACGTCGAGCAGTCGCGCCTCGACTCCGGGCGAGCTGACCCGCGCGCCGGCCTGGTCCGCGATCAGGGTCGCGAGCGGCACGCCGAGCGCGCCCGCGACAGCGTAGAGCGTGCTCAGCGTCGGGTTGCGGATCCCGTTCTCGATTTCCGACAGGGAGCCTTTCCCCACGCCTGCCGAGCCCGCGAGCGCGCTGACTGACAGGCCGCGGTCCCGCCGCGCCGCGCGCAGCCGCTCACCCACGAGGCGAGCCAGATCGTCCACAACGACTGAGTCTAGTGACGGGGTTCCGTATACAGAACTTTTCTCGCTACTGTTCTGTATATGGAACATGGCCGCCAGAACCAGCCAGTCCTCGCCGGCATCCTGACCGCGCTGGTCGGGTTTACCAGTTCCTTCGCGGTCGTGCTCGCCGGCCTTCGCGCGGTCGGCGCCTCGCCCGCCGAAGCAGCGTCCGGGCTGCTCGCCGTCTGCACGACCCAGGCGCTCGGCATGCTGTGGCTGGTGCGCCGCCACCGCATCCCGCTCACGCTCGCCTGGTCCACTCCCGGGGCGGCGCTGCTGGCCAGCACCGGTGTCGTCCACGGCGGCTGGCCCGCAGCCATCGGCGCGTTCGGAGTGGTGGGCGCGCTCATCGTGGTCACCGGGCTGTGGCCCCGGCTGGGCCGGGTCGTCGCCGCCATCCCGCCGCCGATCGCGCAGGCCATGCTCGCCGGCGTCGTACTCGAGCTGTGCCTGGCGCCGGTACGCGGCTTCGCCGCGCATCCGCTGGAGGTCGGGCCGATCCTGCTGACCTGGCTCGTCCTGCTCCGGTTCGCACGCAAATGGTCCGTCCCAGGGGCGTTCGCCGTCACTCTCGCGGTGGTCGGCCTCGACGCCGCCCGCCGCGGCGGCCCGCACGGCTTGCTCCTCCCGCACCTGGCCTGGACGACGCCCACCCTCACCTGGGCGAGCGTGCTCGGGCTCGCGCTCCCGCTGTACGTGGTCACGATGGCCGGCCAGAACGTGCCCGGCGTCGCGATCATGTCCTCGTACGGCTACCCGGTGCCGTGGCGCGAGACGATGGCCGTCACCGGCATCGGCACCGCCGCCGGCGCACTGGCCGGCGGGCACGCCATCAACCTCGCCGCGATCACCGCCTCGATGACCGCGTCCCCGGACGCGCATCCCGACCCGCGCCGCCGCTGGGTGGCGTCTTGCACCGCGGGCTGGGCCTATCTCGTGCTCGCACTGCTCTCGACCGCCCTGACGACGTTCATCAGCGTCGCGCCGCTCAACGTGGTCAGCGCCGTCGCCGGCCTCGCGCTCCTGGGCACGCTTGCGTCTTCCCTCGCGGGCGCCCTGTCAGCCGCCGAGGGCCGCGAAGCGGCGGCGATCACGTTCGTGGTCGCCGCGTCCGGGCTGACCTTCCTCGGCATCGGCGCTGCCTCCTGGGCTCTCGCCGCCGGCCTCCTGGTGCGCGCCGTCCTCCCGGCCCGCCCTGACGACAGTGACGATGCCGCATGCGGGTGACAGGATGACACTGTCCGGTGGCGCGGCCCCGGCCGGGACGGGGCCCATTCGGCGGAGGCGACGATGACGACCGACAGTCCGGCCCGGCCTGGCCGCCTCGACACCGACACCGACACCGACACCGACACCGACACCGACACCGACACCGACAAAGAGGCGCTGCGCCGCAGGTATGCCGAGGAGCGGGACAAGCGGCTCCGCCCGGATGGCAACGACCAGTACCTCCGCCTCACCGGTGAGCTCGCGCACTACGCCGACGACCCCCACACCCCGTGGACCGAACGGGCGCCGCGGACCGACCACCGGACCGTCGTGTGCATCGGCGGCGGGTTCGCCGGCCTGGTCGCCGGGGCCCGGCTGCGGGAAGCCGGCGTCGACGTCCGCATCATCGACAAGGGCGGCGACTTCGGCGGCACCTGGTACTGGAACCGCTACCCCGGCGCGCAGTGCGACACGGCGTCGATGGTCTACCTGCCGCTGCTGGAAGAGACCGGGCACATGCCGACGGAGAAATACGTGCACGGCCCGGAGATCCGCGCGCACTGCCAGCACATCGGCAGGCGGTTCGGCCTGTACGACGACGCGCTGTTCCACACCGAAGTCACCGGGCTGAGCTGGGACGAGGCCGGCTCGCGCTGGGTCATCCGGACCAGCCGGGGCGACCGGCTGACGGCCCAGTTCGTGGTGCTCGGCACCGGCCCGCTGAGCGTGCCGAAGCTGCCGGGGATCCCGGGGATCGGCTCGTTCGGCGGCCACTCGTTCCACACCAGCCGGTGGGACTACGGCTACACCGGCGGGGACCAGGACGGCGCGCCGATGCGCAAGCTGGCCGGCCGGCGGGTGGGCATCATCGGCACCGGGGCGACCGCGGTCCAGTGCGTGCCGCACCTGTCCAGGGACGCCCGTGAGCTGTACGTGTTCCAGCGCACGCCGTCATCGGTGGACGTTCGGGATAATCATCAGATCGACCCGCACTGGTTCGCCGAGATCGCCACGCCGGGCTGGCAGCGGCGCTGGCTGGAGAACTTCACGGCCAACCAGGCCGGCGGGACCGCGGACGAGGACCTCGTGCAGGACGGCTGGACCGACATCGCCCGCCGGATCCGGGCCAGGATCGCCGTGCTGCCGCCGGAGGACATGAACCCGGCCGCGATGCTCGCCGCCTACGAGGAGTCCGACTTCGAGAAGATGGAGGAGATCCGCGCCCGCGCCGACGCCGTGGTGCGCGACCCAGGCACCGCGGGCAAGCTCAAGGCCTGGTACCGCCAGCTGTGCAAGCGGCCGTGCTTCCACGATGAGTACCTGCAGGCCTTCAACCGCCCGAACACGCACCTGGTCGACGCGGACGGCAAGGGCGTGGAGCGGATCACCGCGGCCGGCGTGGTCGTGGCCGACCGCGAATACGAGCTCGACTGCCTCATCTACGCCTCCGGCTTCGAGGTCGGCACCCCGTACGCCCGGCGGGCCGGCTTCGAGGTGACCGGCCGCGGCGGCACGCTGTCGCAGCACTGGGGCGGCGGCATGCGGACGCTGCACGGCATCCACGCCCGCGGGTTCCCGAACCTGCTGTTCGTGCAGCCGACGCAGGGCGCGAACCTGATCTCCAACGTGCCGCACAACATCGTCGACTCCGCCCAGACCATCACCGCGACCGTCAGGCATGCCCTGGACAACGGGTTCGGCATCGTCGAGCCGTCGCGGGACGCGGAGGACGCGTGGGTCGCGCTGCTGCTGTCCGGGCCGGGCACCATCATCGGCGGACCGGACTGCACCCCGGGCTACTACAACGGCGAGGGCCAGGACCCGGGCGCGTTCCTCGGCCGCGGCTACCCCTACGGCCCCAGCGCCTACTTCGCCTACATCGACACGTGGCGCGCATCGGGCACGTTCGACGGGCTGGAGTTCCGGTAGCGTCGTGGCGTGGATTTCACCCCCAGCGACCGCTCGCGCGAGCTGCAGGAGCGCCTGGCGGCGTTCATGGACGAATGCGTCTATCCGGCCGAGGCCGTCTACGCCCGTGGCCGCGCGACGTCGCTCGACCCGCACCACATTCCGCCGGTCGTCGAGGAGCTGAAGGTCGAGGCGCGCTCACGCGGACTGTGGAATCTTTTCCTGCCCGGTGTTTCCGGCCTCAGCAACGTGGAATACGCGCCGCTCGCCGAGCTCATGGGACGCTCGCCGGTGCTGGCCGCAGAAGCGTGCAACTGCTCCGCGCCGGATACCGGCAACATGGAGCTGCTGCACATGTTCGGCACCGGCGAGCAGCAGCGGCAGTGGCTCGACCCGTTGCTCGAGGGCGAGATCCGCTCATGCTTCGCGATGACCGAGCCTGACGTCGCCTCGTCCGACGCCACGAACATCGCGACGACGATCGAGCGTGACGGCGACGACCTGGTCATCACCGGCCGCAAGTGGTGGATCACCGGCGCCGCCGATCCGCGCTGCCGCGTCGCCCTCGTCCTCGGGGTGAGCGACCCGGCCGCCGGGATCCACCAGCGGCACTCGCTCGTGCTCGTGCCCCTGGGCACCCCCGGCGTGATTCTCGTCCGCGACCTCACCGTGTTCGGCTATCACGACCATCAGGGGCATTGCGAGGTGCGCTTCGAGGGCGCCCGCGTGCCGGCCGCGAACCTGCTCGGCCCGGCCGGCGCGGGCTTCGTCGTCGCGCAGAGCCGCCTCGGCCCGGGACGCGTGCACCACTGCATGCGCGCGATCGGGATGAGCGAGCGAGCGCTGGAGCTAATGACGCGCCGGGCGCTGTCGCGGACCGCATTCGGCGTGACGCTGGCCGCCCACGGCGCGGTGCGGCGTGACATCGCCGAATCGCGCATCATGATCGAGCAGCTCCGGCTGCTCGTGCACAAGACCGCCTGGCTGCTCGACACCGTCGGGCACAAGGGCGCGCGGATCGAGGTGGCCGCCATCAAGGCCGCGGTGCCGCGGGCCGCCGCCGAGATCATCGACCGCGCGATGCAGGTGCACGGCGGGCTCGGGCTGTCCGGCGATGTGCCGCTCGCGCAGCTGTACGCCGCATGCCGCGCGCTCCGGATCGCCGACGGCCCCGACGACGTGCACCTCGAGTCGGTGGCGCGGCGGGAACTGGCACGGCAGGACGCGCCCTACCCGACCTGAGCGGTCCGGCCGGCCCAGTAGGGCGCCCGGAGCTGGCGCTTGAGGAGCTTGCCCGATCCGGTGCGCGGCAGCTCGTCCATGAAGTCCACCGACCGAGGCGCCTTGTAGCTGGCCAGGTGCTCGCGCGCGAACGCCGTGATCTCCCCGGCGGTCAGCGACGATCCCGGCGACCGCACGACCGTCGCGTGCACGACCTCGCCCCACTCGTCCGACGGAATCCCGAACACCGCGACGTCGTAGATCTCGGGATGCTGCTCCAGCGCCGCCTCGATCTCGGCGGGGTAGATGTTCATGCCGCCGGAGATGATCATGTCGGTCTTCCGGTCACAGATGTACAGGTAGCCCTCGTCGTCCCAGTACGCGACGTCGCCGACCGTATGGAAGTCGCCGCGGCTGTTCGACTCATAACTGGCGTCGTTCTTGTAGTAGGTGTCGAACGCGCCCTTGGATCGCACGAACACCTCGCCGGGATGGTCAGGCCCGGTGCCGGTGACATCGTTGCCGTCGTCGCCGACCAGCCTGATCTCGATGCCGGGAGCCGGCCTGCCGCAGGATCCCGGCTTGCGCATCTGGTCCTCGGGCTGCAGCACGGTGTCCACGCCGAGCTCGGTCGACCCGTAGACCTCGAACAGCGACTCGGCCGGGAAGTCCGCCACGTACTGCTGCTTGAGCGCGTAGCTCCACGGTGCCGCGTTGGCCACCATGACGCGCATGGAGGAGCGGTCGTAGCGGTCCTTGACCTCCTTGGGCAATGCGCAGATCATCCGGACCAGCGCGGGCGCGGAGAACGTCGAGCTCGCCCGGTACTTGTCCACGAGCCGCAGCCAGTCCTCGGCGTCGAACTTGCGCTGCACGATGATCGTCTGGCCGTAGAGCAGGCCAGCGCCCATGAAGCCGCTGGGGCCGCTGTGGTACAGCGGGCCAGAGGTGATGTAGATGTCGTCGGGGCGATAGCCGAACAGGTTCAGCAGGGCGGCGAGGAGGTCTGGATCCGGGGGCCCGGCCCGGACCGCGCCCTTCGGCTTGCCGGTCGTGCCGGAGGTGTAGATCATCGTCCCGCCCGAGCCGGCCGCGTCCCCGACGTCCGGCGCGTCAGCGGACGCGGCCGCGATATCGGCGTCGGCCAGCATCCCGTCCGGGACCTCGGGGGCCGGGCCGCCGACCGCGATGATGTGCCGCACCGTGTCCAGCTGGCCGCGAAGCGCCGCGAACATAGGCGCGTGCTCATAGTCGACGTAGCCGACCTCGGCGTCGCTGTGGTTGATGACGTAGAGCGCCTCCTCCGGCGTCAGCCGGTAGTTCAGCGGCACGGCGACGGCGCCGATCTTCCTCGTGGCGTTCATGACCGCCACGACCCCGGGCGAGTTCGGCCCGCACCACAGGACCTTCTTGCCCGGCCCGGCCCCCAGCCGGAGCAGCAGGTTCGCTATCCGGTTCGACCGTGCGTCAAGCTCGGCGTACGTCCACATGACGACGGTCCCGTCCGGCCTGTCGTCGATGACGCCGGGCTTGCCTGGCTGGCTCTGGGCATAGATTGAAAGGGTGTCGGGCATCGCACCTGTCCCTCGTGGCCGCGGTCGGTAGGCACCGGCGGTTGACCGCATCCGCCTATGGTCAATGTACGGAACCGGTACCGATCGGTAAATCATGAGGATCCAGGCGTCAGCGAACGGGGACCAGGCCGGACGGGCTGAGACCCTGCCGCGCCCCGGCCGCCGGGTGACTCCGGCGGCCGGGGTGCGTCACACAACCAGGCGAGGCCTTCAGGTCCAGGTGTCACACATGACATTCCTCTCTCGGTCCAGCGGCTGCCCCCGGCGCTCCGGTTCACCGAGCCTGACACGTTACGTAATCATATAACGACAGATAGTCACTAACGGTTCGACGCGCGCGATGACGGGCGGACGGCCGCGGCGGTCATCTGCCCGCACACCCCGCAGCTGCCCGCGGGCAGGCCGCAGCGGCATTCAGGTCCGGGGTCGTCGATGAGCCGGTAACCCGACGGCAGCCGCAGGCTCGGGCAGGTCAGGTAGTGCGTGCCGACCGCACCGCACCGTATGCAGTGCCCCGTCAGCAGCTCACGCTCCCGGCCGGGCCCTTCCGGGGGCGGCCCTTCCGGGGGCAGCACGGGATGAAAAATGTTGTACAGGACCGACTGCCTGGTCATGATGATCTCCTTCCGAGACGTCGCCGGGGCCGGGGGCTCCACGGCGGCAGGCGGGACGGCCGCGGTCACCGGATCGGGGTGATCCAGGCACGGCTGCCTGGTCATTGCGCCCTTGCCGCACGCCGTTCCGGAACAGCGCCTCTACATCTGCGCGCCGGTACCTGGGCCTCCCGGCCTCGTTGCGAACCTCGGGCAGCCGCCCGCGCCTGGCCCAGCTCGCCACCGCTGCTGAGGTCACCCGGAACAGGGACGCCACCTGCTTGCGGGTCATCAGGTCCTCACCCATGCGGTTGCCAGTCAAGGCGGTGGCGGCGATTGCCCGGGCCGCCGGGCGCGGGCCAGGCGCAGCCTGGCCGGACAGGTGTCAGTGCCATCACGTTCATCGGGGTTCCCGGTAGGCCGGAGCGAGTTGATCCGGGACAGCGCTGGTCACCCTACGCGGCTGCGCCCGGGCAAGGCCCGGGCAAGATACCGCTGCCCGGTGCCGGTTGCACTGCAAATACTGCTGCAACTTGCAGCGCGAAACATCGGTCAGCTGACGGATATTCAATCACCGCCCGCCGCCGCTCCCCCGCACCGCGCCCGGGATCTGGGCGGCGCAGAAGCAGCCCGCCGAGGAGCCCGGCCCGCACGTACGGCCATCCTCACCTGCTGCGACAGGCCCGAGCGAGATCATGGGCCGCAGCGCAGCCGGGGCGGAACTGGTGCGCGAGTGTCACAGCACCGCGCTGGCATCACCAGGCGTGATCATCGCCTGCCCGGCGGGATCAGGTAATCCATGCACCGCCGCGCAGCAAGGTCCGCCCCGGCAGCTCGTTGACCTCCCGCCAGGCCTGGATTCGCTGCGGCCTCAGCACCAGGAATCGCATCCGGTCGCCCGACTCGCGCGGGTCCCAGTCCGCCTGCGCCGCGTACCGCCGGGCCAGGGCGGCCGGAACCGCATCCAGGCCGTAGACCTGCTCCAGCTCGGCGTCGATCATCACCACGTCGCGGGTCGGCCCGAGGCCAAGCCGGGCGCGTCCGGTGCTGATGATGTTCCTGGCCGTGACCGAGTCCGCCTCGGTGGCCACCACGACTCGCTCGTCGATCCAGGCCAGGGACAATGGCACCAGGTAGGAACTGGCCTGCCCGCCGGCGTCCACGGCGGCGGTCGCCACCCAGACGTCCGCGGCCGGCGCGGCCAGCTTGGCCAGCGTGTCGGCCCGGCGTTGCTCCCGGGTACGCGGCTGTCCATCGTTCATGTCAGCGCTTCACCGCCTTCATCCGGCACCACACTAGAGTACGGACCGGGGCTGATCCCGATCGACGGCGGCCACCGCATGACCGGCGCCTATGACACCGGCTGTTCTGGTTACACCGGCTGTTCTGGAGCCGGGGTCTCGAAGCGCGGATAGCGGGGGCGGTAGCCGCGGGCCCTGGCCAGCGGGCGCAGCACGGTCATGGCCAGCCGTTGCAGCGGGACGGGCGGGGCGGCGAGGTACATCTGCCACAGCGGCATGGAGGCGGCCACTTGCAGCAGGGGCGGCTGGCCGCGGTCATCGCAGGCGCCTTCCCGGGCCAGGCCGCAGAAGGTTTCGAAGAAGCTCTGCATCGCTCCGGCGGGCCGGAACTCGACGATCATGCGCGCCGGGCCCTCGCCGCTGTTGCGCCAGGTATGTGCCTGGCCCGGTGGGATCTGGCAGGTATCGCCGGCTCGCAGCAGCACGGTGTCGCGGCCGGCGAGCACCGTGACCTCGCCGTCGAGGACCTCGAAGCATTCCTGCTCCCGGCGGTGGATGTGGCGCGGAGGACTTACTACCCCAGCCCGCGCGGTGACTTCCATGCGGAACCAGCCGCCGGGAGCGTCCCTGGCGCCGGGCAGGAACCTGAACTGCTCACCGCTGAATGGGTTCTCGATGACCTTCGTGACGCCCACAGTCCCATCCCCTTCCGGATAATCCGGAACCGGATAAATATTGATCCGGACTATAATCTGCTGGCATGGCAACGTCAACAGGCCATCAGCCGTCCGCTGCCTCCGGAGACCCCCTGGTCGTGGCGACGGTAATCGAGGTGCTGCGGGCCGCTTCAGTCGTCTCGGCGGCGCTCACCCCCGTGGTGCGCGAGTTCGGCCTGTCTTTGGCGGCGTTTAACGTGCTGCACACCCTGGCTCACGCCGAAGGCCCGCTTTCCCCCCGGGACATCAGCCACCAGCAGGTCATACGACCGCAGACCTTGTCGGACATCCTGGGCACCCTGGAAGAGGAGGGGCTGATCGACCGGGTTCGCGACCGGCGGGACCGCCGCATGCTGCTGGTGGCCCTCACCAGCCCTGGCCGCAGCCGCTACCAGGCGTGCTGCGATCCGCTGCTTGCCGTCGAATCACGCCTGCTGGAACGGCTCAGCTCCGGCGACCTGGCCACGCTGCACACCTTCCTCAGCCAGATCACCGAGGACGCGCCGATCGCGTCTATAGAGCAGCCTGTTCAGGAGAGTCAATAGAACAGCCTGTTCAGGAGACAAGATTTTGATCATGAAAGCAGTGCGGGTCCCTACGGACGTCCAGGCCGGTGACAGGCGCGATCCGGATCGGCAAGCTGGGGCTCGTCAAGATCATCGCTCTTGACCGTGCCCCGGGGCAGTGCAGACCACGACGCACGGAATCGAGTGATCCGCTGGCTATGACGGCTAGCTACGGCCCCACTTGGACGGTTTGAATCGGCCCACCCCGATCTGCCGGACACCGGTGTCGCCTTGATCTGGCCCCGGCTCTGATCTGCTCTTCCTTCTCGCTGCCGCTCTCAGTTGGGCCACTTCGGACCGTCCAGTTGGCCACCGAGTGGAGCCACTTCAAGCCGTCTTGGTGGGGCCAAACGGAGCCGTCGTAGCCAATCCGTTGTCCCGTCTCAGCTACAGCAGCGGGTGTTCGTCGGTCTTCAAAATGCCTGGCCTTCCCGGGCGGTGAGCGCGGATGTTCGCGACGCCCGCCGCCCGTGCGAACGCGTCGGCTGACCTGCGGTAATACGCCAGCGGCACCGCTGGCCAGCATGAGCGCCGTTGGAACAGTTGGCTTAGCTGTCGGTGCATGTGGGCCAGTGGTCTACTGCCCACTCTGGCCAGCCCGGCCACCCTGCTGGCGGGGCGGGGATCTCACCGCCGTCGAGTTCGGCGGCGTCAGGCACCTGGAATTGCTCCCGCCACGCGTCCACGTCGGCCTCAGATCTCCGGAAGACCTGCTGCGGTCGGGGTTAAAGGCTTGCCTGAGGAGCGATGCGGTAGGTGATCGGCCGGTTGTCGCCGGGGATGACGGGCGGGGTGTGGTTGATCTCGTCGATGAGCATGGCGAG
>WNGL01012226.1_pt1 | contig 18965 bp, 17 predicted proteins | sample 5400591 | NCBI WGS metagenome assembly WNGL01 (sample SAMN13153377, study PRJNA577476) | soil metagenome | isolation source: 80 cm soil or saprolite under Garry oak tree replicate 1 | place: USA:California | collected 2016-06-15 | reverse complement strand
CTGGCCCCCGCGCACCAGCCGAACCGCTTCGATCTTGAATTCCAGCGTGTACTGCGCCCTCTTGCTCTTTGACATTCCCGCTCTCCTTGCCCAAAGTTTAGTCGCTCAGCAAGGGATGCGTTTTTCGGGGGCAAGATCAATGGACTCTAATTCAGACTTGCTATTAAAACAGGGATCACGTCGGCTTTTCCAAGATCGCTATTAGATTGGTTCTGAACGGTTTGCCTGCTTTCGACATAAGGAATCTGATCCACATTAGCTCAAAAACAACGATCGGTGGAAACATAACCATCACTGCAGAAGAGCAAATCAGTTTAATCTTTACAACATTTAATCCAGAAGCAATAGCTAATTTCCGAATTTTCGCTGGGGAGTTAATCCTATAATATGCAGGAAAAACATCTTCCTCATCCCTCCCCTCTAAAACATAAACCAGCTTGTCCTTCATAAACTCAGGAATGATTCTGGCCAACAACGTTACATAGCCAAGATTATTGGGGGTATGAAAAATAAGCTTACCACCTTTTACTAATACTCTCGAAAGTTCCTTCAATTGCTTTTCAGGTTTATCAAGATGTTCAAAAACCATATTTGACGTTATCAAATCAAATGTATTGTCCGGGAAAGGTAATCCAGTAATGTCTCCACGCAATAAGGCTTTTATGGTTTTGTGTTTAGTTAACGACAAATAATCATAGTCAATTCCAACTATTAGTTTTGGTTTTCCAATTAGCACTTGTTCTTGGTCAAACCTCCACGGTGGTAGGAGATGATGGCCACAACCCAAGTCAAGCCATTTGTCGAGTCCTGTACAATGCTCATTCAACACATCTTCATACATGCTCTGAGAGTATTTTAGCCTAGGCGTTATTATCGACTCTAGCTTCCAATAGGTATTGAAAAACAGCTGTCTGTTTATTTTCACTCTTTTCCTTTCTCTTCTTTATGAGCTCCCGTCCTATCAATAAGCGTAATGGGAGCGACGTGATCCCTGTTTTAGTAGCAGTCTGAATTAGAGTCCATCGCTGCAAACTGTACTCGATTCCTTCGCGCCTGAGTTCGCGAGCGAATTCAGGCGCGCCGCGTAGACGGCCGGCGGGACCCCGCCCAGATCCTTCTTGGGCCGATTCTGACCTTGCCCCTGTTTCTCGCATCCCATAGCCGAGTCCGTCATGCGGCCTGCTTTTCTTGAGCGGCGAGCCAACGCTGCTCGAACTGCATCGGGCTGACCTAATCCAGCGTCGAATGCAGCCTGCGATGATTGTAGAAGCTCATCCAGTCAATCACCTCGTCCATCGCCGCGCGGCGGGTCGCGAATCGCACCCCGTGCAGACGCGCCACCTTCAGCGAGCCCCACAGGCTTTCGGTCGGCGCATTATCCCAGCAGTCACCCTTGCGGCTCATCGAGCAGCGCATGCCGTAGGTGGCAAGCGCGGCCTGGAACTCAGCGCTGCAGTACTGACTTCCACGATCGGAGTGGAAGATCAATCCGGGTTTCGGGTGACGCCTGAACCACGCCATCCTCAGCGCGTCGATCACGAGCTCCTTTTTCATTCTCGGCTGCATCGACCAGCCCACGATCTGGCGGCTGAACAGAGCGATCACCGCGGCCAGGTACAGCCAGCCTTCGTCCGTGGCGATGTAGGTGATGTCGCTCGTCCAGACGCGGTTAGGCACGCTGACCGCGAACTGCCGGCCCAAGAGATTCGGCGCCACCGGCAGGTTATGCTTCGAGTCGGTCGTCGCCTTGTACTTCTTCTTGGCCTTCGCCTTGATGCCGTGCAGCGCCATGAGCTTCCTCACTCGCTCCTTGCCCACCCGGATCCCTTTGGCAAGCAGCTCTTTCCACATCCGCGGCCAGCCGTACTCGCCCTTCACCTGGGCATGGATCGCCTTGATATGCACCAGCAGCGCGTCGTTGCTCACCCGCTTTCGCTGCTGCGGGCTCGCAAGCCGGCGCCAATGCGCGTGGTACCCGCTCGGGCTCACCCAGCACTTCGCACTGCACCGACACCGGCCAGTGCCACTTGTGCCGCTCGATCCAGGCGTACTTCACTCCGACTCCTTCGCGAAGTACGCCGTCGCTTTTTTTAGGATGTCGCGCTCCATCTTCACGCGCGCCAGCTCCGCCCGCAATCGGCTGATCTCCATCTGCTCGGGACTCACCGGCCTCGCCGCCGTACCCTTCAGCAGCCCCCTGCCTCGGCCTTCACCCAGTTATGCAGCGTCTGAGCCGCCACCTGGCCCCCGCGCACCAGCCGAACCGCTTCGATCTTGAATTCCAGCGTGTACTGCGCCCTCTTGCTCTTTGACATTCCCGCTCTCCTTGCCCAAAGTTTAGTCGCTCAGCAAGGGATGCGTTTTTCGGGGGCAAGATCATATATCTTGAGTCGCGCGGTATAGGACTACATCTACAACAATCCAAACGACTTAGCGGCCCTATGTCTCCTCGCACTTGGAATTGCTCTTGGCTTCATGTTCTTCAAGCCGTCTCGGACTCTCGTGCGCATTAGCGCCGGAATTAGGGGCGGTGTCCAGTGCGGTTGATCTGAGTGCAATCAGATTCCGTGCGAGAAGTAACCCCAGGCCAGCATTCTTGGTCAACTAGCATTTTTGAATCGCACTATAATATAGCCTGTGTTTTGCGGGCGCTCGCGCTGATTCAAAAACGGTGGCCGGATGCATTGCTGACTGTCGCCGGCGATGGCCTCAGCGCGAGCAATTGCGGCAACTCGCGAGAGACCTCTCGCTTCGCAACGTTCGCTTCGTCGGTCGCGTACCTCCGGAGCACATGCCGGCCCTCCCTGTATGACGAGCACGACGTCTGGCTGAACGGTTCGGACGTGGACAATATGCCGACGTCGATATTGGAGGCTTACGCTTGCGGATTGGCAGTGGCCAGCACCAACCCGGGTGGCATCCCGTACATCGTCGAGGACGGACGGACCGGGAGATTGGTCCAATGTGGAGATGCCGAAGCCTTGGCCGAGGCCGCACTGGCGGTCATTGAAAGCCCGCCGCTCTTTGGGGACCTGACACGAAACGCGCTGGCCGAGTGTGTGAAATACACTTGGAAATCCGTCCAACCTAGTTGGATGAGGCTGTACTCGGAACTCGCGCCGAGCGACACGTTGCTGTTGTGATCGCAGGTTTGATAGTCGTCTCCTGCCGCGAGCACATGTGACATAACGGGAAGGCGACCAAACTCAAAGGATTGAGACTCTAGAATGAAAGTGCTTGGAATCCATGATGGGCACAATGCGTCGGCGTGCTTGTTTGTTGATGGAGAAATCCGACTGGCGTTGCAGGAGGAGCGGTTGCGCCGGGTCAAGAACTGGTCCGGCCTGCCGATACAGGCCGTCCAGTGGATTCTGAAGGAGAGCGGGCTAAATCCCAGCGAAATCGATTGCTTGGCCTTCAACGGCCATCACGCGGCCTATCCTATGACCCGCGATGAGCTGATGCATGAGTACCGGCACATCAATGACTTCGATGTCACTCTTCGCCGGAAAGTCAGGCGATTTGGGTCGCGAATCGCAAAGTCGGTGGGGTTGCTTGATCGCTTGCGCGAGAAAAAACGGGCAGAGCGTATTCGGGAACTGGTCACGCTGGGGTTTCCGCGGGACCGGATGATCTTTGTCGAGCACCATACGGCCCATGGCGCGGCCGCGTATTTTGGACAAGGCAACTACGCCGACGATGTCCTGGTGTTGACCGCGGATGGTTCAGGAGACGGCGTCTGTGCCTCTGTCAGTATGGGTCGTCAAGGAAAGCTTGAACGATTGCATGCGATTCCAATGGAGCACTCCATTGGAAATATCTATGCGATGGTGACCTACCTGATGGGTATGGTGCCCCTCGAGCATGAGTATAAATTGATGGGGCTGGCTCCGTATGCGGAGCCAAAGGGTGTTGATCAAGTGTTCGAGACTCTCATCAAGCTGGTGCGGTTCGATGCGGCGGTGCCGCTGGGATGGGTGAGAGACGAGGCTTGCCCAGAGACCTATTGTTCCTATGACTTCTTCCGGGGCCTGTTCGAGGGCAAGCGATTCGACTGGATTGCGGGGGGATTGCAGCGGTTTACGGAAACGGTCCTGACGCGGTGGGTGCGCAACTGCGTCCGCGAAACCGGGATCGGCCGCGTTGCCCTCGGCGGCGGGATTTTCATGAACGTCAAGGCCAACAAGCTCATCATGGAGTTACCTGAAGTCACTCATCTATTCGTCTATCCCTCTTGCGGCGACGAGACCAATGCCATGGGAGCCGCCTATTGGGCTTACGCCCAGAAGGCCGGTTTCGAGGGGATCAAGCCACTCCACGAAGTCTATTTCGGGCCGCTGTATTCAAATGATGAAGTGGAGCGGGCGCTAGGGGCGTACCGGTTTAAGGCCGCGGTAACGTTTTCGAAATCGCCGAATATCGAGCGATCGGTCGCCGAGCTACTGGCGGCGGGACAGGTTGTGGCCCGCCACTGTGGCCGGGAAGAGTTTGGTGCCCGCGCCCTGGGGAACCGCTCCATCCTTGCGAATCCGAAGGATACCAACGCGGTTCGAGTCATCAACGAGGCAATCAAGTCGCGCGACTTTTGGATGCCCTTCGCGACCTCCATCCTCGCCGAGCGTAGCACGGATTATATCGTCAATCCCAAGAACATCAGGTCGCCTTATATGATCCTGACTTTTGATACTACGGACCGATACGTCGATATCGCGGCGGGAACTCACCCCTACGACCATACCGTGCGTCCCCAGGTCGTCGAGCAGTCGTGGAATCCCCGTTACCATGCCCTCATCAAGGAGTTCGAGAGCATCACTGGCGTGGGTGGCGTCCTGAACACCTCCTTCAATCTGCACGGGTACCCGATAGCGAGCAGTCCCGCGGATTCTCTCGACGTTTTCGATCGATCCGGGTTGAGGAATCTGGCGATCGAAGATTGGTTAGTACAAAAGCGGTGAGGGTCCATCTGAAGCACCCTCGTCATTGAGAATTGACTGGTCCAAAAACAATGACTCAGCATTCGGTGGGAACACTCGACCGCCCTGGCCCAGGTCGCGGGTTTACGGTTCCGAGGCCTTTTCGTAGTGTTCTTCTCGCCGCGAAGGGGATAGCCCAGGACACCGTGGGATTTCGCTTTGTGTACCCCATTCAAATTGTTCCTGAGGCTGGTCCCCGTGAGTCGCTACATTACTACATCTATAGTGATCGCCTGTTCTTCAACGCGATGGAGCTGAATGATGAGGGGATCCCTTATCAGCATGCACGCTTGTGGGGGAAATTCTACAACCCCGCCTACATCGCCTGGTATGGGTTAATGAAGCTTGAACAGTCTCTGAAGCTTGGACGGAACTCCTCCAAAGCGTTTGAGACTCAATCCCGCTGGCTCATGCAGCATGCGGTAAGGCAAGCTGATGGATCGGTGGTATGGCATTTCCCGGTGGACATCGTTGAAGGCCAGTGCAAATTAAAGGCCCCTTGGATATCGGCCATGATTCAAGGTTTGGCGGTGAGTGTGCTTGTCCGAGCCCACCGGATTGGGTTCCGGAATATCGACCTGATGGAGCTGTGCCGTTCGGCGACCCTGGTTTATTCACGAACCATTGAGCAGGGGGGAGTCCGGACCTTTGAAGACGGACATGTTCTATACGAAGAATACCCTGGCTATCCACTCGCTCGCATCTTGGACGGGTTTCTTTTCGGGCTCCTCGGCCTATACGATCTATGGGTCGAGACGGAGGACAAAAACGTGAAGCGCCTCTTTGAGGAAGGTGTGGACGGCCTTGTCCATACCATTCATCATTGGAACTTCAAGAACAATTGGAGTTGGTACGGCAATCATGGCTATCTGTGCCCCCCTCAATACCATACGCTTAATCGGATGTTGCTCTCGGTAGTGGCGGGTGTTTCCAGGCATGAGGGTTTAGCGACACAGGCCGCTGCTTGGAATCCTAACAGGCTCACGCCACGTCTGCGTGCGAAAGTGTTTTTGCTGTTTGTCTCTCTGAAACAATGGTCCCGCCTCCGTGCCATGATTCGTAGGTTCTACGCATGAATGAGACTATCCGCCGCATACTCTGTTGCCCTGCTTGCGGCGGTGCGCTGAAAGAAAACGGTCAGGCGCAGGCCGAAGCTTATCTGTGTAAGCCCTGCAATCTTGTTTTTCCGGTGGTCCGTGGGATTCCCCGCATGATGGTGACGCCAGTTGAAGCTGAACCCGCAGCTGTCAGTTTCGGGTATCAGTGGTCTGCTCGAAATACCGGACGGTTCGAGATAGAAACTCTCTATGGGCTGGGGAAGGAGGAAGAATTAAAGGTGTTCTTGAATGCCTTTAACCTGAAAGCGTCTGACCTCAAAGGCAAGATCATTCTGGATGCGGGCTGCGGTGATGGTGTGCTTTTGTCTCTCTTGGGAGAACATAGTGCGGACGCGATTGGGATCGATATCAATACGTCTATCACAATTCCCCATGAACGTTGTCAACAGTATCCGAATGTAACGGTGCTTCAGTCTGACATCACGAGACCATGCATTCAGCGAGGGAGTGTGGATATTCTGTGGTGCGAAGGAGTAATTGTTCACACTTCCGATCCCCAAAAAGCGTTCCAAGCATTGAGTGAGCTCGTGAAGCCGGGTGGACGGCTTTATCTCTGGGTATATCCATCGGACCGCCTTTCCGTCTATCAACGAATCAGAGACTGGTTGTTAGTGCCGTACCGGCTGCCTCGGCCGTTGCTGCGAGTCTTGTCAAATGTGCTCGCCGTTGCGTTGTTTCCTCTCATGCGTGCAACGGGTCGAAAGCGATCGCTACGTACCTTGTCTTGGGACCTTTTCGATAACCTGTCGCCCCGCTATCAGTGGCGTTATGCAGAAGAAGAGGTTCGCTCGATGTTCCTTCAAGCTGGCTTTGTCGATCTACACGTTAAAGGCACAGTTGGTATCGTGGGAACTAAGAGCGCCTGAGCAACCCAGATTTGTTTCCATGCGTGAAGCCAAGATCGAAGGGTTGGGGTTGGAGGCGGGTTGGGAATTACGAGATCCCGGCGCCTGCGGTTCCGGGGGACGAAAGCGAGGGTTGTAAACATGTGCGGCGGTATCGCGCCCTCGTCCCGACGCGGGATTGATGAGCGAGGCAGTGCTCGTCCGCATACGAGACATCCTGCAGCACCGTTGCCCGGACGATGCGGGTAACTTGACTCAGCTGCGTCGTGGCGCCTCCCGGCCCGACATGCGCTACGGTGAAAAGACAACGAGTTTGAAATCAACGGCCACGAGGCTTTTCGTCCTGGAAACGCCGCTATATTGTTGTCGACAACATCGCTAAAGGGAATCGACGACACCTGGACTGTCGAGGACAACGAACGATGTGTGGAATTTGTGGCATTGCAATCCCAAAACAACTGAATCGTCCCGTTGACGAAATCGCGTTGACGCGAATGCGTGATGTCATCGCGCATCGCGGTCCAGACGATGCGGGCACCTATATCAATGGCAACATCGGTCTCGGGCATCGTCGTCTTTCGATCGTTGACGTCTCCGGCGGGCATCAGCCTATGACCAATGAAGACGGAACGATTCACATTGTCTTCAATGGAGAAATCTACAATCATGTACCGCTTCGCCGAGCGCTACAGGCTGCCGGCCACCACTACGCCAATAATAGCGATACTGAGACGATCGTCCATTTATATGAAGAACGCGGTCCGGAGGCAATCCAGGCGTTGAGCGGGATGTTCGCCTTTGCGATATGGGACGAGATTCGGGCACGATTGGTCATGGCCCGCGACAGACTAGGGATCAAGCCGCTTTATTATTATCACGCAGACGACGGGACACTCTATTTCGGATCAGAGATAAAAGCCATCCTCGCTTCGGGCATGATTGTTCCTAGGGTGAATTTCGCTGCTCTGCCCGACTACTTGGCCAATCACGCTCCGTCAGGGGAAGAGACGCTTTTTCGCTGCATCAAGCGCCTGCCTGCAGGGCACACCCTGATCTGGGAGAACGGCAAACTTCAGATTCGCCAATATTGGGATGCCCGATTCGAGCCTGAAGCCGGCGTTCAAGCTATGAGCGACCAGGAGTGCATCGAACAATGGCGCGAGAAATTCCGCGACGCGGTGGGTACTCATCTGATGGCTGATGTGCCGTTGGGGGTCTTTTTATCTGGCGGCATCGATTCGTCCGCAATTGCTGCGATGATGAGCCAGCTTGTCAAAGGGCCAATCAAGACCTTCTCGGTTGCCTTTTCCGAACGCGAGGCCAACGAGCTGGAGTTCGCGCGTGTCGTTTCGCGCGCATTCAGAACAGATCATCATGAGATCACCGTCTCGCCCGAGGAATATTTTGCCTCCTTGCCGAGGATGATTTGGCACGAAGACGAACCGATCGCTCACGTAGCAAGCATCCCGCTCTATTTTGTTTCGAAACTCGCCGCCAAGCACGTAAAGGTCGTCCTGACTGGGGAAGGCAGCGACGAATTGTTGGCAGGATACGGAAAGTATCGGACAACGGTCTACAACCTGGCCCTTGGCGGTACCTATCATCGTTGGACAACGGCGGGACTGCGACGGCTGGTTCGCGGCGGTTTGTCTCTCGCGTTGCCTTCCGGAGTCGAGGAAAAACTTCAACGGACATTCCTCTGCCGCGACGCAACGATCGAGCAACTCTATTTCGATAATTTTGCGGTATTTTCGCGCTCGATGCAGGAAAGACTGCTGACGCCACAGGCAAAATCGCGGATCGGACGACTCGATCCATACCTGAAAGTGCACGATCTAATCCATGTCACGGACGCGCGGACGGTTCTCAACAAGCTGCTTTACGCTGATCTGAAAACCTACCTTCACGAATTGTTGATGAAGCAGGATCAGATGAGCATGGCCGCATCGATCGAAAGCCGCGTCCCTTTCCTGGATTGGGGGCTAGTCGACTTCACCACACGGTTGCCGGAAAGAATGAAGCTCCGTGGCTGGACGACAAAATACGTTCTACGTCAAGCGATGAAGGACATGCTGCCACGGGAGATCTTGACGCGGCCGAAGATGGGCTTTCCGGTGCCCGTCGGAGCATGGTTTCGGGGAAAGTTTCGCCATATAATCAACGAGTGCGTCCTCGGAGAGCGAGTGCGGGAGCGCGGCATCTTGGACCACAAGGTGTTGGAGCATCTGGTCGCCGAACACAATTCCGGTCGGAAAGATCATTCGCAGCGATTGTGGTCGCTTGTCAATCTGGAACTCTGGCTGCGGCAATCCATCGATCGCGATCCGGTCGCCGAGCCTGTCGGGGATGTTGCAGAAGTTTCCGGCCGGTAGAAAAACTGCTTTGGTTGCTTTGTATCACGAGGTAGACCTGAAATGAGAATTGTGATGTTTGCGCGCGTACCCGGTTGGTATTCCTTTCGTCAGGATCGCCTAGCGCGACGGTTTCAGGCCGAAGGACATGAGGTCGTAGGCATAGTCGTCGAAAAGACAGGGACGCTCGCATCCTTGCGAGAATGGATACACAAGCTGGGGCCGCGCGTGGTGATTCAAAAAATATTCAAAAGGCTTGTCAACCGGCGTTCAAGCGAGCAAGCGCAGACAAATGGTGTGCGTCGTATTGTTAACTATCCGCCCTGCAAGGCACGAGTCTATCGCATTGCATCGCATAATTCGGACGAGTGCCTCAAAATCGTCGGCGAACTACAACCCGAGGTTCTTGTCTTGCGCGGTTGTCTTATCGTCAGGAGGGGCGTGTTGCAGATACCGAAATTCGGCGCGATCAATCCTCACTACGCACTTCTGCCGGCATATCGCGGAATGGAAGTGACCGAATGGTCTGTGTTACATGGTGACCCGTGCGCAGTCAGTGTGCATTGGGTTACGGAAGCGGTGGATGCGGGTGGAGTCATTGTGTCGCGGCAGATTGACGTGAAGCGCGGCGACTCATTGGGTCAGCTGCGTGAGAAATGCGCTGCACTTTCGGTTGAACTGATTGTAGAGGCGCTGAAAAAGATCGAGATGGGGAAGATCCGACCTACCGGGGTGCCGCTTAGCGAAGGTCGCCAATATTTTGTGATGCATCCACGGCTGTACGAACTGGCGGACCGACGGTTGAGGTTAGGCTGAGCGACAGGCGCAGATTGTCGATTGCGTGCCAGCTGCAGGAGCCGCACTCTTGCCAATGCCATCGTGGCGTCACGTCCTACCTGTTCACAAGCTGAGCTCGATTGAGGATCAACGAAGGACGATGGGCTCGACATTGGAAAAACTTAGACAGCTACCTTTCGTCACTCTCGCGCGCGCAGGTGCGCGGCTCTTGCACCCTTCTGTCGCATGTGTGCTGCTCAGAGACAAGCTGAATTGGCGATCGAGGCCGCACTCCTCGCGTCGCCATTTGGACGCTACCATGGAATGGATCTGCCGCGCGCACGAACAGTGCGGTGGTAAAGGCGTATCACTCGGATTCTCGCTGCTGCGCGGATGGTTTCCACCCTATCCAGAAACAACAGGTTACATTATTCCAACGCTCTTCGACTACGCGAAACTAACCGGAAAGGATGAGTACCGCAACCGCGCAATTCGTATGGCCGATTGGGAGATTGAGATTCAGCTCCCGACAGGAGCGGTGATGGGCAGTATTTTCCGAGGCCCCGATCACGAAGCAAAGCCCGTCGCCTTTAATACCGGTCAGGTCATTCTTGGCTGGACGCGGGCATACATTGAGACCACACGCGAACAGTACCTGGACGCAGCGCGACGGGCGGGTGATTGGCTGATTAGTGTGCAATCTCCAGACGGATCGTGGCGATTGCCCAGTGCAGAAACCGAAACGCTCGTGCACGCATATGACGCTCGGACGGGATGGAGCCTATTGGAGCTTCACGCACTGACAAGAGCCGATCGTTACTTGAAAGCCGCACGGCTTAATCTGGATTGGACGGTCGCTCAACAGCAGGAAAATGGGTGGTTTCGGAACAACGCTTTCTTCTCTGAATCAGGATGGAATTTGCCACTCACGCATACGATCGCCTACGTAATGGAGGGCCTGGTCGAATCGTGGCGCCTGATCGGAGCGAAGCATTATCTCCGGGCCTCCCATAAAACTGCGGAGAAACTGCTGCGCATTTTCGAGCTGCGGAAGTTCATGGCTGGTGAGTTTGACGATTCGTGGAAGAGTGCTGCGACCTATAGCTGTCTGACCGGAAATGCACAAATTGCTGGTGTCTGGTTGCGGTTGTTCGAAATTACGCGCGATACCCGATTTTTGAGCGCAGCGTTGAAACTCAACGACTATGTGAAAAGTTCGCAGCAATTACGCGCCCTTCATCCAGGAATTCGTGGCGGGATTAAGGGATCGCAGCCGATATCGGGGCACTATACATCATACACATACGTCAACTGGGGCGCCAAGTTCATGGCCGACACCCTGATGCTCGAGGACAAGATCATGGCGAAGTTTGAAGCTGCGGTCTCACGCGGTGAGCATTTGGGGCCAGGCGACCTGCACGAGAAGGCGCAAGCAGCGATCCGAACAGAGATCTAGCAATAGATAGGACCTGGTTGCTCTGCCAGAGGCAAGCCCGCCGGGCCCTTGCCTGCCGGGTGAACTGTGCTTATTTCCGGATCAAAATCGCGGTGGCGCGCGATTCGGAATCGCCGTCCTGCACCTGGCCATACTCGGCCACTTCGAATCGTGCCATCTTGCGCAAGATGTCGAACGATTTCCGATTGTGCTCGTCCGTATCGTTCTCGTGCCCTTCGAAAATGACAAACGACCAGGGAAGGCGGCCAAGCATACCCACCCAGCCGCCCGTGACGGAAAACCGCGTGCAGCCGATAGCCTGAAGCAATTTCTCGGTCCGCGGTGTGACGTTCTCGAGGTCCCATCCGTGGCACCACATGGCGCCCTGTTTCAGATATTGCGCCATCATCATCCCCACGTTGCAGCCTACATCGAGCACCAGCCGGTCTTTGACCGTTACGCCCGCGCGCTCCATCATTCGAGTCAGCGTCTCCATGCGCTCTTCCGGATTGCGCTTGCCGGGCACTGCAACGCCTGGGACGGACTGATAAAGGTACCGGCTGCCTCGCAGCAGGCTCTTGTCGCCGAAATGCGAATCGTCAGTGCTCTCGAGCGCCACCTTTTTAAGGTAGTTCTCGTAATCCACGAGCAGGAAGTTCTGGTAATCGACATATTTCCACTTGCCGTCGCGTCCGACGATCGCGTTCTTGTTGCAATCGGGGGGGAGAAAATCCTCGTCGTTGTATCCGTCTGGAATCGTCACGCGGATGGTCCGCTGGGCTTCCAACTCGCGAATCCTGTCGAGGCCGGCCTCGGTCTCGGCGTGCGTTGGCGTGCGTCCCTCGATGTGCTCGGAAACGTTGGCTGTCCAAACCTGGTCGCCGAGCTGCAATTCAACGAGATCGTAGAGACGCGGGCCGATGCCCTGAGCGTATAGCGTATTCGAGACGAGCGAGAGATGCCCGTGATGGTACGTGATCTTCTGGTGCAGCTTGCTGGTTCGGTGATGCGATGTGTGGACGTAATTGCTGTCGTTGACGCCGCCGGGGTTTTTGATGATCTTCAGTCCGGCGGTCGGCGGGTAGAACTTCTGAATCGCGGCAAAAGCGGTTTGCGACCATGAATCAGGCGGCAGATAGACGGTGTGGCCCCCAGCCATGTACTTCACGCCCCGTGAGCGCAAATAGGCTTGCAATTCATCGTGATTTTTCACCTGCACGCCGGGAACCTGCAATCGCCGCGGCTGTTGCACCGGCAGTGCTTCGTACCACGGAGCTGTGATGCCGAACATCTCGCGCGCGAGCTGCGCCACGCCGACGCGGTGGATCAGCCGCAATTCGAGCAGCATCTGGTAGCGCGTTTTGGCGATCGTCGCGATGGGGCCGGGGAAATTGGCGACGAGCCACCCTTTGAAGGAATGGCGTCCTGCCTCGTTCAGGAATCGCAGCGGATCGGTGTATTGATGGAATGCCTCGCGGCCGGCGTCGGTCACTACCCATCGTCCCTGTTTCTCGAACATCCAGGACGCTTTGGTGGGCGCGATCGAGCCATACATCAGATCATCCCAAGCCTGTTTGTCCTCCAGGTTCCCCCGGTTGTACTCGGGCCATTTCTGCTTGAAGTGTTGCAGGATGGCGTGCGGATATAACCCATCGGGGTGGGCGATCAAGACGTCAAACGCCTTCCGCACCGTCTCGGCGGTGCGTTTGCGTGTTTTGCCAAACATAAGCTGCGTCTCCTCAATCATGGTAGCTCTATACCTCGAGCACCTCAAGCCGGATTCCCGAACGTCCTCGCGCCGGTGCCGCACCGCCAGTACGTGTTCACCACCGTGCCGCGGCTGCTGGATTCGATGCTCGCGCACCGGCGCGCCTGAATTCGCTCGCGAACTCGGGTGCAAAGGACTCGGGTACAGTTTGCAGCGACGGGCTTTAAATCAAACTGCTGCTAAAACAGAGGCACGTCATTGTCGCCTGTCTCAATACGGGCTACGTCTTACGCGAGGCCCTTAGTTTATTGAATATTCTTTTATCAAAAACCCACAAAAAAATGATATAAGTGGATGCGCCGATTCCACACTTGATTATCAGTCTGGACAACTGTCCCAGAGAGCCAAGATAATCGCCGCCCAAAATAAATACGAACTTAATGGCCGTGGCCATTGTAAGTGTAGCCGCGAAAGGAATAGATAGTTCCTTCAGGTAAGCGCCGGGAGTGATCCCGATCTTTTTAGTAGTGATTGCGATCCACGACAAAGAAAGAAGCACATAGGTCGTGAACCAAGGTATCAACGCTGCCTCCAGACCATACGGTACGGCGATAAAGAACGAAAGAGGCACGAGAATCGCGCAAGCTAGAGTATACAAAGAACTCCAGGAAGCTCGCCCTTGGGCATTGTGAACAAAATTGTTGATGGGACTGAGCGACACCATGATTTGGGCCAAACATAAGTACTCAAAAATACGCCCTATAGGCGCCCATTTATCGGAAAGTAACACTTGCACCAAGTCTGCGCCGACCAGACGGGAGCTGCGCGAGTTGCAGGGCCATTGAGTAATGGCCCAATACCGTCGATTGCCACGCTCTGCCGGCGAAGAATTTATCCGACTTATCGTAGACATAAAACACAGTAGCTTGTAGGCTAATAAAGAAGCCGAATCTGAGGTATGGTTTAACGTCCTTGAAAGTGTAGTGGAACCCTGGCAGCCACCTAACCGTTGCAAATGTAAAGAAGAGCTGGGCCGATGCGAGCGCTATGAAGCCGAAAATCAATGTCCACACTCCGCCACCCGACTTGGCAATGATCAGCATTATCACAGAGGAGGTGATAACGGCAAGGATTTCGATTCGGCCAAGTGTCTTGAAATCCAGTTTCTTCCTCAAGAGACTGCTTGGCACAACCTGCAGGCCCTGGAGCAGGAACAACACCGAGACCGCCTGTGTGAGGACGAGCAATTTCGGTTCGTTGAAGAGCCACGCCGTTAAAGGTGCGACTCCGTAGGAGATAGCGGCAAGGAATAGCGCAATGAACAGGCTAAACCAAAAGATGGACGATAGTTCGTCCTGCGTGGTCTGCGACCTTTGAATAATGGCCGGTCCCAGTCCAAGTTCGCTCAGTTTCATCGCGTACCCTGGAATGATGATCGCCATTTCCATGAGCCCATAATCCGCAGGCTCGAGCAGGCGGGCGACGAGAATGGTTACCGTCCAAGACAAAACTTGACTGATTAGCCTGAACAGGGCCAGCCAAGATGTCCCTACAAAGGCCCTTCTTTCAACGGACGGAGGGCCTGTGTCTTGCGGCATGGTTTCCGATTTTCGAATAAGACAGGTGGACGATCTCGTGTGGTATTTGGAACCCGCGCCCAGGTTGCGGCAGGAAGTTTCCGAAAGAAGGTGATTGATGACTCGCCGGACTTGCTGGACGCCCCGCAAACGGGAACGTTTTAATTGACCCGAGTTTTCGACGCCACGTAGGTAAGCCCCTCACGTAGTTGTGGAATTATAGCAGACGTCATAGGGTTCCCCGCCTAGTGGACGTATAGGGCGGCAGAGAACAGGGCAAAGCTTGAGAACTCGAAGAAGAAGCAGCAGACTCTATTTCGCAGCAATGAACGTTAGATAAGACTGCCAACAAACACAGACCGTCGCACCTTGAAATGGCCATGCAGAAAAGCAAACTGAGAATCGGCCTTCTGTTGAATGGAACGGAACTTGCCGCATGGGCATATCGCATGATCGAGATCATCAAAGACAGCGACTACGCCGAGATCTCGCTTATTGTGGAGAACACTCTCCCTGCCGAGAAGCGACGGCTTTCTCTGGTAAGCCAGATCGCGAGAAAAATCAGGTCGGGGCAGTTTTGGACCACCGTCATTCGGCTGACTTTGACTACCCTCGAGCGACGGCTGATTGGCAAGCCCGGCGGCCTGCCGAACGCATCCAAGCAAGTCGACGGCAAGGATCTTCTCGCTGGCATTAAAGTAATCAAAGTGCACCCGAAACGCCAGGGATTCTCCGACTACATCGAGGGCGATGAACTAGCGAGGATCCAGGCCCACAACATTGATGTTTTCATTCGCCTCGGTTTTCGAATTCTTCGCGGCGACATACTGCGCAGTGGGCGCTATGGCGTCTGGTCCTACCATCATGGCGACAATCGGGTCAACCGCGGCGGCCCTCCCGGCTACTGGGAGGTCATGGAATCGTCGCCGGTAACCGGGACGATGCTTCAGGTACTCACGGAGGATCTCGATGGTGGCAAGGTGCTGTATCGATCTTATTCCTCAACCCATGACATGTCCCTTGCAGACAACAAGAGCAATGTCCAGTGGAAAACCCTGCACTTTATCCCTCGCAAGCTCAAAGAGTTGCACGAAGAGGGCGAAGAGACGTTTTTCGCCAGGGTGAAGGAAGAGAATGCCCACCCCCAGTTCTATGACAGACGGCTGTACAAGGCTCCCACCAACAGCGAGCTCGGTGTTCTTCTGTGGAAGAAACTGCTGCAGAAATGCAGGCGCAAATGGAATGACGCACTTTATTTCATGCAGTGGTTCCTTCTCTATGACATTCGTGAGGGCATTTCCACCTCTTTCTGGCGTTTCAAACATATCACGCCGCCAAAGGACCGCTTCTGGGCTGATCCGTTCATCGTTGCCCGTGACAACAAATATTACGTATTCATCGAAGAGTTCCTATATGCCACGCAGAAGGGCCACATCTCGCTGATCGTGATGAACAAGGACGGCAGCTTTGAGCCGCCAGTACGTGTTCTTGAAGCGCCTTACCACCTGTCCTATCCGTTCGTGTTCGAATTTGAAAGCAACCTTTATTTGATTCCGGAAAGCAGCGCGAACCGCACCGTCGAACTTTACAAATGCATGGCGTTTCCCCTCAAATGGGAGTTTCAGAGAAACTTGATGAACAACTGTCAAGTTGTGGATACTACGCTGTTCCAATGGCAAGGTAAGTGGTGGATGTTTGTCAATCAGATACAAACAGTAGGGGCTTCGTCATGGGACGAACTGTTCCTACATTACAGCGATAGCCCGTTTTCCGCCAACTGGACACCTCATCAACGAAACCCGGTTGTCTCGGATGCAAGATCGGCGCGTCCTGCGGGTCGTTTGTTCGTGCGTAATGGTCGTCTCTACAGGCCATCGCAGAACTGCTCTGGACATTACGGGTATGGCTTTAATATCTGTGAAATAACGAAACTGACGGAAACCGAATACGAAGAGAAAATAGTTTCTAGAGTGGAGCCAAAATGGGACAAGAATATCGTCTCCACCCACACCATCAATTATGAAGATGGCTTGACGATTATTGACGGCCAGTTACGCCGCAGAAGATAGTACCGTCAATTCACAAGTAAACCATATTATTGGACGCGCAGATTCCTGGGAGCGACGAGACTCGACACGCCCGATATTGCTGCCGTAATCGCGGCAATATTCGCACCGATATCTGTTCCATCTGACGCTGCATTGTGAAGCGAGCTCGTCGACGCCAGCGCGTAGTTTCCCCCTGCGAAATTCACAAAACCAACTGCTGCATTGTTGCTTGGGAAGAAATTGTTCACCGGATAACTACCCACTCCTTGAATGAAGGCATTGTTAGTCATCGTGTAATTGGTATAGTAAGCGGTCAATGTTGGCGTTCCCGATGCGGTGCCGCTCCCCAAGAATCCATAGCCAGCACTTCCAGCTGAAAACAAATTATCCCGGAAGTCGAGCTGATCCGCCTTCACCCCGAGCATTTCGCTTACTGCCGTGGCGCCGGGACCGCCGCTGCCGACGCTCAAGATGAGCCCGGTGTTGTGCCGAATGGTGACGTTGTTCGGACCAGCGGCGGAAAATGTAGTTGAGTTGGCGAGTTGCATCAGCCGATGATCTTCGCTGGCTATATCTTGTATCAGGATGAGATTATTCTCGATCAACACCCTCTCTACGATTAGAGTCAGTCCTCCAGCATTATCGCGCCCCAGCATGGCAATACCTTGGCCAACGTTGATGAATTTGTTAAAGCGGATCGTAATATCTTGAACAGCTTCCCAGGGCGAAGTGCCGTTATCGTTGCGAGGCGTAATCTGGAGCGCAAATCCGCTCTGTGCGGAAGCCCAACAGTTCTCAAAAATATTTCCCTCAACGAGAACCCGCCGTCCGTTCTTGAACTCCAATAGATTCTTGACGCCCCACGTTAAGGGCACCCACAACAATGGCTTGGCGAAATGATTGCGCCGAATCTCGATGTCCGAAGGTACGAGGTTCACCATAGCGGGTCCGGCGCCCCCGCTCATAAAATTTTCCCCTGACGCCTCTAGATAATTATTGACGATCTTCAGCGGGCCGGGAGAGTTATAACTCCAGAGTGCCTGTGTATCGTTGCCGGTTTCCTTGAAGTCCGAGACATAGGATTCGACCACGGCGATGCTCGGGCCATTCATCGCAACGCCACGCGTCCCTCCTACTGTGGGATCGCCGTGGATATAGCAGCGGTCAAAGGTAATATCATGCGGCATCGTGGTAGTGGAGGTGTCTGCGTTTCCTAAGCTGATAAGAGTAAATATGTTGTCGCCAGCCTTCGGACGGAACTGTATCCCGACGAACCTAAAGTGGTGTGCAGTATCCGCTGTAAAAATTGCCGACGTACCCGCTGCTGTACCCTCAATGATCGGCATATTGGTTGCGTCGCTGATCGCAACGCGCGTCCCCGGAGGCGGGAGACTGGCGTAGGCGCTGGATTGTATGTATATCCAGCCAGAACCGGAGGTCTTATTCGGCAGCGTGAACGGGCCGGTAAACGTAGCCCCGGCCTTTAGGACAATGGTATCGCCGAGCACGGCATTATTGATCGCAGTCTGCAAGTTGTCCCCGGCATTCACGACGATGGTATTGCCAGAAGGCGGAGAATACGTCGTATCTATGAAAGTCTGCGGCAAAGTCGGAAGCTGCGCCGCCTCGCCAGACGCGGGCCACAGCGACAGCAAGGCAGGACCCAACACGAAGGCAATGAAGATGCGCATGCCATGAATCGTCGAGCGAGTATCAGGGTACATCGTAATCCTCCAGCTTCTACGGAGCACAAAGGAGAGCGAAGCGATGGCTGTTTTTCTGCACTTCGGCGCACCTAGGCGAAATTAGCGAATGATCGCGGAAACTTCGTTCGAATAAGTACTTTCTCTCTGTGGGGTAGACGTATCAACAACCGTTACCGCGAAATAGTACGTCATCCCGCTGGTCAGTCCTGTCAACGTCGTGGTGGGGACAGCCACATCCAGCCCGTTCGTAAAGGGCTGGATATACGTTCCAGGCGCGGTACCGTAATAGACTCGGTAACCAAGAATATTTGGATCTGTCACGGCATCCCACGTCAGGATAGCGGTGTTGGGTGTCGTCGTGACGACGGGACCGGTAGGACCAGGACCGCTGCCCCCCCCGCAGGCAATGAACAAGCTGGAAATTGCC
>WNGL01011097.1_pt1 | contig 18966 bp, 18 predicted proteins | sample 5400591 | NCBI WGS metagenome assembly WNGL01 (sample SAMN13153377, study PRJNA577476) | soil metagenome | isolation source: 80 cm soil or saprolite under Garry oak tree replicate 1 | place: USA:California | collected 2016-06-15 | reverse complement strand
AATTTTTTAGCCTACAACTGTTTCAAAATCTGCATGTCTCCGGTGATTGGGGAAGCGGTTCAAGCGGGTCCACGGGTGGGCGTGATGCCGGAGCAGCGCTTCTCAATCTTGTTGTTTCACACCTGTCTAGTTGGGTGTCTGCTGGGTGCCGTTGGGACGGTATACTTTTTCGGCGGGTTGGCCGGCTACGTACGCGACCCATTACTCAATCTTTTCGTCGCCACAAGTCTGTTCGCCGCGTTACTGTTTTTCTTTTACGCTTTCATAAAAATTCCACGAGAAACGAATTGGGTCGGGCGTGGCATCTGGATCGCAATCGCAACGATTCTAACCACTGAAGTTGTCCTCGGTCTCGTTCCGCCCATCGCGCGCGACGAGCTCACGCACCACCTCGCTATTCCACGGCTCTATGCTCGTGCCGGGCGTATCATAGAGGTTCCCATCGCGCCCTATTCTTATTATCCCATGCTTCTCGAAATGCTTTACACGCCATGGGTGTACTGGGGCTACGACGCTGTGCCGAAATTGATCCACGGTCTGTTCGGATTTTTGACCGGCCTCTCGCTGCATGCCTATTTGTCGCGTCGCATGAATGCCATTTATGGTCTTCTGGGGTTTTTCTTCTTTATCTCGACCCCGGTGGTGCTGCGGCTGAGCCATTGGGCGTATGTCGATCTTGGAGTTACTTTTTACTCCACCGCGGCTTTGCTCTGTATTCTCCGCTGGCGCGAGGAGAAAAACTCCAAGCAGTGGCTGTGCTTGGCAGCTGTCTCCGCGGGGTTTGCCGTCGCTGTAAAGCCGAACGGCCTGGTCGTCTGGTTGCTGTTGGTTTTTCTGTTTGCGCTAGCCCTGGCGAGCGAGCCGAAAAGAGGTGTCGGCACGTGGATTTCCGAGGCGACTCTTTTCGCCGTGCTCGGATCATTACCTTTCCTACCCTGGCTGATGAAAAACTGGCTCCAAACCGGCAACCCCTTTTTTCCGCTTATGGGCGGTTTTTTCACCAGCCAGACCGCGCCGGGAGCCACCGCTTCGGCGAGTTTTGTCGGCTTCAGCATCTTTGTGAAGCGTGAGCTACTCTATGGCGAAAGCTGGTGGCAGATGGCGGCGCTGCCTTTGCGCGTTTTTTTCTCAGGTCAGGACGACAACCCGCAATATTTTGACGGCGTCTTGAGCCCGGTTTTGATCCTTCTTCTCCCTTGGGCGTTCAAGGGTAAATGGAACGAAGAGAAGCGCTATTTCATCAGCTTTGCAGCTCTGTTCCTTGCCTATGCAATATTTCTCGTCGACCTGCGCATTCGCTACATCCTGCCCATAGTGCCGCCGTTGGTGGTGTTGCTGGTTTATGGAATCTTCAACGTTTACTTGCGTATGAAGCGGCCGGTATGGTTGTTCGTTGGGCTGTCGGCGTTTGCGATCTTTCATGGCGCCTATCTTTGGCGCTATTCGGAATCCGTCTCGCCGCTCGGTTACCTGTTAGGGCGGGAAACTCGGGACGAGTACTTAACCCGTACCTTGCCGGGTTACTCAACTTTTCAATTTATCAATCGCAAGCTCCCGCCGTCGGCAAAAATTTATCTTCTCTTTGTCGGACGAAGAGCGTATTATTGCGAGCGAGACTATTTCCACGATGGAGGAGAGCTTCCCGGATTTCTTCTCGGCGCCGTTCAATCGGCGAGGGATTCCACCCAAATCGGAACAGCTCTGACGAGCCAAGGCATCACACATCTCATGGTCCGCGAGGATCTCCTGGGCGAGTTCTTGAATCATAATCTCACTCCTGCCCAGCGCTCGCGGTTGCAGGACTTCGCGTCCCGGCGACTTCAGCCGCTGTTTCGAGACCAGGGCTACTCTCTTTATCAACTCCATGGCTGATCATCAATTTTCCATCGTCATTCCCGTCTTTAATGAAGCGGAGAATCTGCCGCAGCTATTAAAAAAAATTCGCGCGCTGGAGCTCGCCGACCTAGAAATTATCATTGTCGATGACGGCTCGACGGACGGCAGCGCAGAGATCGCGATGAGAGCGGGCGCGAATGTTATCCGCCATCCCTACAATATCGGCAATGGCGCGGCGATTAAGAGCGGCATCAGGGCCGCTCGTGGAAGGCTCCTGATCCTTATGGATGGCGACGGACAACATCGACCCGAAGACGTTCCCAAACTGCTCGAAGAGTCCGATCGCTACCATATGGTCGTCGGCGCCCGCGGCAAAGGGTCGAAACTGAGGATCCATCGTTACGCGGCGAATGGCGTCTATAATCTGCTGGCATCGTACGTCACTCGATTTCCGGTGAAAGACCTGACCTCCGGCTTTCGAGTCATCTCGCGTCTGGACGCGTTGCGCTTTATTGATCTTTTACCCAACACTTTTTCCTACCCGACGACATTGACGCTGGCCTATCTACGTTCGGGGCTCACGGTGAGGTATGTGCCGATTCAATCGCTCTATCGAGCGGGTCAGAGCAAGATTAGTTTGGTGTCGGACGGTATTCGCTTTCTGCTGATCATCACCAAGATTGCCACGCTATTCGCGCCGTTTCGTGTCTTTGTGCCTGTGAGCGCCTTTTTCTTTTTTACTGGTGTCGGCTATTACATTTTCACTTACATTACAGAGCATCGCTTCACCAACATGTCGGTTTTTCTTCTAACCACAGCCGTCATTATCTTCATGTTGGGTCTGGTTTCCGAACAGATTGCGTTGTTGAGGATGGAACAACGCCCGGTTCGTAATGACCTGGAGAAGTAGCCTCTTGATGCGGATCTTATGAAAGTCTGCTACTGGGGAACGTTTGAAAGGCAATATCCGCGCAACGCTGTGCTGATCTCCGGCCTGCGGCAAAACGGTATTGAAGTCGTCGAGTGTCATTTCGCCTTGTGGAAGGAGGGCTTTCGATACAACAAGTTGACCCTGCTCTCGGGATTCGTAATCAAGCTTCGTTTTCTCAGTAGAGCCCTAGTCGCTTATTCAACGCTCATCTATCGCTACCTTTTTTTAGGCGAGCATGATGCTGTCGTGGTCGGCTATTGGGGACACATTGATGTCTTTTTCTTGGCGCCGTTTGCAAAGTTGAAGCGAAAGCCGATAATCTTCGACGCTTTTTTTTCGCTGTACGATACGGCCATTTCAGATTGGGAACTTGCGCCAAAGAACTCTTGGTTAGCCCGGCTTTGTCATTTTGTGGACTGGAGTGCCTGCCGGCTGGCGACGCTGGTGCTTGTGGACACGAAGGCGCAAAGAAATTTTTTTTGCCAGGAGTTCGGGCTTGCTAAGAAGAAGGTCCGTTGGCTCTATATGGGCGCAGACGAGGCCGTGTTTGCGCCCTATCCCGACCCTCCATCCCCTCCACCTTTTCGTGTTCTCTACGTTGGGAACTATGTGCCTCTTCACGGTGTCCCGATCATTTTGCAAGCGGCCCGACTCTTGGACAGAGAAGAGATAGAGTTCTGGCTGATTGGAGAAAACCATCTCGAGGACCCGGTCCTCAAGGACCTCCTAAGCAATTCAAATCCGGAACGCGTAAAGTTCTATCCTTGGATGCCGCCTCATGAGCTCCGGGCTAAGATAGGGGATGCTGATATTTGTCTGGGTGTCTTTGGGACATCGTGCAAGGCCAAGAGGGTCATACCTGGGAAAGCCTTTCTCGCGCTCGCAATGGGGAAGCCCCTCATCACGGGCGATTCGATGGCAGCACGGGAACTGTTGGAAGACGGGAAAAACGCGATTCTATGTGAGATGGGAAGCAGCCGTGCCCTTGTCGATGCAATTCTCCGCCTCCAAAGAGACCCCCTTTTGCGGCGGCGGATCGGTACGGAGGGAAGAAAGTTGTTTCTGAATGAGTGCAGGCCCAAAGTTCTTGGGTCGAGTTTAGCTGATCTCATTGAAAAAACAGTCAGTCGAAAGCAGATGGAGGGGCAGTGAAGCGGGTGAGCGTCATCATACCCAATTGGAACGGCAAGGAACTGCTCGGGCCCTGCCTCGATTCCCTCTACCGGCAAGAATTCGACGATTTTGAAACCATCGTAGTCGATAACGGATCGAATGACGGATCGGTCTCTCTGGTTGAGAAAAATTTTCCTCAGGTAACGATCATTCGTTTTAAAGAAAATCGCGGCTTTAGTGTCGCCGCCAACGCCGGGATTGCCGCGTCGGATTCGCCCTATATCGGCCTCCTCAACAACGACACTGAAGTTGATCCGCTATGGCTCAAAGAGCTCGTGGCGGCCCTCGACGCCGACCCTAGCGCGGGGTCTGCAGCTTCGAAGATATTATTCTTTTCCGACCCTAAGACGGTCAATAGCGCCGGTGACGAGTTCAGCTTTTTTGGAGTTCCCTACCAGAGGCGGTTGGTACAGGGGGATGGGGATCTCTTCAACGAGCCTCAATACGTGTTCAGCGCTTGCGGAGCGGCCGCCCTCTATCGCAGGGAGCTATTTCAAAAAGTCGGTCTCTTTGATGAAGCTTTCTTCGCCTATCAGGAAGATGTCGATCTGGGTTTTCGCGCCCAGCTTCTGGGTTACCGGTGCCTTTTCGTGCCGAGGGCGATCGTCTATCATAAATCCCGTATGACTTCCTCCAGGGTAACGGGTCTGCGGTTTTACTTGAATCAAAGGAACAAATATTTTGTCCTGATAAAAAACCTTCCAGCCAAACTTCTTATCCTTTGTCTGCCATTGATTCTTTTGTTCGAAGGGTTCTGCCTTCTAAGAGCGATCCTAAACGGACATCTCGCTATTTACTTCAAAGCCTTGAAAGACGTGTGGGGTCATGTCCCGGAGATGCGCCGACGCCGTCGTCAGATCCAGGCAAATCGCATTAAGGATGATGCTTACATTCTTAGTTTATTGCGTTTCCGAGAGCCGTTCCGCATTCTCTTTTCTGGCTTCGGAACATATCTATTAGAATACAAAGAACATGAAGCGTAGCGTATCGAGGGAACAGTATAAGAGATTCGCGAACCTTTCCTTCGAGGACTTTAAAAGGATGGCGCAGGATGATTCGCTCAGCGGTTACGAGAAGATAGGCTTTCCCGATTCCTACCGCAAAGGGAAAGAGAAATTTATTTTCCGAGATATTGTCGGGAAGCTCCCGTCTTTGCTCGGCAAGAAAAAGGTTGTTCTCGATATCGGACCTGGCTGTAGCGAGTTACCTACGATGCTCATCGATTTATGCCGGAGAAATCATCACACCTTAATTCTGGTGGATTCCGAAGAGATGCTGTCCCGATTGCCAGGTGAGCGCTTTGTCAGGAAGGTTGCGGGATTTTATCCCTACTGTGAGGGACTGTTGAAGCGTTACCGAAGGAAGATCGACGTGATCTTAACCTACAGCGTGGCGCATTATGTCTTTGTGGAATCGAATCTCTGGGATTTTCTCGATACATCTCTGGAGTTATTGTCTGATCGTGGGCAAATGTTAATTGGGGATATTCCCAATGTCTCCAAGAGGAAACGTTTTTTCAGCAGCGCTGCGGGCATCAGATTCCATCAGGAATTTACTGGAACGAAGGAAATTCCCGAGGCCAAATTCAATACCCTTGAACGCCATCACATCGACGACGCAGTCGTTCTTGCGTTGCTGGCAAGGGCGAGAAATGCCGGTTTTGATGCTTATGTGCTTCCCCAAAAAGAGGACCTGCCGATGGCTAATAGGCGTGAAGATCTTTTGATAAGGAAACCTTAGCGCGCCATGGAGAAGAATCGCAAGTTGGTGATCGTGGGCGATAGTGCCTTTGCCGAGGTCGCCTACGAGTATTTTACGTGGGACTCAGACTACGAGGTGGTCGGGTTTAGCGTGGAGAAGGATTTTCTCAAGAAAAACAGTCTGTTTGGATTGCCCGTGGTTCCCTTCGAGTCGGTGCAGGAGGCGTTCCGCCCTCCCGAGCATCACCTATTCGTAGCCGTCGTGTACACACAATTGAATCGCTTGAGAGCCAGACTCTGCGCCCAGTCAAGGACGAAGGGATTCTCTCTCGCAAGTTACGTTAGCAGCAAGGCGTTTGTCTGGCGCAATGTTCAAGTGGGCGAGCATTGCTTCATTTTCGAAGGAAATGTCGTTCAACCGTTCGTGCGATTAGGAGATAACGTAGTTTTGTGGAGCGGGAACCATATCGGCCACCACTCTGTGATCCGGGATAATTGTTTCATTTCTTCTCATGTCGTCGTCTCCGGCTTCGTGGAGATCGGCGAAAACTGCTTTCTGGGCGTTAACTCAACCATCATCAACAATGTAAAGATTGCGAGAGATTGCTGGATCGGACCCGGGGTAACAATAACGAGGGACACGTCAGAGGGCGAGTTTTACCGACCTGAGCCGGTTGAGCCGGCGAAGATTTCCACCCACCGCTTTTTCAAAATTAAGGATTTGACGTGATTTGGAAAAAGCTCGGACTGGTCTATTGCGCGGATGGACAGTGGGACTGGGCACGCTCCCACGCCTATATCCCCACATCCATAATGCTGAGCGAGGACCGTATCCGAGTGTATGTGTCCCTTCTTGATCGCGCGAAGGTGGGAAGAATAGGCTACGTCGATCTCGACGCCAGAGATCCACTCGATATCTTGAAAGTTTCAAGTCGCCCCGTCTTGGAAGTGGGCGAGCCTGGCACCTTCGATGACAGTGGAGTGACGCCCATATCGGTTCTTCCGTACCAACGGAAGCTGTATCTCTACTACGTTGGTTGGCAGCTTGGGGTGAAGGTACGGTATTTTCTTTTTACAGGCCTCGCGGTGAGTGGGGACGGCGGAGAGAGCTTTGAGAGATATTCCCGGGTTCCCATCGTGGAACGGAGCAACGAGGAGCCTTTCGTACGAAGTGCCGCACATGTTCATAGGAACGATGGAATCTGGAGAATGTGGTACGTAGCGAGCAATGGGTGGATCCGCGTTCATGGTAAGGCAGTTCCGAGATATGACATACGAAACTTGGAGTCAGATGATGGCATAAGCTGGGGAAAAAACGGCGCTGTCTGTCTGAGACCTGCTAGTGAGGATGAATTCGGTCTCGGAAGGCCGTTCGTGATTGAAGAAGATGGCCTTTACCGAATGTGGTATTCCATCCGCACGATCAGCAGGGGGTATCGCCTTGGCTATGCTGAATCCCAAGATGGCAGAAGCTGGCTCCGAAAGGATGGAGAGGTTGGTATTGATGTTTCCGATAGAGGCTGGGACTCACAAATGATTTGCTTTGCGTGCGTTCAAAAGACGGAGTACGGCACCTACATGTTCTATAACGGCAATAATTACGGAGAATCGGGATTTGGAGTTGCTATTTTAAGCTAATGAGAGGTTCCCTGACTCAAGTTTGTGACGTCTATGAAGGTGTCCGACTATTCCGAGGAGTATGCCGAGCTGTGGGATGAATTTGTCGCGCAGGCTCCAATGGCAACTTTCCTTCATAGCCGGCGCTTTCTCTCCTATCATCGTGACCGTTTCCAGGATGTCTCCTTGGTGATCGAGAATGAAGAAAACAGCCTCGTCGGCCTGTTTCCGGCAGCGGTGGACCCGACACATCGGAAGCGGGTGATCAGCCATCCTGGAATCACCTATGGTGGTCTCATCCATGGGCGCGAACTGCGCGGAGAGAAGGTTCTTCAGGCGCTTCAGGCCGTGATGCATCATTATGCGGATAGAGGTTTCGAATCACTCCGGTACAAGGCAATCCCTTATGTTTATCACCAGGTTCCATCCTCGGATGATTTGTATGCGCTCTATCGTCTCGGGGCCGTGCGCTACCGCTGCGATCTCTCCTGTGCCATCGATCTAGCCGGCCGACAGGACCCAAGCCAGAGGCGCAAAAGAGGACTCAAAAAGGCTTTGAAAAGCGGCATTGAAATAGAGCGAGGCTCTCAGTTCGCGGGCCAGCTATGGCAGGTGCTGGAAGACAACCTTGGAAAAAAATATAACGCGAGGCCGGTCCACTCTTTGAGCGAGATTCTCTACTTGCATTCGTCTTTTCCGAAGAATATTGAATTTGTGGTTGCGCTGTTGCGTTCGGAGGTTGTGGCGGGGGTCGTTTTATTTTCTACCTCCCAGGTTGCGCATACTCAGTACACCACTTCGAGTGTCAAAGGCCACGAGACCGGTGCCCTTGATGCAGTGTTTGAGCATTGCATCAGAGCGGCTCAGGCACGCGGCGTGCGTTATTTCGACTTTGGGATCAGCAACGAGGAAGACGGAAGGTATCTTAACGCACCACTATACCAATTCAAATCAGAGTTCGGCGGTGGCGGAGTAGTCCATGAATTCTATGAGTTCAGGTTGGGACAATAGGGAGGTAAATGAGCATCGAGAAGTGTCGGCTCGTAGATGTCCCGAAGATTAGTAATCCGAGCGGCAACCTTACGTTCATTGAGGGCGGAAGGCATATCCCGTTCGAGATCAAGCGGGTTTATTATTTGTATGATGTCCCAGGTGGCGCGGAGCGTGGAGGGCATGCTCATAAGGCATTGCATCAGCTTATTATCGCGATGTCCGGAAGTTTCGATATCCTCTTGGATGATGGCTATCAGCGCAAGAGTTACCACATGAATCGCTCCTATTACGGCCTCTATCTCTGTCCGATGGTGTGGCGCGAGATCAACAACTTTTCCTCTGGCGCGGTCTGCCTAGCCTTGGCGTCTGCTCCTTATGACGAGTCCGATTACATTCGGAATTATGATGTTTTTATTGCTGCTGCAAGGACAAATCCGTGAAGGTTGCGTTCCTCGATCTCAAAGCCGCTTATCTGGAAATTAAAGATGAATTGGACGCGGCATACCAGCGGGTGATCGAATCGGGGCGATATATTCTGGATCGCGAGCTTCAAGCCTTCGAGGAAGAATTCGCTGCTTATTGCGATGCTAACTATTGCATTGGAGTGGGGAATGGTCTGGACGCGCTCCATTTGATTCTCCGCGGTTACGGTATTGGCGCTGGAGATGAAGTCATCGTGCCGTCCCATACGTTTATCGCAACGTGGTTGGCGGTGAGCTATGCGGGGGCGACCCCGGTGCCAGTGGAGCCAGATGAGCGTACCTATAACATCAATTCCGATCTCATTGAGCCTGCGGTCACGCCGCGCACCAAGGCGATTATTGCTGTCCATCTCTACGGTCAGCCTGCTGATATGGATCGGATCAGCACGGTGACCAAAAAATATGGGATCAAGGTGATCGAGGATGCCGCCCAAGCCCATGGGGCCGCCTACAAAAACCGGAAAGTCGGCTCGTTAGCGGATGCCGCAGCTTTTAGCTTTTACCCGGCAAAAAATCTTGGCGCTTACGGCGACGGCGGAGCTGTCACTACAAATGACGGAGGTCTTGCGGACAAAATCAGGAGGTTACGGAATTATGGCTCCAGCGCCAAATATCTCCATGATAGCCAGGGGCTGAACAGCCGCCTGGATGAATTGCAAGCAGCTCAGCTCCGTGTCAAGCTGCGCCATCTCGATGCTTGGAACCGTCGCCGGGAACAGCTGGCGGGCTATTACCTCCAAGCGCTGGCGGGAACGCGGGAGGAGTTAATATTGCCCTATGTGCTTGCTTGGGCAAAGCCGGTTTGGCACCTGTTCGTTGTCCAGCACCCAAGCCGAACTTTGATTCAGAAACAGCTGGATCAGGCTGGAATCTTCACCTCTATTCACTATCCTATTCCGCCACACTTACAGCAGTCTTATGGATGTCTCGGTTATCGCGAAGGAGACTTTCCCATTGCAGAGCGCCTAGCGAAAAGGGCTCTGAGTTTGCCCATCGGCCCACACCTGTCGGTAGAAGGTGCCGAATACATAACTTCCAAACTCATCTCGGCTCTTTCATGAACGAGATATGGCGGAAAATTATTGGGACCAGCAGCGCCAGGGTCTATTCATTGCTAGTGGGACTAGCCTCGCTAGCGGTGACGGCTCGGATTCTGGGGCCGGACGGGCGAGGCCTGGTGGCCGGAGTGATGGCTTGGGCTAGCCTCTTTGCGACCCTTGGTTCTCTCAGCTTAGGGCAGGTCGTAGTCCATCATGCGGCAAAGCAACGCGGAAAGGCATGGCTATTCAAGCGGCAACCTTGATTTCTACAATCGCGCCCAGGTCTTTGCCTCTTCTATCGGATTCCTATTCATCGTGGTTGCCTTAGTTGTGTTGGATAGTGGGGTAGAAGGCGCGCTTATAGCTACGTTGATGACAACCGCCATCATCTCGTGCATTGGAATCACCAAACTCTGGGCGCTGGCAGGGGGGAAAATTGCCATTCAGGCAAAAGTCATCCGCGCGCTTATAAAAGACGGGTTGAAGCTGCATCTGAATGCTGTGGGAGGAGTTTTGCTCACGGTCGTGAATACTTTGATGATCAACTATTATTCAAGCACTGAGGAAGTAGGCTGGTATCAGTTTGCATCACAGATGATTGCGACGGTAGTCATTCTCCCGCAAGCCCTCCACCGAGTACTTTATGAGATGACCGCTGAATCCGGGCCGGATCAAATATGGCCTGACCAGAAGCGGATCCTTGCTCGATTGATGGGCATTATGATCGTGGTGATTCTTTCAATTTATTTCCTTTCTCCCTGGCTAGTCACTCTAATTGCGGGAGAAAGGTTTCTCCCGTCCGTGGATGTCCTAAGGACTCTCCTTATTAGCGTTGTCGGAGTCTCCATGTCTTATGGGATGGCAAACCAGTGGCTCGGGCGCGGATTTTTTTTACAGACCGCACTTCTCACTTTGGTCTCCGGCGCCGTCAATATTTTTCTCAATGCCTTGTTTATTCCACGCTACGGGATGATCGCCGCCGCATGGTCCACAGCCTTCGTTTACAGTATGGGATTTTTAACCAACTTCTCGATGGCCGTTTACGTAGAAAGTAGATGGCGGAGCCAATATGCCCTAGCCCAGAGGGAGGTTCCATCGTGAGTAAGGAATCCCGGATCAGTGTAGTCATGGCATCGTATAACTACGAGCGGTACATCGAGGAATCTGTAAAGAGCGTCTGGGATCAAAGTTATCCGAACCTCGAGCTAGTCATCGTTGATGACGCATCTACAGATGCAACGCTCGCAATCTTAAAGGAATTAGAGAAAAGATCGCCGATAGGAATGACGATTTACTGCAACAAGGAAAATCAGGGACCCAACCGGACGCAGAATCGGGCGGTGGGCCTAGCGCGGGGCGATTTGATCGCTTTCCTGGCATCGGACGACAAGTATGCGCCCGACCGGTTCAAATCCCAAGTGGATCTGTTCAAGCGAGATCTACATCTAATGGTCGTTTACGGCAACGGCTGGAGCTTTAGAGGGCGGGACCTAACAGCCCGTCTACACAGCGACGACGTCAAGGGATTGCTTTCCCAGGATGCCGATCGAGTCCTTAGATATCTTTACACCCACAGCAGTCCATTTTATCTCCAGACTGCTCTAGTCAGAAAAGAATTCTTGCTCGAATGTGGTGGCAACGATGAACAAGTATTGGCGGACGATTGGGTATTGAATATTCGCTTCTTCCAGTCTCTGGTTAAGGCGGGCCATTTCGCCTACATTGATGAAGATTTGGCATACTACAGACTTCACGATGATAACCTCCATAAGAATTTCGCAAGACAGATAGCTCTCAAAAAAGAAGTCATAGAAAAGTACACCCCTAAAAGTTTAAAGCGAGAGGCGCTAGCGAACATATACAGGAAGCAGGCTGGCATTGCGCTTGTTCACGGTGACCTCTTGAACGGGATGAGCTTTTTATTCCTTAGCAAGGTGAACGCTCTTCTTTCCAAAAGATCTTTCAAGGACGCCTCATGAAGGCGGTGACGGACATGGCATGGCTCGAGTCAGTGTCGTGCGCACTCGGTTGCCCTCCCAATGATGAAGAAATTTTGGTGGGAAGGGACCGTTTGCACGCGCTACCGGGCAATTTCCGCATAGTGAGGTGCCGCACTTGTGGCTTGATGCGAACCAATCCCAGGCCGACATTGGACGCTATGGAGTCTTACTACCCGGAGGATTATGGACCCTATGAGAGCACGAAGGTGAACCCTTCCAAGGGGCCTCCGACGCGCAAAAAGCGTTTCCTTAAGCTTCTCGACACGGACACAAGAAAGACCCCTCAGCTACCACCGGGTCGAATGTTAGAGATCGGTTGCGCTTCCGGCGACTTTCTCCACCAGATGGCCTGCCTGGGATGGCAGGTGGAGGGATTGGAGTTCTCCGCGAAGGCTGCCAAAGCCGCACGCTCTCTGGGGTATCCCGTCCGCACGGGAACTTTAGAAGCCGCGCCTGATCCCAAAGAACCGTACGACCTTATCGTAGGTTGGCACGTGTTTGAGCACCTCCACAGTCCCGTTGTCGCTCTCCAGAGGCTTCATGATTGGTCCAAGGTGGGAGGTTGGCTGGCGCTCTCCATGCCAGACGCGGCATCGTGGGAGTTTAGGGTCTTTAGGGACAGATGGTATGCCTTGCAGTTGCCGACTCACCTCTATCACTACACGCCCAAGACGTTGAGAGAGGTTCTCTCACGAGGGGGCTGGGCGCTGAAGCGACTATTTTGGCACCACAATCCCAACAATCTGTTGCACAGTCTGCGCTACTGTTGCGTCGACCACGGTTGGGATCGCGCAGACGCCTATCTGCTGGATGTCGTGCAGGGCCGGCGGCAGCGCTACCTTCGCCTATTCCTGGCAAAGCTTCTCGGGACACTGCGCGCTAGCGGCCGTATGACAGCATGGGCGACGCGGATTTAACGATGGGTGGCTGCTGGATTGGTTGGAAACCCATATCCACTAACGTCAGAGTGGCGAGCTCCCGACTGCGATGTTTGGAGCCGCTTTCGGAACTTCGATCGCGCGGCTATTCGGTAGAAACCTTCAACCCGAATCATGTTGATCGCTATGCGGCTGTCATTTATTCCAAGGCCTATGATGATTTGAGTTATCGAGAAGCCACGGGCCTGCAAAAACGGGGTATTCGAGTTGTCTTCGACCTTTGCGACAATCACTTTTATAATCCGAGAGGGTTGTCTTATTGGAAACAAGCGGCAGAGCGGCTGCGGCGAATGATGGCAACCGCCAATGAGCTCGTTGCATCCACAGAGGCCTTGGCGGAGGTCATGGTGGAGGAACTTTCAGACGGCCGGCATGTGACCGTCATTGGCGACGCTGTTGAAACCGAAATCAGGGGCTGGGTCGCGCCCGTCTGGCAGCGATGGTACCACGAGCGGAAATTGAGCCGGCTCTTAGAAGAATTAGGAGAAGACCGGGAAAGAGGAATCATCCCTATAGTTTGGTTCGGACACCATGGAAGTCCTTATGCTGAAGGCGGGATGCTAGACTTACTGAGCATACGTCCGTTGCTAGAGAAGATGAACCGGCGATACCCGCTCACGCTAACGGTGATTAGCAATTCCAGAAAGAGATATCACAAGGCCATTGAACCGTGGTCTATTTCGACCCGTTACCTTGCTTGGCACCCGGAGACCTTCTTTCCTGCATTGCGTGCACATGCTGTAGCCGTGATTCCTATTTCTGTAAACCCATTCACGCGCTGCAAAAGCAACAATCGTGTGGCATTGTCCTTACATATGGGCCTTGCCGTGGTGGCGGATTCGATCCCTAGCTATCTTGCCTTCGGCGAAGCGTGTTACTTGGATGCCTGGGAAACCGGCTTGGAGACCTATTTGTCAAATCCAGACCTGCGTGGGCGTCATGTTGAGATCGGTCGAGCGATCATTGCTCAAGACTGGACCCTCGCTCGCATCGCTGATCGATGGCACGACCTCTTCGGTCGGCTGAGAGCCCAAGCACAGCGTTATGAAAAGCTTCTTTGAATGGTTTCAATCCGATAGGGTCAATCAGCTTAAACCGTGGTTGATCTTGGGTAAGGGACCGAGCTTTTCCAAGCGGACCCAATTTGACCTGGATCAGTACCACAGGATGTCACTGAACCACGCCGTGCGTGAGCTTCCAGTGAGAGTTGCTCACATAATCGATTTGGATGTCGTCAACGACTGCGGGGACGTCATTCTTCGCAATGCCGAGTTCTTGGTGCTTCCTTGGGTGCCGCATGTTGGAAATCGACCAGGGCCGCACAACCTTGGAGAGCTGGCCCAAGCTCACCCCGTGCTGCGCCACTTGGACCGAGAGCAGCGGCTGTTATGGTACAACCATAGCAGGGCGCGGCGGCAGCACGGCGATTCGCCGGTAGTCCGGGTAAAATTTTTTAGTGCGGTAGCCGCGCTCAATTTACTCGCCCAGGCGGGCGTCCGAACGGTACGGTCTCTGGGCGTGGACGGGGGAGCTGCTTACAGCGAAGAATTCTCGGATCTGAAAGATAGAACGCTGCTTTCTAATCGCCGTTCGAGCTTTGATCGACAATTCGAGGAGATGGCCAGGACCATTGCGACAACCGGAATTGATTATGCACCGCTGGATATAGAAGCCCCGATCCGGGTCTATGTCGGAGCCACGGAAGCTGAGATGCTCGCAGTCAAAGTTCTAGAATATTCGATCCGTAAGCACGCTAGCATGAGTGTCGAAGTATCTCCCCTGTATCAATCGGGATTCGAAATTCCGCTTCCCAGAGATGCGCAAAATCAGCCACGCACGCCTTTCTCTTTTCAGCGGTTTCTGATTCCGGCCTTGGCCGGGTATCGGGGCAGGGCCATTTACCTGGACTCCGATATGCTGGTATTCAGGGACATGAGAGCTTTGTGGACGCTGCCGTTTATGGGAGCAGACTTGCTAGTAGTCTCCGAGCCGAAGGATAGCCGTCGGCGTCCCCAGTTTAGCGTCATGGTTTTGAACTGCGATAACCTTCACTGGGACATCCGTGAGATCGTGCGGGGACTTGATGAAGGTCAACTGACGTACGAAGAGCTTGTGTATGGGATGTCCATCGTCAAAAACATCCGCGGGGATATTGATCCTGCGTGGAATGCGCTAGAGCGATTTTCCGAGCGAGAAACAGCGCTGCTGCACTTCACCGATATGAACACCCAACCCTGGGTATCAAAAGAGAACCCTCTGGGTTATTTGTGGACCGGGGATCTCATCGAGGCGATCCACGCGGGCGCTATTTCCATGGACTTCGTCAAACAGGAGGTTGCCGTGGGCCATGTGAGGCCTTCGCTTATGTATCAGCTGGAAAACCTTATAGAGGATGGTCTGCTGCTCCCACGAGAAGCGAGACGAATGGATAGGAATTTCGTTCCTCCTTACCGCGCTCTTCCCAGGCATAGCGGATCTTCTTGGTTCCAAGCCGGAAAACGGCTTCGCGCGCTCATGCGGCATTGCTACCAGAAGAGTCCTGCATACCGCTATCGGCGTATGTTCTATGACTGGCTCTACAGATAACCGGAGGAAGAATTCCTCCTCTCAGGAGCCAAAATCGGATTAGCGGGTCGTTCGCACGACCACGGAGCAAGTGGAATATTCCCGGCGTCACATCGATGGTTCTAGTCGTTGATGCCTTATGTCGGATGATCGAAGTGACACCCTGTCTTTCAGGCCCATCCCCCTTATTTCGCCGTTTTCTTCGACCAGACGCAAGGTCGCGGGAGCAGCCGGGGAAGACTTAGGAAGATAACCACTGAACTCTGCGTTGGAGTTTGTCTATGCCTCAATCTCTAGAGTTTATTCCGTTTGTTGTAGCTACGGTTTTTATCTTCGGCGCTCTCGTTGGCAGTTTCCTCAATGTCTGCATCATCCGAATTCCGAACGGCGAGTCAGTTGTTCATCCTCCTTCGCGCTGTCCAAAATGCAAAGCAGCAATCGCTTTCTACGACAACATTCCGCTGCTCAGCTATCTAATCTTAAGAGGCCGGTGTCGTTTTTGCGCCGAGCGGATTTCGCCTCGTTATTTTGTCGTCGAGCTACTGATGGCGTCGCTTGCGGTCGCGCTTTACTACGAATTCGGTTTCGGTATAGCCTTTGCCGCCAGTTTCGTTTTCGTTGCTGCGCTCATCGTAATTTCTTTCATCGACCTGGAGGTGAGGATTGTCCCCGATGTGATCAGTCTACCGGGAATTGTCGTAGGGCTTATTTTTTCGCTGATCGGTCGTTTCATAGTAAGCGATCCATTCGAGCTGGTGCCGTCACCTCTTAGTTCTCTAATCGGGATATTAGTCGGCGGAGGATTTCTTTTGGCGCTCGCGTGGGCGTACGAGGCCTTCACGGGTGTCGAAGGGATGGGTGGTGGAGACATCAAATTACTCGCAATGATCGGCGCCTTTCTTGGCTGGCCGTCGATCCCGCTGACGTTATTTTTTTCCTCCTTGGGCGGATCGGTGATCGGCCTCACGGCAATGGCCATCAAAGGCGTCGGTCGCAAATATGCACTGCCCTTCGCCCCCTTTCTCTGTCTGGGAGCCCTTCTTTACTTATTTTTCGGCAAGGATTTGATCCGGCTTTACCTCCCTCCGGGATAAACTACTAACCCCTTTCCTGTTTCATTTTTGTGTCAGCTTAACGCTTTTTGTCATCTAGCCTCACCAAAATTACTGCTGGCAGTAAAGCCTTAAATCAAGAAAAGCCCAAATATACATCTAGTTAACTAGCTTTAGGCCCGGCAAGACGGATCTGGCATGTTTTTGGCTCACAACCCTCCGCGGATTGGTGGGTTCCATGAAAATGTCAGGCTACTTTAGCTCAAAGCCGGCTGGTTTTACTATTATCGAGATCGTCCTGGTTCTCGGGGTGGGAATGATCATGATGGCTATCGCCATTCCTAATTTGGTCGCTGTGCTTCCCGGGTTTAGGCTGTCCGATGGCACGCGACAAGTCGCTAAAGATCTACAGGTGGCGCGGATGAAGGCCATTGCACAGAATAGAAAGTTTCGGCTCAATTTCGTTAGCTCCAGTTCGTATACGGTGCAATCCGACCAGAACGGTGACGGAACCATAGCGTCAACGGAAAATGAAAGTGGTCCCTTTAGCTTGCCTGAGGGGATTACGGCTACACCGCTCGGCGCCACCTCCGAATTTCAACCCCGCGGAACCGCGAGCGCGTCCGGTACGATCACCTTGCAGAACAGCAACAGTCAGCAAAAAAGCGTTCAGATTTCCGTTGTCGGACGGGTATCGATTCCTTAGCGGGCAAGAAACCAAATGGGATTGATTGAAAAAGCGCTTTCAAAGAGTAACGGCGCGGCTAAAGGTTTTACTGTCATCGAGGCTTTGATGGCAATGGTTATCTTCGGCGTTGCTATTCTTGGGCTTGCCATAGGTGCGACCACAGTAGTGCGGGCAAATCAGGCGAGTCTTTATATCACGATTGCGACCAATCTAGCTCAGGACAGACTCGAGGAGCTCAAAAGCAGGACGTCGGGCACTATCAACACCACGGGAAGTCCGGAAGATAAAACCGTCTCAGGGGTGGGGGTGACCTTTACCCGCTCTTGGACCGTGGATGCAGCAGGCGTTAATAACTGCCCCAATGTCAGCGGCCTGATCTGCATTGCCGTAACTGTGAACTGGAGAGATTATGCCCAGCGCAGTGTCGTGATCTCCTCCGCAGTCAAACAATAACTGGCAGTCGGTTGGAGATGGTGAAGAGCGAATATTGGGAAGGCAAAGGTCAATGCTAAGCAGAAAGCGGCTCAGGTTTCAGGGTTCAACGTTGAACGCTAGACATCACGGGGCTCACGCTGGATTTACCTTGGCTGAGCTTTTGGTCTCCATGCTGCTCAGCTCTATTATCATGGGAGGGGTTTACAGCGTCTACCGGATGCAGTCTCATACCATGAAGATACAAGAAAAGCGTCTGGATGCCCAGGATTATGCGCGGTCCGTCCTCGATATGATGGTTCGAGAGATTAGAAACGCAGGGAATAATCCTAAGGGCGCCGTATCGGCAGGGGCGCTCGGAACAAACTGTGCGGGCGGTAGCGCCGGTGCCCCCGGCGTTGTTACAGCCGGGGCCCAGTCTTTCCGGTTCACTTACGATTTTCAGGGGACCACGGCGGGATCAGTACCAAATGGAACCTGTGACAATGCTGATGAAGATATCACTTATGCCTTGGATGCGACCTGTTCGGGAGGGGGATCTTTGGGCAATATCACCCGCAACGGCTCTGCTAATCCGTTGACGGACTGTAACGTCGTCACCAATAGTTTTACGATAAGTTATTTCAAGCAGGATGGGACGTCACTCACCGCACCCGTCACTGCTGGTAATCTGGCGCTCATTCAAAGGGTCCAGATCACTTTAACAGTTCAGTCTAAAAATCCCGACTCTCAGTTTGGTGGCCAACAGCTTGATGCGACGATGACGTCCAGTGTCGATCTGCGCAATCGGGGGTTACCCTCATAAGAAAGAATGGAGTGGTGGTTTATGAAAACAATTTTGCGCGATCAACGCGGTTTCACCCTCGCAATAGTGCTGATGATGATGGTCGTCCTACTATCAATTACTGGAGCGGGTCTCCTCTTTAGCAGTCTCAATCTTAAAGCTTCTGCCAATCTCAAGGGGGGAACCGTGGCCCTGCAGGCCGCTGATGCAGGTATCCAGCATGCCCTGGCGGCGATCCCTGCAGGGGGTGACTTTGATTCGTTTTGGACAGGTACAGGTTTAGCGAATTTTCCTTGTAAGAATTCATCCGGCACCACTGGAACGTGCAATGGAACGACATATAAACCCACGCTTACCGGCTCGATTAACGGTTACAGTTACACCGTGGTGGTTGAGAACGATACAACTGTTGTCAATGAGACAGCGACCAACGATATCAATAAAACCGTCATTTTTACTTCCACGGCAACGAGTCCTAGTGGCTCAAACAGAAAGGTTAGGGCTTATATCGGGAGATCCCCGTGGGTCCCGCCGGGGGCTATTTACCTTCCAGGGAACCCTACAAACGTCCCCACACACTTCAATGGCGCCAGTTTTGCGGTTAAAGGCAATGATACTAATGCGGATGGGACCGCAGGGCCGTCCGCGTCGATCCTGGGGATCGCTACAAACAATCCTCTTGAAACCACTGCGATTAAGGGTGCTGGAGGCTCGCTCACCAGCAGCCAGTATGGT
>WNGL01012955.1_pt1 | contig 18967 bp, 16 predicted proteins | sample 5400591 | NCBI WGS metagenome assembly WNGL01 (sample SAMN13153377, study PRJNA577476) | soil metagenome | isolation source: 80 cm soil or saprolite under Garry oak tree replicate 1 | place: USA:California | collected 2016-06-15 | reverse complement strand
CGAGGATCATGCGGGAGTTCTGCCTCAAGGCGCGATTAAGTTCAGGTTGGTCCAGAACGTTCGACGCTGCTTGCCCGGGCCGACGAGGTGATCGAGTAAGGGAGCGCGACCCTGCCGAAGCGTCGCTGAGGGCGCAATATGATGGAAGATCGGTTCCTCAAGCGCCTGCGCAAGAAAGCCCGGAAGGGACTGCGGGGTTGGCCGATTGCGACGGTTGCATTCTATGGTGGCGCCCGTGAGCCATTGGGGGCGCCCCCTATGTTCGGGTAGCCCTCCACCCCGCAAAACGCACAGGCGGGCTTCCCCGCGGCGGCTGCTTGCCCTCCGTTAGCCCAGCCCCCCTCCGGCATGCAGTTTCCCAGCAATCTGACTACATCGACCCTGATGGCGGCGAGCAGGTCGGCCTCTATTACCAGGCCCATATGGGCGTCGACGTGGTGGTGCTGCGCTTCGCCACCACCTACGGGCCGGGCAAGACCGCGCGTCACGGCAAGATGGGCGTGACCAGCCAGATCGTGGAGAATCCCGCCAACGGGCTGCCGTTCCGCCTCGCGCAGGGCGGCGACGAGAAAGACGACTTCATCTACAACAAGGATTCGGCCCATGGCATTTATCTCGCCTGCACGGCGCAAAATCCCAAGAGCCGCGTCTACAATATCGGCACCGGCGTGGGCGTCACGCTCAACGATGTCGCGCGCGTGTTGCGCAAATATCTGCCGCACGCCGACATCGAGATCGGTCCCGGGCTGAATTTCCTCGGCATGCCCTATCCCGCTTCCAGCGTCTACGATATTTCGCGCGCGCGCGCCGAGCTCGGTTACGCGCCGCAATACGATCTGGAGCGGGGCATTGCGGATTATCTCGATAGCCTCAAGCGGTTGAAGGCAAGTTGAAGGTCGCTCGTTGCGAGGCGTTCGCGACTACAGTCGCAGTCCGTATGGCGTTGAAGCTCGCGTGACGGAATGGGGCCCAGGGCGAGCTAGGCTCCTAAGATCGCGGCAACTCTGCGCTGTGCCAGGACGCCCCTTAGCGACGCTTACCCAGCTTGCGTCCTTTCGGGCCGCCGCTGACGTCCGGAACCTCGATGCCCAGCGCAGTGGCTAAATCGATTTGATGGTCCTGCTCCTGCATGAGGATCTGGCGAATCTGCTCCGCCATCGCGAATTCTCCAAGCGCCTCACATTGCCGGATGCGATCGCGGTAATTGCGGATGGTTTCATTTTCATTGTCGAGGTCGTACCGCAGCATGTCTTTCGGCTTTTTCGATGTGCGTACCGGCTTGGGCGTAACCGCTGGCATTTTACCGAGATAGTCGATCTGCCGCGAGATGATCAGGGCGTGATCGAGTTCCTGTTTGGCGTGGATTTCGAGCTGGGCGGCGATGTCCATGTATTCGGCGCCACTGAGCACTTGGGAATAGACGACGTAGGCGATAATGGCCTGATATTCGCGGGAAAGGTCTTCGTTCAACAGCTCCGCGAGGCGGTCGCGGGAGATTTCGTTTTCGTTCGCGGCGGATTTCGGCGCAGCCATTGAGTCCTCCTAAAAAAGACGGTGGTCGATGTACCCGTTCGGACTAGTGTCGCCATTCCAGTCTAGCACTCATTTCAGAAAGTATTGCCCAGTCCCTCATCACGGCTTTCTTGCCGGATGGCGATCCCACGCACCAGCGTCTTTCCCGGCGTTGCGGTCAGCATGCGCAGTCTTCTTTAGTCGTTGGCGTTCAACGGGCGCCTCAATTAGCGGTCTTGGCCACGAAGGAATCCTTGGCACCAGGCTTGAGCACCACATATGCGCGCCGCCACGGCTGATCGTCGATCAGGCGCCATTTATGGCCTTTGCCGATATGGTCCACAGCGACCAGCACATCGCCCGGTCGGAGTATGAACGTCTCCCCGTCGGGGGTAGCGAATTCAAGCGTCCCCGACAGCGTGATCACGAATTGCGGTTCCGGATCAGGGTGCCAATCATACGAGGAATGCGCCGGCGTTTCCTTGAAATGGATGGCAACTACGTCGGTGCGATCCTTTTCATCGATCGTGCCTTCCAGCACATGCGACGCATTGTCGGGTCCGGTGTATAGCTTGAACGCTCGCATCATTTTTCTACCTCCTTTGAATTTTAGCTCCTCCATCATTACGGTTTGTTGGCAGCGCGATATGCGTCGGGGGACAGGCCGTCCATCGAAGCGCTCCTTCTATCACTCCCAGAGGTTCGCCTTGGCGAGATCGATGAGATCGTCGCCGCGGCCGCCCATCACGGCCTTGAGCATGTAGAGCGTGAAGCCCTTGGCCATCTCGACCGTGATGCTGGGCGGAATGGGAAGCACCATCCGGCTCACGACCGCGTCGACCAGAACCGGTCCGTCGTGAGCGAGCGCCTCGGCGATGCCCTTCTCGACCTCACCCGGGTCCTCGAGGCGGATGCCGCGCACGCCGACGGCGTCCGCCATCGCCGCGAAATTCGGATTCTTCAAGCTGACACCGAAATCGAGAAATCCGGTCGACTTCTGCTCGATCTCGACGAAGCCGAGTGTGCCGTTGTTGAACACGACGACCTTCACCGGCAGCTTCTGCTGGACCAGCGTCAGAAAGTCGCCCATCAGCATCGTGAATCCGCCGTCGCCCGACAGCGAGACCACCTGTCGTCGCGGAAACGCCGCCTGGGCGCCGATCGCTTGCGACATCGCGTTGGCCATGGAGCCGTGCCAGAACGATCCGATCAGCCGCCGTTTGCCGTTCATCGCCAGATAGCGGGCCGCCCACACCGTCGGCAGGCCTACGTCGCAGGTGAAGACCGCGTCATCGGATGCATGATCGTTGATCGCTTTGGCAACTTGCTGGGGATGGATCGGCGGCCTGCCGGCTCGACCGACCGCGAGCTCGTCGAGGCCTTTACGCGCCTTGCGATAGTGCTCGCGCGCCTGGTCGAGGTGGCTGCCGTCGCGCTTCTCTTTGAGGCGTGGTAGCAGCGCCTCGATCGTCGCGCGCACGTCACCCACCACGCCCACGTCGACCGCCGCCCGCCGCCCGATGACTTCACCGCGCCGATCGACTTGGGCAATCCGCACGCCGCCGCCGCGGGGATAGAATTGCCGATACGGAAAATCGGTCCCGAGCATGAGCAGGACGTCGCAATCGACCATGGCGTAGTAGCCTGACGAAAACCCGATCAGCCCGGTCATGCCGACGTCGTAGGGGTTGTCCCACTCGACGTGCTCTTTGCCCTTGAGGGCATGGACGATCGGAGCTTTCAGGCATTGGGCGAGAGCGAGCAGTTGCTCGTGCGCACCTTGGCAGCCCGAGCCGCACAGAATCGTCACGCGGCCGTCACCGTTGAGAAGGGCGGCCAATCGATCGAGATCGGCGTTGGCCGGCGCCACCACCGGCTGCGCCGGCAGCAGGCCCGACGTCTTCGGTACCGGTGCCTCGATTGCGGGCTCGAGCGCGACGTCGCCGGGGATGACTACCACCGCGACGCCGCGCTCCGCCACTGCCGCATGAATCGCCATCTCCAAGGTGCGCGGCATTTGGTTGGCGCTGGAGATCAGCTCGCAAAAATGGCTGCACTCCCTGAACAGCTCCTGCGGGTGCGTCTCCTGGAAATAGCCGGAGGCGATTTCCGCCGACGGGATCTGGGCCGCGATGGCGAGCACCGGCACGCGCGAGCGGTGGCAGTCGAACAGACCGTTGATGAGATGCAAGTTGCCGGGTCCGCAGCTGCCGGCGCAGACCGCGAGCTCGCCCGTGAGATGGGCCTCGCCGCCGGCGGCAAACGCCGCGACCTCCTCGTGCCGGACATGAATCCATTCGATCTTGCCCTGGCGGCGCAGCGAGTCGGTCAGCCCGTTGAGGCTGTCACCGACGATACCATAAATGCGTTTGACTCCCGCCGCGACGAGAATGTCGACAAATTGATCCGCTACCCTTTGTGCCATCGCTCGTTTCCTTTTCTCGCGCCCAATGCAAGATCTGGGCATGTCCCGCCGGCATCGGATCAATGTTCAAACGTTTTCCAGGTGCAGCACGGCGGCGGTGTCGGCGCGGATGCGCCGGGACAGCGCGGCGTCCTCGATCAGAGATTCGCCATAGGACGGGATCATCTCTTTCAGCTTGGGAAGCCAGCGGTTGGCGGTCAGTTCGTTCTTGAAGCATTTCTCCAGCACGCCGATGGCGATGAACACCGCCGTCGAGGCGCCGGGCGATGCCCCCAGCAACGCCACCAGCGAGCAATCAGCTGCCGCAACCAGCTCGGTGCCGAACTCGAGAAATCCGCCGCGTCGGGGATCCGGCTTGATGATCTGCACGCGCTGTCCCGCCACTTCGAGTTGCCAGTCGGCCGGCTTGGCGCGCGGATAATATTCCTGCAGGGCAGCGAAGCGGTGATGCGCCGTCTGCAGAACCTGTCCGATGAGATATTTGGTCAGATCGAAATTGTCGCGAGCAACCGCCAGCAGCGGTCCGATATTGGCCGGCCGGATCGACTCGAACAGGGCCATGAGCGAGCCATACTTGAGGAATTTGGTGGAAAAGCCCGCATAAGGCCCGAACAGGAGCGAGTGCTTGCCGCCAATGACCCGCGTGTCGAGGTGGGGAACCGACATCGGAGGAGAACCGACGGACGCCTTGCCATAGACCTTGGCGTGATGGCGCTTGTTGATGCCGGCGTCATCGCAGCGCAGCCAAATGCCGCTGACCGGAAATCCGCCGTAGCCCCTGCCTTCCGGGATTCCGGACTTTTGCAGGAGCAGCAACGCGCCGCCGCCGGCCCCGAGATAGACGAACTTCGCCGTGGTCGAGTGCGTCTGGCCGCCGCGCTGGTTCTTCATGTCGATGCGCCAGCGCCCGCCCGGCTCGCGGCTGATATGGGTGACGCGATGGGCGTAGTGGGCCGTAAACCCCGTCATGCCCGCGAGGTAGCGAACGAGGCTGCGGGTGAGCGATCCATAATCGACGTCGGCGCCGGTGATGATCCGCGTGGCGGCTACTTGCTCGTCCGCGGCGCGGCCCTCCATCACCAGCGGGACCCACTCGCTTAGTTTCTTCTTGTCCTCCGTATATTCCATGCCGTAATAGCAATGATGCGCGCTCATCGCTGCGAAGCGCTTCTTGAGGAAGGCAACGTTGTCAGGCCCGTGCACAAAGCTCATGTGCGGGACCGGATGGATGAACGATTGCGGATCCGCGATCGCGCCCTTCGTTACCAGGTAGGACCAGAACTGCCGCGATAAGTCGAACTCGACGTTGACGTCCAGCGCCTTGGAGATGTCGATGCTGCCGTCGCTCCGCTCCGGAGTGTAGTTGAGTTCACAATTCGCGGCGTGGCCGGTGCCAGCGTTGTTCCAGGCGTCCGAGCTCTCGAGCGCCGCGCCGTCGAGCGTCTCGACCATCGAGATATTGAGCGCCGGCTCGAGTTCCTTCAGGAAGACGCCGAGCGTGGCGCTCATGATGCCGGCACCCACGAGGACGACATCCGGCTCGCTGGCGGTGCGATTTTCAATCATGGGTTTCTCCAATCAGCGGGACATTTGGCACGAGCCTTCGCCCGGCCGAGCTCCGGATTCGAGCCCGGCGTCCGTATAGAAGAGCGCGAGGATACGCTCTGATCGTTGAGCCGTTTGCTGGCGCGGTTTCCAGGGGCGGCGTCTTTCATAAGCGGTCATCGGCGCGAGCCAAGCTTTTTTACGTTGATGCAGCATTGGTCGCTGGTCGGTGCAGCCATGTGTTCGGCCCCAGGCAGGACGACCGGCGTGATCACGGTAACGAAGCCTCCTCAGCCTCCACCCGGTATGGGCGTCTTTTGCGTTTGAGTTTTGCTAGGCTCGAGCATTGCTTCGAGTTCTTCTTCAAGCGATCGCGGAGAAATTCCGAGTGTGCGAAATCCAGGCCGGTTCTCTGAGGCCATGGTGTCGATCTGCATAAGCTCGACCTGATTGCGGGTGAGGGGTGGCTGCGGCAGGAACTCAGCGAGACCGGCAACGGCATTCCAGAAAGCAAAGGGCATCCGCATCAGCACCGGCCGCAAACCTGCGCTACGGGCAATGGTCCGCAACAGCTCCTCGTATGAATAGACGCGCGGACCGGCCAGTTCGTAAATAGGGTACGGTTTCTTGCTCTGTCGCACGACTTCTGCGATCGCCGCAGCAACGTCGTCCGCGTACGCTGGCTGGAGACTCGTCCTCCCGTCGCCGAACATCGGATAAGCCGGTAGGGACCGAAGCAGCCTGAGAATTGTCGTAAGAAAGGCGTCGTCCGGCGCGAACATTACCGCCGCGCGAATAATAACTGCGCCAGGGAATGCGGTCTGCACGGCCGCCTCGCCTTCGCCCCGGCTGCGAATGTAGGGCGATGGAGAGCCCGCATCGGCGCCGATTCCTGATAGGTGCACAAACCGTTTGGTCCCGGCCCGCCTTGCCGCTCTAGCGATCCTTGCGGCCGCTTCCACGTGCACCGAATGAAACGTATCACGTCCATGCTCGACATAGAGGCTGATCGCGTTGACAACGCCGTCGGCACCCACAACGGCGGCCTCTACGGAGCGCTCGTCGTGCGCATTGGCGGCGATCTGTTCGAGGCTGTCGCCCTCGGCCCGCTTAGGATGCCGTGAGGCGATGCGCACCGTGGCGCCGGACCCGCGCAAATGGCGCGCGACGCGGCGGCCAACAAAGCCAGTCCCGCCGAACACCGTTACGCAGCTTATTTCTCGATCCATCCAGTGATCCTGCGCGACGCTCTTGATTGACCCGTCAAGCGCCGTCCGCACTGCCTCAGCCGCCTCTGCCGGCGAACTACCTTGGTTGACATGATGCGAGATCACATCGATCAAAATTTGCGCTGCGGGGCCGACCGTTTGCCACTCCTTCTTGGCTTGATCGATCAGCGGCTCAGCTTCAGCGTACAGGCTTTGCGCCTGTTCGATAATCGGCTGTGCCCTATTGAGAAGATCGATCAGCGCCTTGGTTGCTGGTAACGATCTCTCAATTTGCCTGAGTTGTGCATCACTGAGACCGGAAACGTGACCAATGAGGTCAATTAGCCAATGTTTCAGCATAGTTCGACCTTGCTGGCAGCGACGTACTAACTCACGTAACTCGCTCGATCAGCGGGGCGGCGCGCGTGTCGAAACCGTCAAAGCGCAAGAGGTCAAAGGCGTAGTGCAATGCGGGATTTCAGTCGCTCTATGTCCACTAATGAGATGGTCGGGCCGTGCTCCGGCCCTGCGAGCGAGAGAAGCTGGCAAGGGGCACCAAAAACGAGGAGCACGTTGAAATCTTCCTTTCCAGCGAACAGCGAATTCCGGCGGTCGCGCCTAGTGTCAGGGCAGGCCTGACGGTCAAAAATCGCCCACTCCGCCAGTGTGATTCAGCGGTGGTTGGGCGGGAGGCAGTGAGCCGCACCTCCACTGCCCGAGGCTGCGCGAATGTCAGCGCCGGTTTTCGGTCTGATCCGCGCCTCTACCGGTTTCATGCGCCGCTACTTTTTCGAATGCGGTGTGCCCAGGTACGGGAACTCCTTCAGGATGTCGGTGGGTTTGAGGCCTGTGGGCGGACACTGATTTTTCGTCAGGAAGGCGATGCGGTAGTTGATCACGTCGTCAGTGAAGACCCGGCCGTTGGGATACTTTGCGGGCTTCGACGGATCGAGACTCAGCACGTCGGGAAGTGTGCCCTCCTTGTCGATCGCGGCGATCGCTTCCTCGCGCGTGTAATTGCCGGTATGCCCCATCAGATGCACGAACTGGTCGAGCCAGCGCTTGCGGTCGTTGACGGGCTCGCTCGCGTTGTATTCTTCCTTGGTGTCATCGGTGTTGAAGAAGCTGCTAACGCTCGGATGGCCGGCGCGATCGACGTGAAGCAACTTGCCGTCGCGCCTTACACTGCACCGCCCCCAGATGTGCATCTCGGGCTTGGGAGCGAGTTCACTCGTCGGCAGCTCGATCACAGTCGAAAACACGTTTGCTTCCGTATTCGAATCCACGCCGGTCCATGGAGACTTGCCGCCGAGATGAGGCTCGGTGAAGTTCCGTTTGCCCCTGATATCGAACAGGTTCTTGATGCCGTCGAAGTCGAAAAAGAACGCGTCGCTGCGGCTGCCGGCGAAAAAAGTGTAGGGGCCCGACTTGATGATATTCGGCTTGGCGCCGAAGGAGACCTCGGCGTCGGCGATTATCTTCGTCCCTACCGGTTCGGCCGAGCGCGACTCCGAGCCCGTCGCCACGAATACGCTAACGGTCTGCCTGCCGTTCTGCGGCTTCGAGAACACATAGCTGAACGCGATGTCCGTCAGGTAATCACCGTCGTTATCGATGTTGAGGCGATAGATTGCGTCGGGATGAAGTGCGTCCGCATTGGGATTTGCATTGAGGATGATCACGGTTCTGTTCTTGTCGGCGGGCGACTGGAATGCGTACAGGTCGCAGAGGTCGAGTCGTTGATCGCCCAGCGGCGGGCCAAGACTGAGTCCGGTGAAATGGTTTGACACTGGCCTCTCCTGTTGACCAAGGTTTCCATTTGGGTCTCACATTATACATCCACGCCGGCGGAGAGGCGCAAGCAGCTGAAATTCGCTGAAAACGGACGAGCCTGAGAATGGCGGACGCTATCGGCCAGGGCGAGCGGGCGCCGGATCGCAGTGCGGCTGCCAGATGGGAGGCGGAGGCGGCGAACGCGGCGCGGACGGCCGGCCCGCCGCTGCTGTTCCGGCTGCGGCTGTGGGCCTCGGTCTGTCTCGCTCTTTACGTCGCGTTCTGGCTCGAGCTTGACAACGCCTATTGGGCCGGCACCTCCGCAGCGATCGTCTGTCAGCCGCATCTTGGTGCGTCGCTGCGCAAGGGCTGGTTCCGCATGATCGGCACCTTGGTGGGCGCGGTCGCGATCGTCGCGCTGACCGCCTGCTTCCCACAGGACCGCGCTGCGTTTCTCATCGGTCTGGCATTGTGGGGCGCAGCCTGCGCGCTTGTCGCCACGCTGCTGCGCAACTTCGCGGCGTACGCGGCAGCGCTCGCGGGCTACACCGCCGCGATCATCGCCAGCGATCAGCTCGGCGCCACGGGCGGGCCCAACGGGGACGCGTTCATGCTCGCGATCACCCGCGTCAGCGAGATCTGGATCGGCATCGTCTGCGCCGGAATCGTGCTTGCCGGGACCGATTTTGGCGCCGCCCCGCGGCAGCTTGCAGCGCGGTTCGCGGCGCTATCAGCCGAAATCGCGAGTCGGTTCGGCTCCACGTTGGCACTAGCCGCGTCGCCGTCCTCAGACATGCAGTCGATTCGACGTGAGCTCATCCGGCAGCAGCCAATTCGACGCGAGCTCAACCGACAGGTGATTGCGCTCGACCCAGTGATCGACGAGGCGATCGGAGAATCCTCGAGGCTGCGCTATCGCTCGCCGGTGCTCCAGTCGGCCCTCGACGGCATGTTGGCCGCGCTCAGCGCCTGGCGCATCGTCGCGGCGCGGCTATGGCGGCTGCCGGAGGCGGCGGCTCAGCAGGAGCCCGCTGCCGTGCTGCTCAATGTTCCACCGGAGCTGCAATCCGCTCCGCAACAAGGCGAGCCGAAACGCTGGATGGCGGACCCGATCGGTACGCAGCGCGTGTTTGACGCGGCGGTTGCGATGCTCAACGCGTTGCCGGCGGGCACCCCGTCGTTGCGGCTGCTTGCCGACCAGACCGCCCAAGTGCTGGTCGGTTTGTCGCATGCGCTCGATGGGCTGGCATTGCTGGTCGCCGAGCCGGCTCGTCGCCCCTCTCTCGGCCGAGTGAGGTTCCATGTGCCCGATTTATGGCCTGCTTTCGTCAACGCCGGGCGCGCATTCGTAGCCATCGGCGCGGTGGAGCTTTTCTGGATCGTGACCGCATGGCCGAGCGGGGCTTCGGCCATCACGTTTACGGCCATTGTGATCACTCTGCTCGCGCCGAGAGCCGATGAGGCCTACGCACTTGCTTTACGTTTCGCGGTGGGCGTCGCCCTTGGCGCGGTCGGCGCGGCGATCGTCGAATTTGCGGGATTGCCAAATGTAGAGACCTTCGTCGGCTTCAGCATCATGATCGGGCTCTACCTCGTTCCGGTCGGTGCACTCATCGCGCAACCCTGGCAAACAGCGGTATTTATCGGCATGGCCTACAATTTCTTGCCGGTGCTCGCGCCCGCGAACCAGATGACCTACGACACCGTGCAATTTTATAACGCCGCGCTGGCGATTGTTGCAGGGTCGATCGCAGGTGTGCTGTCATTTCGAATATTGCCGCCGCTCTCGCCCGCCTTTCGGACGCGCCGCCTGCTCATGCTGACCTTACGCGACCTACGCCGCATCGCGACGAACCCCGCCCCGCCGTCGCGAGAGGATTGGGAAGGCCGCATGTACAGCCGTCTGGCGGCATTGCCGGACGCGGCGGAGCCGCTGCAGCGGGCACAGCTCGTGGCCGCGCTGGCGGTTGGGAGGGAGATCCTCGAGCTTCGTCGCCTTGCGCCAGAACTCGGCTTGGGCTCGGAGCTCGACTCGGCGCTCGAGGCCTTTGTGCAAGGAAACAGCGCCGCCGCAACCGCACGGTTCAACGAGCTCGATCGGCGTCTCGCCTCTTTGCCGGTCTCTGACCCGGGGACTTCGCTTGCGTTGCGGCCGCGCGCCCTCGTCCTCGCCATTTGCGATGTTCTCGCCGACCATAGCGCTTACTTCGACACCGGAGCACGCAGTTGAAGTTCATCGAGATCGATCTGCTCGGTGTCTACGTCGCGCCGATCGCGTTGCTGATTATCGCGGCGTGGTTTGCTACAATCGGGTTGCGCCGGATCGCGGATCGTTTCGGCTTGCTGCGCCACGTTTGGCATCCGGCGCTGTTCATGTTCGCCCTCTACATTATTGTGCTATCGTCAATGGTGCTCGTCATCGCCCGCTGAGATTTGCCATGTCCGATGTTGAAGCCAAATCGGAGCGCGGCAAGAGTGCTGACCTTCGTGTCGTCAGTTCCGCCGAGCCGGCGGCTCGCGCCACGCATGGGGCGCGGATCCGAGTTGTTCCGCTGTTGATTACGCTCGCCACGGCCGGACTTGCCGCAGGGCTCGGCTGGGCGATGTGGAACGCCTATATGGAGACGCCCTGGACCCGCGATGGCGCGGTGCGGGTCTACACCGTCACGATGGCCCCGGAGGTCGCCGGCCGCATCGTCGAGCTGCCGGTCGTCGACAATCAGTTCGTGGCCAAGGGCGAGCTGCTGATGGTAATCGATCCGACGAACTACCAAATTGCCGTGCAACTCGCGGAGGCGGCGGTGAAGCAGGCGCAAGCCAACGTGCAAAACGCGGACGCGCAGATCGCCGTGCAGCAGGCGCAAGTGAACGCGAGCCAAGCGCAAGTGGAGCAAGCGAAGGCCTCGTTGGTGTTCGCGCAGCAACAGGCAGTGCGTTATGGGGAGCTGGCGGAAAAAGGCTACGGCCCCGTTCAGAGCGCCCAGCAGTTCAGCGCCGAGCAGCGAGAGAAACAGGCGGCGGTGGAGAGCGCGGAGGCAAGCCTGAAGCTCGCGCAACGGCAGATCGACTCGTTGAACGCGCAGCGCGCCAGCGCCGAGGCGAACCTGGCGCAGGCCACGGCCCAGCGCGACCAGGCCCGCGTCAACCTCAACGGCTGGGTGACCAACCTGCTCGCACAGCTCGGCGACTACGCCAATGTCGGTCAGGTTAAAATCGCGCTGGTCGATGCGGATTCGTTCTGGGTCGATGCCTACTTCACCGAGACCGCGCTAGGCTCCATTCGCGAGGGCGATCCGGCGAAGGTCAAGCTGATGGGCTACAGCGACATCGTCCGCGGCCACGTCGACAGCATCGCACGGGGCATCAACGTCTCCAATGCGCAAGCCGGCCCGCAAGGACTCGCGCAGGTCAACCCGATCTTCACCTGGGTGCGTTTGGCCCAACGCATTCCCGTGCGCATCCACATCGATCATGTGCCCAAGGGCATCGTTCTCGCCGCCGGCCAGACAGCCACCGTGGAAATCGACCATCGATCTCGGTCGCCGCTGCGTTAACCGGGAGCGCGCTCCGGTCGGAAGCGAACGAGACCGTGAGAGAACCCAACCGGCGCCGAAGCGATTGACCCGGATTCTCCGCGACTTAAGTATTGAATTCCAGGAGAGAGTCCATGGCCGCTACGAGAAAAGAAAGTGACAGCCTCGGCGTGGTCGAGGTGCCTGCAGACAAGCTGTGGGGCGCTCAAACCCAGCGCTCGCTCGAGCATTTCAGCATCGGCAGGGATTTGATTCCCCGCGAGATGATCTCTGCCTATGCCATCTTGAAGAAAGCCGCTGCCGCCGCCAACCACGCCGGCAAGCGGCTCGACGATCAGCGCTATAAATTGATCGTTCAGGCGTGCGATGACATCCTCGCCGGGAAGCACCACGACATGTTTCCCTTGCACGTTTGGATGACGGGCAGCGGCACCCAGTTCAACATGAACGTCAATGAGGTGATCTCCAACCGTTGCTCCCAACTCGCCGGCACGCCGCTCGGGAGCAAGACGCCCGTTCATCCCAACGATCACGTCAACATGGCGCAGTCGTCGAACGATACGTTTCCCTCGGCCATGTATATCGCGGCAGCACTCAACGTAAAGCAGCGCCTCATCCCCGCGGTCGCCGCCTTGCGCGATGCGATCAGCGCTAAGGCGCAAGCGTGGGATGACATCGTCAAGATCGGGCGCACCCACATGCAGGACGCCACCCCGCTGACGCTGGGCCAGGAATGGTCGGGCTATGCCGGGATGCTGTCGGACGATCTGGAACGCATCGAAGCCGCGCTGCAAGGCGTGTACCGCCTGGCGCTGGGCGGCACGGCCGTGGGAACGGGCATCAACTCGGCGCCGGGCTTTGCCGAAGCGGCGGCGGCCGAGATCGCCCGGCTTACCGGCCTGCCGTTCGTCACCGCTCCCAACAAATTCACCGTGCAGGGGTCCCACGACGCGCTGGTGCAACTGTCGGGAACGCTTCGCACGCTGGCGGTGTCGCTCTACAAGATCGGCAACGACATTCGCCTGATGTCGTGCGGACCTCGCGCCGGGTTTGCGGAACTGTGGATTCCGGAGAACGAGCCGGGCTCCTCGATCATGCCGGGCAAGGTCAATCCGACCCAGTGCGAAGCGCTCACGATGATCGCCGTGCAGGTGATGGCCAACGACGTCGCGGTGGGCTTTGGCGGCGCCGGCGGCTACCTCGAAATGAACGTTTACAAGCCGCTGATGATCTTCAACATCGCCCACTCCATCACCCTCATGACCGACGGCTGCGTGAACTTCCGCAAGTTCCTGGTCGAGGGTACCAAGCCCAATCTCAAGAAGATCAACGAATACGTCGAGCGCTCGCTCATGCTGGTGACGGCGCTTGCGCCCGTCGTCGGCTACGACAAGGCCTCGAAGATCGCCCACCACGCTATGGACAACGATCTCACGCTGAAGGAAGCCGCGTTGCAACTGGGCTTCGTCACCGAGGCGGAATTCGATCGCGTCGTCGATCCGAAAAAAATGGTGAAGCCCTACCTGGCGAGCGACGCTTCGACCAAGGGGCCGCGTTGAGCATCGTCATGTCCGGGGTTGGACTTAGTTCGCGCAGTCCGCCCAACTTCGCCAATGAGCTTGCGGCTTTCGAATGCGGGGATTGCGAGAAGCTCCCATGACGGCGGCGGAGCGTTCCAACCTCGTCCTCGCCTTCGCCCGGGTGCTCTACGTCAACGGCCAAGCCACCGAGCAGACCGTGGCCGCGGCCGAGCAACTCGGCCGCACGCTGGGACTGCGCGCCAAGGTCATGCCGCGCTGGGGAGAATTGCAACTCCAGTCCGAGGACGAGAACGACAAGCTGATTTCCCAGGTAGCGGCCGATCTTATGCAGATCGCGGGCGACGCGCAGACCTCGCTGGAGTTGATCGGCGCGACGATCGCTGACGGCACGAGCGCCCTGATCAGCATCTTGGCGATGAGCCTCGGCCTCATCACTCGAAGATCGTCATCGATGGCCTGAGCGAGCGATCGACGAAGGTAAAATCATAAGTAGACGAAGGACTGCGCCGGCCTCCAGCCACGAATTCCGACGCGATCGATCCTCGCTCCCGCCGATCGCATGCGTCCAAGCCAACTCCGCTTGCTTTCGTCTTTTTCTTTTGATATTCGAGCCCCTTAGAACGTCATGAGACCGTCACAATCGATTCGTCCCGGTCCCATCCCAAGCCCGCATGTTTGCAATCATAGCCCGGTCGAGGGGGGCGAATGAGTTTCGAGATTGAGCGAAAATTCCTCGTGCGTGGCAACGATTGGGAACGGCTCGCCACCCGTCGCATGTCCCTTCGACAAGCCTATTTGGCCTGCAACGGGAAAGCATCGATCCGCATTCGCATCAAGGACGATGGCGCCGCAACGCTCACCGTCAAATCTCGGCCCGCGGACCTGCGCCGGCTGGAGCTGGAATATGATATTCCGGTATTGGAAGCCGAGGCGCTGATAAAGCTCCGTCAAGGCTCCGTCATCGAGAAGGTGCGCCACGTCATTCCTTGCGGCGACCTCGCCTGGGAAGTCGATGTGTTCTCCGGCGACAATTACGGCTTGATCATCGCCGAAATCGAGTTGCGCCACGAGCATCAGCACGTCGAATTGCCGCCCTGGATTGGCGCAGAGATCACCGGGCAGCCGCAGTACTACAACACCTCCTTGGCGCAGCGTCCATATTGCACGTGGTCGCGCCAGGAAGCGCCGATGCCGATCGAAAGGCGGGCGTGAATGGCGTGAGCAGGCATGCGCGGCTCGCGCCGTTTGGCTCGGCGCGCGTTGGCAGCACCTCGTCGAGTTTGCGCCAAGCGGTGTTGCGACTGCGTTGCGCTCCCTTTCCCCGCTTCACGGAATGTAGGTGGAATAGACGTAGTCCTGGTCTTTTTTCGGCTGGTGACACGCGAAGCATTGTTTGGCGGCGTCGGTCACCTGCGGCTTCTTCGGATCTCCGCCCGCCCAGAGCTGAAAGCCCCAGCCGCCGGTCGATGCATATTTCTTCGAGTCCTTCACCATGACGGCCAGCGCCTTGCGGGCGCCTTCCACGTAAGAGCCGTCGGAGATGGTGAACTCGTGTAAGTCGGTTGCGAACATGGTCTTGTTGGGATACGGCCCGCCCTTCTTGAGCGCGGCCTGCCACCGATTTGACGTAGACGTTATGCATCCCGCCGAGATCCGCAAACAGCGGGCTCCCTTTGTCGACGATCATGGTGTTGACGTGGAACCAGTGCCGGTAGCCGGTCGGCGGCTTGATATCGTCGGCAGGTTCCGCGGGAAATGAGGCCACGGCAAGCAGGCCGAGTGTGGCGGACAGCAAGTGCAATTTCTGCATGGCTGTGCACCTCCTTTGGTTCGGAAATTCGCTCGCGCGGCGCGCGGCTTCCAACGCCCAGTGTAGGGTCCACGGCGCTGGACGCAATCCGGTGCCAGTGATCAAGCCCGACACCGCTCGGCCCATCATGCATCATCGATGCGCGGATCCTTGACAGGCACGCATATACGCCTAAATAACCGTATATACGCTCTTATCGGAATGAATCCATGGGCAAGCTCGAAGGAAAAATTGCACTCGTCACCGGCGGCAATAGCGGCATCGGCCTTGCGACGGCGAAGCAGTTTGTGAAGGAAGGCGCGTACGTCTTCATCACGGGACGCCGCGATCGAGAGTTGGCCGCGGCGGTCAAGGAGATCGGAAGAAACGTAACCGGCGTGCAAGGAGACGTGTCGAACCTTGGCGATCTCGATCGCCTGTTCGCGCAAATCAAACGCGAGAAGGGCAAGCTCGATGTTGTGTTCGCCAATGCCGGTGTTGCGAAATATGCCCCCTTCGGCAAGATAGCCGAGGAGCTCTACGACTCGATCTTCGACATCAACGTCAAAGGCCTCCTGTTCACGGTGCAGAAGGCGCTTCCGCTCATGCCGGATGGCGCTTCCGTCATCCTGAACGCGTCCATCGTCGCCAGCAAAGGATTGTCATCGAATAGCGTTTATAGCGCCACCAAAGCCGCCGTACGCTCGTTCGCGCGCACATGGACGACGGACTTGAAGGATCGCCGCATTCGCGTGAACGCAGTGAGCCCCGGCTCCATCGACACGCCCGGGCTGAGCGATCTGCTGGCCTCCTCGGAAACAGGCGAGCAGCGTCGGAAGATGATTTCCGCCGCGGTTCCGCTCGGCAGGTTCGGTACGCCCGACGAGATCGCCAAGGCCGTGGTGTTTCTCGCATCCGACGACAGCAGCTACATCACGGGAGCGGAATTGTTCGTGGATGGCGGCTTCGCACAAGTGTAGGCTGCGGCAGAGCGGTACGGCATCTGCTCGATGTCCCGAAGCGAACATCGCTCCCGCAGTCAGGAGAACCTCGATGCCCGGTCGTAACTCCGTTGCTTGGAAATCCGCCGTTGGCGCGCTGAGCTTCGCCGCCTCCTGCGGCGTCGCCGCCGCCCAGAGCGCCCCGCCGCCCGCCGTTTCGGTGACGCCGGTGGTGAGCCGGCAGGTCGCGGAAACCGCTGATTACATCGGCCGCATTACGGCGATCGACAAGGTCGATCTCGTTGCGCGGGTGCCGGGCTTCATCGAGGAGCGCACCTTCACCGAAGGGCAGGAGGTCAAGAAGGGCGATCTGTTGTTCCGCATCGAGCAGGCGACCTACAAGGCAGCGGTCGACCAAGCGCGCGCCACCCTCGCCAAGGCCAAGGCGACGGAGGTCAACGCCAAGCTGCAGCTTGAGCGCGGGAAGGAGCTCGTGCGCAATCAGAACATCCCGCAATCCACGGTCGACCAGCGCGAGGCCGACGAGGCGGCGGCGCAGGCGAGCGTGATGGAGGCGCAGGCGGCGCTCGAGCAGGCGGAGATTAATCTCGTCGAGCAGGCGGAGATTAATCTCGGCTACACCGAGATCCGCTCTCCAATCGACGGTCGGATCGGACTCGAAAGGTTCACCAAGGGCAATCTCGTGCAGCCCTCCTCGGGAACGCTGGCAACGATCGTCAGCCAGGACCCGGTCTACGTCATCTTCCAGGTCAGCCAGCGCAATCTTCTCGACTACTATCGGCGCCGCGCCGCCGATCCCGACAAGAACACGCATGTCAACATCCGCATCAAGCTGCCCAACGGCAGCATCTATCCCCATCCCGGACTGAGCGACTTCCTCGACGTCCAGGTCGACCCGACGACGGATACGGTTGCCGTGCGGGCGACAGTGCCGAATCCGGATGGCCTGCTCATCCCCGGCGGGGTGGTCAGCGTCACCGTGGAGCGAGGGGTGCCGAAGTCGGCGCTGACGGTTCCGCAATCCGCCGTCCTGCTCGATCAAGCCGGCCGCTACGTGCTCGTGGTCGACGCGACCAAGAAGGTCGAGCAGCGCCGCGTGACGACCGGTGCCGAGCAGGGCCGCGACATCGTCGTGACCGACGGCCTCAAGGAGGGAGAGCAAATCATCGTCGAGGGCATTCAGAAGGTCCGTCCCGGACAAGTCGTGACGACAACCGTCGTGCCGGGGACCTGATGCTTTCCGGCATTTTCATCGAGCGGCCGCGGCTCGCCATCGTCATCGCCATCGTTATCACGCTTGCCGGCGTCATCGCCATTTTCGCGATTCCCATCGCGCAGTTCCCGGACATCGTGCCGCCGCAGGTCACGCTCAACGCGTCTTATCCGGGGGCCGATGCCGAAGTGGTGGAGACGACGGTGGCGCAACCGATCGAGCAGCAAGTCAACGGCATCGACAACGCGCTCTATTACCAGTCCGCCAGCGCCGCGGACGGTAGCTACATCCTGACGGTGACGTTCGCGCTCGGCACGGATCCCGACATCAACACCGTCAACGTGCAGAACCGCGCCAGTCTCGCGATTCCGCAGCTGCCGGCGGAGGTCTCGCGCAACGGCCTCACCATCCGCAAGAAATCCGCCGCGCTGCTGCAGGTGATCAGCTTCTATTCGCCGAACAGCACCTACGATGCCGTTTATCTGAGCAACTACGCGACCATCAACGTCATCGATCCATTGGCGCGGATCAAAGGCGTCGGGCAGGCAACGCTGTTCGGACCGCTCGACTATTCGTTGCGCATCTGGCTCGACCCCGACCGGCTGAGCCAGCTCAATCTGACACCGAACGACGTCATCGCCGCGGTCCAGAGTCAAAACATCCAGGCGGCGCTGGGCCGCGTCGGCGCGGCGCCGATCACGACCGAGCAGCAGGTCCAAATCAATATCAAAACCAAGGGGCGGCTCACGCAGCCGGAGGAATTCGCTGCCATCGTTCTGCGCGCCAATCCCGATGGCTCGGTGATCCGCATAAGGGACGTCGCGCGGGTGGAAATGAGCGCAAAGTCGCAGGACCGCTACAGCCGCTTCAACGGCGCGCCGGCAGCGGCGATCGGCATCTATCAGACCCCCGGATCCAATGCCGTCGAAGTGGCGCGCCACGTACGTGAGACGTTGAGCGAGCTGGAGAAGCGCTTCCCCAACGACCTGGCTTACACCGTGTTCTGGGATTCAACCGTGTTCGTGACGGAGACGATCAAGGAGGTGATTCGGACGCTCGGGATGGCGATCGTGCTCGTGGCCGTGGTGGTGTTCTTGTTCCTGGGGAGATGGCGAACGACTCTGATCCCGCTCGTTGCCGTGCCGGTGTCGATCGTCGGCACCTTCGCGGTCATGCTCCTCATCGGCTATTCCGCCAATACCGTCTCGCTGCTTGCGCTCGTGCTCGCCATCGGCATCGTGGTCGACGACGCGATCGTCGTGGTCGAGAACGTCGAGCGGGTGATGGAGGAGAATCCCGATCTGCCCGTGCCGGAGGCCTGCAAGAAAGCGATGGCCGAGATCACCGGCCCGATTATCGCCATCACGCTCGTCTTGCTCTCGGTGTTCGTGCCGGTGGCCTTCATCCCCGGGATAAGCGGGCAGCTCTTCCGCCAGTTTGCGGTCGCGGTCTCGGTCGCCATGCTG
>WNGL01009316.1_pt1 | contig 18968 bp, 16 predicted proteins | sample 5400591 | NCBI WGS metagenome assembly WNGL01 (sample SAMN13153377, study PRJNA577476) | soil metagenome | isolation source: 80 cm soil or saprolite under Garry oak tree replicate 1 | place: USA:California | collected 2016-06-15 | reverse complement strand
TCTGCGAGGCGAGAAGCTGAAAATGCAGTTCCGGGCAGAAATGTTCAATATTCTGAACAATACGAACCTGACGGCCCAAACGTTCACGAATACCTTCACCGGGACCGGCGCTCTAGTCGGGTCCTTCGGGACACCAACCGCTCCGACCTATAACCAATCCCGTCAGATCCAGCTGGGATTGCGGCTGCTGTTCTGAAAAGGAGGGACAGGTCACTAATCTTCGACACTGATTATCAATCCGAGCTGACCGCGTTACTACGATGGCCTCAGGTCAGGGCCATTAGAGTTAATCTGACGACGCTTTGCTTTATGTTGTGGTGCGATTGCAGGAGGCTGAGGGGTCTCTCTGGCCTTGCTGGATGTTACTCCCGCCGACGTTCTTGTTTATTTGGCGTATTTCCGCAAGTTATTGGAGTTGGCTTCGGCTGCGTAGAGATTGCCCTTGGCATCGGTCGCTACCCCTTCGGCCGTGACCATAGGTTTGTCCCCGGACCCAGGAATTGGAACGAAGCTTTTAACGATTCCGTCTTTGGCACTGCCGATTTGGATGCCCTTCTGGAAGCCAGGGTTCGTCTTCTCGTCGGACTGGGAGTCGGCGACGTAGAGCGTGTCGTCTCGGTCAATGAAAATGCCGCTCGGTCGGCCAAATTGTTTCCACTCTCGCAAAAACTTCCCGTCCTGGTCGAAAATCTGAATGCGGCTGTTCGTGCGGTCGCCGACGAAGACCCGTCCCCTGGAATCCAGGGCGATGGCATGAAGGCCGCCGAACTCGCCGGGAGCCGATCCTTTCTTGCCCCAGGCTTTAACAAATTTTCCGTCCTTGGAAAACTTCACGATCCTGCCGCCCGTGTCCGCGCCGTGTCCGTCCGCGACGAAAATGTCTCCGTTCGGTGCGATCACAACGTCGGAGGGGTAAATGAACGTGTCCGGGCCATTCCCGCCGACGCCTGCCTTGCCGAGCGTCAGCAAGACCCTTCCCTCCGGATTGAACTTGAACACCTGCAGACCCTTGCCATCTTTCGCTTGCCCGTCGGTAGCCCAGATGTTGCCGTCCTTATCCACGTAGAAACCGTGCGGATACACAAACATTCCCGCGCCAAAGCTCGACACCAACTTGCCAGAGGGATCAAATTTGAGAATGGGCGCCAGATTGGAGCCGGCGCAGGTGTCTCCGCCGCACCGCTCAAACGCCCATACATTGCCCTGACGATCCACGTCCACCGCGATTACCGATCCGAACGCTCTCCCTTGCGGGAGTTTGGCCCAGTTTTCGACCAAGCGATACGGGTTGGACTGCGAGTGGACGCTGCCCGACATCGCCATCACCGCAACGATCCCTAGCGCCAGCGCGGTGCTTGCTCGACCTGCCTGTAGTTTCATGGCCTCTCCTAGGAATTCGGGCTTAAGGAAGCGGCCTTCATTGTACACCTACGCTGATTTCGTCAAGCGGATAGCGGATAAATCTTTTGTCTGTATATTCTCCGTTTGGAGCCACTCGCCTACGGGTCGTGATGCGATCCAAAGTGCGGATCGCGTCAGTTGGATCGGCGGCGTTTGCCGCGGTTGTGTGCATGGAACGCAGGTGAGGGCCAAAGTTGGATTGACAGTGACTCTGAGTGGTAGTATCCATTCTCAGATAGGCACAGAATGGGAGGCGCTCGTCATGCTCTCACTCAAAGTTAATGGGAAGATGTACTCCGTAGACGTGGAGCCAGAGACACCTCTGCTGTGGGTGATCCGGGACACGATTGGTCTGACCGGAACCAAGTACGGGTGTGGAATTGCGCTGTGCGGGTCGTGTACGGTGCACGTGAATGGCAAGGCGGTGCGCTCGTGCGTGCAGCCGGTAAGCCAGGTGGCCGGGAAAGATGTCACGACTATAGAAGGACTCTCGCCAAACGCGCAGCATCCGGTGCAGGTAGCCTGGCGGGGAGGCGATGTGCCGGAGTGCGGGTATTGTCAGCCAGGACAGATCATGGCGGCCGCGGCACTGTTGGCTAAGAACCCTAGCCCGACCGACGCGGACATAATCCGCGAGATCACAAATCTTTGCCGCTGTGGAACCTACACGCGGATTCGACAGGCGGTTCACCGAGCGGCGCAGCTTGCAGTGAAAGGTTAAGCAGATCATTGGAGGGTCCGATGGCAGTGACCGGGGGAATGGACCGCAGAGAATTCATGGTGACGACGCTGACGGTTGGCGGAGGCTTCGCGCTGGCTCTGGCGTTTCCACGGAATCAAGTGGAGGCGGCCGCCAATAACGCAAAGATTCCGGACAAGCCGTGGGAGTCGCTCGTGGGGAAGACCGAGACCGAGATCAACCCTTGGCTCGTCGTCGCACCCGACGATACCGTGACCATTCGTGTCGCCCAAAGCGAAATGGGGCAAGCGACATTCACTTCCTGGTCGAAGATGATCTGCGAAGAGCTTGAATGCGACTGGTCCAAGGTGCGCGCGGAATACGCGTCCGTCAACCGCCACTTCCGCGAGAATAAGGTTTACGGACGCATGGCAACAAATGCAAGTGGTGCGGTCCGCATAAGCCGCCAATACTTGCAGCAGGCGGGAGCAAGCGCGCGGGAGCGCCTGATGGCTGCGGCCGCCGAGGTGTGGGCCGTACCGCGCTCGGAGTTGACGGTTAAGGACGGGATCATCACCCACATACCGACGGGCCGAAAGCTCCGCTACGGCCAGGTCGCCGAGAAAGCCGCTGTGATCAAGTTGCCCGAAGAGCCAAAAATCAAGACACCGGACCAGTTTACGCTGATGAACAAGCCCACCCAGCTCCTCGAGACGCCTCTGCGGGTAGACGGCAGCGCCACCTATGGAATTGACGTGCGCCTCCCGGACATGCTTTATGCCGCGGCCAAGGCGTCGCCGGTCTTCCTCGGGAAGGTAAAGAAGTACGACGACAAGGGCGTTAAAAATCGCCCGGGTGTCCATTCGGTGGTCGAATTCAGCGGTCCAGATATCGAAGCGGGAGTCGCGGTAGTGGCCGACAGTTACTGGCATGCCAAGACCGCCTTGGATCTCCTCCCGATTGAGTGGGACGAAGGCGCGCACGGTGACGACACTTCGGAAAAGTTTCTCAAAATGGCCCGGGCCGCGCTGAATGAGCCGGGCGCCCAAGTCGTCGTGAAGAAGGGCGACCCTGATGCGGCGCTCAAGAACGCCGCTAAGGTGGTCGAGGCGGTGTACGAGTTGCCGTATTTGGATCACGCCTTTATGGAGCCATTGAACTGCACCGCTCACGTGACTGCTGATCGCGTGGACGTTTGGGTGGGCACGCAGAGACCGGAGGAAGCGCTGCTGGATGCAGCGAAATTAACCGGTATCCCGCAGGAGAACGTTTTCATCCACAACTGCTTTATTGGCGGTGGATTTGGCCGCCGCAACTACAACGACGACGTGCGGCAGGCAGTTATGATTGCCAAACAGTTAGACCGTCCTGTGAAAGTCGTCTGGAGCCGCGAGGAAACGATGCGCCACGGCTACTATCGCCCGATGCGCGTGGCGAGAATCCAGGCTGGCCTGGGGTCTGACGGCATGCCCGTGGCCTGGATCAACCGAGTCGTCGGCATCGACCAAAATCCGCCAGCGGATCCTGCTCAAACGATTAGAGGCTTGCACCAGATTCCCTATGCGATCCCCAACCAACAGTTCGACTATCACCTGCGACAGACACACGTTCCCACCGGCGTTTGGACATCGGTGGGCCGATCGCAGAACGAGTTCTACCTGGAAAGCTTCATGGATGAGCTTGCCCATGCGGCCGGGAAGGATCCCTACCAGTACCGGCGCGCTTTGATAGATGGCAACCGGGATTTCCCGCGCGCGAAGGCCTGGGTGAAAGTGCTGGATACAGCCGCTGAGAAGTCCGGTTGGGGAAAGAAACTACGCGATGGAACCGGCATGGGAATCGCCATCGGGGATGGCCGGCGGCCCGGCGTCAAAGAGGTCACCATTTGCACGGTGGTCGCCACCGTGTCCGTCAGCAAGAAGGGCGAGGTTCGGGTGGAACGGTTCGATGTAGCGATGGACACCGGACCGTTCCTGGTCAATCCGCTTGCCGCGGAACGGCAGGTCGAGATGCAAGTGGTGATGGGGCTGGCGGCCGTACTTCGTCAGGAAATCACCGTTGAGAAAGGGCGCGTCGTGCAGAGCAATTTTCACGACTATCCCTTGTTGCGGGCGACGGAAATGCCGGAAATAAGAGTCCATTTTGTCCGCGCGACGGACGAACCGATTGTCGGGATCGGCGAAGAAGCTCTTGGGTGGGTTGCCCCGTCTGTGTGCAATGCCATTTTCGCCATCACGGGCAAGCGGATTCGTTCGCTGCCCCTCAAGAATCACAACCTCAGTGCGGGTGCTGCCTAACCGACAAAGCTACAGGGCCGAAAGGCGTTCGGCCCAGGGTTCGCCCGGCACCAGCCCTATGCTCCATTCCGAATCTCAGGTTGCCGGATGTCGCACAGGACACTTTCGGCACGGTTTTTTTCGAGGTTCTCGAGGCCTGAAGAACGAATTGGCAGAACGTTCCGCAAGCCTTCGACCGTCTGGAACTAGGGAAGCACGCCGCCGACGGTCGTACGGCCGGTGCCGCTACAGCCCTCCTCACCGAATCGGATGAACTTCTGGATGCGCTTCCCGGTATCGACCTCGGCCGTGTACATGTTGCCGTGGGAATCGAGGCTGACCTGGTGGAGCCAATGGAACTCACCGGTTTCACGCCCGCTCCGCCCGAGGCGGCCCAATTCCTCCAACGTGTCCCTCTTCAGCACGTACATCGTCATGTTGGAGTTGTCGCCGACGTAGAGGCAGGACTGCCTGGCATCGGTCGAGAAATTCATCGATACCGCCGAGCCCGGGAGACCGTTCGTCTTTACCGCCACGAACTGCTCCTTGACGAAGCCGCACTTGCCCGCTTCGCCGGCCGGGTTGACGCATTCCTTGCCCAGATTGGGATCGCGGCCGTTGAAGACTTGCACGCGGTTGTTGCCGCGGTCGCAGACATAAACCAGGCCGTCCTTGCTGATCTTCACGCAGTGCACCGGATTGCGGAAGAAGGCCGGCTTCATGTTGCCCTTGGTGAAGTCCCTCATCCAATCGCCGGCGGCGGCGGCGGCCTTGTCGTCGATCGGGTTGTTGCCGTACGCGCCGAAATGACCGATATACTTGCCCGTCGCCGCATCAACGATGACCACCCGCCGATTGCCGTACCCGTCCGACACATACATGCGATTCGTGGTCGGATCGACGGTGACGTCGGCCGGCAGATAGAACAGGGGCGTGCCGTTACGGCCGCCGTCCTTGTTGTTGCTGTCCGGCCCCTTCGCCCCCGGACCGCCGATCATCATCACAAACTTGCCGTCCTTGGTGAACTTCAGGATCATCCCGTCTGCACCGTTGTTCGACGCCCAGGCGGAGCCGTTTGGATTGCCATTGGCGCTGTTGCCGCCGAGATAGACAAAGCCGTTGTGGTCGACGAAGATGCCGTGCTCGGTGGCCGGCCACACGCAGCCTTCCGCCGTCTTGCACTTATCGGGATCAGCCGGGCCGCCCCAGGAGCGCAACAGCTTGCCGTTTGAATCGAATTCCATGACCGACGGCGCGGGCAGGCAGCAATCGCCGAGCGCTCCATACGGGCGCGGAAAGCCCAGCACGTCGACGGGTTTTCCATCCTTGGACTTGTGGGTCGCACTGGTCAGCGCCGCCTCGTCGTTGGTCAGCGTGCGTGGCCGCTGGTAGATCCAGATGTGGTCGTCTGGTGCGACATACAGGCCGCCGACCTGTCCGATGATCCAGTTGTTGGGAAGCCTCTGCGGCCAGCCGGCGTCGGCGATGAAGCCCGGCACTTTCGCGGTCGGCGGCACACCGTACACGCCGGAGCGCTCCGCAAGCCGCTCCAGAATGCCGCTTGCGGCGAGCGCCCTGTTATCGGGCTTCGGTGTCTGGGCATCGCTTGGGGCGGTCACGAAGACAACTAGCAGCGCGCCACAAATGGCAAGCAGTTTCAGATTCATATTCCCTCCTCGTTTCTCAATTCAAGGCCACTCTGGTCAACTTGAGCGCTGCCACCCGATGTTCACATGATCGTGCGGTGCCTTCACAAGGAATTAGTTCTCCGGGACGACAATGACACTTACAAACATTCGTCCCGCAACTCGCCGGAGCCTTGCTGTTTGATACCCGAAGATTATGATTCACGGAACAGATTGTCAACGCACTCTCTTTCCAGTTTAGCTGTTCACTTCCGCAATGCTCGCGTTACCGTTAATTCCCTCACGACGACATCTTGTCCGGCCGGAGCGCCAGTCCGAGGCTGCCGGCGATAAGGGACAAGAGAGAGAGCTGGATCGCTCCCGCCGTTGCCCATCCGGCATAGGTCGCGATCCAACCCATCACATACCCGGCGACTGATGCCGATCCATAAAGGCTGGTTACGAAGATTCCTGATCCCCGGCTGGCCAGGCTGCTCCCCAGCGATTTGACCAGATACCCGGCGAGGTTGACATAAATCATTCCGCTGACAACGACGCCCCAGATGAATGAAAGAATCATGTGCGGCAGCATTGCCGAAGTATGGAACAGCAAATAGCCGAGGACGGCAGCAGTGAAGAATGCCGCGGGCAGGACGATGCGCGGCGAGAACCGGTCGCCGAGCCACCCGCCCCCAATCGACACCAGAGCTCCGAGTCCATAAAGGCTCATGACCGATCCGGCAGCTGCCGGCGAGTACTGAAGACCTTCGCGAAGGAATGTTGGGTACATTCCGAGATAGCCGTAAATCACGAGGCCGCCGATCACACTCATCAACGTCAAGAGAATCGTGTTCATATTGACAAGTTTCGACGCGACTCCCAGATCCATGTGCTGGCTGGCAGCGCTGTAGCTTTCGCTGAACCATCGACGCACGGTGAAAGAGATCGCCGCGATCGCCACGAAACCGAGCAGCGCGAATATGAGCAGCGGCACGCGCCAGCTCTGATAAACACTCAGCAACATGCCGCCCAGAATCGGGCTGATGATAGCGCCGATACCGAAGGAAAAATTGACTGAACCGAGAGCGGCCGAGCGATGTTTGATGAAATAGTTCGCCGCGATGGTCAGAAGAATCGTCAATTGCATGGACTCGCCGATGCCGGTCGCTGCCCGGTACATCAGCATGTCTGAGAATCCGGAGGCCATGACGGTCAAAGCCGTGCATGCCGAGAACAGCGCGATTCCGACCTGCAGCACGCTCTTACGCGAGAAACGTGCGAGCAGATAACCCGTCGGCAATCCGGCCACTGCCATTCCAAAAGTGAAGGCTGTCGAAAGCAAGCCGACGTCAGCCAGCGAAAAGCTGTACTCACGGCGCACTTCCGGAACGAGCATCGGGAAGAGTTGCCGGTCCATCGCGTTGATGACGTATGACGCGAGCAGCACACAGAACATCGCGATGGCGAGACCGCGCGCACCGGTTTGAGGCGGGGCTATCGCTACCTCGCGACCCATTTGCCTTTGACCTGAGCGAGATACCACTCGAAGATCTGATCCCCGGTCCAGAACACAACGCCGGAACGGGACTGGAAGACCAGCGCCATGACTCGCGCCGACTCGCGTGCATCGGAATACAACTGCTCAAACTGGTCGATCGCACGATCCTTGTATTCCGATGCTTTGTGGTGCTGAATGGCGATCATCGCAACATCATTGAGTTCTACTGTCTATGGGACGTCCGCGGCATGGTGTCGCGCGGATTCCATTCCTCGACATTCACGATTACCCACACCACCAGGCGAGCACCGCCTGGCAGCTCGAGCCGCGGCCGGTCTTTTATCGCCGAATACGCAATGCGCTCGGTCGGGAGCATCGTCACATCTCCTTTCAGCCGGCCGAGAATATCACGAACATGCCACGTAACCGGCAAATGGAATTGTTGCGCCGCACCCGTCCACTTGCCCTTCCGCATCGAACTTTTCGTCGCCCAGCTTCAAATACGCGAGTGACGTGGGTTATTTGATAGAATCCGCCAGCGGATCTTCGTACATCATGATCGGAACGAAACTCGCACACTACGAGATCACCCAACATTTGGGATCGGGCGGGATGGGCGACGTCTATCAGGCCACCGACTCCAAGCTGGGCCGGAGTGTCGCCATCAAGTTCCTTCCCAAAGCCTTCAGCCACGACAACGAACGCGTGGCGCGATTCCAGCGTGAAGCGCGCGTGCTGGCGTCCTTGAATCATCCCAATATCGCAGCCATTCATGGCCTGGAGGAATTCGGCGGGCGGAAGTTCCTCGTCATGGAACTCGTCACCGGAGAGACGCTGGCCGAGCGCATCAAGCGAGGTCCTATTCCTGTGGACGAAGCGCTCGGTATCGCCAAACAGATCGCCCGGGGACTGGAAGAGGCGCATGAGAAAGGCGTCATTCATCGGGACCTGAAGCCGGCGAATATCAAGATCAGCGAGCAGGCCCAGGTGAAGGTGCTCGACTTCGGCTTGGCGAAGGCGTTTGCGGGGGAAGCCGGGGAGATGAATCTATCAAACTCGCCGACGCTGAGCATGGTGGCCACGAATGCAGGCGTGATTCTCGGAACCGCGGCCTACATGTCGCCGGAGCAAGCAAAGGGAAAAAAGACGGACCGCACCACTGATTTGTGGGCGTTCGGGTGTGTGCTCTACGAGATGCTCGCCGGCCGAGCAGCGTTCGAAGGCGAAACCCTGGGCGAGATTTTGGGAAGCGTTTTTAAAGCCGAGCCGGATTGGAGTCAGCTGCCTGCAGAGACACCGGAAAGCATCCGGCGTTTGCTGCGCCGGTGCCTTCAGAAGGAACCCAACCTACGGGTCCGCGACATTCGCGACGCACGCATCGAAATTGACGATTCGAAGAGCGGGCCACCAGTGAACAGCCTTGTGGTGCAGCGCGCATCACGTACCAGGGAGCGGTTCGCATGGATATCGGCTCTTCTCGGTCTCGTCCTGGTTGCGGGCGCGCTTGCGTTGCGGCGCGCCCCTGACGCATCGGTAAAGCCGGCCCAATTCGTGATTCTCCCACCGGAGGGCGAGAACTTCACCGCCGAGATCGGCTCTCAAGCGATCTCTCCGGACGGGCGTCAGGTCGTGTTTGCCGCGGCGGCGGCTGACGGGGTGCCAATGCTTTGGGTGCGACCGCTCGATTCGTTAGCGACACGCCCGCTTGCCGGCACTGAGGAGGCAAGCATGCCGTTCTGGTCGCCAGACAGTCGCTCTATCGGATTCTTCGCGCGAGGCAAGCTGAAAAGAATCGACGTCGCCGGCGGGTTGCCCCAACCCCTCGCGGATGCGCCGTTCGGGCTCGGCGGGACGTGGAGCCGAGATGGGGTGATCGTTTTTTCACCTAACCTGGCCAGCCCTCTCTTGCAAATTCCTGCGGGAGGCGGCAGCGCAAAGCCAGCCACCAGTAAAGATGAGCGAAGACGCGACCCAATTCACATGGGTCCATCATTCTTGCCGGACGGCCGACACTTTCTCTTTTGGGCCGGACCTGCGGATCCGGGTGTGTACGTTGGGTCGCTTGACGCCAACGACGTCAAACTGGTCCTCCGCACGGACTCGGCGGCGACCTATTCACCACCGGGTTACCTGTTGTTCATGCGTGAGTCGACGCTGATGGCGCAGCCCTTCGATGCGGCCCGGATGTCGACGACAGGCGATCCGATGCCGGTGGCGGAGCAGGTCGGTCGTTTTATCAGTCGGCCGGGGTTCTCCGTCTCTGACGATGGAGTTCTCGTGTTTCGTGCCGCAGCCGCTAGCCAAACTGAGCTTGTCTGGGTCGATCGTACGGGCAGACGAATCGCTGTCGTGGCACCACCTGGGTCGTATGGCAATGTTGCGCTTTCACCCGACGAAAATCGCATCGCGTTCGATCGGGATAGTGGGTCGAGTGCCCCCGACGTGTGGCTGATGGATTTGCGGCGTCAGATCACCGAACGGTTCACGTTTCAACCGTCGGTGGACAACGTGCCGGTGTGGTCCGCCGACGGTCGTATCGTGGCATTTGCCTCAGAGCGGGGCGGAGGGCTCGATATCTATCAGCGTTCGCCCAATGCAAGTGGGTCCGACGAGCTACTCCTGAGACTTGATGCGCCGCCCATCATGTTTCCCTCCGACTGGTCATCCGACGGGCGATATCTGACGTACTACCGTACGGATGCAAAAACCCTCAACGACATCTGGGCCTTACCGCTCTTCGGCGATCGGAAGCCATTCCCGGTATTTCACGGTGAGTTCAACGAGAGTCAGAGCCAGTTTTCGCCAGACGTCAAGTGGATCGCATACGTATCGGACGAGTCGGGTACTCCGCAGATCTACGTCCAGTCGTTCCCAACGCTGACTGGCAAATGGCAGATCTCGACCGAGGGCGGCACCCAGCCGAGATGGCGCCGCGACGGAAGAGAGCTGTTCTACCTGGCGCCCAACCGGAAACTGATGGCGGTCACCGTCCGCGCTGGCGCGAGCTTCGACGCCCAGACTCCTCGACCACTCTTCGAGACAAGGCTCGACGGAGCCGCACTGCGACAGACGTATGCCGTATCGGCCGATGGAAACCGATTCCTGTTGAACGTTGCGCTCGAAAGCGGCGCGCCGCCGGTGACCATTGTGATCAACTGGCCGGCGCTGTTGAAGAAGTGACTTCAGTTTCCCGCGTGAAAACGATAGCCCGCAGCTGAATTTCGAAACAATTCAGACTCGCGATCATGGTGCTCAGTATTATTGGACTTGCATCGTCCGGAGGCGAACAACAGATGTCATCCACAGCGCGTTCTGAGCTCGCACCCATGGGCAAGGTGCGCGTGGGCATCAACTTCGGAAATGCGCTCCTCACGACCAGGGATGCCCGGGGAGCTCCAGCCGGCATCGCTGTGGATCTGGCTAAAGAGCTGGCACGACGAGTGGGTCTTCCCATGGAAATCGTCAGCTACGAGAACGCCGGTGGGATGGCCGATGGGGCAAGGGCCGGCGCCTGGGATGTTGCGTTCCTTGCAGCCGATCCAGCCCGAGCGGAGGAGATTGTCTTCACTGCACCCTATCTCGAGATTGATACAACCTATCTCGTTCCTGCCGGCTCGCCGCTGCGCGCTGTTGCGGATGTGGACCGCGACGGAGTTCGTGTCGCTGTGTCGGACAAAAGCGCCTACGATTTGTTTCTCACCCGTACCTTGAAGCGCGCCCAACTGGTACGCGCGCCGGGCGTCAACGCTTCGGTCGACCTCTTCTTCGCGGACAAGCTGGATGTCCTTGCCGGACTCAAGCCTCTCCTTATGGAGGTCGCCGAGAAGCAACCGGGTGCGCGAGTGCTGGATGGCCGGTTCACGGTCGTAGGGCAGGCGGTCGGTACGCCGAAAGGCCGTGATGCCGTCGCGAGATATCTTCGCGAGTTCGTCGAGGAGATAAAGGCCTCTGGATTAGTCGCGAAAACCATCGAGAGGAACGGCATCCGGGGCGTCTCAGTCGCGCCACAGGCGCCTGAGGAGAAAAAAGATCCCGCGTTCGGGTAGTGGTCTAGTGTCCTGTCGGATGAAACCTGAGAATTGATTACTCACTAATCAATTCTCAGGTCTCATCTGATGCAAAAAATTACAGGGATACCTGGCCAGCCTCTCGGTATGAGCGCTGGCTATTTCCAGCGTTCCATCGCCTGCCGATGCAGCGATTCAGGAGGGAGCTCGGCGAGCTCCATACGGACGCCGTTCGGGTCGGTGATGTTCGACAGGATCGCTTTCGTAGGGCTGACGCGCGCGAAGAAGACGTAACCAGGCTGGTTCATCGATTCCAGTTTTAACTCTTTTGTTGCCTTGTGAAATCGAATAGCATGGCGCCACCAATCAAGGGGAAACCCATGCGTCGAGAGTAGACGCGAAGGTATGGCCGGAAATCACGGCTTCTTCGCTACCAGGCGTAGAAGTCACCGCATAGAGTCCAAGAATCCTGTAGTTCGCGCTGAAATACGTCCTCTAAGATCTACTACACGAACGGTGCGCATGTGTTGAAAAGGAGGAATGATGAAACGAATTGTTATCGGTCTGTGGATCGCGTTGCTGTTCTTCGTGCTCACGTCCTCAACAATCTGGGCGCAGGCCACGGCTCAGATTAGCGGAGCTGTGAGAGATCAAACGGGCGCCGTTCTAGCCGGTGTGGAAATCACGGCAACGCAAACCGAGACGGGCGTAACTCGAATGACGGTTACTAACGAGACTGGAGCCTACGTCCTGTCGAACCTGGCAGTTGGTCCCTATCGGTTGGAAGCAGCCCTGCCGGGTTTCAGAACTTTCGTGCAGACTGGAATTGTTCTGCAGGTCAATGCGAGTTCGGTGATCAATCTTGCGCTCGAAGTCGGTCAGGTCACAGAACAGATCGAGGTTCAGGCCGATGCAGCATTGGTAGAGACGCGAACGTCGAGCGTCGGCCTGGTTATCGAAAGCCAGCGTATCAGCGAGCTGCCGCTCAATGGACGCAACGTCGGCGACCTGATCACGCTGGCCGGCGCGGCTGTCCAGACAGGGATAGTTACAGGCCGATTGTTCAGCGGAGCGCAGATCGCCATTGGTGGTGGTGTTCCCACCGGAACGGATTACAGTCTGGATGGCGCGAATCACATCAATTTTCTGACCGGTGTGGGCCTGGATCTGCCCTTCCCGGATGCGACGCAGGAGTTCAAAGTGGAGACGGGCGGCCTGTCCGCCAACCGGGGGAGTTCGTCCGCAGTCACCGCAGTGACGAAGTCCGGCACGAACGATTTCCACGGCGATCTTTTTGAGTTTCTGCGCAATGACTTGTTCAACGCGCGCCAATATTTTTCAACCACCCAGAGTTCACTGAAGCGTAACCAGTACGGTGGAACAGTGGGCGGGCCGATCGTGAAGAATAAGCTGTTCTTTTTTGGCGGGTACCAGGGAACCAAACTTCGCTCGGACCCGGCCGACACACAGTCCTTCGTTCCCACCGCGGCCATGCTGGCGGGCGATTGGACGGCGTTTGCTTCACCCGCCTGCAACGCGGGCCGGCAGATCGCCTTGAGGGCGCCATTCGTCAACAATCAGATCAATCCGGCACAGTACAGCAAAGTGGCGATGTATATCACCAACAAAGTGCTTGCGAGCATTCCTGTACAGCCCGACGCGTGTGGTCTGATTACTTACGGTGGCGCGATCATGAAGCAGGACAACTGGCAACTGGTAAGCAAAGTGGACTATCAAAAAAGCGCCCAGCACTCCATTTTCGGGCGTTTTTTGGCGACGAGTCAGTACTTTCCTAATGGCTTGTCTCTCACCAAGAATCTGTTGAGGTCAGGAGCGATCGGCACGGACGCTTTGTCCACTTCTTATGCCTTGGGGGATACCTATCTGATCGGCGCCCACACCGTTCAAGCCTTTCGTCTGTCGGTCAATCGGATTCGTAACTGGCAAATCGGCAACAGCTTCTTCTCCTTGTGTGATGCGGGCGCCACGTCCTTTTACTGCGGCAACTCACCAACGTGGATTTCAGGAAGCACGATCACTGGCGGGTTCGCTTTCGGAAGTTCATTCGGAGGAGCGGACAAGGCTCATTGGCCATATTGGAACCCCTGGTCCGCCCAGGTGAACGATGATGTGAGTATTGTTAAAGGAGCGCATCAGCTGTCTTTCGGCGGCGGTGCGCTGTACGGCAGAATGATTGAGCAGGCCCGTTTCGCGGACGGCGGCCAACTCACGTTCAACGGTTCAGTGACCGGTCTGGGACTGGCGGACTTCTTGACGGGAAGATTATTTACTCTTTTCCAGGGCCAACCCAACAAACATCAGGCAAACCAACTCAACCTGAATCTCTATATGACGGACACCTGGAAGTTGACGCCACGACTGACGGCGAACCTTGGCGTGCGGTGGGATCCCTACCTTCCCCAAAGAATTCCTGATATCGTCAAGGGTACACCCGGTGCCGTTTACAACTTCAATCACGACCGATTCATCAACGGCGTCTATAGCAGCGTGTTCAAGAACGCTCCGGCTGGATTCTATTTCCCTGGCGATCCTGGTTTTCCGGGCAAGTCCGGCATCGACAATCAGTGGTGGCATTTTACGCCTCGCGTGGGATTCGCGTGGGACGTGAAAGGCGATGGCAAAACATCTCTTCGCGCCTCTTACTCCTTCGGATACGTTTTCATGACCGGTATATGGCGCGAAGACACCTCCGGCTCCAATCCGTGGGGTGGCCGCACGACACTCACCCAGCCCGGCGGTGGTTTGGATGCTCCATGGCGAGACAACGGCGGAAGTCCCTTCCCGTACCTCCTGGACAAGAATGCGCCGTTTGCGCCGCGTGGATTGTTTCTCACCCAGAAGCCGGACATGAAGACACTCAATGTTTACTCGTGGAACCTCTCGATTCAGCGGCAGTTTGGGGCCAACTGGCTGGCATCGGCAAGTTATATCGGAACCCGGACGCTCCACGTATGGGGCCAGTACCCCATCAATCCCGCTGTGTTCCTCGGGTTCGGACCGTGCGCGCTCGACGGGGTGCAGTATGCCACGTGCTCCACAACGGCAAATACCGACGCGCGCCGTCTCCTGAGTCTCGAGAGGCCGCGTGACGGAGACAAGATCGGACATTTGGCGGAGTTCGACGATGGAGGCGTGCAGAAATATAACGGCATGCTTCTTTCCCTCCAGCGCCGTGTTGCTCGCGGTGTGACCGTCAGCGGAAATTACACATGGTCTCATTGCCAGGGTAATTATGTGGACATCAACCAGAATGGTCCGCCCGCCAACGAAACCTACACGAAGCCTGGGGACCGGAACTTCGATAACGGCAATTGCCTTTCAGACCGCCGGCAGATTTTCAATGCCACGGCTGTAGCGCAAACGCCGAAATTTTCGAATCACACCATGCAAATGCTGGCATCGAGCTGGACCGTCTCGGGAATCTATCGAACGTCAAGCGGCGCCCCCCTGAACATCGTTACCGGTACAGACGTGGCGCTGAGCGGCACGAATCTTCAACGGCCCAATCAAATATCGCCGAATGTCTACAAGGACAGATCGGGTGGCCCACTGACTCAATGGGTTGATCCGGCGGCTTTTGCGGTGCCGGCATTGGGTACGTATGGCAACGTGGGCTGGAACAGTCTGGTCGGCCCCGGCACGTGGTCCTTCGATATGGCGCTGTCCAGAACGTTCAACGTTCGCGAGGCACAGAGGTTTGAAATTCGAGTCGAAGCATTTAATGTGACGAATAGCTTCAGGCCCGGCTGCGTACAGGGCGCAACAGGCTGTTCGCCGTCCGGCATCTCCGGGACTCCTTCCGTAGGTGGAGGCATCACGATCGGCAATTCGACCGCCCTGAACAGCAACACTTTCGGACAGATCCGTACGGCTCTTGATCCGCGAATCCTGCAGTTCGCGTTGAAGTACGTTTTCTAGCGGATGTCCCTACGTGCGGGGAGGGACGATCCCTACTGCGGACGGCCTTCTCAATGAAACTTCGCCAAAACTCCATTGACTATGTGTATACAATAGCATACAAGTATGCATGCGGTTTGAATGGGACGAATCCAAGAACCGGACCAACTATCGCAAACATGCCGTCTGGTTTGAAGAAGCGCAGACCGTTTGGGCGGACTCTCGCTCTATAGAATTCTTCGGAGCACAGCGAAGAGGAGGATCGATTTCTCCGAATCGGATATTCAACTGGAGAGCGATTGCTGTTGATCGTTTTCTGCGAGCGAGAATCTGGCGGAGTCATTCGCCTGATCTCTGCCCGAAAGGCGACAGCCAAGGAAGCAAAAACGTATGAAGAAGGAATATGATTTGAAGAAACTCAAACGCCGGCCGGGCACTCCGAAATTCGATCCGGAGGCAGCCAAGATCCCCATTAGCATTCGCCTGGATGGATCAGTACTAGCGGCCCTCAAGACCGAGGCCGAACGTCTTGGAATTCCTTATCAGACTTATATCGGCAGTGTGCTCCACCGCTTTGCCCAAGGTGAATTGATCGATCGTAAGACGGTTGACCTTCTGAAGCATCTACAGGTGTCCTGACCTGGTAAAGAGAAGAACATTGTTCTTTCAGCGTTCCTTCGAGATCCTCCCTCGATGGTCGCCTTGACGCTGTCTAGCAACTCCATTATTCGGGCGAGCGTTCGTCGTGAAAGCCCCATCTTTGCTTCCTCGCTCCTTGTGGCAACCTATGGCAACCAAACTCCAAAAACGCGTTAGCCCGGAAATTACTCCGGGCTAACTCACTGAATCCAAATGGGACCGACCGGGCTCGAACCGATGACCTCCTGCGTGTGAAGCAGGCGCTCTTCCAACTGAGCTACGATCCCGCAGGCCTTGTTTCAATAGTTTACATCAGCAGGTTTTCCTAATCCTCGGGCAATCTGTCCAACGTCTGGCCAAGCGATCTCCGTACACAGTTTTTCGATCGCCAACTTCTTCGAATCACCCACGACTTGTGTGTACACGTTGAGTGTCGTGCTCCGAGAAAAACTCTTGGAGAGAGCGCAGTTTTGAATCAACGGTAGCCTTAGCGGAAGCGTCGAGGGCTCCAAGCAAAGTCGCGGCGGAATATCGCTGGACAGCAGTGTCATTCATCGGCGTAGGCCCATCGCACAACTCCCGTGATTTTTCGCCGCGGATTGCACGGATTACGCGGATTCAATCCGTGTAATCCGCGGCTCATTCAAAATCGCAATGCTGATAAATTCATTCGCAACGATTCTACTTAACCAGGACCAACTCAAACACAGGATACTGAGCGGCGATTTGCCGGAACGCATTCAATGGTGAACCTGCAGGAATTTGAAAGTAACGCTGCACGGTCGTTTTGAATCGATCGAGATAGGTTTTCAGGATTACTGGCTTGTCTTCGTTCGCGATGGGGCGCAAGCGAAACTGTTGACGAAATCTTCCTTTCTTTAACCAAACCTGTCCGCTTACTCGCGCATTCCTCACCCATTGGGTTTCTCCCCTGGGCGCTACAAGAAACCGCTTGCTATCGAGGTCGACAATATTCACGGGAGTTGAATACATGCGCCCGCTCTTACGGCCTGGGGCTTCGAGCAGATAGTTATGCGATAAGCCCAACCCCCATCCCACCAGAAGGCCGAAGACTCGATTGATCCATCGGTCCATCAAAGTAGGTTTCAGAAATGCCGGAGCAGGTTCGCTCATGTTCTCCTTTTTAACAGATTGCCTGCTACACGAGAGGAACGTAATCGTACTCGCCGATGCCTTGCAGAACGAGGAAGGTCGCCGAGCCCTCTCCGCCATTGGCGACGAGGTGCGGCCGGCGCGGCCGAACAGAATAGGTGTCACCGGGGCCGAGATGCACCTCCTGTTGGGGTTCGCGCAGGAAGAGCTTGAGGCGTCCCTCAATGACGTAGAACGTATCCTGAATATGGGTATGGTAATGCCACGGCACCTTTTGGGTCGGCGAGATTTGGAGTTCGGCAATGCGGAAGCCGGGCCGCTCGGCATGATGAGCCCGGCGCTCGACTACATAGAGCTGGCTGGCGTCCTTGACTGGGTCCACGGTTTCCTCCATTTCGTCGGGTGCATTGAGCTATTCAACAATAACGTAGCCATTATTCCTCCGTCCCGAAATTCCCAGGCGCTAGCGCTTCCGCGCACCGCCCAGCAGTGTCGGAAGATCGGCCGGAAATGGAGCCAAAGCGATTTTTCGGGCAGCCATCCACAAAGCCTTATCGAATGAGGCGACCGTCACGTCACGGCCGAGCGCCTGCCGCCATGCCGCCGCAGATGCGAGGTGGACCGCATCGTAGCCTCGCAATCCGAACGTCCAGGCTAATGTCGAGGCGTGACGGATCAGGCGTTCCGTCACTCGCGTTCGCACGAGATCCGGCCATCCCCGATCGAAGCTTCGTCTCAGTTTCACCGCTTCTTCCTCCCGGAGAACGCCTGCACGAACGGTCTTTCGGAATGTGGCGATGACTTCCGCGTGGCTGATGACAGAGGTTCCATTGATTTCGGATTCCGCAACAGCCTGCCGGACTTCCGCCGAGCCCGTTTCGACAACGTATTGTTTTACGATGGCGCTGGAATCCAGGTACAGAATCATGCGCGGTCTTCCAACAATAGATCCGAAACGAGAGTCCTGCCGCGAGGCTTGACGCGGGATGCCGATGGCAGCCATTTTCGTCCGTTCCACGACCAGTGCCGCGATCGAACACCCTCATGGAGGCGGTCTTCGAGAGACATCTCGATGGGGTAGATCCGTCCGATAGGCCTTCCGCGTTCGCGGATGACGATCGTGTCGCCAGCCTTGACGTAGCGGAGACAGGCGCTGAGATTCGCCTTCAACTCGCGCACTCCGACGGTCCGCTCTTTCATGTGACCTCCACTATCTTCAAGTGACTACATGGTATCACGGTAGTAGAGGACGTGTTCAGCGCATCAGCTCCGCCCAGGCATCGTTTCGGGGATGAGGTGCGGCCGAAGGACGGGATTCCCCGCGGGGAGGGACTGCGACGAACGGGCCCTCGGCTCAGTCAGTAACTGGCCCTGGACTGGGCGCCCGTTCCGTTCGGGCAGTATTTTCGGGCCGGTTTCTGCCGGCGCGCTGCATACGGCGTCGGGTTTCATCAACAGGGCGAGAGGGGCGCGCACGGCGGGCTAATTCATACCGCAAAGAATCAGAGGACGAGATGCCGGTTTACGAGGACTTGAGAGTCGGAGGTTGACCGGTTGGTAGACACTGGGCGACTAGTCGTTACCCAATCCTTTGCTTGGGACGTGCTTCCTCCTCTTGGTTAGTTGTTATCGGTACGGGCGTGTCTGGTGAGCCCATATGGTGTAAATCGCCCGAGAATCGAAAACGGATGATCGAAAATCTGGACCCGATGTTAGAAGCGGACGTGCCTTCAACAAAACCAACAGCTTAGGTAGGAACAAATATTGTTTAGGCGATCGAGGTCAGGATGCGTCGCATCATGATCATGATCT
>WNGL01006235.1_pt1 | contig 18968 bp, 16 predicted proteins | sample 5400591 | NCBI WGS metagenome assembly WNGL01 (sample SAMN13153377, study PRJNA577476) | soil metagenome | isolation source: 80 cm soil or saprolite under Garry oak tree replicate 1 | place: USA:California | collected 2016-06-15 | reverse complement strand
GGCCCGGACAAGATCACCGAGGATGGCCGCGAGCAGCTTCGCGCCCTCGGCTTCAACGTCTGAGGCGCGGGCGGAGGCGTTGGAGCGCGCGCATCATGCGAGTCGATCATTGACGGCCTCGCCACCCAGGCTTGTGGATTCATGGGTGTTTTCCCTTGTCATCTGGCCTGGTGGCCGGTGCTGGCCTGGTCTGCTGGTTGTTTCCCGGTGCTTGTTTCGCGGTGCGGGTAATGGCGGGTTGCTGGCCCGGAACTGGTGATCGCGTGAGCGGCGGGCGGTTGCTTGGCCGGTGTCCTGCGGCGTGGCGGGGGGCGGGGTCGACTACGCTCGCCAGGCGCGGCGGGCACGCTTGTGCTGCCCGGTAAGGCTCGCCGGCCGACCCCACAGGGTCCGCCTCGCCGCAGGTGGGTAAAGAACCGCCCGCCGCGCCACCATCGCACTGTCCTGGGCTTGGCTCATGCGCGCCAGGCCTCCTTGGGGCGGTCGCGGGCCGCGATGATGGTGCTTGGCGGGACATCGAACAGTGGAAAGGCCCAAACAAGCGGCTGTAGGCACCCCAGATGACAAGCCACTGGGGGGTGGTCATGTGCTGGATGCGAGCGGCGAGGCGGCGCCGTTGTGGGTCCGAACGGCTCGGTCACGGGCATCCGGTCTCAAACCACACCACCCGGCGGCCGGCTGGGCCGTCGATGACTCCCCAGGCGTGGGCGAGCGCTGCGACGATCAGTAAGCCGCGCCCGCGCTGGCTGTCGTGGCCCCCGGGCTCTTGCCAGGGGCCGCCGTCGTCTTCGACTTCCACCCGCAGGAAGCCGGTGTGACGGCTGGCGCGGACCGTGAACCGCCCGCCTGGCCTGGCCGAGTTGCTGTGCTCGATCGCGTTGGTGGCCAGTTCGGACAGGCAGGCCAGCGTGTCGGCGGTCTCCGGGGAGTCTGCCAGGAGCGCGGCCAGGTACCGGCGTGCTTCGCGCACTTGGTCAGCGGTGGCCTGGAAGGTGCACGCGCAGGTCTGGGGCGCGGCGGTGATGGTGGCTTGAGGGGCGTCGTGCGGCCCCTGGGGGGACGCGGTTTCGCAGCGGTGCGGGATGCGCGGGGCGCCAGGGCAGGGCGGTGGGGGCATCTGCTTGCCACCTCTCGGATGCAGGTCGCGGACGGGTGCGATGGAGGCAGTCCCACCGGGCCACAGTAAGAGTATGATGCATCAGACATCCTCACAGAGACTCAATGCAGATGCAACTTACAGATGCAACTTTCTAAGGAGAGCTCATGCCCGCGCGGACCAACCCCACCGTCAAACGCCGCCGGCTGGCGGCCGAGCTTCGCCGCTACCGCGAAAAAGCCGGACTGACCATCGAGGAGGTCGCCGACCGGCTGGAGTGGTCGACCGCGAAGATCAGCCGGATCGAGAACGTCCGCGTCGGGGTGCTGCCCCGGGACGTGAAGTTCCTGCTCCGCGTGTACGGGCTCACCGACCGTGACCCCACCTGGGATGTGCTGCTGACGCTGGCACGCGAATCACGGCAAAAAGGCTGGTGGCACCAGTACGGCGAGGCGGTACCTGACTGGTTTGAGGTCTACGTCGGGCTGGAAGCCGACGCTGCCACCATGTCGGCCTATCACGTGGAATTCGTGCCCGGGCTGCTGCAAACCGAGGACTACGCCCGCGCGGTCCACCGGGCCTCCCTGATTAACGCGACCGATGAGGAAATCGAGCAGCAGGTCAAGGTGCGGATGGCCCGCCAGGAACTGCTCACCGCACCGGACGCGCCGCAGGCGTGGCTGGTCCTAAACGAGGCGGTGATCCGCCGCGTGATCGGGGGCCACGCCGTCATGCACGCGCAACTGACCCGGCTGGCCGAGGCCTCGGCCAGCCTTCCCAACACCACCGTGCAGGTGGTCGCGTTCGACGCCGGCGCGCACGCCTCCATGGACGGATCGTTCAACATCCTCAGCTTCCCCGACCCCTCCGACCCGGTCGTGGTCTATCTCGAATACCACACCGGGGCGCTGTACTTGGAGAAACCGCAAGAGACCGCACGCTATAGACTCATCTTCGACCACTTGCGCGCCGCAGCGCTCTCGGTGGACGCCTCGCGTGCACTCATCGAAAGCGTGGCTGGCGAACTGGCGTGACCTAGCAACCCCAAGGAGGCACCGGGATGACGATAACCGTTGATCTCTCCCGTGCCCAGTGGCGGAAAAGCAGCTACAGCAACGGGCAAGGCGGCGCATGCGTCGAGGTTGCCCGCAACCTGCCCTGCGTCGTGGCTGTGCGTGACTCCACCGACCGCACCGGCCCCACACTGGCCTTCACCCCTGCCCAATGGCGGGCGCTGCTGACCGCCGTGCGCACCGGCACCGTCGGCCTGCGCTGAACCTGCGGACTGTTTCCCGGTGATCCAGCAAAGGCCTCTGGTGCTGCATTCGCGAAGAGGTCCGCTCCCTGCAGCACTGTAGGTGTCCGGGACGCTGTGCCTTCTGCGACGCTGGTGCACGCTAGCAATCTTGGTCACCGTCGCTGGGGCGGCGGTTTAGGCAAGCTGATGAGGATGTCGAGCCCGAGGTGCTCCTTGCACAGATACTTGATCTCTTCGCATTCCATGATTTGGATGCGGCCGTGGCGTGTTGCGAAAGCGTGGCCGTCCTTGGTGACCCACGAGGTAGTCACCATGATTCCCTTCGTGGCGTGCTTGTCCTCCATTACGCCGGCGAGCGCGCGCACTGGCTCGACGCCCACGGCACTGCGGTAGCGTTTTGCCTGGATGACGCACAGTCCTCCGAAGACGGGATCCTCATTGATGGCGACGGCGTCAACTCCGTCGTCCTTGGATGCTTGCGTGGTCCACGACTTCATGCCCATGGCTTCGAAGAGTTGGCGGACCAGGTGTTCGAACTCGGTTGGTGACATGTCGAGGAGGTCGGGCCGACTGTCGAGGCCGGCAACGGCATCCATGCCTTCGACGAACTTGTACTGCGACAGCAAGATCTCGAAGTCCACCACGGGACGCACGGCTTCAAGATCATAGGGATGATGTGAGATGAGGGCGTTGAGCTTGTGGAGGCACGCCACCGGGTCGAGGTCGGTGAGCACGAAGGTGGCAAATAGTTCCCGAGGCGCGCTAACGCTGATCAAGCAGGGGCGAATGGGTTGGCCGGTCGCGCGGTCCTTGGTCGACACGTGGCCATTGAATGTCACGACCGCCACTAGCCCAATCGGATCGGCCGCGAATACCTCGTGGACCGTACGTAGCGCGACCTTCGCGATGAGGCGCGCGTACCGGTCCTTGATCTCCTTGACGGGACGGGCGACGGCATCGATGTCATCGCGGGTCTGCACATACTTGTAGTCTCGCTCGACCGGTATCAACGACTGAGGTGGTAGTTCATACTCGACGACGACTTCTCTCGGCTCGGGACGGTAAAGGGCTCGTGCACGGTACGGGAACCCGTCGGGGTAGCTAGAGGCGTCCAGTACGAGGGTGAAGAATTGAGCGACTGCCTCAGGTTCAGTTGCCAGGAAGTCACCCTCGAATTGATCCACTCCAGCGTTGTAGCTCGCCACGGCCTCAGCTGCTTCCGCGCCTTGACGCTCGTATTCACGGTGGCGTTCTAAAAGCCGCCTGCGGCGATCTGCCTCAGCCGAGGCATGCCTTGCGCGTTCCCGCTCGTAGCTTTCACGCGCGGCTGCCTTTTCCCGCTCGTACCGTGCTCCACCACCGAGCATCCGACTGAACGCGCCAGGATGCTGGGGAGCGAACTGCGCCCATTGTGGCTCAGCGATCGGCTTGTCCAGGCCGCCCGGGTCGAACGGGGGTACCTCGACGGTCCGTTTGAGCGAGGCGAATGAGACATCTGGCTGCCGAAGAACGCCGGCGGTCAGGACAGAGTCCAGCTCGGCAAGGCGGGCTTGCAGATCAGACACCATCGTTGCCGCCTCAGCCTTACGCTCCTCGACATACAGGCGCTTACGTTCCCGATCATTGGCGGCCATCCGTCGCGCAGCGGCACGCCCGGCCTGTTCGCGTTGCCGCTCCGCCCGCACTGCCGCTTGCGCGGCCGCGCGGCGCGCTTGTTGCTCAAGGCGTTGCCGATTCGCGCGGTCACGCTGTAGCTCAGTCCATACGCTGCTTCTTCTCGCCACGTGACCTCCGGTCGATGGCCCTAGGGCTCACCCCTCGTCATAAGCCGCACAGCGGCTCCCGACCCACGTAGGCGCGCCTCACGCCGTCGTAAATCCTCAAGAGACACTGTGACGAAACAGATCGGTTCTGTGAATCCCTGAAAGCAAATCACAGCAGCGTAATTTCGCGATCGCGGGCCACCGTGGTTCTCACTTCCCTGCCCCGCCTGCTGCTGATGAGTTCCCTGTTTCGGTCTGGGCCGTGAGCCGTTCCTGGTGTCGCTAGTTAGCGTCTTGCGGTGACCACACGCGGGTTGTGCCCGGCGCGGCCTGCCCGCCAGCGGCGACGCTAGCCCGCAGGCCAGACTGCGCCCGGTGGGTCGGATGGCGCGACCTTATGCCGCGCGCGCCCAGCCGCGCATCCCCGCGCGGGGGAGCGGCGGGGGAAAGCGCCCTGTTCACCCCCGCATCTCCCCGTTAGGGGGGATGTGGGGCCACCGAGCCGCAGTTATGGTTGCGTTCCGCCCCTGCGTGGGCGGACCTGGGCGCGCCGCTGAGGCGCCCCGGGGCGGCGGTGCGGAGGCGAGGCTTTCACCCAATGTCTGACAAGCTCATGCGCCTGCAGCGCAGCGAGTCGGTGCAAACGCGGCGTCCCGTCATGCTCGCCATCGCGGGCGACAGCGCGGCGGGCAAGACCACGCTTACCCGGGGAATCGCTGAGGCGCTGGGCACGGACCGGGCGACCGCGCTGTGCGTGGACGACTACGACCGCGCTGTGCGTGGACGACTACCACCGCTTCGACCGGGCCGAGCGCCGCGACGTGCCGTTCACGGTACTCAATCCCGGCTGCAACTACATCGACATCATGGAGCAGCACCTGCAGTTGCTCGCGCTCGGACGGCCGATCCTCAAGCCCGTTTATGACCATTCCACCGGCACCCTGGTCCGGCCAGTGCTGGTGGAACCCCGGGATTTCGTGATCGTCGAAGGGCTGCTGCCGCTGCACACCAAGCTGGCGCGGGCCTGTTTCGACATCACCGTCTATCTCGACCCGCCCGAGGAGATCCGGCGGGAGTGGAAGATCCGCCGTGACTGCGCCGAGCGCGGCTACACCAAGGAGGCGGTACTGGCGGAACTGGAGCGGCGTGAGCCGGAGTCGGCTCGCTACATTCGCCCGCAGCGCCAGAGGGCCGATATCGCCATCCGGTTCGCGCCCGCCGCCGGCCACACCGAGCCGCTGGGCACACCCCTGTCGGCGGAAATCCTGCTGCGCCCCACCATCGGCCACCCCGACCTGTCGCATGTGCTCACCGACGACGACCGGCGCACGGTCCACCTGAAGCTGATCCGCGACAGTGACGGCCGCCCGGTGGATGCCTTGCATGTGCACGGTTACGCCCCGCGCGAAGACAGCCACATCGTGGAGAAGGCGATCTGGGAGCAGCTGTCCTTCGATCACGGCACAGCCCTTCCTGACACGCTGGGCGAGTACGCGGAGGGGACGCGGAGCGAAGCGCTGGCGATCGCCCAGTTGCTGCTGTTGTGGCACCTGCTGGAGGCGCAGGAATGACGGTGCCGCTGATGCCAGCGGGCGCCACCGCCCCGGCAGCGGGTCCTGCTGGCCCAGCAGCGGAGGGTAGCGTTCCTGGCATGAGCCGCGAAGCGGGCGGGCCGCTGACCGTGGTGATCATCGACGATCATCAGATGGTGCTCGATGGCCTCAAGGCCATGTTCCGCCCTTACCACGAGCAGGCTCAGATCGTGGGGGAGTGCAGCGACGCCCAGGATGCGCTGCGGATTGTCACCGAGCTGGCACCGGACGTTGTGCTGCTGGACATACGCCTCCGTAGTGCATCCGGGCTCGACCTGTGCCGGGACATCCTCGCCGCCCAGCCAGCGTGCAAGATCGTTTTCCTCACGGTTTACGACGATGAGCAGTACCTGTACCAGGCATTGCGGGCCGGCGCGGCGGGTTTCCTGCTGAAGCGGATCCAGGGCGCGGAACTGGTCGGCTACCTTCGCCGCATCCAGGACGGGGAGGTGCTGATCGACCCGTCACTGGCGGGCCGGGTGGCGCTGTCGGCCGCCCGGCTGCACAGCGGGGAGTTCTGGCCCGGTGCTCACCTGGGGCTGACCCAGCGGGAGAGCGAGGTGCTGTCGCTGCTGGTCGCCGGGCTCTCCAACCGGGCGATCGCCGCCAGGCTGGTAGTGAGTGAGGAGACGGTCAAGACCCACTCCCGCGGCATCTACCGCAAGCTCGGGGTCTCCGACCGGGCCGGCGCTGTCACCGCGGCGCTGCGCGAAGGCGTGTTCCATTGACCGGCTCCCGGCTGGGCGGCGTCGACGCGGAGCGTGAGGCGCAACTGCTGTCCCGGGTCATCGACACCATCTCGGCCGGCCTCGATCTTGGGGTGATGCTGCAGGGCGTGGCGACGCTGGTGACCGAGATCACCGGGGCCGATGTATGTTTTGTGCACCTGATCGATGAGCAGGGCCGCATGCTGCGGCTGCACGGCGCCACCCCGCCGTTCGACGGCCTCGTTGGCTCGATCGAGCTCGCGGTGGGGGAGGGTGTGTCGGGGTGGGTGGCCGAGCATGGTGAGCCGGTGGTGATCGCCGACAACAAGGCGGGGGATCCCCGCTACTGCTACATCCCGGCGCTGCGCGGCGAAGACTTCACTTCCATGGCCTCCGTGCCGATCGTGACGCCGCTCGGGCACCGGGTGGGGGTGCTGAACGTCCACACCCGGGCACGGCGGGAGTTCAGCGATCCCGATGTGGAGCTGCTGCGGTCGGTGGCGGGCCTGGTCGCCGGCGCGATCGAGAACGCCCGGCTGCACCGCCGGCTCGCGGAACGCGAAGAAGCCCTCGAAAGGTTCGCCGAACGGACGATCGAGTGGCAGGAACACGAGAGCCGCCGCCTGGCCGGTGAGATTCATGACGGGATCAGCCAGCGGATTGTCAGCCTGTTCTTTCACCTCTCGGCGGCGGCCGACGCGATCCGGGATGCGCCGGACGTTGCGGCGGAGCAGATCACCCGCGCGCAGGAACTGGCCGCCGCGGCGCTGGACGAGACCCGGACGGCGATCGCCGGGCTGCGGCCCCCGGTGCTCGACGATCTCGGCCTGGCCGCCAGCCTGGAGAGCCTGGGGCTTTCCTTTCCGCAGCTTGACGTGCACGTGGAAGCCACGGGGCGGCGGATGGCCGAGCACGTGGAGACGGCTGTCTACCGGACCGCACAAGAAGCACTGCAAAACGTCGCCAAGCATGCGGGCGCCCAGTCGGTGCGCATCCGGCTGAGTGCCCACCCGGGGCGGGTGCTGCTGGAAGTCAGCGATGACGGCGCCGGCTTCGTCGTGCCGGCGGGCCAGGCCGGGGCCGGGCCCGCCGGCACTCCTGCCGCCGGGCCCGCCACACCGGCTGGGCCGACCGGGTTTGGCCTGTCGGGGATGCGTGAACGAGCCGAGCTTCTCGGCGGCAAACTTGAGCTGATCAGCGCGCCCGGGCGCGGCACCACGGTGCGGCTGGTCATCCCGGTCAGGCCGAGGGGGACGGCGGGGGAGCCGCCCGGGACGGCGGGGGAGCCGCCGCCGGAGCCTGCCCGCTGAACACCCGGCTGGCGCGCACGTCCGCGACGCTGATCTCCATCAGGTCATCCCTGGCGATCGCCCCGCCGGCGGCAACCAGACGGCGGGCCTGCCGCAGCCGCAGCCGGTCGATCGCGTTGCGGATGCTGCGGGCGTTGGCGAACCGCGGCTGGCTCATCCGCAGGCCGACGTACTCCGCGAACGCCTCCCGCGCCGCCGGGGACAGCCGGTACTGCTCCCGCGCCAGCATCAGGTCAGCGATCCGCATCAGCTCACCGGAGGCGAAGTCGGGAAAGTCGATGTGGTGGGCAATCCGCGACGCCATGCCGGGGTTGGAGCGGAAGAACACATCCATCCGGTCGGCGTAGCCGGCCAGGATCACCACCAGGTCCTCCCGGTGCGCCTCCATGAACTGGAGCAGGATCTCGATGGACTCCTGCCCGTAATCCCGCTCGTTCTCCGGCCGGTACAGGTAGTACGCCTCGTCGATGAGCAGCACCCCGCCCATCGCGCGCTTGAGCACCTCCTTGGTCTTGGGCGCGGTGTGCCCGACATACTGGCCCACCAGGTCGTCGCGGGTGACGCTGACCAGCTGCCCGGTGCGCAGGTAACCGAGCTCGCGGAGCAGTTCCCCCATGTGCATGGCGATCGTCGTCTTGCCGGTGCCAGGGCTGCCGGTGAAGCACATGTGCAGGCTGGGCCGCGACGAGCTGAGCCCGAACCGCTGCCGCAGCCGGTCGATCAGCAGCAGCGCGGCGATCTCCCGCACCCGGGTCTTGACCGGCGTGAGCCCGACGAACTCCTCGTCCAGCCGGTCCAGGATCGCCGAGATCGCCACCGCCTGCTCCTGGGAGCCCAGGTCCACCCGCGCGTCCGGGGGCAACGGCGGCGGGGGGCCTGCGCCGCTCCCGTTGGCCGGCGGCCCGTCCGCGCCGGGACGTGGCATGCCAAACCCGCGCGGCGAGGGGCCGGCGTGGGTTGTCATGAGTTGCCCCGCGCACCGTTAGGCATGCTGTTCTTTTGCCCATAACGGCTGCCGCGTGGCCGGTCGGCAGCATACGGATGGAGCGAATAGGACAGGCGGCGGTCCGGGCCTTCCTGGCGGTCCAGCCGGAAGCCTGGCTCCGTCGTGGGCCGGCCGGCAAGGAAGCTGAGCGCGGTGGTCTGGCGGCCGAGCCGCGCGTCGTACGCCGAGACCCGGATGTAGTGCTCGGGGCACGCGTCCCGGCACGCCGTCACCTCGCGCATGGCTGCGCCCGCGTCCGCGATGTCGAACATGGGCAGGCCCCACATATCCCACAGGGCGTTGCGCGGGTGCGGGTCGTCGGTGAACTCGACCGCGACCGACCACCCCTGGCGCAGCGCGTAGGCGATCTGGGCCTCGATCTCGCCGTCGGTGAGGTCGGGCAGCGCGGAGAACGTGCCCTGCATGATCCGCATGAATGCTCCCTGGCTCAGATGGTCGGGGTGGCGACGGCGTCGGGGGTGTCTGTGGACTCGTAGGTAAAGGTGATATCGCCCCAGGTGTCGAGCGCGACCTGGAGCGGCTGGCAGTGCCTGGCGGCGGCGCGGAGGATGTCCTCTCCCTCGGCGAGGAAGTCCCTGCCCTCGTTGCGCGCCTTGATCACCGCCTCCGTGGCCACCCGGTTGGCCGTCGCCCCGGCGGCGATCCCCATCGGGTGGCCGATCGTCCCGCCGCCGAACTGCAGCACCACGTCTTCGCCCAGGTAGTCCAGCAACTGGTGCATCTGCCCGGCGTGGATGCCACCGGAGGCCACCGGCATGGTGCCGGGCATTGACCCCCAGTCCTGGTCGAAGTAGATGCCCTGGGCCAGGTTGGCCGGGATCAGCGGCTCCCGCAGCGTGTCGTAGTAGCCGCGGACGTTCGCCGGGTCGCCTTCCAGCTTGCCGACCACGGTGCCGGCGTGGATGTGGTCCACCCCGATCAGCCGGCACCACTTGGCGATCACCCGGAAGCTGACCCCGTGGGACTTCTGGCGGGTGTAAGTGCCGTGGCCGGCCCGGTGCAGGTGCAGCAGCACGCCGTTGCGGCGGGCCCACCGCGCCATCGAGTGCAGGGCGGTGTACCCGACGGTGAGGTCCACCATGATCACGACGCTCCCGAGCTGGGCGGCGAAATCGGCCCGCTCGTACATGTCCTCCATGGTGGCGGCGGTCACATTGAGGTAGTGGCCCTTGATCTCGCCGGCCCGTTCCTGGGCGCGGCTGACCGCCTCCATCGTGAACAGGAACCGGTCCCGCCAGCGCATGAACGGCTGGGAGTTGATGTTCTCGTCGTCCTTGGTGAAGTCCAGCCCACCGCGCAGCGCTTCATACACGACCCGGCCGTAGTTGCGGGCCGACAGGCCGAGCTTGGGCTTGGTGGTCGCGCCGAGCAGTGGGCGCCCGTACTTGTTCAGGTACTCCCGCTCCATGACGATCCCGTGCGGCGGGCCGTGGAAGGTTTTGACGTAGTGCAGCGGGATGCGCATGTCCTCCAGCCGCAGCGCCTTGAGGGCCTTGAAGCCGAATACGTTGCCGATGATGGAGGAGGTCAGGCTGGGGATGGAGCCTTCCTCGAACAGGTCGATGTCGTAGGCGATGTAAGCGAGGTACTCGCCGTCACGCCCGGGCACCGGGTCGACCCGGTAGCACTTGGCCTGGTAGTGGTCGTAGGCGGTGAGCCGGTCCGTCCACACCACCGTCCAGGTCGCGGTGGAGGACTCCCCGGCGACGGCGGCGCCGGCCTCCTCCGGCGGGACACCCGGCTGCGGCGTGATGCGGAACGCGGCCAGCACGTCGGTGTCCTTGGGCACGTAGTCGGGCGCCCAGTAACCCATCTGCGCGTACGGGATGACTCCGGCGCTCCAGCGTTCCTGCCCTGCGGCCATGTCCCCTCCGTGGTCGTGCCTGGATCCCTCCGTTCCCTCACCATGCCAGCTGATTGCCCGCCTGTCTATTAAGTGTTTCAGGCGGATAATTAATCAAATCCTTATCAGTACTCTGCCCGTGCCGAAGCCCGGCCAGGAGCCCCCGGCGGGAACACATATTGCGATCCATCCCAATATGCCGACGAAATTATTTAAGCTTATGATTTACAGACTTGCGAAATTGGAGATCCATTGAACATGCACCGCGGCCCGGAACCGGACCCGAACGCACCCGGTCACCCGTGGACCCAGCCGGGGGGCCAGGAACACCCGCCAGGCCCCGGCCCGTACCACAGTCAGCCGCCCGGATGGTCGGCTCAGCCGCCAATGGGCAGCGCCTTTCCGCCGGGATACGGACCGGTCCCGCCGCCTAAACGCCGCCGAACTGCGCTGATCATCGGCTTGTGCGTCGCTGCCGCGATCGTGGTCACCACCGTAGGCGTCGTGGGGGTTGGGCTGGTCACCGGCACCAGCAGCACCCAGCACGGGCCGGCCTCCTCTCACGCCACTGCCACCCGCACGATTACCCTGCCGAAGTCAGCGGCCGGTTACACCCGCATGACGGGGAATGTCGCCAGGCGGCTTGTCGCCGCTTCAAGGCAAAACGCCGAGAAGGGGGCGGGCACAGTGAGTCCCGCATGGGCCGCCGCGTACGCCAAGGCGAAGATCGCCTTTTACCGGAACGGCAGCGCCCCACCGCTCGTCTTCATAGGGTTTTCGGCGACCGATACCCCGTCGGTTGCCGCCAATTTGCGCTCGGCACAGCCGTCCGCAGCGCTCGACTCATTCTTCCTGGGAGCAGGAGTCTCCCACACCAGCGACTTCCCAGCAGGCCCGCTCGGCGGTGCGCTCCGGTGCGGCACAACAACCCGGGCTGCCACCCCCGTCACGATGTGCGCCTGGACGGACTCGTCGGTCGTGGCTTTGGTGGCGGAGGCCGGCACACCAAAGAGCAAGCTCGCGCACGTCGCGCTCGCTTTCCGCAATGCCTCCGAGCACTGAATCCGGCCGCGGGACGTTTCCCACTGTGGGCAGCGGTCTCATCAGACGGGCAGCTGGAGATGCCGGCGAGTGACCCAGGCATCGGCGAACGGCCCAGTCAGAGGTCGCGCTTCGGGTGCTCTACGACGGCAGGGCCCCGGCATAATTCTGCCTGCGGCTGAGGCCGCTGGCAGGCGCGGCCGCGCCCTGAACACCGGGGGGCCTGCGGAGCGGCGCGGGCGGTGGGCCGGTAGCGTTCAGGGCGTGGCGATGCATGGTCATGATCTGGCAATGAGCGCCGCGGAGAACTACCGGGCGTTCGCCCAGGAGGCCCACGGCCGCAGCCCGGCTTATGAGTCACTGGCCGGGTCGGTCGCTGACGACACCGCCGTTCTGCGTTTCCTCGGTTCGCTGCCGCCGGAAAAGCGCCAGCCCAACCTGTTGTTCGCAGCAGCCCGCTACCTGCTGGGCGCCCCGGCCGGCATAACCCGGCTGCGGGCCCTGGTCCGCCAGAACCGGGCCGAGCTGTCTGAGGTGATGCTGGCCCGGCGCACGCAGACAAACGAGCCGGCCCGCTGCGCCACGCTGCTGCCAGCGCTGGCCCAGCTGCCGCCGCCGCTGGCGCTGATCGAGGTTGGCGCCAGCGCCGGGCTCACCCTGATGTTCGACCGCTACTCCTACGAATACGCCGGGCACCAGATCACCGGCCAGGACCCCCTGGCGCCCACCCTGCGCTGCACGCCACGCGGACCAGTGCCCCTCCCGGACCGGCTTCCCGCGATCACCTGGCGGGCCGGGCTTGACCTCAACCCGCTCGACGTCACCAGCGACGACGACGTCCGCTGGCTGTCGTGCCTGGTCTGGCCCGGCGAAGGCGACCGCGAGCAGCGGCTGGCCGCCGCGATCGCCGCAGCCCGCCGCGACCCTCCCGTGGTGCACCGCGGTGACCTGCTTACCGACCTGCCCGCACTGGCAGCCCAGACCCCCACCGAGGCGACCCTGGTCGTGTATCACTCCGCCGTGCTTGCCTACGTCACGCCCGCGGACCGGCAGCGGTTCGCCGGCACCGTCCACGGCCTGCCGGCCGTCTGGCTCTCCAACGAAGGACCCGCCGTCCTGCCCGGCACCCCCCCCGCCTACCACGGCGCGCCGTTCGTCCTCGCCCGGGACGGCCAGACTCCCCTAGCGATCACCGACCCGCACGGAACATGGCTGCAATGGCTTCCCGCCACAACGCCATAACGAACCAGCGGGCCTGCCTGCGACAGTCCTCCACAGACCCGCAGCTGAACAGACACATATTTGGCAATGCCTGCGATTGCCTGGGAGGAACCGGCCAGGAAGGGACTGCCGCGCGGGTGTGGTCGCCGTGGGTCGCGTACGCTCTCGGCCAGCGGCGGTGTGAGCCCCTGCTGTCGTTCCGGCATGGGAGAGATCATGGATTTGTTCGACCTGTCGGGGAAGACAGCCGTCGTCACCGGGGGCAGCCGCGGGATTGGGCTCATGATCGCGCGTGGCCTGCTTGAGGCCGGGGCCCGGGTGTACATCAGCTCGCGCAAGGCCGATGCCTGCGCCGCCGCGGAGCGGGAGCTGTCGCGGCACGGAACGGTCGTTGCGGTCCCTGCCGACCTGTCGGCCGAAGCGGAGTGCCTGCGGCTGGCAGGTGAGATCAGCCAGCGCGAACAGGCCCTGCACGTGCTGGTCAACAACGCCGGTGCCACCTGGGGCGCGCCGATCGAGGAGTTCCCTGTCGCTGCCTGGGACAAGGTCGTGGACCTCAACCTCAAGGCGCCGTTCCTGTTGACCCGCGCGTTTTTGCCGCTGCTGGAGGCCGGCGGGACGCATGAGGACCCGGCGCGGGTCATCAACATTGGGAGCATCGACGGGCTGCGCGTGCCGCCGTTCCCGACGTATGCCTACTCCGCCAGCAAGGCCGGGCTGCACCACCTGACCCGGGTGCTCGCCCGCGAACTGGGCCCCCGGCGGATCACTGTCAACGCCGTCGCTCCCGGGCCGTTTGAGTCCAAGATGATGGCCGCGACTCTCAAAACGTTCGGGGACGCGATCGCCGGCGCGGCCCCACTGCGGCGCATCGGCCGCCCCGACGACATGGCCGGCGTCGCGATCTACCTAGCCTCCCGGGCGGGCGCCTACGTAACCGGCGCCGTTATCCCTGTTGACGGCGGCCTCGGCACCACCGTCTGACTCCCTATCCCCGAGCCCGCCAAGTCGTCGCACCACCGAAGCCGGGTGAGCCGCGCCGCAAGGAGCGCCTGCGCCGCCACGCCGGCCGGGTGCGATACGAGTCGGCCGATCGGGTCTGGTTCGCCGCGCTGGCAGGGCTCATACCCTGCAGGCGCTGGAGCGAAGTCTTCCCTGTGACGCCAGCAAACGCTGCTGGCATGGCACCGCAAGTTGGCGCCTCACCAGGGCATCGCGCAACACGTCCCCGACGGCGAACGTGACGTTCCGCACGCCACCCGTACAGGCTCAATGGATCAACCGCACATGCGGGGGCGCTTTAGGATCGTGGGGGCAGCGTCCTGAGGGCGCGCTCCCGGACACGTCTCAGGAGTACCCCTGCCAGGCTTTTGGCGTCCACGTCGCGCACCAGGCGGTCTGCCACGGGGCCGTGCATGTTCGACCCGGCCGCCTGATCGGCCACCCCGCCAGCGATGAAGGCCCCGAGGACGGCCTGCGCGGCGGCGTCGGCCGGGAGTAGGGGCATCCGCGGACCCGGCTCGGCTCCAGGCTCCGGCAGGCCGCCCGGTAGCCTGCCGAGCACCGAGATGTCGCCGACGACCCGGACGCCGAGCGCCAGGATATTCTCGGCCATCTCGGCGCCGATCTCCGCCACCCGCTCGAGCGCCCACGCCGGACTGACGATCTTCGGTTCGCCTGGCAATGGCTGACGGGCGGTCTTCATCTGCCTTACCGCGCCGTAACGCATGAACCTGGCGTAGCTGCTGCCCGGCCACTCTTGGGACTTGAACTCCGCGTTGAGCAACCTCACAACCTCGGCTTCAGCGACCGTGAGGGACCGGTTCGCCATCTCCTCGTTGGGAACGAGGAAACGGTCCGGCAGACTTAGCATTGACTCGAACGTGCGCAGAAGCATCAGCCGGTCCGACTCGTCCACCACGATGACCGTGAGGTTCTGCGCACCGGCGACCGCTGCCCACCGGGCGATGAGCTTGTCGTGTCGGTGACGCTTCCAGAAACTGGGAGTCGGCTTGGTGTACGGCGGCTCCCGGAGCATCCCGTCCAGCCACTTCAGGTATGGCGTGCTCATGCCATTCTGCAAATACTGCTGCCATTGCGACGGCATGATCTTGATGAGGGGACGCAGCGTCACCACGACATGCACCCGGGATCCGCCCAGGTCCTCGATGACGCGGCTGGCTGCCGCGTCGTTCGCGTGCGCGAAGAACTCGCTGCTCACCACGACCCGTTGGTTGCCCGACTTGGAAATGTCGCGGACCAGCTTGTGCCAGTGGGTGATGTCGGGGCTCGCCTCGCCCAGCATCGCCGGGCGGCCCGTGACCGCTTGGACGCCCCGCACGGTAGCGGCGTAGACAACACCGTGCGCGGCCAGCCGGTCGCGGGCCAGGCGGAACGCGCCCTGGATGGCGCTGGTTCCGGTCTTGTGCGGGCCGATATGCAGTAGACGGGTGCCAGCCTCCAGGAGGAGCCCGGGTCTTCCGGCCTCGAGGCGCACGTCCTCTGGAGGCATGCGGTCTCCCTTCCCGGCTCCATGTTCGGGCCAGCCCTGGCGGGCAGGACCGGCAGGGCCTGACACGAGCGGTGGCGCGCTTGGCCCGCCCACCCCTGCTGTTTCACGCACTTGGTGAGGGTCGCCGGGTCATGAGTACAGCGGCAAGACCCAGCAGTATCAACGCGAGCGGAATCGGGCACCACCAGTGCTCCCAGAGGGCAGCAAGACCATGGTCGCTCTCACGCCCGGCCCAGAAAACGCCGAGAAGCAGGAAAACGGCGCCGACGACTTGGCCAATCCGACGCATAGTCTAAAGACTATCCCTGCGGATGTGCTCGCACGAGTTGCAAGGACCAAGCTGCAGCGGCGGCTGGATCGCGGAAGATTTCGGCGGCGGCCTGGTGGAAGCCGTCTGGCAGGCCGGCGCTCGCCATGGCGGTGGCGATCTCTTCCATCTCGGCCGCCCACGGCCAGCCCTTGCCCGCGGCCGAACGCGCTGCGCGCTCCCACCGTTCCGCCAGCCCCGGCTGTGACAGCGCCCACTCCGACAGCAGATCCCGCTCGACGCCTTCCGCCTTGGCGAGCGCACGTACAGCCCGCGGAAGCCCGCGACCGACCGGGCCACGTCCAGTGCCGCGTGCGGCGGGCAGATGGAGAGAATGACGTCTGCCTGCCCGGCCAGTCCTGCCACGGTGCCGGAGTCCCGCAGCCCTGCTGCCTGGGCCCGGTGGGCGGTTTCCTGGCCGCGCCCGGCAGACGCCCACAACACCGGCAGCCCGCGCGCGGTCAGGCATCGCCCCACGGCCGCGCCCATCTCACCCGGGTGCAGCAGCCCGGTGACTTTCTACTCATGGCATCCCTCCCCGACAAGTATCGCCGCCGAAGTGAAAACGGCGCCCCGGCCGGCAGGCCGGGGCGCCGCGGACATTCACCGGTTGGACTACCAGACGGTTTCCTCGGGGTTGAACTTCTGCACACCCGCTGGCAGCGGCAGGAACTTGTTACCGTCCTGAATGCCGAGCACGACCGGTGCCAGATGGTTACGGTTGCCCGTTCCGGGCCGGGAACTTGCCAGCACGAGAGTCCCGCCGGTGTGGTCGGTCCACTCGACCTCCTGCCATGCCTCGACCTTCTTGAACCGCACCCGGCCGAGGGTGCGCACTGGATCCCCGGTGCTCGTGGCGAACTCGGTTATGGCCAGGTCCTCTGTGAGGTGCTGTAGCGGGCCGTGGAATACCCTTGTGGGCGCGACGATCTTGGTGCCATCGGGTGTGAGCATCGTGTTCCCGAAGATCTGGCGGGTGATCGCACCGCCGGGGACGTCGATCACCACTTTGGTTGACCGCAGGCTCCTACCTCGGGCGGCGATGTCGAGCAGGCGGACCTGGAAGGTGCCGCCGTTCGGCCCGATGTGCTGCTGGAATTCCAGCGTCCGGTTGTCCGCCGCCCACGAGAGCGCTTGCCCCGTAGGTTTGTCAACACCGATCCATCCGGTGCCCGGCCACACCCATTGCCGGCTCTTTCCGGTGGCGGTGTCGAACACCTGGATCCCCGGGTCCCGGTTCGTGTCCCCTGGTCCATCCACCGCCACGGCGAGCTTGCTGCCATCCGGCGATAGCGTGATGGCCGATATGAAGTTCTTGACCGGTGCTATGGGCAGCCGGGTCAGCCGTCCCGGCTTACCAGCCGCGGTCAGGACGAGCCGGAAGAAGGTGACCGGCTCGAGCTTCCAGTGGCTAATCGGCACCCAGCGCTGCGCGGCGAGGACAAAGGTATGGTCGTCGGCGGCCGCTGCCACCCAGTCGAAGGCGCCGTACGGCTTGGGCGGCGTGACCGTTGCGAGCGTCTTGCCGGTGGCTGTCGCCGCGACCACCGCCCGCCGCTGCTGGTCTGGGACGCCACCGGTGAGGCCGACGAAGTAGGCGGGCACCTTGGCCAGCGTGCTGGCTGGGATCGTCTGGCTCGCAGCGGCGGGTGCCTGCGGGCCGGGGTGGATCGCGCTCGAGATCCCTACTGAGGCGGCGAGCACGGCAGCTACCGCGGCGGCGGCGGTAAGTGGGACCAGCCACGGGCTCATCCGGTGCCGGCGGGCGTACCAGGCGTGGCGGATGCGGTGCCCCCCGGCCAGCCGCAGCGGCGGCACCTGGTGTGGCCTGATCTCCTCCGCCGTCTGTCGCAGGGACGTCTTGACCTTGTCTTCCAGCGAGTTCATGACTCCTCCCGGAGCATACGGCCCAGGGAATTCAGTGCCCTGTGCGTGGCCGACCTGACGGTGCTTTGGCCGATTCCCATGGTCGCCGCGATCTCCCCTTCCGACAGGTCGAGGTAGAACCGCAGCACCAGCGCCTCCCGCTGCCTGCGCGGGAGCCGCCTGACCGCCTGCATCACCCGGTGCCGCTCTTCGCCGCTCAAGACGGCTGCCTCCGCGGAGGCCTCCGGCGTGGGCTGGCCCGGCTCCTCGCGTCTGCTGTGCCGCCTGAGCACGGAGCGGCAGCCGTTTAGCACCGATGACCTGACGTAAGGGAGCGCGTTTCCAGTGTCTGACAACTCACCCCAGCGCCGGTAAAGGCCGCAGAACGCCTCCTGCACGACGTCCTCGGCGTTCTGCCTGTCACCAAGCATGATGTGTGCCAGCCGGATCAGCCCCAGCGCGTGGGCCTGGTAGAGCCCGGTGACGGCAGCGGCGGCCGGGGGCGGTTCCCGGCCCGGCGGCCCGGCACAGCCGGTTTCGCCCACCGCCGCGTTGGTACGCCAGAGGTCGGTTTTCATGTAACAGAGACGCCCGGCGGGCGGTTCCGCTGCTCCGGCCCGGCGGTCAGATCCGGGAACGGCGCCTTTGTGTGCCGAAAACCCTGTCATGCCCGTGACCTGCTCTGCAGCGGTGATTGAGTGAGCGGTCTGGCTGCGCGGCACATCCGGCTCGGGCACTGTCAGACCTTATGTCACTGCGACTGGTCTACCTGGCGGTGCTCCGGGTGTTCCGCTGGCTTGCGCCCCGCCCGGTCGCGCCAAGGACGCCGAGATCTTGATCCTGTGCCATCGGGTCGCGCTGCTCCAGCGCCAGGTAAAGACACCGGGGCTGTCCTGGGCCGGCCGGGCTATCGTGGCCGCGCTGGCCGGCTGCTGCCCCGCGGTCATTTCCGCCAGCTGCGCCTGATCGTCTCCCCGCGGACTCTGCTGCGGGGGATACCGGCGCATCCACGGCGAGCTGAGCGGCCTGAGCTGGAACTACGGCCCCGGATGGGAGACCCCCTTGCTGGACGTCTATGGCATCTCCCCCGACCCCGACCGCACACGCTCTACCGCCTTCTCTATGACCTTGGCCCATGCACCCTCGATCCCCGATTGCGACCCCCCGGGAGAGGCAGATGAGGATGTAGCAACCAGGCCGCTCGCGTGTCCGCCGCGTGTATCAATTGGGCCGTCCGCGCGTCTGACTAGGTGTAACTCATTAGGTGCAACGGCTGATCTGCCATGGCACGCCGTGGGTGGCCGGGCCCCAATGCCGTGTAGAAGAGCGTTTTCGCGATGGCGGACTGGCCGTCGCGGGGGCTTGCCGACCGACCGGTTCCGGTTACGGACTGTGATCACTGACGGGTGACTGCGGAAGGAGGTTCGCCTGGCCGCTGGCCGCGGC
>WNGL01005625.1_pt1 | contig 18971 bp, 17 predicted proteins | sample 5400591 | NCBI WGS metagenome assembly WNGL01 (sample SAMN13153377, study PRJNA577476) | soil metagenome | isolation source: 80 cm soil or saprolite under Garry oak tree replicate 1 | place: USA:California | collected 2016-06-15 | reverse complement strand
TCGGGTTGGGAATCTCAGGAGGGCTATTCGGTCAGGTGGCGCTGCACCAGCCGCCGCAACTTCTCGCGGTCGTCTTCTTTCATCTGCACGAACTCGACGCCGCCGCCTTCCGGGCCGGAGTTTCGAACCACGGCGGTGGTATGAATGCGCCGGAATCCGGCGCGAATTTCCACCTTGAACGAATCGCCCACCGCCAGCCGCCGCTCGGATTCCAGATAAGCGCCGCCCAGGCTGATGGTACGGACTCGAGCCATTCCCGGAGACATGCCTCCAATCTGTGCGGTCAGCGGCGAGGCCAGCGGGATGCGCGCATAGCGCCGGTGGATGGTGTAAGGCGTGCTCGTTCGCTCCACGGCTTCGTAGGCGGCTCGAACGCGGAGGGATGTCGGGCGGTCTTCAATCATCGCCAGGGCCTCTTCCGCAGCCGCGCGCAACCCGGCGGGTTCCGCATACGCCAGCCCGCTGCGCGATTCCGCGAGATACGAGAGCATGGGGCAGGCTTCGCCTGCGCGCATCCTCCCGAGCGCTTCAATGGATTTAATGCGGATGTACAGGTCGCGCAGAACATCGTGTTTCCCCTCGGCAATTTTCATCAACTGGGGGACGGCAGAGAGTTCCCGTGCCAAGCCGATCTGGTCAATCATCATCGGCACCACCAGCGGGTTGGCATCCGGCAGAATCTCCAGGAACGCAAGAGCGGCGCTGGAGCTCACCACGGGATTCGAGGGACGCGCCAGTTCGGAGACTGCCAGGTCTTGCAGGCCCCAATCCCAACTGGGGAGCGCGCGCGGCAGGACACGCGCCAGGCGTTCGGGCTCCGCCGCGGCAAGCAGCTTGACCGCCGCTGTGGCTCGCTGGCGGCGCGCCTCAAACAACCGCGTTTCGAGCAAGCAAAGCACCGGCACACCCATCGCGCGCAGCAATCGCGCCATGGCCGGCAGCACCTCCAGACCCTGTGATTCGGTGAGCAGCAAAGTCAAGCGGTCCAGCACGCGTTCCGGGTCGCGTTGCAGCACCCGCGGCAAAACGGGATCGAGCGCGCGATTCGCGAGGGCCGCATCCACCAGGAGCAGCCAGCGATCTTGCGCCACCAATCGCTCCGCCAGCGCCGCCAGGTGTTCTTTTTCCGTCTTTTGGGCCGATTGTTCCAGCGTCAGCAAAATGTTTTCGAACGCCGCGAAGTCCGAACGCGCCACGGCAAGCCGGGCCAGATGCTCGGTCAATGCCGCAAGCAAAGCGGCCGCTTCGGGCTGCCGTTCTTTGCCCAGGGCTCGCAGGATCCCCTGGCCCAGTTCTTCCGGCAATTGATTCGGCCAGAGCCGCTCGGCGAGCGCCTGCAACTCCGAAAGACCCGCGGCCACCTGATGCCGCACTGCCGAGCTTTCGTTCTCCAGGCAGCGCGCGTAGTTCAGCAAGACCAAGCGCGCCTCCCGGCGCGAGGCGTCGGTTCCCGCGTCCGATAGGTTTTCGAGAGCCGGGCGGAGAGAAACCACCGGTACGCACCAGACTTCGCTGCTCCGCAACACGCTGGATTTCTCGCGCGGCGGCAACTCGCTCCAGAAGCGCTCCAGAAGAACCTCGCGGTACGTTTCATTGGCCCACTGCGCAGCGAGTGTCGTCAAGTGCGCGGAAGAATGCGGGCCCGTATATCCGCCCGAGGCCACCAGATCGTCTCCCAGGCGGTCAAACAACACGCGCACTTCCGCCGGCTTCAACCGCCCGGCCAGAAATTCTTCATGAATGAACTGGAAGATAAGCGATTCGGAAAGCCGAATCAGATAGGGCTGCGGGTGCTCGCCCTCTCGCGGAGGCTCGTTCGAGATTGCGGCAACCAGGAGGCGTACAGTTTCCCGCTTCGCCTCGGCTAGCGTGGCGTGCAATGCGCGGGCTGCTTCTTGAAGACCCGTGCCGCTGGCGATTTCTAGTGGCGGAGTCAGGCGCGCCAGGAGACGCAAGGCCGGCGCCAATTCCTTCAGGCTCGGAGCGAGAACCGGCACACTACCGGAGTCGCTCGCTTCTTGCTTGGAAGCGCCCCCGTAGGCCACCATCGCCGCGATGAGGCTGGCGAGCACACTGTCCACCTTCCGCTCGATGCGCGTGTTCACGGCGATTCCAGCGACGTGGTGCTCCGCAAGGCGTTTGGCCCAGCCATGGCTCCCGGTTGCTCCGGCTGGTGTGCCTGCGCTTTCTCCGCTCCGTCGCTCTGATCTTAACAGAGTGTTGTTGATCAAGTGCACGAGTGTGTCGAGTTCTCCCTGGTTGGTTTCCGGATGAAAGATGATCGAGGTGATGCCCACGTGGGTTAAGCCCTCAGCCAGCCCATGGAACTCCTCGTGTGGATCGGCCAGCGCCATCTCACCTAACTTGGGTACGTAGATGCATCCTCGCTCGACGCCGAGCGCTACCGGTCCTAGAGTTTCCAGCGCCGCGCGGAGGTTTCGGTCGGCGGTTTCAAGATTGTCGAGTAAGCGAGGATGGTTTTTCCGGTACAGACGCGCAGAGCGAAGTAAGACCTGTAGCGAGCGCAAAAAACGGGCCACGATCGGCTCGGCGTGCCCCGGTTCCCAGGAATCATTCCGAGGGGCGAGAACCGATGGCCCTGACTCAGGCGCCGGCTTAGCATCAACCACGGCCAACGGTGGAGCTGACTTGGCGATACTCCGAATGGCCACGTTCGATTCCTCGCGATCCTAAGTTCTCAACATCGGGCGACTCACTGCAAGACAGCCCGAACCTTAAGCACCCTCGTCCCGACCCTGCCGCTGCAAGAGGCGCACCTCGCCTGATACCAAACATACTAGTGAGCAAGAGGCATTCCACAGTCTGCCGTAGCTTAACCCTAGATGATTCAGCAAGTTACATAGACATTAAGTTCTAGTAGTCCTATACTTATGGGAAGAAAGGTGACATACCAAGCAGGAATGTCAGGGGGCCTCTTTATGCCGTAACATACTCAAAGACAAAACTTTATGGGCAAACGAAGGGCAGGGATCAGATTTTTTGCGTTGCGCTTGTCAACGCTACTGCTGGCGCCAGCGAAGCGCAACATTGAGCGGCACGGTCTGGCCTTCATCCACCGAAACCGTTCGGATCTCTTGTGTGAAGCCATCCAGACGGAGGGTCACGGTGTGAGTCCCCGCGGCCACTTGGATTCGCGCCGGGGTGACCCGTCCAGTCGGGCTCCCGTCCAGGAGGATTTCCGCGCCGCGCGGCGCTGTGCGGATGTCCGCCCAGGCGACGTGCATTACGGATTGCGTCAGGTGCACGTCCAGCGTGGCCAGCGAGTTGTTCTTGATTTGCACCTGACCTGAGTAGGCATCAAACCCGGTCTTCTTTACGACCAGGTTGTATTGCCCGGGGGCGAGCGGAAGAGTGACCGGTGTCTCTCCGGATTGCTTGGCACCGTCAATAAAAACGTCGGCGCCGGAAGGATGGCTGGTAATGAACAGTCCCTTTGCGTTGGCTTCCAATTCGACGCGTTGGTCCAGGATTTGCCCGGCGGCGATCAGGATCGCAGTTTGCACGGGCTTGTATCCCTCTTTGTTCACCTCTAGGCTGTAGCGTTGCGGCCTGAGATCATCGAAGCGGCAGGGAGTCACGCATTGCGAGAGGATTCGGCCGGCCAGCCCGCGCAAGGTCGTCGTAGCGCCCAGAACGTCGCTGGTAACATCGAGTGCGCCGACACCGGCGGATGGCCGCGGCCGATCATCGGTTTTGTCGCCGCCACCGGTAGCAGAGCTTTCATCGGCGTATTCCAGGTGGTCCACCAGGTGCACGTCGCCGGAGATGTTCTTTAGATTTTCCAGGACTTTTCTGTGGTCCCGCGAATTCAGCCGCCCCGATAGCGTAAGAGTGTTGCCGGACCCATGAATTCTTACTTTGTCGGCGAGCCCGGCTTTTTTCAGGCCCTGTTCAACACGCGCTTTGACAGACGCCACCTCGGGGTTCACCGCGGGTGCCCCAGCCTTGAAGGGCGCTGGTTTTTCGGGTGAAGCATCGGAGTCCACTGCGGCGTTGGTTTCCGCGGGTTCTGAGCTCGCGAGGGCGGCCGGAGCGGGGTCCGCCGCCGCGGAAGAGTGTGGCGTGACGCGTTTTTGCTTGGCGCTGACCCTTCGATTCTCGCGGGTCCGCTGCATTAAGTCCTGTACTGCGGGCCAGAGGCGGTATCCGCAGTATCCAATCGAGGCCAGCAAAAGCAAGGACACCAGGACCCACAGGCCTGTCCTCTTGCGCTGCTCCGGGGGAGGGTTTACGTGCGAGGTGCGAGCCGCCCCGGGAAGAACCTGAGTGGCAGCCAGAGGCGGCCGCAAGAATCCAGCCCCCGCCGGGGAAGCGCCGCGCCCTGGCAGCGCCATGGTAGTTTCCGGGTTCTCGCCCAGCGTGCGATAGTTGCGCAGATCCTCGAGCATGTCGCGGCAGCTCTGGTAACGCGATTCGGGCAGTTTGGTGAGGGCTTTGGTAATGACGTAACTCAGGCCCGGATGAATCGAGGGATCGAGCGTGCGCGGAGGGATGGGCTCCTCGTTCACGATCTTGTAGATGACCGTGGTGATGTTCTGCCCCGGGAACGGCTTTTCGCCGGTCGTCATTTCGTAGAGGACCACGCCGAGCGAAAAAATGTCCGACCGGCCGTCCACGGGCCGGCCCTTGACCTGTTCCGGCGACATGTAGCTGGGGGTCCCCACGACGTGGGCGGTCTGATGCGTCGTCCCGAACTGCAGGATCTTGGCCGTTCCGAAGTCCGTAATCTTCAGCGTGTCGTCGGCGGTCAGCATCAGGTTCGCAGGCTTGATGTCGCGATGGATGACGTTGCGCTCGTGCGCAAACTGCAGCGCCGAGCAGGCCTGTTCCATCAAACGAAGCACGCGCGGCAGAGGGAACGTCTGCTGGCCGTCGAGTTGCGCCTGCAGGCTGCGCCCCTCGACCAGCTCCATGGTGATAAAGAACATCCCGTCAGCCTCGCCGGCGTCATACACGACGACGATATTCGGGTGGGTAAGCAGGCCCGCGGCGCGCGCTTCGGTCTGGAACCGCGTGATCAGCTCCTGGCGGGTCATCCCGGTGCCTTCTTCGCTCAGGCGGATGGTCTTTACCGCCACCGGACGGCCTATGACGGGGTCCACCGCCTTATAGACGATGCCCATGGCCCCGCGGCCCAGTTCGCCGACAATCTCGTACCGCCCGGCTTTGGTTTCAGTGCTCACTTCGTTCCCCGCGCTCGAAAAGGAGCGGTCTTGCGCCGTTTCTACCCGGCCGCACCCACAGGTTTACCCTGGCTTCGAACCCTTGCTTTCGAAGCCCAAAAGGCATCCCCTTCCCGGAGAAGCAAACTCCACCGGAAACAACCGCACACACGGCCGCTTATCGAACATAACCTCCGAGGGAGGGCAGGTCAACGCTATCGAGGTACAGTGTTTCTCAGATGAAACCTTGGGGAGCCCGCTAGCGGGAATTGCGGGCGGCGCCGGCAACCTGCACCAGGGAATTCGCCTGCGAAGGGGGCGGGGCGGCGATCGGCTGGAGCGTCTGGGGGGAGCGCCAGTTGTCAATCACGGCGACTTGCTGGACACAGGAGATGGTGCAGCGGGGCGCGCAGAATTTTTTGGTCGAATACTCGCGGCGCCGGTCGGCAGCGGTATATTCCTCGAGCGGCACGCCCGGGTACCCGCGCTGCTGCGAACACCAGTGCACCAGCCCGTCCTCGCAGACGTACAGGTAGCGCGAGCCGGAGCGGCACCGCCAGTCATTTTCTTTTCCAGCGGCAATGTTGTGCTGGAAATTGTTGAACCGCGAATAGGACCGCTTTCCGAGCGACATGATCTCTTCGAAGATTTCCCTCTCGCGCCTTCCCAGCGGCTTGAGCTGGCCATTGTGGTCGTGAATGATTCCCACCGTGCTGGTAAACCCCAAGGCGATAGCGCGGTGCGCCACAGCCAGGGCGTCTTCCGGATTGTTGACGCCGCTGCCCAGCACCGAATTGATGTTTACCTGGAAGACCGCGTAACGCGCCAGCAGCTCGAGCTTCTGGTCCAGGACTTTCAGGCTCTTTTTCGATACTTCGTCGGGCACCGCGTTGTCAATGCTAATCTGCAGGTGTTCGAGCCCCGCGCGGTTCAGCCGCTCGATGCGCTCGGCCGTCAGCAGGTAACCGTTGGTGATCAACCCCGCAATCATGCCGCGCCTGCGGATGTGCGCGATCACTTCGTCCAGTTCCGGGTGAAGCAGCGGCTCGCCCCCGCTGATGGTGATGATGGAGGTGCCCATATCGGCCAGCAGGTCGAGCCTCCGCTTCATCTCGCCGAGCGGCACAGGCTTCGAGAAATCGTCAAACTCATTGCAATAAGTGCAGGAGAGATTGCAGCGGCGGATGGGGATGATGTGCACCAGGATGGGGTGACTCTTGGACAGCAGCCCTTTTGCGATCATCCTCCATTCGCGCAGGCGCGTGCGCGCAAACCGCAGCTTGCGGCGAAGCGCTATCGGCGGCGGGGCCTCGATCTTTTTTTCAGCTGTCTCCATGAAATAACGGACCAAACCTGCCCTGTCAAATTATACATGAGCGCTCTCTCAAACGCCGTCCGCCGCGCGGCTAAGTCTCCACTCGGTAGCCAATCTATAAATGGGTTGGTCCAAAACGAACCGATTTTCATCCGTCCCACCATTCGATTCTATCTCTACCTGTCCCTAATTTATTGCATGGTGTTGGAGCGCGGCGGTATTGTAGGGCGACCACCGTGGTTGCCGCTGTTGTTGTAGGGAAGGCCAGCGTGAAACTACAGGCAAACACTATCATCGCTGCGACAAAGCTAACCCAATATCTCCTGCGTCGTCGAGTGGAAGATGACAAGTCGCAATTTCTCGCGCTAGCCGGCTACACCCTGGAAGATGCTGACCGGCTCATGCGGGACATCCGCGAGCAATTATTGCCACTGGAAGCGGAGTTTCACGAGCAAACCGAATACGGGCCGAAATATCGGATTCGCGGCACGCTGACCGGGCCGAACGGGCGAACATTGCGCGTCGTGACGATTTGGATGAAAGAGAACGCGACAAACCAGACAAAATTTGTTACGTTATTCCCCGGCAAGCTATGAAATACGAACTCTACACTCGAATGGCTTTACGTGTTGACCTGCCCGAACACGGACTGCGCCGTGGCGACGTGGCGACGCTTGTCGAACACCACCCCGGCCGTCCCGGCCAAGAGGACGGCTACAGCTTGGAAGTTTTCAATGCCGTCGGCGACACCGTTGCAGTGGTCACAGTGCGCGAGTCGCAGATTGAGCCATTGACCGCTGATGAATTGCTGTCCGTCCGTTCGATGGCCGAAATTCGTCCATGAAGAATCTCACGCTTCCCATCATTGTGGAAAGTGACTCAGACGGCTATTTTGTTTCCTGCCCGGCGCTTCAGGGCTGCTACAGCCAGGGAAACACCTACGAAGAGGCCGTGGAAAACATCAAAGATGCCATCCGGCTGCACATCGAAGATCGTCGTGCGAATGGCGAGGAAAATTCCCGAACCAGTCTCTGTAAGCCTCTCCACGGTTGAAGTTCCGGTCTGATGCCCAAGCTCCCGCGCCTCACTGCTCGGCAGATCATTGCTGCGTAGGAGAAGGCCGGTTTTTCCCTCGCACGGCAGAGCGGAAGCCACAGGATATATAAGAACGCGGCCGGTAAGCGCGTGACGGTGCCGTTTCACGCTTCCAGAATCCTGCATCCCAAACTTCTAAAGAGTATCCTGCGCGACGCCGGTTTGGCTGCGGAAGATCTTGAGAAACTCGTCTGAGTGATGGTGGGGCTGGGGAGAGTCGAACTCCCGACACACGGTTTAGGAAACCGTTGCTCTATCCATCTGAGCTACAGCCCCAGGGGTTCCAAGCAAAGATATTACACTGTTTTTAGGGCAGATCTTCGAGGTTCAGTTGGCAGCTCTCGAAGCTTTTTAGGCGGTGCGGCGCTAGGCCGTCCGGCGTCGTATATGGCTTAACGAGCAATTCCGATTTCTTTTCAGGTGTTCGAAGTGATTTCCTAGCTTTCCACCGGCACTGTAAGCAGGCTTCACAGGTTTTCGACATTCCGGACACCGGAACCCGAGCTTACCATCGGGGACTTTCAGTCTTAGTGAACGGGCAACGCTTCTGATCGCGCTTGCTAGGTCAACACCAATCACGCACTCTGTAATCTTCACCATGCGTCCCTCCGTTGTGGCCGGATTCCATCACTCCACTTGTCACTCGGTACCGGAGCGCTAGCGCAAATCGTTCTTGTACACCACCCCGCCTTTCATCACGAACTTCACGCGCTCCAGTTCGGTAATATCGGCGAGAGGATCGCCCGAGACGGCAACGAGATCAGCAAACTTTCCGGCTTCAATGCTTCCCAGGCGGTCGCTCATTCCCAGCACTTCGGCAGCAACCGTGGTCGCCGTGCGGATGGCCTGCATCGGCGTCATTCCGTATTCGACGTAGTATTTGAATTCCCGCGCTTCTGAAAGCTCGGTCCATGAAAATCCGCCGGCATCGGTACCAAAAGCGATGCGCACGCCTTTCTTGAGCGCGCGGCCAAATGCCGACTTTTCCGTCTCCACCATTTTCACCCAATTCCCCTGACGCCCGGGGGCCACGTACGCGCCGACGGCGACCGTCGGCACCCAGGACACCCCTCTTTGCACCATCTGATCCATCAGGTCATCGGTCAGGCCGTCCCCGTGCTCGATCGTGTCCACGCCCGCGCGAAGCGCCGCGGCGATCCCGTCGGAACCGATGGCGTGCGCCGCGACGCGTTTGCCGATGCGGTGCGCTTCCTCCACGATGGCGCGCGCCTCTTCATCGGTAAAATTCACCCAGCTATGCAGCACCCCGTCCTTCCCGTAGTAATAACGCCGGTCCGAGTAATATTTGATCCAGTCCGCCCCGTGCATGGCCTGTTCGCGCACCGCTTTCCGCGCGCCTTCCACGCCATCCACGGTCTGCACTCCGTGCGGCATCTCCAATTCCCACGAGTACCCCAGCAGCGGGTACATCCCCGTCGGGGCCATGGCCCGCGTGGCCACCTGCAAGCGCGGGCCGGGGACTTCGCCGCGCTCGATGGCGGTCTTCACGTCCACGTCTGCGTACATGGCGCCTTCGGTTTCGAGGTCGCGCAGCGCGGTGAATCCGTGCTCGAGCGCGATGCGCGCGTTGCGCGCGGCCAGAATGGCGCGATAGGGTATGGACTGCTTCAGGAGTTGCTCGTCGTAATCGGCCGCGGCAATATCGCCTTGCAGCAGCAGGTGCGTGTGCAAGTCAATCAGCCCCGGCAAGACCGTTGCGTGGGAAAGGTCGATCACCTCCGCGTCGGCGGGCGCGTTTCCCCCGGGAGTCACCGAAACAATTTTGCCGTCCTCCACCAGGATCAGCGCATTGGCGATCGGCCGGTCGCGGGTGCCGTCAATCAGCTTTCCCGCGCGGATGGCGAAGCGGTGTGCCGCCTGCGCGTGGACAACGGCCGCAAACGAAAACCCCAGCAACAATCCTCCGAATAGCGACAACCACGAGCGATGCATCGAACCCTCCACGGTCGTAATCTCTGAACTCCTGGCCCGGAACCAATGTCCCGTGCGGCCAAGGATGCCTTACTTCTTCCTGCAAAACCAGCGCAAGAAGGGCATCGCAAGCGCCGTTTACTGAGATTGGGAACGCGCACCGCCCGTGGTACAGTGAGCTTGCTTCTCACGGTGTGAAATTCCGCACGGAGGACATGATGGCCGAGCGCATTCCCGAAAAATATCTCGATCTCTTCCGCAAGCCCGCGTTTGGAAACTTGGCGACGCTGATGCCCGACGGAAGCCCGCAAGTTACGCCGGTGTGGGTGGATTTCGATGGGCAGCAGGTTCGCGTCAACTCCGCGCGCGGCCGCCAGAAAGACCGCAACCTTCGCCGCGACTCGCGTGTGGCTGTGGCCATACAGGACCCCGAGAATCCCTACCGCTATCTGGAAGTCCGCGGCCGGGTCGCGGAGATCACCGAAAAAGGCGCCGACGAGCATATTGACAGCCTGGCGAAGAAATATCTTGGCAAGGACAAGTATCCCTATCGCCAGCCGGGCGAAGTCCGCGTCATCTACAAAATCCAGCCGGAACATTTTAACTTCATGGGTTAATGGGGTTTCCATCTGCCGGTCGCCCTGAAGCGCAATGCAAATCTGCGCGTTATATTTGCGAACTTTCTACTCAGCTATTCTTCGCCATTGACCCCGGACAACAGAAACAGCAAACTGGCAGGGTCCAGCCGCGCGCATGAACAAAAAAGGGGGAGCAGTTTATGAAAGTGGAGCTGGAATCGGATCGCCGCAAATTTCTCCGCGTGAGCGCCGCTGCGGGTGCCGGGTTGCTCCTGCCGCATGGTGGGAGCCTCGCCGCCCTGGCGCGCGCCCAGGAAAAAGCGCAAGAAAAGGAAGAGGACGTCCCCGCAACGGAAGATTTAATGCGCGAGCACGGCGTTCTCGACCGCGTGCTGCTCATTTATGAAGAAGTGACGCGGCGGCTGGCAGGGAAGAGTTTGTTCGATCCGAAACTTCTGGCCAAATCCACCCAGGTCGTCCGGGCCTTTATCGAGGATTACCACGAAAAAGACGAAGAAGAGTACCTCTTCCCGCGCTTTGAGAAAGCCGGCAAGTTGGTTGAGTTGGTGAGCGTTCTGCGCGAACAGCACCTGGCCGGACGCCGCGTGACCGATTCCATCGAAAGCCTCGCCACACTGGCTTCGCTGAAAAGCGAGCCCGGCCGCCGCAAGCTGCTGCAGCGCATTCACGCCTTTTTGCAGATGTATCGTCCGCACGCGGCTCGGGAAGACACCGTCTTGTTTCCCGCATTCCGCTCCATCGTCTCGCCGCAGGAATATGGCGCCATCGGTGACGAGATGGAGAAAAAAGAGCAGCAGCTTTTCGGTGGCGACGGCTTCGAGAAGGCCGTGGATCAAGTGGCGCAGATCGAGAAGGCCCTCGGCATTTACGACCTCGCTAAATTCACGCCGAAATAGCCTCGGACATTGCCTTTATTTCTTGGCTGGCGCGGGCGGCACCACGAACTCGCTTAGGTAGGCAGCGAGTTTTTCCCGGTTCTTTTCCCGATAAGCCGCGTAGTCTTGCGCAATCCCTTTGTCGGCACCGCTGAGCAGAACATAAGGCTCCAGCATCTTGGCCGCGGCCAGCTTCACGCACAGCGCCAGGTCCGGGTCTTTCGGCGCCGAACTCTTTTTCTTGGAGTCCCCAGCCCAGATTCCCGCGGCAAGCCCGAGGGCTTCGGCTTCTTCGGCAAGGCTGTGCCGGTACTGCTTCTCCTGGGGAAACTGTTTCGCGAACTTTTCGTTGTGCCAGACGATGCGCTCCCCGTTGTACGCGATCCAGGCGGCCATCGCTTCCGTGGACTGGTTCGGGTTCACGGAAATCGTCACGTTTTTCTCGTCATGTTGCGAGCTGCTTGCATGCGGATTGATGTGGACCTGGTTCAGCTCCAGGTGATTTGCGGCCGCCCATTGCTGCAAACCCCGCCAAGTAATCGGGTTGTACGGCTCGGCGACCACGGCCCGGATCGCCATCTCCCGGGCCTTCTCCATATCTCCGTTCTTGGTGAGTTGGTCCGCGTAGTAGCGAAAAGCCGTTTCCTTATCGGGATCAACCCTCGTCGCGCGTTCATACCACGTAGCGGAGTTGGCGAAGTCTCGCTTGGCAAAATAGGAGTCTCCGATGTACAGCACCGCGGAGTAATTTTTCGGGTCGGTTTCCAGGACCCGTGAATAATTCTTGATGGCTTCGTCAAAATCGCGTTTGGCGAAGGCTGCCTCCGCGGCGCGCATGGCCTGATCGGCGGGGCTGTTCTCGTATTTGACGATGCCGTCTTCCGGAAGCAGTTGCAGAAGGTTCTGCAGCAGCGTGCTGTTGTTGCCCAGCTCCCGGGCTTTCAACAGAAGCTGTCTGGCTCGGATGCGCTCCTTGGCCGAGGCTCCCTCATCTTCAATTGTAGCGGCCTCATCCACAAGGCCCACTGCCAGCCCCAGCAGAACCTGATGGTCTTTGGGATTCTTTTTCGCCAGGGCTTCGAACAACGGCAGCGCCTCCAGGTGCTTGTTCTGGTTGAAGAGCTCGATGGCCTTCTGGCGTTCCGCTTTGTAACTTTCGTCGTTATCGGTTTGCGCCGGGACATGCGCCGGAAAAACAAACAGACTTAAGACCGCGGCGAGAAAACCAATCCTTCTGAGGCAGGTTCCCATCATGAGTCTCCAAACTTCCAATCGAATTGACGCAGTTATGCCCATAGTAGAACAGATTGGGTTTGGCGGAAGCGGAGGATAGCGCGCAGTTGCGTAGAGCTACAATCCCGGGGCGCGTCAAACTCTTAGTTCCCTGACTTTGCCGGAGCAAAGATCGCTTTGGGGATCATCATGTGCACTCCCTTGTTCCCGTCCACCAGCTCCGTGATGTGCAGGTCTGCGGCGACGCTCGCCAGCATGTAGGCGTCATCGCGCCCGAGATGTTTTTCGGTCACCAGGAAATCGATCATCTCGCGCACCGCGATGCGCGTCGCTTCGCTCAAGTCATCATCGAACCCCATGCAGATGTAATGCGTGGGCGTTTCGGCGCGCGGGTATTTGATCTTCAAATCCTTGCGGACAATGAACTGAAGCTTCCCGGTGAGCGACGTCTCCAGCGCCGTAATGTCCACTTCGCCGTCGCCCTGTCCTGCGTGGCCGTCGCCAATCTCAAAGAGCGCGCCCCGCGCATGAATGGGAAGGAACAGCGTCGTGCCGGCCACCAGCTCTTTGTTGTCCATGTTTCCGGCATGCACCCCCGGCGGAGCGCTGCTGATGCGCCCGTAGGATTCGGGCGGCGCCACTCCCATGCTGCCGAAAAACGGACGCAGAGGGATTTCAATTCCGGGAGCAAACTTGGCCACCATGCGTTCACGGTCCAGGGGGATAATCTTTGTGCGCGAGTAGGTATAGTCCTGCGTCAGGAAGCCTGCTCCGAACCGGAATCCGTTGTAGGCATAAGGGATGGCCAGATCGATCTTCTGAATCCGGACCTCCAGGGTATCGCCGGGCTCCGCGCCCTCAATGTAAACCGGGCCGTTCAGAATGTGGCCCCCCGGACCGTGGGTGGCGATCTCTTTATAGATATCGCGCAGGTTCTGCTGGACCTGGTCCGCAGGAAGCCCCGCTTTTTCCAGGCCAGACGGGCTGTTGGTGAGCAGCGTTTCAAATACTACGGTGTCTCCCGACTGGATACGCAGTACCGGCTCCGCAGCAGCATCGTAATAGCCCCACGCCACTGTCTGGGGCGTGGCTTTCAGCGTGTGCGTCGCGGAAGTTGCGCGCTCCTGCGCGCCGGCGCCGGAAACCGCGAACGCCATGCCTGCCAGAATTAGAATAGCTGAGGCCGGAGCCAAACGTTTGCGCATCGAGCCGCCCTCCTCAATAGATGGTCATTTTGCATCACTCATCAGGAACGAGAATCCCTCGAAACGGTATTCTTTCTTGCCGTCCTTCGCCACGGGCGCAACTTTCCCCGCGCGCACGGCCTGTATCGCCGAAACCACTCTTCGCAGAACGGAGGGTTCGGCCACGGGGATATTGTGGGCCGTCAGTAACAAATGCAAATGTGGTGCGAGTGCCGCCAGGCGCTTCACCGAAGCCACGTAAGCATCCAGCTCCGTTTCCGGGCGATACAAAAAAATCGGCCCCGGGTAAAACGTGTCGCCGGTAAAAAGCAAACCGTTCTTGCGGTCCAGCAGGCTGATGGCGTCGGGCGTGTGCCCGGGCGTCGCAAGCACCAGCAGGGTGCGGCCGCCGAGGTCGAATACATCGCCGTCGTGGAGCCAGCCCTTGATGCGAAAGGGGCGCGTGGCATAGCTCTTGGGATCGAACCCCGCGGGTAGCGGTCCGCAAATCGCTCCGGGAACAATCTCCGCTTGTGCGTCGGCCGTGGATCCTTTGGCATTCATCCGCGTGAAGTCCGTGTTCATGCCGTAGATGTCGCTGAATTCCCAGTTTCCGCCCACGTGATCGTTATGGGTATGCGAGTTGAGAACGGACACGGGCAGGGTGGTGAGCGCGTCAACGACCTTCTTGATGTCGCCGATGCCCATGCCGGTGTCGAACAAGAGCGCCCTTTTCTCGCCCAGAATCAGATACGAGATCACTTCTTCCCACTGATGCGGCTCGTAGATGGCGAAGACCCCGGGGGCGACCTTATACACTTCGAACCACGCCTCGGGCAGCGGGACTCTTTCCAGTTTCTTGTACGCAGGCCGCGGCAGATTGCGGCACCACGCGGGGATTTCCGGCTTCGGCTGTTGGGCAGGAGTTGGCCCGGCAAGGAGCCCGGCGAGCGAAAACGCAAAAAGGATAAATCGTTTCAAAGAAGTTTTCTCCTCGAGTCCCAGACTGCTCTTGTTCTTCACGCGCAAATGTGTTATCGCGCCGCACACTGTATCCCGCGTTCCGTCATACGGCAAGATGGAGGGCCGCAAGACAGTTAACGGCGATGTCTCCCCCATGTCCGGGACCATAAAGACAGAACAAGCCTTGCAGCGTAGAATCCCGTCCTGGGGGAGGCATCGTTCATGCCGCTCCTGCAAGCGCGCGCCGCTGCTCTCGAAACGGCCGGCGACGCGGCGCCCTTCTGGATGCGTCACAGCCAGGGCGACCACTGGGATCTGATGCTTCTTTATCCGATGGGCAGCTACGGCGAATACTACAGCTCCGAGCGCATCGCCAAGCGCGGCAAGGCGGAGAGCGGCGCGGCGGAAATCACCGGACGGATCAAGGCGGACATTGCGTGGCAGGAAGACGTTTTCGTGCATGGGCCGCCACTCGAAATGCTGAAATCGGCATTTGCCAACTCCAAATTCTTTCACATCGAAATGTTCATCGCCCTCGCGGACCACCGGGCAGGGTTGTACAAAGAGCGCGAGATGGAAAACGCTTATTCGAAAGCTTTGAATCTTCCGGAGAATCTGATTTTTCTCCGCGATCAGGGAGCGGCGTGGGATCTTTTCACCATCGGGTTTTACCGCGACCTGGGGCACTACGCGGAAAGCGCCGGCATTCTTCCGGCGAAACAGGAAGCCGCGGCAAAGGCCGCCGGATTCGATTCCGCTTCTCAGATCGGACCGTATTTGCGTAGATTTATCGCCACTCATCACGATACCCTTGCAGTCGCTTTGCCTGCGCCGGCCAGGCAGTGAAAGAAACGCGCTGCCTATCGCGGGGCGGGCTGCTTTTTGTAGCCTAAATTTTTGCGGGTTGCCTCGGCCCAATCCACGAGAGTTTTCTTGTCCAGTTCGGAGAGTTTCGCGTTGCGGTGAATGAGCAGGTACTTGCTGTCGGGCATTCCGCCGGAAGTGATTTGCTCGACGATATCGCCGAGACGCGTGTCTTTCCGCGAGTCCGAAAACGTTCCCCACTCCGACAGGTTCATCATCTTTCGGGCGCCGGTGACGTCGCTCCAGACTCCCCAGGAGATCGGAGCGACGCGGCTGTACCAGGGCCATCGGGTGAGGTTCGAGTGGCAATCCTGGCAGGAGCGCTCGAAGATGGCGGCGACTTGCGGCGGCACGGGCGTGGTCGCGGCCAACGTCTTCGAAGGATCCACGGGCGGATTGGTGCGCGGGACAGGAATGAACTGCGCGACGACGAGAAGCACAAGCAATGTCCAGAAAATCCGCCGAAGCGATTTGCGCAGGATCATTTCACCGGCCCCGCTAAATTCCCGGATGAGCGACCTGGGGTCACGGGTGGGTCATGTCCTCGGGGCGAACGAGTTTATCGAATTCCTCTGCGGTGAGATAGCCAAGCTTGATAACGGCTTCACGGAGGCTGAGGTTTTCGTGGTGCGCTTTCTTGGCGGCTTCTGCGGCCCTGTCGTAGCCGATGCGCGGGCTCAGCGCGGTGACCAGCATCAGCGAATTCTTCACGTAAAAATCAATTTGCTTGGTGTTGGCTTGAATGCCCGCGGCACAGTGCTCCACAAAACTGTTGCAGGTGTCCGTCAGCAGCTCGACGGAGTGGAGGAAATTGAAAATCATCACCGGCTTGAAAACGTTGAGCTCGAAATTGCCCTGCGAGCCGGCAAACCCGATGGCGGCGTCGTTGCCCATCACCTGGACGGCGACCATGGTCATGGCCTCGGCCTGGGTGGGGTTGACCTTGCCGGGCATGATGCTCGAGCCGGGCTCGTTTTCCGGAAGCGTGAGCTCGCCCAGGCCGCAGCGTGGGCCGGAGGCCAGCCAGCGAACGTCGTTGGCGATTTTCATCAGCGAGGCGGCCAGCGTTTTCAACGCGCCGCTGGCGAAAACGATTTCGTCGTGCGCGGAAAGCGCGGCGAATTTATTGGGGTGCGTGGCGAAGGGAAGGCCGGTTAGCTCGGCGATTTTCTTCGCGGCGCGCGCGCCGAATTCCGGAGGGGCGTTGAGGCCGGTGCCGACGGCGGTGCCGCCGATGGCCAGATCATAAAGATCCTGCAGGGTGTCCCGCAGCCGCGCGATGTCGCGGTCGAGCAGGCTCACCCAGCCGGAAAATTCCTGGCCGAGCGTGAGCGGCGTGGCGTCCTGCAAATGGGTGCGGCCTATCTTCACGATGCCGGCGAACTCTTTGGACTTGGCGTCGAGCGCGGCGCGCAACTTCTCGACCGCGGGGATCAATTTGCGGGCGACTTCCGTGGCGGCGGCGATGTGCATGGCCGCGGGGAAGGTGTCGTTGGAGGACTGCGACATGTTGACGTCGTCGTTGGGATGAATGGGTTTCTTGCTGCCCATCACGCCGCAGGCGATTTCGATGGCGCGGTTTCCAATCACCTCGTTGACGTTCATGTTGGTCTGCGTGCCGCTGCCGGTCTGCCAGATGCGCAGAGGGAAATTGCCGTCGAGCTTTCCCTCGATGACTTCGTCGGCGGCCTGCACGATGAGCCTGCACTTTTCGCGCGAGAGTTTTCCCAGATCCTGATTCACCAGCGCGCAGGCTTTTTTCAGGATGCCGAAGGCGCGAATGAACTCGGGCGGCCCCAGTAACGGTCGGCGGGGACTTCCATCTTGCCCATGCTGTCGGTTTCGATGCGCGTCGAGCCGGGCCGCCCGGCGGCGGGACGCGATGCTTCGGACATGGTGCGCTCCTTGCTCCGTGGGTAGTTTAGCAGAGGATGGGGAGGAGATAGATGAGGTAGAGGAAGTAAAGGAGATGCCGGGATCCCGGTTCGTAGTCCGAACCGGAATCTAGAGACCCCTCCCCAAAACGTCAGGGAGAAGCCGAGCGGCCGGTGGAAATGTGCGCCCATTATTTGGCCGGTACCTGTGACCCGGACCCCCTCCCCCTACCCTTTTTTTGTAAGAGTGTGAAAACAGGGGACTTTAAGTCCTTTGTTTTTGCAAGAGTGTGATTCTAAATGGTTTGCAGACGCGTTTTTGGATAAGAGTGTGAATCTAAAGAGGTTATACGCCATTTCGCTGCACCTTGTCATTTTCCGACTCCTTGGACGTTCGCAAGAAAGATTCAGGACGACCAAGTTTTGAATCTTGGATCAACGGTTAGAGGTCAACCCTGAGGCATATCGAGGCGGCACGTTTGGCAGGACCACTCCAACTAGCAAACGCCTGGCGACGATGCTGGAATGGATATAACACAATCAGTACCGAATGTCAAGGCCTGATTTGGGCCTGAAGGCGAAGCGAGTTCCCACCTTTTCGCATAGAGCGCGAAAAGATGGGGCACCCGGCTGCTAGGGTCACGGCGCGATTCGACCCCAACCCCGTCCGGAACCAACTCACTTCAGGGTTTCCTTGCCCCCGAGGTAGACGGGCATCAAAATCTCGACGGCAATGCCGCGGCGGCCGTTGCCGAGATCGTCGATGCGGAGTACTTTACCGAGAGATTCGCGGTTGAGCGAGCCAGGTCCATCGGAATAGGGATAAGTGACAAACAGACGCATGCCTTCCGTGTAGAACGCGTTCTTCGAAACAAAATACACGCTGTCGCGCGAAGTGTTCAGAGTCGGCAAGATTTCGTCGAAGTCATGCAGGTGAGCCTCGGACGGCCTCACGCGAACAGTCTGTGGAAGCCTGAGCCGCGCTTTGCGCCGGCGCTCAGGACCAGTCAATCGTGCCATAGTTGAGAGTGAGCATACCTCACTTGGTCCGAGCAGTTCCAACTGTCCGGAAGCGGGTCAGTTTCCCATTAATGCGTTTATCAGGCATCGAGTGGATAGAACCGCCCAGGGCCTGTTTCAGCGGCGGAATATCTGCATCCAGGACAGCATCGTAGTGTCCCAAGCACGGTTACAATCGGGTGTCGGGAGGCGCGTTATGAACCGATTTCTTCCAATCTGCGTGACAGTTGTTGTGGCGACAATGGTGCTTGCTGCCGATGATGCCAAGTCCGCCGTCGAGATGATGAATCAAGCTTGGCTGGCCGCTCACGCAGCAGCGGATTTCGACCGCTTGGCGGCTGTATACGCTGAAGATGCAATCCTGATGCCCGCTGGACGGGAACCGATACATGGGCGGGAAGCGATTAAGAAGTTCTTTGCGGAAGACTTCAAATATGTTCCGAAACGTTCAATGAAATTGGAGTCGCTTCGGGTTGAGGGGGCTGGTGATGTGCTGGTTGACTCAGGTGAGTATACGTTCGATGGCATCGACACAGAGGGAAAGTCGCTCCACATCACTGGAAACTACAACACGGTGATGAAGAAGACTGAAGGCAAGTGGCACACAGCGATTGAGATTTGGAATGTTCGAACGCCGAAGAAGCAAAGTGATTTCTGAAAAAATTCCGTGAGTCTCGGCTCGGATGTAATTCACTTGCCTGGTAAGTTCTATAAAAGGGGAAGTCAAGAAAAAACATCTCTCCGGCGGCCGGATTTGTTCTTGCTCTCCTGCCCCGTGTGATTGAGCAAGATTTGTTCTGACCTTCCGCTCCATGAGCTCGGGCGCTGCGCACT